>Ga0255356_1002578_pt1 | contig 10307 bp, 4 predicted proteins | sample HBST100metaG_FD_189944 | JGI IMG/M metagenome (GOLD analysis project Ga0255356, IMG submission 189944) | Peat soil microbial communities from Stordalen Mire, Sweden - H.B.S.T100 | ecosystem: Environmental > Terrestrial > Soil > Wetlands > Peat | place: Sweden: Norrbotten County, Stordalen Mire... | reverse complement strand
CTCCAGTACCCTTTCATCGCAGCCGGCTCGCGACCGTCTAGCGGTATTCGCATCAGAAGGTAATTTACGGGAACGGAACATGCCGCCACACCAATTGCGAAGAAGAGGACCGCCGCATATGGGCCCGGTGCGCCCTCTCCCGTCATGGCTTTGGCGACGAATGGATAGAATGTGCCCATCAGGAGCCCGCCAACCAGGCTGATTACGATGCCCCTCCGGCTCGTCGCGCGACGGCTTGACTCGCGCAGCCGATACGCAATCGCGTCGAGCACAATCGCCGTCACCACCAGCACAATCCCGCCAAACAAAAGACGCGGATTTCCTTTAGGCGAAATCACGTAGTTGGCGATCGCGCCTTCCACGAGCGCCAGCCCAATGCCAATGGGAAATGCAACCGCCAAGCCGGCGATGTCGATGGCGGCCACCACCAGCAGATTGGCGATGTTGAATACCACCCCGCCGACGAACGCCAACACGATGGGTTGTAGACCGGCGTGCACAATGTCTTCATAGAAAGGCCTGCCCGCGCTTCCGAAGCTCCCTAACGTCAAGCCCCAAAAGATAGCTCCTGCCACCAAACCAATAACATAGTCCCAATAAAACAATTGAAACCTGTACTCCGGACAAAGCTTCAGGGTGTTGGCCCACGATCCCCAGCACAGCATGGTCAGAATCATGAATGAGAGAGCAATGAAGTACGTTTCAGGTTGATACATGCGTAGGCTCCAAGTCAGTTAAAGAACATCCAAGATTAGCAGACGGAATGCATCATCTTCGGCATTGCCATCGAACCCTTCTCGTATTTTCTATTTCCGAGTCTCAACTCCCGGAACGCGAACGGTTCATAAACCCAATCCACCTCGGCGGACAGAGCTTATATCTGGCCACGCGGGCGTATCCTCTGTCTCGCCCTAAAGTACCAGCTTCGCCCCCTCCTGGCTGATGTGGGCTTCTCGCGCCCCACTCACCATTCCAAAGAGGAATTGCGTGCTGCCGCTGGGATAGGTCGTATTCACATTATTCCACCGGGTGTGATTGAGGGCGTTGAAAGCGTCAGCCCGGAACTCAATGTGGAGGCTCTCATAGACAGGGAATGTATTGGCCAGCGATAGAGATGCCCCAACCAGAACGATCCAGGGTCCATCCAGGCGCACGAATAGAAAAACACGAGCACGAACACTTGCTTATGCATAGCGACGAAGGTCTCAATGACAAACTGCCTGCTATGCGCAGGAAGTATTCACATTCCTCCATCTCGCGGCCGGATCACGTGATCCTCGACATGCGGTTCCGAACCCCGGTAAAGTCTCTGCATGACGATGTTACTTGACCTCTTGAATTCGTCCATTTGGGAATACTCGTCATCGATGGCTCATTGGGTCCGGTGAATCGGCTTGGAGGCCCGAACAGCAGCCGGCTTTGAACCGACGACTCCTTGGCCCTCGCGCACAGTATAAAAGCGATCTGCAGGAAGTTGAGTCAGGTTCTCTTTCGCCCCTGACGGCCACAGAATCTCAACCTTGTCCAGATGGTCGTGGCTGCCCAGCCCAAAGTGCAGGCGCAAATCGTGTTGCGACAGATAGCTTCCGCCACTCAACACTTCGCCCAATTGCACCAGATCTCCCGCCGTCGCTCGTACGCGTGCATTCAAGGCCAGACGATTGCTCTTTACGCCTTCCAGTTGAAAGCTGACCCAATGGTTTTGCGGACCTCCTTCTGGCCGAAGGATCATCGGCGCATCCACCAGGTTTTCAACCACCGCCTCCATCCTCCCGTCGTTAAAGAGATCGCCCACAGCCATCCCGCGGCTTACCTGGGGCAACTGAATCGCGGCGCCTACCTGTTTGCTGATGTTTTTGAACCTCCCTTCATGCTGGTTCAAGAACAGAAACTTCGGTTCAAGATACTTGCTTGCTGTATGGAAGCTATCCACCTGCGGATATACGTGTCCGTTCACCAGGAAGTAATCCTCCCAGCCATTGTTCGCAAAATCCACAAATGCGCTTCCCCAACCCACATAGCCCTGGGTGCCTCTGGCAATTCCCGATGCAATCGACACATCGGTGAAGTTCATTCCTCCCTCATTTCGATAGAGGGCAGCATATTCAATGTCAAAATGCGAAAGCAGCAGCGACATGCGCCCTGTGTGTAGGTAGTCGCCCAGGGCCACTCCCATATTGGCTTGTTCAACTCCATCCTCGTTCGCCGCCACTCCGGAAGAGAGGCCCACATCCTCGAACTTTCCTTTACCGTCGCCTTGGTAGAGGTAGTTCGCTTGGCCGTCGTTTGTAACAAAGAGGTCCAGTTTCCCATCATTATCAAAATCTGACCATATCGCAGTCAGGCCGTAACGGCGCTCCGGATCGTCCACCCCAGACTTCTTTGCTACATCAGTAAACGTTCCGTCGCCGTTGTTATGGTAAAGATTGTCCGAGGATCCCTTCAGTCCGCGAGGGCCACACTGCACATCGAAGCCCATGTACTTACACGATTTGCCTGAACCGAATGCAGGCAGATCGTCGAGATGAAAGTCGACATAATGTGACACAAACAAATCGGCCCAGCCATCGCTGTCGTAGTCTCCAAAGGCCGCTCCCGTCGCCCATCCGGAGTCGCCCCCAAGTCCACTTGCCTTGGTTACATCGGTAAATGTCCCGTCGCCATTGTTGCGATAAAGCACCACACCGCCCAGGCAAGTCACCAACAGGTCGGGCCATCCGTCGTTGTTGTAGTCACCCACCACCGCGCCCATAGCCCAGCAGGGATAACCTACCGCTGCCTCTTCCGTAACATCGCTGAATGTCCCATCGTGATTGTTATGAAACAGAGCGCTCCGAGCCTGTACTCCGCGTTGGGCTGTCTCCACGCTCTGCGCATTCGTGAAATAGATGTCCGGCCAGCCATCTTGGTCGTAATCAATCAGCGCGACTCCCCCACTCATCGACTCCACAATGTATTTCGCCTCGGGGCTGGATAAGTGCTCAAAATGGATGCCCGTCGACGCCGTAATATCCACCAACTGTGGATAGTTGGCAAGGATACCAGTGGCCTTTCTCTCGGCCGCCCCTTTTTCGCGCTCGGCTGCAGGCAGCGGGGTTGCCGTCCCCATCTGACCTACTGCTGCGGTGTGCAGACACAGTATTGAAAGACCCACGCACGATTTCAGAAACATCGTCCGCAGTGACGACGACTTCCCCACGATGCTATGTGCTCCGACCCTATTTCTCATCCCGATCATCGGCTTCGTGTTGACCCGAGAGGACTCGCATATCGTGAAACACCTTTTCCAGCTTTGCCTTCATCTGCTTGTATTTCAGATACTCATCAACCTGCTGTTTTGCCTCGTCCGTCTTCCCTTCTTGGCGATAGAGGGTGCCCAGCCGATAGTGCGCAACATAGTCTGTAGGATCGATTTGAATTGCCCTCTCAAGCATTTGCCGTGCCTGTTCGCGCTGGTTCTTCGCCACCAGCAGCTTGGCCAGTTCTGTGCAGGCGTCGCTGTCGTTTGGGTTGATCTCCAGCGCTTGGGAAAAAGCTGCATATGCGGCATCCATGTCGCCACGCTTTGCTGCAACCAATCCCAACATCAAATGAGCCTTTTCGTCCCTCGGATTCACTGCCAAAGCAGCCTTGAACTCGGGTTCAGCCTCCGCTTGGAGTTTCGCGTCGGCCGAGTGATAGAGAAAGTCTCCCAGCTCAGAGTGGAGGCCGGGAAGCCGCGGATTCAATCGGATGGCTTCGCGGAAGTTTGCGATGGCTGGCGCCTCGTCTCCGTGCCGGGCCAGCTCGCGCGCCATCGCCTGGCGCATCTCTGCGCTACCCGGTGCCGTCAAGGCCATCGTCAGCATTGTCTTGCCAGCCAGGTCTGAGTAAAGCCGGTAGGCCAAGTAGAGCAGAGATGTATCGGTTGGTTGTGCTGCCAGTAATGCGGATGCTACGGTTGCGGCCTTCTCCAGATCCCCGGTAGCTGTGTAGTTACCGATCAAAGCCTTTCCGACTTCGCTCTGAGTCTTTTCTTCCTTTAGATGAGGGAAAGTAGCTTCCAAATCCCCGCGGCTCGCGTTGTTGTCTCCCAACCTGCCCTCCGAGAGACCCAGCAACGCCTGAAGCTTCCATAACTCCGGCTGTAACTTGATAGCTGCACGTAACTCTGGAACAGCATTCTTGTAATCACCGCGAAAGAATAGGAGGACTCCCAGGTTTCCGCGCGCATCCACATTGTCAGGGTCGAGAGCAATCAGCTTCTGCAACTCCGGAATCGCCAGGTCCGGCCGCTTCTCTTGTAGATATTGCTGCGCCGTACGCGAATGCAGATTGATCTCGTCCTGCTTGCTCGGGGTGGTCTGGCAGACAGAGACAACAGATATGGCGGCAAGCAATGACGCGGTAAACAGTACAGATTTAGCGGACATGGCAATCACATCATACCAATGGGAATCGCCGTAGGAGACAGAATGAAGAAAGAGGGGCTCTGCGTCTGCGCAATCAGACCCCAAGCCGCGCTGAGTGGCATAGAAGGCGCCTTATCCCAACGGTGCAGGTTCATACTATAAGAAAGGGCGGCGACATGCGCCGTCCTTTCCTGTTGCGGGCTGAACCTGGATTAGAAGGTTATCCTGCCGATTAGCTCCACCGCGCGGCCACCCACCGTCAACGAAGTAACCGAAGGTGTGTGACCCGGGCCCATGACACCGTCCGGTAATCCGAAGCTCGGATGGTTCAGCACATTACTGGCATCAGCGCGAAGCTGGAACTTCGACTCGCGCCAGATGGTGAAGTTCTTACCCAGCGAGAAGTTGATGTTCGAGAGCGACGGACCACGCAGGCTGTTTCTGCCCGCATCTCCATACGTTCCCGCGGGCGGGTTACTGAAGGCATTCGCGTTGTACCAACTCGCGTTGGGCCCGATTTTGCGGCCCCCTGCGTATGGATTTACTCCCGGAACTACGTTGGCAAACAAGCCTCCCCCCTGAGAGTAGGTATTCCAGTAATCCCATTCCTCAGGAGTGAACGGGTTACCTGACTGCCACTGAACCGTTGCTGCAGTCTGCCATCCGCCGATAACTTCATCCAGAATGGAGTTGCTGTTCAGAAACTGTGCGCCCTTGCCGAAGGGCAGTTTGTAGACGATACGTCCCTTGAACATGCTGCGGATATCGTACGCTGCAGGCCCATAGTTCGAGCGCAGGTCCCATCCGTTTTGGCCAGTATTGTAAGCGCAATTCCATGCGCAATTGTCCGCCTCGTCCAAGTACTTTGACCAGGTGTAGTTGAAGTTGAATTGAAGCCCAGAGCTCACACGTTTTTCAATTGTTGTTTGAAGCGCGTTGTAGTTGGATATCGCATCCCACTGCTCCCCCGAGACCGATTGGAAATTCGGATACTGCCGGGCGTCGGTGAGGCCAGTCGTGTCGTTAGGACCAAGGGCAGCCACCGGTATCTGGTTCAGATCCAGCCAGCGCTCCTGGTGGTAGCCGTGGCTACCGACATAAGCGACCTTGAGCGCCATGTTGGGACCAAGTTCACGTTGAATTTCCAGATTGTATTGCCAGATCTCTTGAGGCGGCGTATGAAGAAGGTTGTAATGGACCGATGTTCCGTTGAGAGCATCAGGAGCGGTAGGAGCGGACTTATACAGGGAGTTGATGGATGAGCCGTAACTTCCCTGATCGTTCACGGAGCCGTCCTGGTCGAGAAGCAGAAGCGGCAATATGCCATTGGTGTTATCGCCCACGTTGGCTGAGGAACCAAAGAGCGATCCAGTGCCCTGAGAGCCGATCTGGTCGTTATACGCATAGAGGCCAATTGCGCCCCGGACCACCATATTAGGTCTCGCCTGCCAGGAAGCGCCAAAGCGCGGCAGGAAGATATTCCATATGGACGAGATGTCATCCATGCGGCCGTTGGTATGAGTGGTTCCATACCACATGGCCCCCAGCGTATTCACAACTCCAAAGGGATTGACTCCAGGATTCACAATGGTCGGATCGAATAAACGCGAATTACCATATTTTTCATGGTTTGGCGTCCATCCCTCCCAGCGCAAACCTGCGTTAAACGTAAAGTTGGGACGAATTTTGATATCGTCCTGCACGAAGCCCTGTAGGGATTTGTACCTGGTATAGAATTCCGGTGTGTTCGTGGCGCTCCAGCTGTTTACCTGTCCAAGCAAGAAATCCGCATAGGCTAGTCCCGTGTTTGTGTCCGGGCATGCCTGTCCGGGAAAGCTCGGATTGCTGCAGGTGGCGGGCGTCCAGTTTTCCGTATACGCGCCGGTAAAGTTCGTGGCGCCCGCATCGACATTGCCCCAGTTTGTTGCGTTCACCTGCATCGCCAGAAATTCACCGCCGAAGTGGAGAATATGCTTGCCTTTAACGACTGTAACCACGTCGGAAGGTTCGATCATGGTCTGGTGTTGAATTGCGTTCGTTCCCGGCCCAAATCCCCAAACTCCATTAATGTTGACTTCGGGGAAAAGGTCTGCCTTAGCCCACTGAATTCCAAGCTTGGCCGGATAGCCTTGGCCAATCGTTTGAGGTATGTAGAGATTGTTCTGGGTAGACAGCCCTGCGCGGAATTCGTTGTTCATGTCCGCACTGAACGTCCATACGTCTGAAACCTGTGCGGTAATGGCGGTATTGCCGGCATTGGTGCAATTGATAGGGCAGTCGTTGCTTAACTCATTGGCTTGGCCACTGGTATAGAACTCCGTTGCTGTGAGCCGGTTTTTGGGCGTGATGTCGTAATCCGCCCGGTAGAAAAGCGCCCAACCTGGGTTGTTGACCGGAATATTGTAATAGACGTTATTCGTAGTAATACCCAGGTTTACTGTTGGGTTACTAACATTGGGTGCCGGAAAATACTTCTGGATATTCTGGGCCACGGCAGAGATCATCTTGCTGGGAATCTTGTTGCCGGTATCGTAATTGCAGCCGGCATATTCACAGGCGAAGGACTCCCGCACTAAATTGCCGCTGGCGTCAATGATCTGCGTCGTCGGGTCATAAAGGATCAGCGGTCCTATCGTTCCGTCTGCTCTTTGAACCTGCATCCCCGTAAAATCGCCATTCATCATGTTCGTAGTAGGAACCGTTTCAAATCCGTACGAACTGCCACCATAGTTCTGGGTGCGGTTATAGTTGAAGTAGAAAAACAACTTCTTCGTGAAGGGCTTCCATGGCACGGGGCCGCCAAAGGAGCCGCCATAATAGTTGGCGCGCTGGATTGGCACTGACGTGGGCTCACCGAAACCGTAGGGTGCCGCATTCAGGTCGTTGTTCTGGAAATATTCGAAAAGATCTCCGTGAAAATGGCTGGTGCCACCCTTGCTGATCTGGTTGTAGAGCACGCCGCCATTTTCATACTGCGCCGAGCCGGCATTGGTGATCATCTGGACTTCTTGCAGAGTGTCGAAATTGTAGTCGTAGGAGTTTCCGTTGGACGGCAGCGACATCGTGACGCCGTCACCTAGCACGTTATAAAAGACCGCATTGCCATTAACCGACGCTGTCTGGCCGGGGGTCACGTTGCTGTTGCCGCCCGTCGGAGAGCCAGATGTGCCGGGCATCAGGATTACGAAGTACTCCCAACTCGCGAAATTCGGCAGATCCTGCATCTCTTGCTCGGGTAGAATCGTCGCCTGCGTCCCGGTTTCGGTCTGCATCAAGGGAACATCGTCGGTGACCTGCACCGTCTCCGTTGCAGCGCCAACCTTCAGGATTCCGTTAATGGTGAGCGTCTCAACCTGGAGAGTGACAGGCCCGCGCACATAGGTGTCGAAACCATCCTTGGTAAATGTGATGGTGTAATGGTCCGTCACGATCGAGCCCGTGTCATACAGGCCCGCGCCGTCACTCTTGTAGGTGGTCACGACACCCTTGTCGACATCCAGAACGGTAACGGTCGCACCTTGGATTACCGCGCCGGTCACATCGGTCACAGTTCCTCGAATGTCGCCGGAATTTGAGTTCTGAGCAAACACTGGGCTCACGCACAGCGCGACGGCAAGCACGATTCCCAATCGAATCATGTTTCGCATACATGCCTCCTGAATATTTAACGGTTGTACCCAACCACCAGGTTGGGGTTCATCGTGAATGGTTCTCCAGATGGTCCCTGGCATTCCGGATTTCACTGCTTGCTGCTCTGCCTGCATTTCGTGTCTCGCATCAGCTTGTGATTCCCGGCTCTACAAAGTTGTCGCGTTCTGTCGTGTTTCCCGATTCTTTGATCGCCCGTATGGATCGCGCGAGCTATTACGGCTCGCGCGATCCAACGCGCGGCGAATAAAGTAATTGGTCAGTGATTCCCTTCTGGTCCGGTCTTGGGGTTGTCCAATCGCTCTCCAGAGTTCCATCTGTCTGTTCGCCTGGAAAGTAGCCCCAAAGCCACCAGCTTCCGGCCACAGGTTGATCGTCGCCTTTGAAAACCGGTCCCCCCTGCGCTCCATCTTTGCCGTTCATGTAGTCCAACAAGGTTTGCGCCCAAACTCGGTCTTGCGGCTTATCAAGATTCGATCCCATTTCCCCAATCCACACTGGCGCGATATTCCGGGTATACAGATAGCCCCAATCGTTGTTCATATGAGGAATCAGGGTCGACGGCTGATCATTTGCTCCGAAGTCGTAGACGTTGGTGTCGTACTCGTGCACCGAGTAAACCACTTGATTGGGGATCTTCAAAATCACCGGCTTGGCAGGGACGCCACCCACGCCGCCGACAGCACTCAGATCCCCCTCCGGGCCTATCCCGGCCAGGCCGTTTCCGGTGTTGGCCGTGCCTTGAGGGCCCTCGCAGACGATCAGTAATTTGGGGTTCAGCGCTAGGATCGCATCGCCCAGTTCGGTGTACATCTTCCAGATGTCCGTGGGACCGCCCTGTCCCCAATTCAGCGATACTCCGCCGACGCCACGACTTAACGGCTCATTGTCCAGGTCATAGCCAATTACCGTGGGGTCGTTCCGATATCGTTTCACCAGCGTGAGCGTATTCTCCTGGAACTGCTCCGCAGTGATTGTGCCGGGGTTGCTGCCGTCTGTTCCATCCGAACCGGGTCCCTTATCAAACCAGAGACCATTAGTCTGCTGCCCACCCCAGCCGTGGTCTCCGCCGTCATTCGTGTGGTGATCGAAGATAACTCGCAAGCCGACCACGCCTGCATAGTCAACAATCTTGTCCATGACTTGCATACTGGACAGACCTTTGAGGTCAGGATTCAGGTCGTAATTAATCGCTCCAGGTTTGGGAGATGCAGCCAGAGTGAGATCGGACCACGCAATGCGTACGGTGTTGAAGCCGTCGGAAACAATCCCCCGCATGGTCGTCTTATAGTTGACGAATCTCAGAAAGCGCAGGGCGTTATCGGTTCCGTCGCATCCCGGCAGGCCTACAGATGCGATTCGCACCGGCTTTCCCCGCGCGTCAACAATCTGCGCCCCTTTTGTGCTGAACCAACCCTTGGGCAAGAGATAGCCACGTCTGCCGGGCGTTGTCGTACTATCAGAAATGCCAGACGTTATAACTAGAGCCTTGCTCCCGGACTTGGCGGTGCCATTCGCAAAGCGCAGCTGTGAGTAGATTGCGAGTTGGCCGAACCTCAGCGTACTCCCTTGCAGGGTCCCATCGGGAGTTTGTCCGCTCAGGTCACCCCACGCCCACCAATCTGTGCCAAAGGGTTGTTCGGCAGCGGTAAATGTGGGACCTCCCGGCGCTTTGCCGTTTAAGTAAGTAACAAGTGCTGTGGCCCATTCCGTTTGCTGTTCAACTGTCACGCCATCTGAATGTGGCTGGTCGAGGCTGGAACCCATCTCACCAATCCACACCGGGGCGATGTATCGCATCTCGAGAAAGCCCCACGCGGCATTTCGATCCGCAATGGATGGACCTTCATTATTTGGGCCGATGTTCGGATAATCATGTATCGAATACACGAACTTTGGAGCAGGCGGATTCAGAATCGCGGGCTTGGACTGGGCCATGCTGCAATCCATGATCCCTTTCGTTCCTTCTGCACTACCGTCCAAGAGCTTCCCGCTGTAATTAACAGGGCATTCTGCGACAATCAGCACGCCTGGGTCCGCAGCCTCTATCGCGGAACCAACATCCTCCCACATCTTCAGGATGTCAGTGGGACCACCAGTTCCCCACGTGATCGGCGTGGCGTGGAGGCCGAGAACAAGAGGCTCATTGTCAAGATCGAAGGCGATCACCGTACTGTTTCCGGCATAATGCCCCGCCACAGCTACCCAGTCAGCTTTGAATTTGTCAGGGGTTGTTTTGCCCTTATTGCCGCATCCGTCTGTGTTATC
>Ga0255356_1002576_pt1 | contig 10312 bp, 10 predicted proteins | sample HBST100metaG_FD_189944 | JGI IMG/M metagenome (GOLD analysis project Ga0255356, IMG submission 189944) | Peat soil microbial communities from Stordalen Mire, Sweden - H.B.S.T100 | ecosystem: Environmental > Terrestrial > Soil > Wetlands > Peat | place: Sweden: Norrbotten County, Stordalen Mire... | reverse complement strand
CGTCCGATACCGTCCACGACTTGATCTGTGCCATCCTGAACCGTATCTTCACCCAACTTGCACCCTCTGCTTCCGGCTATTTGCCTGCACGTATCAGGTTCGACACTATTTACGGATAAGTTCTAAAAACACCGTTTTTTGCTTCAGATTTCCGATTCATTCGTGAGCCGCCTAGGCGGAGAAATCTCCTCCACTTCAAAGCCGCGGTCGGAGGACTGCCAAACCGGCAGTTACTCTTTCTTCAACAGCCGGCCTAACGGGAGCCTGAATTCGACTGCTTGACAAACATCGGCGATGGCCGTGAAATGAGAGCATTCCGTACGCTCGCAGGCGAGCATGTATCCCGCAAACCCCGAAGCGAGAGCTCCGGGGTTTGCTATTTTTGAAGAACGGGGTGCAGGCCATCCTGACGAATCGGAGTAAACGCCATGCCATCGTTTGAAGAATCGCTCAAGAAGCTGGAAACCATCGTCGATCAACTGGAAAAGGGCGATCTGGGCCTGGAAGATTCGCTCAAGCTCTTCGAGGAGGGTGTAGGGCTCTCCGCTGCCTGCAAGCAGGAGTTGGACGCCGCCGAAGGCAAGGTGCAGATGCTGGTGAAGCAGCGCGACGGCTCACTCAAACCGGAACCGTTCTTAGGAACTAGGGATTAGAGGTTAGAGGCAGTTCCGTCCTAATCCCTAATCCCTAACCCCTGTTCCCAGTCTTTCTTGCCAGCCGCGCCAGCACGGCCAGTTCGCGCAAAACCTGCTTGAGCGGGCGGGCCGGAGTGCCCCACAGGACCGTTCCCGGCTTGAGACCCTGGTTGGTGACCGTCTTGCCGCTCAGAACGCCTGCCTGCCCACCCAGAATCACGCCAGGGCCTATGTGTACGTGGTCGCCAATGCCCACTTGCCCGGCAATCACCGCGCCACGGCCCACCGTGCTTGAGCCGGAGATGCCGGTGAGCGCCACCAGGATCACGTCCTCGCCGATATCGCAGTTGTGGCCGATATGGATCAGGTTGTCGATCTTCGTCCCGCGGCGGACGATGGTTTGTTTCAGCGCGCCGCGGTCGATGGTGGAGTTGGCGCCGATCTCGACGTCGTCCTCGATCACCAGCGTACCCTGCTGCGGGAATTGCGTGTAAGCGCCGGTGGCGGGGTCGCGCACGTAGCCGAAGCCGTCCGCGCCCAGCACCGCGCCGGCATGGACGACGACCCGATTGCCCAGGGTGGTTCCGCGATAGAGCGTCGCGCGTGAGTGGATGTGGCAGTCTTCGCCAATGCGCACATAGGGGCCAACCACCGCGCCGGCCTCGATGCGTGTTCCCGCGCCGATGCTGGCGCACTCGCCCACCACCGCGCACGCTCCGATGGTTACGTCCTCGCCCAGCTCGACGAGGGTGCCGACGACGGCTGCGGAATGGATTCCGGCGGGAGACAGCGCCGGCTTGAGGAGCCGGGCGGCGCGCGCAAACCACAGGCGCGGCTGGTCGGTTTCCACAATGCCCATGGCCGTGCCGGAGGCATAAGACTCGGCGCACCCCGGCCTGAGAACCACGGCCGCGGCCGCTCCGGCCAGCGCCTTCGCGGCTGAGGCTGCGTCCTCGGCAAAGACCAGGTCAAGACCGTCGGCCGCCTCGGAGGTATCGACGCCGGCAAGCATGATTTCAGAGCTTCCCTGCACCAGTTCGCCGCCCAGTTGTTCCACCAGTTCGCCCAGCGTCATCTGTCTCTCCTCAGTAGAGCCCCGGCTCGCCCGCGGGTCTTGTCTTCCAGCGGCGATGAATCCACAACCACTGGTCAGGATAGCGCCGAATCCACGTCTCGATGGCTTGGGTACACAACTGCGTGCCGGCCAGAATGTCGGCTTGCGGGTCGGCGGTGCGGGGAATCTCGATCTCCGGGCCAAAGTGCAACACATATTGGCGCTCCGCCGGCTCCCACAGCGCAAACCCCGGCAGCACGGCTGCTCCGGTCTTGCGGGCTACATGGGCCAGGCCGGTCGCGGTGCAGGCCTCCATGCCGAAGAACTTCACAAACGCGCCCTGCGGCGGGGTCATGTTGGTGTCCATGAGGATGCCGACCGTCTTGCCGGTGCGCATGGAGGTGAGCAGGCCGCGGGCGAAGTCGTCCTTGTGGAGCACGCGGTTGCCGTGCATGCAGCGGATGCCGTTGACGAAGTCGTCGAGGCGGCGATTGTCGAGGCGGCGAATGACCATGCCCATGGGGTGGCCCATCAGCGAGTGGTAAAAGCTGGAGAGCTCCCATGCGCCCAGGTGGCCGGTGACAACCAGAACCCCCTTGCCGCGGGCCTGCGCCGCGAGGTAGTGGTCCAGCCCCTCGGTGCGCATCCAGCCGCGGGCATTTTCAGCGGTGTAGCGGGTCATGCGGCAAAACTCGACCAGTTGCCAGCCCAGATGGCGATAGACTCCGCGCAGAATGCGGCTCCGCTCTGCGCTGGAAAGCTCAGGCAGAGCCATCTGAAGATTGCGCGCGCCCACCCGGCGCAGCCGGCCTAGCAGCAGGTAGACAGCGAAGACAAGACCACCGGCCAGCAGACGCGCCAGCCAGCGCGGCATGCGCCCCAGGGTGCGCGCCACAGCCAGAACCAGCCAATACTCGAGGTTTTCTTTCATTGTCAGGGCAAAGGACAAGTGTAACCGCAGAGCGCCAAAAGGGGCAGCCTGGCCTGGCCGGACCACCCCTCTCCCGTTCCTGCCCGTCGTTGGGCGCTAGTTCTGGTTCTTGGCCTCGACAAAGTAGCGGGCCACGGTGCGCACAAATGGCACGGCGCTCTCGGGAACCGCTACGGCGCCTTTCAGAATGGACTCGAAGCTGTGCGGCCCGCCGAAGTAAATCTCCGTGTCTTCCCGGTTCTGGCTCACGCTGGTGCCGTCCAGGTCGATTCCGGCAAACAGCCCCTTGTTGCGGGAATAGCTGAGCAGTTCGGCATTCATCTTCCAATCCGTGGCGGCCTGTCCGCTGCGGCCTACGGGTCCGGCTGCTGCTGAGGCATCGCCGCCGATCTTGAACTTGTTCTTCAACAGATCCTGAAAGCCGCGCTCATTCACCGCAACCAGCACCAGGTCAGTGGACTGGCCGCCGATTTGAAATCCGAATGATCCGCCGGCCATGCGAATGAATACCGGCGCGCTCCAGCCGTGGCCGGTGCGGCAGGTAACCACGCCCTGGCCATATTGGCCACCGAAGACAAAGGCGCCCTTGAGCAATCCGGGCACAACGGCCACGCATGTGGCCTGTTCGAGGATGTTCATCGGGATGCTGCTGTCCTGGGCGCCCATCACCTGTTCCAAAACAAGTTTGGCGGCATCTACGCGGGTCTGCAAATCCTCTCGCGTGGAAGCTGCAAAGGCGGTGCATGTGAGCAGGAAGCAGAGACAAATGGAAGCAATGGTTTTTTTCATATTCATGGTCCTTTCCACTCCGCCGCCGTCGCCGGCGCGGCTGGTTGAGGGTTCAAAAAATCATGGCGCAATCCGGCTTCAGGGGAAATCGATCCGGCGCGCACCTGGAAAACCTGGAGGCCCGCAACAACAGGCCATCCCGAATCAGGCTACAGCATTCACGCCCGAACGCGCATCCCGCGCCGGATTGCCGGTCCCGCATTTTCTGTTGGACGTTGTTGGAGGACGGAGTAGAGCGGGCGCAGATGGACTTTTCGCGGTGAGCGAAGAAAAAAGAGGAGTTCCCAGGCATCATGGGAAACATGCTGCCTGGGAACTCCTTTCCCCAGATCTGCGTTGTTTCTGTTAACGAGTCTGTTGAAAACGCTCGACTCTCACAAGAGTACGGAAGGAGTGTGCATTTTAGTAATGCCCATTTCACTTCCAAGGTAACGGGGCAGCGCGAGCCACTCTACTGGGCTCCGGTGTGCGGCACGAGCGAAAGGTTCAGCGCGCGCATGGAGAGTTCGATCCGGTTTTCGGCGCCCGTCTTGCGCATCAACCGGCCCACGTGGGCCTTGACGGTGCGCTCCTCGATGCCCAACTGGCGGGCGATTTCACGATTGGAACGCGCCATGAGGATCAGTTCCAGCACCTGGCGCTCACGATCGGTCAAATGAAGGGGAGCGTTGGTGAGGCTGGTATCGGGAACCTTGAGCAACCGGTCGATGAGTTTTGAAAGCAGCCGGCGCGGCGCCCAGATGGAACCACTGGCAACCACCTCGATGGCCTGCCGCACCGTATCGGGCCCGGCGGCCGAGTCAAGATAAGCCCTGGCCCCGGCAACGATCGAGTCCAAAACCAGTTCGTCGTCTCCGGGAGGGCCGATGACGATCAGCCGGATGGCGGGACGAGCCCGGCGAATTGTCTCCAGTGTCTCCATTCCTCCGGACGAAGAGTTCAGGTCAACGAGCAGAAACTCCGGCGTTGAGCCGGACAACAGTTCCTCGATGCTCCCCGGAACCGCAAGCAAGGGAGGGCAGCCCTCCGCCACGGCGTGCTCAAAGATGCTGGCGAGACCCTCAAGGCGGATGGGTTCATCTGCTATCAAACCGACCCGGACCGGGCCGGGATTGCGTATTGCGGACATTCAGTTACCCCAAAATCTTGCAAGAGCACTGCGCCGCGGACGGCACGGAAAGATCAGACCTCCGGCATCGCCGCGCGATAAACGCCGCCAACCTGACCAGCCCAACCGGTTTGGCGGCCACAAGCTCTTGTAGCTTGGAAAGCACAATCACCTAATCTGCCTGGACGGAGACAAAAGAACGCTCGTCGAAGGCCTTGGGATCGATGATGGCGCTGTTCACATTGGTAAAAATCTTGAATTCGTCTGAGGCGCGGAGGTCATAGCCATACGACGAAAGTCCATAGGAGATGACGCCGTCACGCACCTGGTTCTCGCTGAAAGGCTCGATCGTGCGATGATCGAGGGTCTGTTCCCTAATCCGACAATCGCTCTGAATCGACATGCCTCTCCCGTTTCGGACGATATTTTCCCGTCAGGAAAAATACGCTGGCTTTAGCTCACTCTTGAATCTCCCATCTTACGAAAGGATTCCACAATTGACAATGGGCACGGCAAGAGCGGTCTCCGCGGCGCAAAAAAATCGCGCGGAGGCGTTTCCAGTGTTCCACAATCGCCGCAAAACCTGTAGCATCAACTGCGTAGGGCGTAGTACAGTCATTCCAGTCTCGCCAGCGAGGTTACCCCTTTGATCAAGCAGGACATCGTCCATCATGTAATCGAGCGCACGGGCTTGCCGCGCACCAAGGCAGAAGCCGCGGTGGATACGGTCTTCGAGGGCCTCAAACAGGCTCTCACCGCCGGCGAGCGCATCGAACTGCGCGGATTCGGCGTCTTCAGCGTCCGCGCCCGCAAAACCGGCATCGGCCGCAATCCCCGTACCGGGACTGAGGTCAGCATCACTCCCGGCAAGGCAGTGCGTTTCAAGCCGGGCAAGGAACTGCATTCGCTGGACGCAGCCGCCGCGCCCAGCAAATAGAAGCACAGCCGGCAAGCAAGACTGCCGTCCGCCGCGCCGATGAGGGCCCGGCGGACAGGCGATCCGGGTGCCGTGGGGGTGTTTTGTGCTCTCAGCTCCACGGATCGTGTCAGGAAACGGATCAGGCTTTCTCCTGCCTCTTTGAGAACGCAAGAGGAGTTCGGTGCGATCTTTTTTTCGGGAGTATTGCCTTCCGCCTCTGCTTCTAGCCGCCAGTGCAATCACCACCACCGCCAATGGCGCGCGGTTCATGCAGAACTTTATCGCGGGCATGCCGCCGGTGGTTCGCGACAGCGACCTTTGGCCCTGGGGCTGGCACGCCGAACATCCCGAACTCTTCAAGACCGGCTGGGCGTTTTCCGTGGCTCTGCTCGGCATACTGCTGATTCACGAGTTCGGCCACTATTTCGCCTGCCGCGCACACAAGATTCGCGCCACGCTGCCCTGGGTTTTGCCGGCTCCCACGCTCAGCGGCACGGCCGGCGCCATTATCCAGATTCGTTCGCGGATTCCCAGCCGCAACGCGCTTATGGATGTGGGCATCTATGGCCCGTTGGCCGGTTATATCACCTCAGTCGTGGCCGTGGCCGTGGGCTTTGCGCTCAGTTATCAGGCTCCCGCCGACGCGCCCGCCGCCATCGTCCGCTTTAGCGGGGGACCACTGACCATCCGCCTGCTCCATGCCCTGCTGGTGCATTGGGATCCCTCGATTCCCTCCTTCGACCGCATTGCGCCCCACCCGGTGCTGGTGGCCGGCTGGATCGGCCTCTTCATCACCTCGCTGAACCTGATTCCCGGCGGACAACTGGACGGCGGGCACATTCTCTACGCCCTCTCTCCCCGGCTGCATCGGGTGATGACCAACCTGCTGCCTTTCCTTCTGCTCATCGCCGGAGCGATCTTCTGGGTGGGCTGGATTCTCTGGGGCCTCTTCCTGATGATTCCCGCCATGCGCCACCCCAAGGTTCCAATCGAATCAGGCTTGAGCCGCAGCCGCTTCATCCTGGGCATCGTCGGCATCCTGATATTCCTGCTCACCTTCACCGCGACGCCGTTTTACGACAGCTCCCTGATGCACGTCTTCCACATCGATCCCTTCAGCACGGCGGGGTAGTCCCCTGCCGCGGGATAAACGCTGCCGGAATTCATCGCCGGGTGCCCCATCCTTCGCACACTTTGCGAAGAGTGGGGAAACCAATGCCGCTCGCTCGCCGCGCCGAAGGCGGCAGGCCCCACCGCAGGTGGTCACATCAGCCGCAGAGCATCCACATCAACGATGAGATTGCGTCGCGGAACTCCGGCGGCCTCGGCGTGGGTGAGCATTCCGCGCAGCGCGGCGTTGAGCGCCTTGCGCGAACCGGCCTTGAGAATCATGTGGAAGCGATAGGTGCCCTTGATGCGGGCAATGGGCGCGGTGCATGGGCCCAGCACGCGCACCCCTTCCGGCGCGGCGCTCTGGAACCACCGGCCCAGCACAGCCGACCAGCCAGCCGCTTCCTCCAACTTGGCCGACTGCACCAGCACATTGGCGAGTACGCCGAAGGGAGGGTAGTGCATCCAGCGCCGGTATTTCAGCTCGCGGTCTACAAAGCTGGCGTAGTCGTGGGTGCTGGCTGCCACAATGGCGTAGTGGTCGGGATAGTAAGTCTGCACAACGACGCGGCCAGGCAGTTCGCCGCGCCCGGCACGGCCTGAGACCTGGGTCATCAACTGGAAGACCCGCTCGGCGGCGCGAAAGTCGGGCATGGAGAGCGCGTGGTCGCAACCCACCACCCCCACCAGCGTGACGCCGTGAATGTCGTGGCCCTTGGCGATCATCTGTGTGCCCACCAGCAGGTTGATCTCGCCGGAGTGCAGTCGCGCCAGCAGCCGTTCCAGGTCGTAGCGCCCGCGCACCGTATCGCGATCCATGCGGCCGATGCGCGCGCCGGGAAATATTTCGCCCAGCCGCTCCTCGCCCTGCTCCGATCCCGCGCCAAGATAGTAGAGATGCTCGCTCTGGCACTTGGGACAGCGGGCAGGCACGGTGCGCGTATAGCCGCAATAGTGGCACTCCAGCCGCTGGCCCGCGTGTGCCAGGCCGGCATCTTCGGCAGGCGGCTTGTGGTGGGTGAGCGAGATGGCGCAGTTCTCGCACTCCAGCTTTTCGCCGCAGGCCCGGCAGATGACGGCGAACGAGTAGCCGCGGCGATTGAGCAGGATGAGCGCCTGTTCGCCGCGGTCCAGCGCCTCGCGCGTTTGCTCCACCAGCGCACGCGAAAAAAGCTGCTCCTTTCCCGTCTCCTGAAACTCACGGCGCATGTCGATCAGTTCCACCAGCGGCAGCGGGCGATTCATCACGCGGTCGCTCATCTCGATGCGCGTGTACTTGCCTTGCGCCGAGTTCTGCCAACTCTCCAGCGACGGCGTGGCCGAACCCATCACCACCACCGCGCCCTCCAGCTTGGCCCTCATCACGGCCACATCGCGGGCGTTGTAGCGGGGCGTCTCCTCCTGCTTGTAGCTCTGGTCGTGCTCCTCGTCCACCAAGATCAATCCGAGGTTGGGCGCGGGAGCAAAGATGGCCGATCGTGTGCCCACCACGATGGGCGCATCGCCGCGCCGGATGCGCCGCCACTGCTCGCTGCGCTCTTCCGGGGTGAGCGCGGAGTGGAGCAGGGCGACTTTTTGCCCGAAGGCCGCGTCGAGCAGGCCGACCGTCTGCGGCGTCAGCCCGATCTCTGGAACCAGCAGGATGGACGACAGGCCTTTGTCCAGCGCGCGCTGCATCGCCGCCAGATAGACGGCCGTCTTGCCTGAGCCGGTCACTCCATGAAGCAGGAAGGGATGGAATCCCCCCAGCGCCGGCGCCAGCGCGGCCAGCGCTTCAGTCTGCGGCTCGTTCAGCCGGAAAGGCTCCGCCGAGGGTTGCAGGCCGCCCAGGTGGAAGGCCGCTGCCCGCTCCTCGATGCGAACCAGCCCCCGCCGCACCAGCGTTTGCAGCGTGGACGTGGGCAGATCGCGCTTGCGCAGCTCGGCCAGGGGCAACTCACCGCCGCAGGCTGCCAGTTCTGCCAGGATGACCTGCTGCTTCTGGGTCAGCGAAGGCAGGCGCGCCTCGGGAACCAGCACGGCAAACCGCTCCAGCCGCCTCGCATCGCGCTCCACGGCGGCGGTTTCGCGGGCAATCCACTTTTTGCGCACCAAGGCTGCCAACACTGGCAGCGTGGCCGCTGTGGCCGTGCGCAGCGTGGAAACCTTCACCGGCTCGCCCTCGGCCAGCCGCGCCAGAACATTGTGTTCCAGATTCTGCTCTTCGGCGGAGAGCTTCCCCTTGCGCTTTGCGGCGCCCTTCTTGCCGAAATCTGGTTTGAGCGCCCCAAAGCCGGGCGCTCCAGGTCTGGATTCTCGGAGCTGGGAATCCGCTGAATCCCACGGATTCCCGGATGCCTCAGGTCTCGATTTTGAGGGCTGGAAATCCCCATCCAAGCTGTCGGCCAGCACGTCGCGCCCCAGGTCGGTAATGCGGTAGTAAACCGTGCGCCGCACCTCGGCCATCAGCGGCAACATGCCGCGCAGCACCTCGCCCAGCGGAGCCAGGTAATACTGCGCCATCCACTCGGCCAGCTCAAGCAGCCGGTCGCTCAGCAGCGGCTCCTCGTCCAGCACCGCCTCAAGGTATCTGACCTGGAGATCCGCCGGCGCCTTGGCGTGGAGCGCGGTCACCACTCCGATCAGCTTTTCATTGCGGAAAGGCGCAATAACGCGCGCTCCCCGGTGCGGAAGCTGGCTCTCCCGCACCGCGTAGGTGAACACGCGGTCAATCGGAACGGGCAACGCGACTTCGCAGTAAACGGGCATGAGAGGCAAGATTCAGTGTAGGGGATGGGGCAACCTGAACGGTTTCCCAAAAGGTTTGTCATTATTTGGCAATTGCATTTCAGGCCGCAGGCAGTACAATTCCTGCTGATGACACCCAAGACTTCTACGACCGCAGTTCCTGCGCCCGGCATTTCACCCACCACCCCTGCCCCCATCACTCTTTCCATCGACATTGGCGGCTCGGGGCTGAAGGCCATGCTGCTGGACCCTGCCGGCAAACCGGCTAGCGAGCGGCAGCGCGTGGTGACCCCGGCCGAGCCTGCGCCTGAACTGGTGCTGAAAGGGCTCGACGAGCTGCGCAAGCTGTTGCCGAAGTTCGATCGTGTCTCGGTCGGCTTTCCAGGCGTGATCAAGCGCGGCGTCACCTGGACCGCAGCCAATTTGCATCCGGGGTGGGTCGCCTTCCCGCTACAGGCCGAACTGGAACTGCGCTGGAAGAAGCCCGTGCGCGTGTGCAACGACGCCGCCGTGCAGGACTACGGAGCCATCCAAGGCGATGGAGTGGAACTGGCGCTGACGCTGGGCACCGGCATGGGGTCGTCGCTGTTTACCGATGGCCGCCTGTGCCCCGGACTGGAGTTGGCCCACCACCCCTGGCGCAAGAAGGGCATGACCTACGAGGACTATCTGGGCCGCCGCGGCTTGGACAAGTTCGGCAAAAAAGAGTGGAACAAGCTGCTGCTGGAGGCGATTGCGCAGACCCTCGCCACCTTCAACTGGGACCATCTCTACCTGGGCGGCGGAAACACGAAGAAGATCGAGTTCGAGCCGGGGCCAAACGTACGCATCGTGCCCAACGAGACCGGGCTGCTGGGCGGCGTGGCGCTCTGGCGGGAGTGGAAGTAAGCGGAGTAAGCGGAGTTAGCGGGGTTAGAGCGTTTTCAAATTAAGTGCATACATATCCGCACGAAGCGATGTAGTTTTCGCATTCGCTTTGCGTAACCTCGTTGAGCTGTCTTCCGATCTCTGTCCATAGCTCATCAATGGATCGTTTGGC
>Ga0255356_1002573_pt1 | contig 10315 bp, 9 predicted proteins | sample HBST100metaG_FD_189944 | JGI IMG/M metagenome (GOLD analysis project Ga0255356, IMG submission 189944) | Peat soil microbial communities from Stordalen Mire, Sweden - H.B.S.T100 | ecosystem: Environmental > Terrestrial > Soil > Wetlands > Peat | place: Sweden: Norrbotten County, Stordalen Mire... | reverse complement strand
TTATGGTCATCGACGCCATCCCCTCTTCGAGGAAATAGAGGTGATCGATCGGGTCGCCAGGGCTTTCGATTTCGTGTTTCAGCTCGAATTTCACCGGCTGCAAACGAAGGCGCTCAATGATGTCCCCGTCAAGAGCCTTCAAAAGAGTGTTCTTAAAGCCGTTCGTGCGCAATAGACCCTCACTTCCGGGCAAAACTCAGTCCCAATCAGTATGCGCCAAGCTCGCGATGCATGACAAAGTTCGTCTTGTGTCCGATACCATACAAAGGCCACAAGACTAAGCGAGTAAGATTCAGTCGGTTCATCAATCCTCTCTTCCGAGGTGAGAAGCATGACCTTTGACCTCGCCACCTTTCTGGAACAAGCAGGAGTAGGAAGAACACTGGTCCGTATGCGGCCCGGCCAGGTCTTCTTTTCGCAGGGAAGTTTGGCTGACTCCATCTTCTATCTTCGGACAGGACGCGCAAAACTCACCGTCGTTTCGCTCGATGGCAAAGAGGCCACGGTTGCGCTGCTCTCCGCCGGAGAATTCATTGGTGAGGAGTCGCTGGCGAGCGTGGGCGGGATGCATTTAGCCACTGCCGCTGCAATTGAAATCTGTACAGCGCTCAAGATAGCGAGGGAGGAGATGATCCGCCTGATGCACGAGCAGTACACCTTCTCCGAAATGTTCCTGAAATTCCTGCTCACCCGCAGTATGCGAACCCAGGCCGATCTTGTCGATCAGCTTTTCAACTCCAGTGAAAGACGCTTGGCGAGAATTCTTCTGTTGATGGCCGAATTCGGTGAGGAGGGAGAACCGGAACACCTGATCCCTCCCATCACGCAGGAAACTCTGGCAGAAATGATCGGCACCACCCGGTCCCGCGTCAGCTTCTTCATGAATCGCTTTCGCAAACTCGGCCTTATCGAATACAACGGCCGCATCCGAGTCCATAAGTCGCTGCTCAATGTGGTTCTACACGATCAATTCACCGAGCGCAACCCCGAGAGACCTCCCGGTTCGGCCACTCCACGAATCCGATCGAAGTCGGCCAGAAACAGCTAAAGCGGTTCCTGGGTTGTCGGTAATCTCAATTCTTCCCTGAAAAGGAGCAAAGCCTTTATCTGGTTATACGAGTATTCATCTACAAGACACGCGCCCAAGCGGTCGGTTTTATCCCTTGTGGGTCGGTAAAGACGCTGGGAAACTCACTTGACGCGAACAGGCCTTTCTATGAACTGAGAGATGATATTTCTGCAAAACGGCATTTGCGGTTACTTACGGTACTCCTGCGCGAATTCGCCAACAGTACCGATCTGGCCTTCTCTCAAGCCGCCCGGGCCGCCCGGCTTCAGCTACCATCAAAGAAGCCCATGCCCACCAAACCCAAACTCGGCCAGAACTTCCTCAACGATACTGACGCCATCCAACGCATTGCAGCTTCCCTCGGCGACCTCTCCAACCGCACGGTGGTCGAGATCGGCCCCGGTCTCGGCGCGATTACCGGAGCGCTGGCCGCCCGCGCCGCCCATGTGCTGGCTGTCGAGCTGGACCACGATCTTGCCATCCTTTTGCGCGTACACTTTCCTCCGGACCGCGTCACCGTTGTCGAGCAGGACGTGCTGCACTTTGACTTTAAGACGGCTTGCACAGAGTTCCCTGAAGCCTTCGCAGACGGCGGCGAACGCCTGCTGGTGGTCGGGAACCTGCCCTACGGCATCACTTCGCAAATCCTGCTGAAGCTGGCCGCGAGCCACGGCGCGCTCGAGCGCGCCGTGCTGATGGTGCAACGCGAAGTGGCAGACCGCATCACCGCCCAGCCCGGCTCGCGCGACTACGGCCTGCTTTCGGTCACCGTGCAAATGTACGGGCCTGCTCAGCAGCTCTTCACCCTGCCGCCCTCTGCCTTCACACCGCCTCCCGACGTGCATTCGACCGTCTTCCGCTGGCGATTTGCCTCCCGCTTCGCCGAACTAGGCGTTGAAGAGGCCAGCTTTCTGCGCTTCGTGCGCCAATGCTTTGCGCAGAAACGAAAGACGCTGGCCAACAACCTCCGCGCTGCCGGAGTTCCGCCCGCAGCCGCCACCGCTGCGCTGGCCCAGGCTGCCATCGCCCCCCAAGCCCGCGCCGAAGCCCTGCCTGTTGAGAGCTTTGCCACACTCTGGCGCTGCCTGGAAGCAAAAGGGGCCGCATCGCCTGGCGAAGCAGCCCCACCATCTGAAGCAGCCTGAATTTAGCGGCGCGGCGCCTCTTGCAGCGCAAGCGTCTGCGCGGTATGAATGTGGCAGATGGCGATGGCCAGAGCATCAGCAGCATCTGCCTGCTGCGGCACTTCAGCCAATTCCAGCAGCCGCGCCACCATGAACTGAACCTGCTCCTTCTTCGCCAACCCGTAGCCCACCACGCTGGACTTGATGGTGAGCGGCGCATATTCGGCCACCGGAAGCCCCTGCACAGCCGCCGCCAGCAGCGCCACGCCCCGCACCTGCCCCAGCTTCAGCGCCGACTTGGCGTTCACCGAGTAGAAGACCTCCTCAATTGCCACCGCATCGGGCTTCCAGCGCTCCAACTCTGTGCTCAGTTCACGAAAGACCTGTTCGAGCCGCACAGGCAGGGTCTTGCTCTTGGCCAGCCGGATGGCTCCCATCACCTTCATGACCAGCCTCGGCTGCCGCCCCGTGTCGTCCGATTCGACAACGCCAAAGCCGGTGATCTCCGTTCCGCAATCGATACCAAAAACCCGCATGGGCCTGAGTGTACCGCAGACCTGCCCTCCCCGGCGGTACTCCGCACTTGAGCCTGGGGTCGAATCGCCTAATTCCAGCTCCAAACATAACGGCGGCCTGGGCGCGTTGCCCAGGCCGTCGCGGTGAACTGTGGGTATTGGACTAAGGCCATCGCGCTTATGCAAGTGCCCGAGCATCTTCACTCCTGTTCCCAGGCTGTGGTCGTTGTGTGGCGATGCCCGGCAAGCCGGACTCCTTCGGCGACGAGACTCGTCGCTGTATTGAAGAAATGCCACCCCGAGCATCGGGCTGAGGAATGCATCCAACAGTGAAGGTGCAGTAGCGTCCCATGCGGTAAATCTCTCCGCCGGGGCAACCATTGGGGTCCGGGGCGCGATGCCCTAGGCCTCAGTCACCTCACGTACGAAACATCTCGAAGATTCTTTCTGCATCAGTTGGACCTACCTCCTTTCCCGTGTGCGCTTAATGTAACCCTCAGCCCATGGCTCGTCAACAGAAGTTTTTGCCGGCATCAAATTCTTCGTTATGCGGACACTCCAACCTCGAAAATTTCTCCGGCAATGCCGAGATACGCCCGTTCATATCTGCTCCCGCCTAGCCGGATTATTCGCTCAAGGCAGATCTTCCCCGTAGCATTCCTTCGACATGCAACTGTTTGACTTGTCAAATAGTTGCACACTATCCGCTTGATTTATGTATGAATGAAAAATATTTTTGAGATTACTAAAATAACGCTTGACATACTGAACCGGCTGCTTTAAAAAGAAGAGGACAGAGGTAGATAGTGCAGCCGATGTTGATGTACATGTATTCAAGCTGGCACTCAATCCCGGTTACCGCTTGGTTCCCCGACCAATCGGAACTTAAACAGACGAATTGACACTTCAGGAGACGAATGATGAAAAAGTTTTCAGTCGCACTGGTCGCCATGGCAACAATTCTGGTGTTTGCCCCAGCTGCTCGCGCGGATACTGTCACTTTCTATACTCTCGGAGCCACCGGAGCTGGTAATGCAAGCTTTACGTTGGATCTCAACGTCGTCGGAGGTACCGTCACGTCTGCTAGCGGCTCTGTGACATTCTACCCCAATACCGGAGGATCCCTCTCAGAGACAGTTACGGGCCTTGTCAGCGGAAGCACAATCACGGGCGGCACTTTGAATGGCGCTGTCGGCACCTCAACCGCCGGAGGGTACGACCAATTACTCTCTTTGCTTTTCCCTTATGCTGATACGAAAGGCTTGGCGCTAACCTTATCGAACGGCGATGATCTTCAGATATGGATCAATTCCATTTATCCCGATTATGTTTATGCTGAAGACGAAACTTCCAATGGTGTTGGCAAACCCTTTACGGTTGCTACCTATGCCGATGACAGCACCTCGCTGAATATTGCTCCTGAGCCTAGCACTCTGATCATGTTCGGCACGGGTCTGCTGGGGTTGGCAGGACTGCTTCGTTTCAAGTTCGCCAAAAAGTCCATCTAGGCCAGAACGATTCATTCTGAAGATCGCCTGGTTTATCAAAACCGAGTTTAAAAGAGGTGGGACGTGTAAAACACGTCCCACCTCTTTTTTCGCTTCACCGATCTAAAACGTTCTATTCCCTACGCGATCTCCGCAGGGGTGGCATAAGATGTCATCTTGGCAGCATTTGCCCAGGAGTTCTTCAGCCTTGTAGCCGGTAAGACGCGAGGCGCCTTTGTTCCAGTACAAAATCAGCCTCTCCCGGTCAACAAAGTACACACCATCTCCGATGTGGTCCAGCAGTTCCCGATAAAAGCCGGAACCGGTCGGAACAATCGGATCTTGCAACTTTTCAGACTTGATAAAGACCTCCAAAAACTGCATCGATTATCCCATGATGTGCGAGACTCACCGCAAGAAGCAAGTTCCCCGAGGGAGAGTACTTCAAATAGCAGGACATCCAGCCCCATTGACCTGTTAGATTAAATGGATTGAAACCCCTCACAAAAATGGCCGATACCTCCCAATTCGTCATCCCGAAAGGTTTTCGCTTTGGTGCCGCCAAGGCAGGGCTGAAGAAGAGCGGCCGCACTGACTTTGCCCTCATTGTGGCTGATGCGCCGGCCAGCGCCGCCGCCGTTTTCACCGCCAACCAAGTCCTCGCGGCTCCGCTCATCATAGACAAAGAGAATCTGCGCGCCACGGGAGGCAAGGTGCGCGTAGCCGCCATCAACGCCGGCAATGCCAACTGCGCCAACGGCCAGGCTGGCTTGGACGCGGCGCGCGCCACTTGCGCAGCAGCCGCGCAAATCTTTGGCTGCCAGCCAGAGGAGGTTTTTCCGTCTTCGACTGGCATCATCGGTGTTCCGTTGCCGACAGAGAAGCTGGCCGCCGCTCTTCCCGGTCTTGCCTCCTCGCTTGGTGCCGGCTTCGATCACTTCCAACAGGTCGCTCAAGCCATAATGACGACCGACACGGCGGAGAAGACCGCGTTCGCAAGGCTGGAAATCGCCGATCAGGGCGGCGCGCCGCGCGAAGTTCACATCGCCGCGCTGTGCAAAGGCTCGGGAATGATTCACCCTCAGCTTGTGCCGCATGCCACCATGCTGGTCTACATCCTGACCGACGCGGCAATCGAGCCGCAGGTGCTGGCAGGCTACCTGCTTCCGGCCATCGAGGTCAGCTTCAACCGCATCTCGGTGGACGGAGACACCTCAACCAACGACACCGTGCTGCTGCTGGCCTCGGGGGCCAGCGGAGCCGCCATAGGCTCTGGAAATACAACCTTCGCCGCCGCTTTGACCCAAATCTGCACGTCGCTGGCCCGCCAGATAGTGGCTGATGGCGAAGGCGTTTCGCATACGGTGGAGCTGCACATCGAAGGCGCGGCCACCGATGCGGACGCGCTCAGAATTGCCAAGGCAATCGCACATTCTCCGCTGGTGAAGACTGCCTGGGCCGGCAGCGACCCAAACTGGGGCCGGCTGCTGGCAGCCATCGGTTACTCCGGCGCCCAGATCGACCCAGATCGCGTCGATATCCGCTTCGGCGAGTTGGCCATTTGCCGCGACGGAGGCCGCGCCGCGGAGTTCGACGAGGCCGCAGCACACGCCTACGTCGATCAGCCGGAGTTCTCCGTCGCAATCCAGCTCCACCAGGGCGCCGGCTCATGCGTCTTCTGGACCACTGACCTGACCCATAAGTACGTCAGCATCAACGCGGACTACTCAACTTAGGCGGCCAGATCAGCATAGGCCGGTTCGAGGTTGCAACTCGCTCTTACCCGTGCCTGTCTGCGCCGCTGCACCGCACGCATAGCCAGAAAAAGCATCAACCCCAGCGTTACGGCGCCGCAGGTGTCGAGCAGCACATCGCTGAACTGGCCGGTCCGGTTCGGTAAAAAGCTTTGGTGAAACTCATCCGCGCTGGCCACCAGGGAGGTGGCCAGAATCGCCAGCCCGTGCGCTTTCATTTGCCGCAGCAGCCGGGAGGCAGCGTCTTGCAACGTAATCCAGAAGCTGCGGAAACAAATTAGGGAAAAGATTCCGTAGCCCATGAAGTGGCCTGTCTTGCGGATGATGTGGTGGATCAAATCCCAGTGTACGCACGCGTCGTAGCCAAAGAGCGCCTCGGCGATCCGTTGCAATGGAGCGCTGGTGTGATCCGCGCCAAGATATGGCGTGGACTCGACGGCAAAGACCGACGCGCAGGCCAGCACCGGCAGCCAAATCCGCATTTGAGCCTGCAACCGCGCGGATCCGCTGGCCGAAGTTGGCGGCGCGTAGTTTCCAAATACCATGGAAGATGTAGACATGATGGTCGCTCCCGAAGACCGGCCCAGGAATTGGTTGCAAGAGCCGCGCACTTCACCGTCCGGATAAGGAGCTTTTCGGCTCAAATTAGCCCGCCTTCAAGAAAATCCTTAAGTGTTTGAAGAAGCTAACGTTGCGCTGTTCTGAAACGAGACACGCGACGCGGCTATCCCGCCACCCCAAAATTCTGCCGTTCAGACGCGTTTATAATCCACGCCCGCAGTGCGAGTTCACCTTGTCGCGGGTTTGTCACCCTGCGCCGTTCTCCTCCAGCATCCAACCCGGCAAGTGGGTGATAAAGTGAGGGGTATGAATTTGAGCAAGCGTGGGTCCGTGGCTGCCGTTTTACAATATGCGACGTTGTTGGCTGGGCTTTTCTTCCTGGCCGCTGCTCCAATCGCGGCTGAAGATCCCGGCGCGTCCAAAGCCGCCGAGTCTGCTGGCGCGGGGCAGTCGAACCGCGGCAGCGGCGGCGCAGCTCCTTCCTGTCTGCCGGCCGTTCTTGGTTCGCCTTACATCCCGGTCGATAGCTGGGTCTATCCTGCGGTACTGCGGCTCTACTCACTCGGCTTTGTGGACGATGTCTTTCTGGGAATGCGCCCGTGGACTCGGGCCAGCGTGGGCCACATGGTCGAAGTGGCCGGTGCCCGCATCGATGACGCGGATGCCGGAGCAGCCACTGACGAGGCACAAAATATTTATGACGCCCTGATGCATGAGCTGCGCTACGACATCGCGGGTCCCTGCCTGCCCTACCAGGGCAACTCCCGCGTCGAGTCGGTTTACACCGTGGCCCGCGGCATCAGCGGCACGCCCTTGCGCGACAGTTACCATCTTGGCTCGACCATCATCAACGACTACGGACGCCCCTACGAAAACGGATTCAATAACTACTCCGGCGCCAGCGGCTATGCCGCCGCCGGCCGATTCGTGCTCTATGTGCGCGGCGAGTTCCAGGGCGCGCCTTCGGCTGCCGGTTACTTCCCGGCGCTGGCCCAGATGCTCAGCACGGTGGATGGCACGACTTACCTCAATGCGTCCACCGGGCTTCCATACCACCAGGCCACCATCCCCATGGGGCCGATTGCCACCACCACCGACGGGCGATTCATCGAGGCTTACGTCTCTGCCCACGTTCTCAACCACGAAATCTCCTTCGGCAAGCAAGACGAGTGGCTAGGGCCCGGCTTGGGCGGCGGCATGGCCTATTCCAACAACGCCGAAAACATTTATTCCTTCCGCATCAACCGCGTCGAGCCGCTGCACATCCCACTGCTTTCCCGGCTTACCGGACCCTTCCGCTACGATTTCCTGGTCGGCTCGCTCAGAGGGCATACCTATATGCCCAATCCGGCGAATCCCGGCGGCGCCAATCCAGATTTGCCCAACGTGATCAACCCTGGCAACCCCTGGGTCCACGTCGAGAAGATCAGCTTCCGGCCAACGGAAAACCTCGAATTCGGCTTCGAGCGCACCGTGATTTGGGGCGGCCAGGGCCACGCGCCCATCACCATTCACACTTTTCTGAAGAGTTTTGTCAGCATGTCCTCCCCCAGCGGCACAGCCAAAGACGGCCGTGACGATCCCGGCGCACGCTTTGGGGCTTTCGACTTCTCCTATCGGTTGCCCTTTGTCCGCAAATGGCTCACGCTCTACACGGACTCAGAGGTGCACGATGATGTTTCCCCCGCCGATGCTCCCCGGCGCGCCGCCTACCGGCCCGGTCTCTATCTCTCTCATGTACCCGGCATTTCCAAGCTGGACCTGCGCGTCGAAGCAGCTTCTACCGACCCGTCCAGTTCGGACCATCCAAGTCAAAACTCATATCCGAGCCACTACGGCCGTTTTATGTACTATGAGGGGATTCAGAAGCAGGGCTACACTAACCAAGGCCAGCTCTTCGGCGACTGGATTGGGCGCGAGGACAAAGGTGGCCAGGCCTGGATTACTTATCACCTGAGCGGCAACGAATGGCTCCAGGTGGGCCTGCGCAATCAGAAGGCCACCAGCTACTTCATCCCCGGCGGCACAACCCTGAACGACATCAACTTTCAAGTGGTCAAACGACTGGGCAAGGACTTCGAGGTGAACGGCAACTTCGCGCTTGAACGCTGGAAGGCTCCCCTTTATCTTTTCGGCCAGCAGACGGTGACGACGACCACCGTCCATCTCACATGGTTCCCAGGACGCAAGGTGAGCTTCTAGGAGTTTGCATCAGGCGGAAGCGTTCCTTCTCTCGGTGCCTGAGCTCCAGGGAGCAATATGAGACAACTCTCATCGATCACGATGTGGCAAGCTGTCTGCTGGAGCCTTCAAAGATGAGCAATCCCGTAAATCGGCGTATCGTCCTCGCTTCCCGGCCTTCTGGAGCGCCTACCTCCAGCAATTTCCGGATTGAAACGCAGCCAGTCCCCATTCCTGCCCAGGGTCAGACGCTTCTGCGCACTGTCTATCTGTCTCTTGATCCCTACATGCGCGGCAGAATGAGCGATGCCCCCTCGTATGCGCCCCCGGTGGAAATCGGCAGCGTCATGGTGGGATCGACCGTGAGCCGGGTTGAGCTGTCGCAGCATCCGGACTTTGCCGTGGGCGACTGGGTATTAAGCCAAAGCGGCTGGCAGGATTATGCCCTTTCTGATGGAAAGGGAGTATTCAACCTGGGATCGCAGTTGGAGCATCCTTCGCACGCTCTTGGCGTACTGGGTATGCCCGGTTTCACTGCCTACATGGGCCTGCTGGAGATTGGCCAGCCAAAGGCCGGCGAGACCGTGGTGGTGGCCGCTGCCACGGGCGCTGTGGGATCGGTGGTAGGCCAGATCGCCAAGCTCAAGGGATGCCGCGCAGTCGGCGTAGCCGGGGGCGCGGAAAAGTGCCGCTATGCCGTGCAGAAACTGGGCTTCGATGAATGCCTCGACCATCGCGATCCAGCATTGACGGAGTTGCTGGCGCGGGCCTGCCCCAAGGGCATCGACGTTTATTTTGAGAGCGTGGGCGGCGTGGTCTTTGACGCGGTGCTGCCCCTGCTCAATACGCACGCGCGCATTCCTCTCTGCGGGATGATTTCGCATTACAACGACAGCGAACTTCCCCAGGGCAGGGATCGCACCGCCATGGTGATGGGGACCTTCCTCAAACGTCGTGTCCGCTTGCAGGGATTCATCATCTTCGATGATTACGGCTCGCACTTTGGAGAATTTCAGAAGCAGATGTCTGAATGGTTCGCCGCTGGCAAGATCAAATACCGCGAGGATATGGTGGAAGGACTCGAACGCGCTCCCGAAGCATTCATGGGCCTGCTTGAAGGCAAGAACTTTGGAAAACTTGTGGTTCATATTGGCGCTGTGACTGCGTAAGAGTGACCGAGCACCTATCTCGATCCACAATCAACCAGGAAACAACTCATTCGAGCAAAGAGGAAAATCACGATGAAGATTTTGATGGTTCTTACTTCGCACAGCAAACTGGGAGATACTGGCAAGAAAACTGGATTCTGGCTGGAGGAATTTGCGGCGCCCTACTACATCTTCCTCGATGCTGGAGCCAAGATCACCTTGGCTTCACCTCACGGCGGACAGCCGCCTCTGGACCCCACGAGCGACGATCCCACAGCACAGACAAAGGATACGAAGCGCTTCAAGCAGGATGCCGCGGCACAAACTGCACTGGCAACCACGCTAAAGCTCTCCGATGTTGCCGCAGCGGATTTCGACGCCGTCTTCTATCCGGGCGGGCACGGGCCTTTGTGGGACCTGGCAAGCGACACGCGCTCCATCGCTCTGATCGAAGCAGCTTACGCAGCCGGCAAGCC
>Ga0255356_1002567_pt1 | contig 10328 bp, 6 predicted proteins | sample HBST100metaG_FD_189944 | JGI IMG/M metagenome (GOLD analysis project Ga0255356, IMG submission 189944) | Peat soil microbial communities from Stordalen Mire, Sweden - H.B.S.T100 | ecosystem: Environmental > Terrestrial > Soil > Wetlands > Peat | place: Sweden: Norrbotten County, Stordalen Mire... | reverse complement strand
CTCAAGCCGGAATCGACCGGTTGCTTGAGCTTGTTCCGCCTGCCGCAAGAGAACGGGTCGAGCTGCGCCCAAGCTCGGCCACCGAGGTGGGACTGCTGCTGCACGGGCTTGAGTTTGCGCGGGTGCGGCACGGCTTTGCCGCCAACTCCTTTGCCCGCGAGGACGAGATCACCTTCGGCGCGGGAGCCAACGAGACCCCGCTCACGCCGGAAACCGAGCCACTCTGCCGCAATCTCTTCTCGCGGCTTTTCTTGAGCCGTCACGCCGACGGCGCGCATACCGATCCGCTCTTCCGCTTACAGCCGGAACACTGGCTTGAGTCCCGGCTCCGGAGTGAAATCGCCGAGCTGCTGCCGGGCCTGCGCGGTGACCTGCTCTACTCGCAGGTCCCGGCGCTCTCCGTCGGCGACCGCGGCCTGCTCGACCTGCTCACGCTGGACCGCAGCGGTCGGCTCGCAGTGATTGAGCTGAAGGCCAACGAGGACCTGCACCTCCCCTTACAGGCGCTGGACTACTGGATCCGCGTCCGCGCGCTGAACGACGACCGGCAGCCAGGAATGGGCAACGAAGGCGGCAGAACGCTCTCGGCCTTCGAGCGCCAGGGCTACTTCGCCAGCGCGGAGGTCTCACCGCTTCCGCCTCGTCTGCTGCTCGCCGGTCCAGCTCTGCGCATTCATCCGGCCAACGAGCCCGTCCTGCGCTACTTTTCCCCGCAGGTCGAGTGGGAACTGATCGCGCTCACTGAGCATTGGCGACAGGACTTGAAGGTGGTCTTCCGCAAGCGGAGCAGAGACGCCCGAAGCTGACGTCAGATAGCTGGTTGCACAAATCAGGAGTCAAAAGAGTTTCTTGCAAAATTATCTTCAAACTCTTCATTGCGTCAGGGCACGACTTCGGTTGGTTTTGCAGGTGAGCGACTACGAAAAAGTGAATTAATCTGCAAATTTTTGAGCCGAAAATAAATATCGTAGGGGGGCGGGGTAGGCCATTGGTGGGTACAGACCGGGGCTGGAGTGCAGTCTCCTTTTTCATGGTGCGCTGTTGGAGGAAAATAATCTGCAAACCCAGGGAGCCGCGAGTTAGAGGGTGACCGCGTAATTGGTGACTCGCCATGAATATGCGCGGGTGGGGACCCCGACCCTGATGGTCGCTTTTCGTCTCCTTAAACGGTACGGATTTCAACTCGCCCACCCCCGGCTCTGCCGCCAGCCGTCCCGCAAGACTTGGCTAACCTTAAAGATGCCGCAGCCTGAATATTCGCTTTTAGCCACAACTTTCCACCAGATCTGGAGTCTACTTCTAAGGCTGGGTGGGTTGCGGCGTCCAGGAAATTCCTCTTCCTGCACAAAGCAGTACCTCGAAATTCCCGCTGATTAATCTTATTTGCGCCGGAGTGCAAGGACCGTGCGTTGGTGCATTAGCCTTGGCAGTGATCAATCAAAGACTTCGCTCAAGCGAAACCAGAGTGACTGCATTTTGAAACCGTAGCTCTCAAGTCGACGCGACCATCAGGGAATGGCGACCTGGCACTGAACTCACCAGGGCACGCCAACTCTGGTTTCGCTTTTGAAGGTAACCTCAATGTTTGATAGCTCCATTCCCAAATCGATAAGGATGGCAATGAAGACACTACTTGCACTCTCACCGCAAAGGCGGCTTTGGGTCTTTGGCTGGATCGCCGCCTGCACAATGGCTGCCTCCTCACTTGGCGCGCAAACGGTAGTTCCTCGCATCTCCTCTGAGATCACCAGCTCCGAACAGGCGACGCTGAAGGGCTCGCTGCATCCGATGGCGCAGGCTCAATTTGAAGCCGGGCGTGTGCCGTCCGATACGAAGCTGAGCGGAATCACCATCGTCTTCAGCCGTTCGGCAGCGCAACAGGCCGATTTGGATGCGTTGATCGCCGCGCAGCAGAACCCGGCCTCGCCGCTTTATCACCAGTGGCTCACCCCGGACCAGTTCGCCGCTCGCTTTGGCATGGCGCAGGCCGATTTGGACAAGGTGTCGAGCTGGATCGAGCAGCAGGGCTTTTCCGTCGATTCAGTGGCCCGTAGCCGAAACAGCATCCATTTCAGCGGCACGGCGCGCCAGGTAGAGCAGGCTTTTTCGACCGAGATGCACTACTACACCGTCGGTGGCGTGCGGCACTTTGCCCCGTCCACTAATCTGAGTGTGCCGTCGGCCCTCTCGTCCGTCGTTCTCGCCGTCCGCAACCTCAACGACTTCCGCCCCAAGCCCATGCATGTCGCCCCCATGGCGCATCCCAACTTCACCTCCAGCCAATCGGGGGCTGTCCACTTTGCTCCGGGTGACGTCTGGACGGTTTACGACGTCAATCCGGCCTTCAACTCCGGCTACACCGGTACAGGTCAGTCGATTGCGATCATGGGCCAGTCGGCGATCGTAAACAGCGACATTGAGAACTTTGAGAGCGCGGCCGGTCTTGCTACAAAAGATCCCACGCTAGTTCTAGTGCCTGGCACAGGAACTTCGACAGTCTTTACCGGAGATGAATCCGAATCCGACATCGACTTGGAGTGGTCGGGCGCCATCGCAAAAGGTGCCAACCTTATCTTTGTCTACACCGGCAGCAACACCAACTATGGCGTCTTCGACTCGCTGGCATATGCGGTAGACGAGGATCTTGCGCCGATTATCAGCGTCAGCTACGGTTCCTGCGAAACCGAGTACACCTCGACAGAAATGACGGCTGCTGAACTGGTGCCCGCGCAGGCAGTAGCTCAGGGTCAAACCATTGTCGTCTCTTCCGGCGACACAGGCTCCTCCGGCTGTTACGGCTTCACAAACCTTACGACAGCCCAACAGGAGAAGGAAGCCGTCAGCTACCCGGCCAGCAGCGCCTATGTCACGGCCGCCGGCGGCACTGAGATTCCTGCTGCCGATTCGGTTTCGACAAACTCGACCTACTGGGATGCTCAGAGCTCCACCGATATCCTGACCTCAGCGAAGATCTACATTCCTGAGATAGCGTGGAACGACGACGCTCTTGGCAACGGCCTCAGTTCCAGCGGCGGTGGTCCCAGCGTGTTCATCTCCAGGCCTAGCTGGCAGGCCGGCGTTACCGGCATTCCTTCCGGCACCACGCGCCTTGTGCCGGATATCGCTTTGAACTCCTCGCCTAACTATCCGGGCTATCTTTATTGCACCAGCGATACTGAGACTGGCATCACCGGTAGTTGTTCGAGCGGTTTCCGCGATGCCAACAGCGTCTACCTCACCGTTGCTGGCGGCACCAGCTTTGCCGCGCCCGTCTTTGCCGGCATGGTCGCCATCATCAACCAGGCAAAGGGGTATACCCAAGGGCAGGGACTGATCAACTCCACGCTCTACAGCCTGGCAGCCAACAGCGCCGACTATGCCTCTGCCTTCCATGACATCACCAGCGGCAACAATGACTGCACCGCCAGCTCTACATATTGCAGCAGCACCGCCGGCTTCTCCGCCGGCACCGGCTACGACGAGGTGACAGGACTCGGATCGGTCGATCTCGCCAACCTGATCGCGGTCTGGCCAGCGAACTCTGCCACGTCTGCCTCACTAATCACCACCACGACCACAATCTCTGCATCGAATACCGCGCCCGCCCTGAATGCGTCTGACACCTTCACCATCACGGTCACCGCTTTAAGCGGCACCACCTCACCCCTAGGTAGCGTGAAGCTTACTATCGACGGAGGAGGAACGACCTACAGCAATAGCGGCTCAACAACCACAGTTGCTTTGACCGCAGGCACCACTGCCGGCACGTCAACTGCGACCTATCAAACCTCTTTCTCGACCTCTGGGACCCACCAGATCATTGCAGAATATGAGGGCAGCTCAACCTTTGCGGTCTCGACGGGGATCGCGCAGGTGAGTATTGCATCGGTTAGCTCCGGCACGGGCAGCTTTACGTTAGCAGCGAGTCCCAGCGCGCTTGCCATCACCAGGGGCAGTGAAGGTGCGAGTACCGTCACAGTAACACCCGCAGGCGGCTATACAGGCACGGTACTGATGAGCTACGACACCTCCAACGACACCGCGCTCACTAATCTCTGTGTTTACGCCACAACGACGAGCAGCGGCTACGCATCGGTGGTAGTCAGCGGAACCAGCGCCGTGACAACGCAGCTCACCTTTGATACCAACGCCTCGGATTGCGCAGCGGCAGTATCACCGGCGGGTGGCAAATCATTCCAAATCCTGCAACGGACATCCACGGCAAAGAACAAGAGCACAAATCCTGCCCCACTGGGCGTGGCCTTTGCCGGTCTGCTGCTGGCTGGCTTCCTTGGACGGCACTCGCGGAAGTTCCGCTCCTTCGCCGGAATGATCGCTCTCTTCGCTGTTGTTTTGGCTGTTTCGTCCTGCGGCAGCAGCAACAGCAGTAGCACTTCAACCACAGTGGCGAATCCTCCAAAGGGAACCTACACCATCACCCTCAGCGCACAGGATTCGACAACGGCAACCATCAAGGGATCAACAACCTTCACCCTTACTATTCAGTAATCCCAATCCAGCAAAGGGGCGGCTACCTCCACGGTAGCCGCCCCTTTTGCGTTACGTTCTTCGGGTGTCGGCTTTCCCAGCTCTCGATTCTGAGACCTGGGAAAGCACATCTCTGCACGGTCACGGCCCCAGCTCCCCGCACTTGCTCTTGCCAACGCGAAAACCAGCGTAAACTGAAAAATACGATGAGCACACTGGCCCCTTCCCCGCGCCCTGGTCACCAGCGCTATTTTTTTGAGAAATTCGGCATCACCGAGCGCCTTTTAGAGCGTTGCCTTGGTGAGGCTCTCTCCGCTGGCGGCGACTACGCCGACCTCTACTTCGAATCGGTGACAGCCACCGCGCTCGGCGTGGATGAGCAGATCGTGAAGTCTGCCAGTCAGGGCGTCAGCGCCGGATGCGGCATTCGCGTGCTCTCCGGCGAACGCACCGGCTACGCCTACACTGACAATCTCAATCCCGACCGCCTGCTCCACGCCGCCCGCACCGCCGCATTGATCGCCTCCGGTCCGGCAAAGCAGCCAGTGCAGGGCTTCACTGAGGCGCCCGCTGCCGATCTCTATCCCGTTCCGCTCGGCGGCTATGACCTCGACCTGGCCGCTCGCCTTGAGCTGATCCTTCGCGCCGACCGCGCCGCGCGTGCCTTCGATCCGCGCATCGTGCAGGTTCGCGCCAGCTACTCTGAAGAATTACGCCGTATCCTCATCGCCGCCTCAGACGGCGCCTTCGCCAGCGACACCCAACCCCTCTGCCGGCTCAACGTTTTCGTCATCGCCAAAGAAGACGCAACCACCACCAAAGGCTCGGCGGGCGGCGGAGGTCGTGCGGGCCTCGACCAATTCATAGACTCCAAAAGCCCAGAGGAGCTGGCCCGCGAAGCCGCGCGAGGAGCGATTCTACAGCTCAACGCCGTTGCGGCTCCTGCCGGCGAAATGGAAGTCGTGCTCGGCCCCGGTTGGCCCGGCATTTTGCTCCACGAGGCGGTAGGTCACGGCCTTGAAGCCGACTTCAACCGCAAGAAGACCTCCGCCTTTGCTGGCCTTATCGGCCAACGGGTTGCCAGCCCCAAAGTCACCGTCGTAGACAACGGCTCCATCGCTGGCCGCCGTGGCTCGCTCAACGTGGACGACGAGGGCACGCCGACACAGGAAACCGTCTTGATCGAGGGAGGCGTGCTCAAGGGCTACCTCACCGACAAGCTCTCCGCGCGGCTAATGGGCACAGCCCATACCGGCTCCGGCCGCCGCGAAAGCTATCAATCCATCCCCATGCCGCGCATGACCAACACCTATATGCTGGCTGGCGATGATGATCCAGCCGACATTCTGCGCAGCGTCAAGCACGGCCTCTACGCCGTCAACTTCGGCGGCGGACAGGTGGATATCACCAACGGCAAGTTCGTCTTCTCCGCCTCTGAGGCTTACCTCATCGAAGACGGCAAGATCACCTCTCCCGTGCGCGACGCCACGCTGATCGGCAACGGCCCCGAAGCGCTGAAGCACGTCTCGATGGTCGGTCACGACCTAAAACTCGACCAAGGTATCGGCACCTGCGGCAAAGACGGCCAGTCCGTCCCGGTTGGCGTAGGCATGCCCACCATCAAACTAGACAAAATGACCGTAGGCGGCACCGGAAGATAGCTCAGAAGAATCTCGCTTTATTTATCTCATATTTGAGATATACTTAACCGTGCCTTGGCACGTGGCAATCCTGAACGAGACGGTAGCCGAGGAAATCGCCGCTCTTCCTGCGGATATGCGTGCCCGATTTCTGCGGCTTGGCGAGCGCATAGTGCAAATGGGCTTGGAGAGTCTAGGCGAACCACACGTGAAACACCTCGAGGGCAAGCTCTGGGAGATGCGACTTATCGGGCGAGATGGCATTTCACGCGCCTTATATGTGACCGCTATCGGCAGGCGCGTTGTTGTTGTTCGAGCCTTCGTGAAGAAGACGCAGAAGACGCCGCGTACTGAAATTGAGTTAGCTTTGCGGCGGGCACAGGAGGTTTTATGACCATTCCCTTCGAAGAGTTCAAGACCCGGCTGCTGGCCGACCCCAACGTCAAACGCGAATATGATGCCTTGGCACCGGAGTTTGAAATCTCTGCTGAGTTGCTGCGAGCTCGCCTGCGGGCAGGCTTGTCTCAAGCGGAGTTGGCCGTGCGCATGAGAACCAGCCAGTCTGCCATAGCGCGCCTGGAGAGTGGACAAACCCTGCCCAGCACCAAGACATTGCTGCGCTTCGCAGAGGCCACCAGTTCAAAGATCCAACTGCGTTTGTCTGCCGCGTGATGAGATTCTGACCTGTCTAGATGAGAATCCCCAGCCTTCCACATCCCTTCCGTGCCGAAAATAACCGCCCATTGGCGCACGATAGAAGTAGTTGCGCGAGCGGGGCACTACGATTCCTGCCTCGATCCGCCGTAGAAACCATGAGCAAAATGACCATCACCACCCCCGACGAAGCAACCGCCAATCCATGCTGCTTGCACCCCAAGCCGGGGGCAGTTGGCTCTACTCCGAATGGTTTTTTCAGGTTTTTGACAGTGAAACTGTGGGCCCTGTCCTAACCTAACTGGAATCAGCAATATCCATACACCGACCTCACGGAAACGCAGACCCACAGCCTCTGTGGAACTGTGGATCAACATCTAACATACCCTAAATCAACACTTTACCAAGGCAACCCTCACAGCAACACAGAGTCTCAGTTTCTGTGAAACCATGCACCTTGCGGCGCGCCTTTTCGACCCACCGTGCTAACCTGAGGTTTCCAGCCTGTGGAGAGTCCGTTTGCAACAGCCCGACTTCATTAAAGCGGTTTTCGAATTCGTAATTCTCATCTTTTCGCTTTGCGTGCATGAGTGTGCTCACGCCTGGATGGCCTCGCGGCTAGGCGACCAAACCGCCCGCCTGCAAGGCCGCATCACGCTAAACCCCATGTACCACGTGGACCCCGTCGGCACCCTGCTCTTTCCAGCGCTGATGATCTTTGGCCCCTTCATCGGGTTCAGCATGTTTGGCGGAATGCTGGTGGGCTGGGCCAAACCCACTCCGGTCATTACGCGCAACTTCCGCAAAATCGTCCGCGACGACAATCTGACTACCCTGGCCGGCCCCGTTTCGAACCTCCTCATAGTCCTGGTCGCCTTTCTCGTTCTTGTCGTCATCTCCATAGCGGTTCCCAATGGCCGTCTGCTCGTTCTGTCCACCTTTCAGGGCAGCATCGTCCTCGACGCCCCGTCTGCTCCGCAGGCATTGGTTCTGCTCAGCACCTTAGCTATTCTGATCAACCTTTCGCTTTGCTTTTTCAATCTGCTTCCCATCCCCCCGCTCGACGGCAGCCGCGTGGTGCGCAACCTGCTTCCCTACAACGCTGTACAAGCCTACGACCGAGTTCCTATGTGGGCCAGCTACCTGCTCATGATCTTCCTGGGCCCTGCAATTCTGATGGCCTTCCTCCGCCCTATGCTGCGGCTGGTCTTCTGGGGCCTGCTTCACGTGTAGGTTCGCCATCGCTTCCCGCTACAATGGAGTGAGCCGTTTTTCGCATTTGCTGAAAAGCCGCGCATTTTCTTGGTAGTACCCCGGAATCGATAAGCCTAATGCCTGAATCCGTACCTTTATCTTCCCGCTCGCGTGTTTTGAGCGGTATGCGTCCCACCGGTAAGCTCCATCTGGGCAACTATATGGGCGCCCTGGCCAACTGGGTCAAGTTGCAGGACCAGTACGAGTGCTACTTCTTCATCGCAGACTGGCACGCGTTGACCACCGACTACGCCGATCCGAGCCGAATCAAATTAAACACTCTGGACTTGGCGCTAGACTGGCTAGCAGCCGGCCTTGATCCGGAAAGATCCACCATCTTTATCCAGAGCCATGTGCTCCAACATGCCGAGCTGAACCTGCTGCTGGGCATGATGACTCCTCTCGGATGGCTGGAGCGCGTACCCACCTACAAGGAGCAGCAGGAAAACATCTCCACCAAAGACCTGACGAACTTTGGCTTCCTCGGTTACCCAGTGCTGATGGCTTCCGACATCCTGCTTTATCAAACGCAGTTTGTTCCCGTGGGCCAGGACCAGACTGCCCATGTCGAGCTAACCCGCGAAGTTGCGCGCCGCTTCAATTCGATGTACAAGACCGATGTCTTTCCTGAACCCGTTGCACTGTTCACGCCCTCGCCCAAGCTGCCCGGGACGGATGGCCGCAAGATGTCTAAGAGCTACGGAAATACGATTGGATTGACGGAAGATCCGAAGAGCGTCACGCAGAAAGTCGAGTCCATGTCCACGAATGGACAGCGCCCACGACATACTGACTCTGGTGACCCAGATCAATGCCCAGTAGGGGATTTGCATAAGGTTTTCAGCTCTTCAGACGTGATTGCCGAGACTCAGGCAGGTTGCCGTGCAGCTAGCATCGGCTGCAAAGAATGCAAAACCTTGGCAGCCAAGTCCGTCTCTGAACAGGTGGCCCCCATCCATGCCAAGCGCCGCGAGCTAGAGGCCGACGTGGACAGGATTTGGGAACTTCTTCGGGTTGAATCCAAGAAAGCCGAAGCTAGGGCCGAAGAGACGATGAAAATAGCTAGAGATGCGCTAGGGATGTCGAGAGATTTTCGCGATATCAGGAAACTGTTCGTCCACAAGGAGGAAAGGACCGGCTCCAAAAACATCGCGAACGCTTGGTCAGACATAGAAGTTGTTTCCAGGCTCGACGGCGACAACATGCATCTTTCTTGGGAAAAATACTCGCTAGGGCTTCGCGCTCATTGGCACTGGAGAATGGTGCCGCGCGAGATCTCTCTTTCAGAATCAAAGATTGAATTCGGGAACAATATAGCACGCGAGTTGGAAGAACCGCTCATAACGACTTCCGGAAAACGAGTGCTTACAACGGTCTCTGAACAAGACCACTCAGCGGGATGGCAATTCTACGTACCCCAGAAATCATATGAAGTGTGGGTGCTCCTCTCGTATCGGGACAAGGTATCAGTGTCCAACCACTATGACCGAGAGATCACTGCATTTATCCTGCCGCAGAAGGTTTTCTCACAACCTTTCGCAAAGGCCAAGAAATCCTTGAAGAAGGATGAGAAAATCCCTGTAACCATTCGCAAGGACGGAGACCGCTTCCTGCTCAGCATTCACGGAAGCGAGCTGGTGGATATCACCGATTTACAGAGTAACTACGACCCGCTGCGGTGAGAGTAGTCTGGATTGGCCGATCAGTTCGCCAACTCAGAGACCATAGCAATTGGGCTTCGAATGGCGTCGGCGAGTTGAGCCACCGAGGAAATGCAAGTGCTAGAAAAGAAGATCCCGTGGTGGCGCAGGGCGCTGAATTTCGCACTGGGTGGCATTCGCTCTGGATTTGGCCTTTTCTCCCACGCCGAGAAGCTCGAACCCGCAACAGAACCGATCTCGTCAAAGAGTTTTCAGGATCATCCGGAAGAAGAAGCAGCATTGCCCGAGCCTTTCCCCAAATCCGAAGTCGTCACAGTTGCAGCGACGGTCCCGGCAGAGACGGTAGCAGAGCCTACCCCTGCCATCGAGCCCGAGCCTCGTTCCACGCCTGCGATAAACCAGACTGCGCCAGTCGACTCGATCCAAACCGAGGCTGAAGTTACTCCACTCACAGTCGCTGAGCCACAACCATCCGCCGAAGCCGTTACCGAACTGGAGCCAGTCGCTGAGCCCGTTGCGACAGACGAGGCCACCGTCACTCCCGAACCGGCTCCTGCTCCAGAGGTTGAGGAGCCCACCGCAGTCGCCGAGGCGCCGGTCGCCAAAACCGAACCAGCACCAAAGGTTGCAC
>Ga0255356_1002566_pt1 | contig 10329 bp, 6 predicted proteins | sample HBST100metaG_FD_189944 | JGI IMG/M metagenome (GOLD analysis project Ga0255356, IMG submission 189944) | Peat soil microbial communities from Stordalen Mire, Sweden - H.B.S.T100 | ecosystem: Environmental > Terrestrial > Soil > Wetlands > Peat | place: Sweden: Norrbotten County, Stordalen Mire... | reverse complement strand
AACCTCAATCCCGCACAGGTCCGCTCCTCGCTGGCGCGCCGGCTCGGCATCGACATTGGCGCGCTGAAACCGGCGGACCGGAACGTCGAAGGCATCGTCGAAATGATGCTGGACGCAACTGGCCGGTACGACGAACCCCTCGATGCGGAGCGCCTTTTCGGCTGGCACGCGTCGCTATTCCCCACGGAACGCAGCGGCATGAGGCGCATCCACGTTGGCGCGTGGCGCGACGACGCGCTTGGCCCCATGCAGGTTGTTTCCGGCCCGCTGGGACGGGAACGCGTCCACTACGAAGCGCCCGCGGCCACACGGCTGGAAGCGGAGATGACGGCATTTTTCGCATGGTTCAACGCCAGGAACGAGGCCGATTGGGTTCTCAAGGCCGCACTTGCACATCTGTGGTTTGTCACACTGCATCCGTTCGACGACGGCAACGGACGCATCGCGCGGGCCATTGCAGACATGGCGCTGGCCCGCTCGGAGCAAAGCGCACAACGCTTTTACAGCATGTCGGCGCAGATTCGCGAGGAACGCGACGGCTACTACAGCGTGCTGGAAGAAACGCAGAAAGGCACGCTGGACGTTACGCGTTGGATGGAATGGTTTCTGGGCTGCCTGGACCGCGCAGTGGAGGGCGCGGAGGCCTCGCTGGCGACCGTTTTGGCAAAGACTCGTTTCTGGGAGCAGGCAGGGGGTTTTGCGTTCAACGCACGCCAGCGGCTCGTGCTCAACCGGGTTCTAGACGGGTTTGAAGGCAAACTCACCACATCGAAATGGGGCAAGCTCGGGAAATGCTCGCACGATACGGCGCTGCGCGATATATTGCCGCTGGTCGAATGCGGGATTCTGGTCCGCAGCGAACAGGGCGGGCGAAGCACGAGTTATGAGATCGTCAAGCGCTGATGCGGCATTGCTTCGGGAGGCGAAATACGGCAGTTGTGTTTGCCGCTTTTGGAAAAAGAAGGCAAAGACCCGGGCCTGAAGGCACTGTATTTATGCGCCTTTTTCAGAGGGCTGAAGCCCTCTGCTCCCTCCGGAACCGCTCTGTGCAACGGGAAGCGGAATATGCATCAAATAGGTCGCGAGCCAATCGCACAATTAGAATTACTGATCCGGCTTAGGAAACAGGGCTCGAAAAGCCCGTGAGGTGAGGGGTGTGCTTTCCCACCCTTGCGCCAGGAAAAAGGCGCAAGAATGGGGCACGGAGCATTTGTGGATAGATAAGAAAACGAGACATCAGACATCTGTGGATCGACAAGAGTGGGAGATGTGGCGCCTGTGGATGGATGAGAGTGGGACATCGAGCATTTGTGCTGTCTCAGGTCTGAAAATCAAATTCTCACCTCCAGCGATGAAGGACTGTCGCCGAGGGCCCCGAAATCTACAGCGGAACCAGAGTTGATGTATCCCGAAGCCGCAGCGTTCAAGTCGACGCGACCCCCAGGGAGCGGCGACCCTGCACGATACTCAACAGGATATAGTTACTCTGGTTTCGCTCTAGTGCACCCACGGCCATTCATACATCTGCGGGCAGAGACCCGATTCCCAACCGACACCGTATTGTTCGCCTAATGTTCGCCTTTGTCGTATAATCCAAGCATGGACTTCAAGTTGGTGACCAGCTACGAGCCACGCGGCGATCAGCCCCATGCCATCGAGGAACTGGTGAAGGGGTTGGAGGCTGGCGAGAAGCATCAAGTGCTGCTCGGCGTAACAGGCTCCGGCAAGACCTTCACGATGGCCAAGGTCATTGAAAAGTCCAACCGCCCGGCCCTGATCCTGGCTCACAACAAGACGCTGGCCGCGCAGCTCTATCACGAGTTCAAGCAGTTTTTCCCCGAGAACGCGGTCGAATACTTCGTCAGCTACTACGACTACTACCAGCCGGAAGCATACATTCCGGCAGGCGATCTCTACATTGAAAAAGAAGCCACGATCAACGAGGAACTGGACAAGCTGAGGCTTTCCGCGACGCGCAGCCTGTTCGAACGGAACGACTGCATCATTGTGAGCTCGGTGAGCTGCATCTACGGCCTGGGCTCGCCGGAATCGTACTACGGCATGTTGATGCTGCTGGAAAAGGGACAGCACATCAGCCGCAAAGACATTACGCGGCGGCTGGTGGAAATTTTGTACGACCGCAACGACACGGACTTCCGGCGCGGCACGTTCCGCGTACGGGGCGACGTGATCGAGGTCTTCCCGACGTACGACGAAATGGCGTACCGCATCGAGCTGTTCGGCGACGAGATTGAATCGCTGTCGCAGATCGATCCGCTGTTTGGTACGGTGAAACAGACTTACACGCGGTTGCCGATCTACCCCAAAAGCCACTACGTGATGATGCCCGAGAAGAAGGCCGAGGCCGTCAGCACCATCCTGGCCGAGCTGAACGAGAGGGTGACGGAGCTGGAGGCGGAGGGGCGCATGGTGGAGGCGCAGCGGATCAATCAGCGGACGCGCTTCGACCTGGAAATGATCAAGTCGATGGGCTATTGCCACGGGATTGAGAACTACTCTCGCCACTTCAGCGGACGGCTGCCGGGAGAAGCTCCGCCGACGCTGCTGGATTACTTTCCCAAGGATTTTCTGCTTTTTATCGACGAGAGCCACGCCACCGTTCCGCAGATTCACGGCATGTGGTTCGGCGACCGCAGCAGGAAACAGAACTTGGTGGATTATGGATTCCGCCTGCCCTCGGCGATGGACAACAGGCCGCTGACTTTCGCGGAGTTTGAGAACCGCGTGCAACAGACGGTTTACGTCTCCGCCACGCCGGGACCGTACGAACTGACACACTCGGCGGGAGTGGTGGTGGAGCAGGTGATTCGGCCGACGGGGCTGGTGGATCCGCAGGTTGAGATTCGGCCGGTGAAGGGGCAGATCGACGACCTGCTGGGCGAAATTCGCGACAGAGCCGCGCGGCATGAGCGGGTGCTGGTGACGACGCTGACCAAGCGCATGTCCGAGGATCTGGCGGGATACTACGCGGAGGTGGGCGTGCGCTGCCGCTACATGCACTCCGAAATTGAAACCCTGGACCGGGTGAAGCTGCTGGCAGGGCTGCGCAAAGGCGAATTCGATGTGCTGATCGGCATCAACCTGCTGCGCGAAGGACTGGATTTGCCGGAGGTTTCGCTGGTGGCGATTCTGGACGCCGACAAGGAAGGATTTTTGCGTTCCGCGGGCTCGCTGATCCAGACCATGGGCCGTGCAGCAAGGCACGTTGAAGGACGCGCCATCCTGTACGCCGACCGCATGACCGACTCAATGCGACGGGCGATTGGCGAGACCGACCGCCGCCGCGCCGTGCAGACAGCCTACAACAAGGAACACGGCATTACGCCGCAGTCGATTGTCAGCAAGGTGGACATGGGCCTTGCGCATATTTTGAAGGCCGAGTACGGCGACGTGGAGGAGGAAGAAACGACAGGAATGCCGGAGTTTACCTCGCAGGCCGAACTGGACGCCTACCTTGCCAAGCTGGAAACCGAGATGCGCGAGGCGGCAAAGAAATTCGAGTTCGAAAAAGCCGCACGGCTGCGCGACAGCATCAAGGAGCTGCACGACAAGGAATTTCTGTTCAGCTAGAGCATTTTCGGAAATAGTGTAGACCCGAATTTCATTGGTATCCCACCCTTTCCGCAGAAAAAAGCGGAAAGGATGGGGCACGGAAGTCTACAGCAAAAGCAAAAATGCTCTAAGCGTCCCGGCTACTGGAACCTGCTGCTTCGCAATCCACAGATGGCAGGCAACGAGTTTGGCCTCCACGTCATCTTATGGACAGGCTAGTGTATAGATTCACGCGGTCAGACCACTCGGGAAGCCGCGTAGATCCAGGGGACCATGGCAACGATTCTGTTGGTGGACGACGAGCCGCTCCAGGCATATATGCGTAAGTCCATTCTGGAAAAGAGATTTCCTGATGTGCAGCGCGTAGCAGACGCCGCAGAAGCGCTGTGCCTCATCGAGCAGCCGCAATTCACTGCCAATCTGGGCCTGGTCATCTCCGGCCACCACTTGCCGGGCATTGGCGGGCCGGCTTTTGTGGCCGAGTTGCACACGCGGATGCCTGCCCTGCCTATTCTGGTGCTGGGCGACACCAGCGAGAACCCCTGCGATTACACGGGCGAGAGCGTGCGCTTCCTCTCCCGTTCTGTTTCGACCGAAGAGATTTTGAAGCGGGTCGGCCAAATGCTTGCGCAAGGCGCACAAAAGACAATCTGAACGACAATTTTTTCTCCGCTGCATGTTCTTTTCACACTCCCGCCAGGAGCGTGAGCCAAATTACACGGCAAAAGTCTATGATGGATTGAGAATTGCCTCGCCGGGAGGTCATGCGTATTCTCGACTGAGTGCGAGAATCATCGTGGAGTCCTGAAGCGGCCCTCCGGTTCGAGTGGCATTTCAGGCGTTTTGCGGAGTGGCTTTTTCTCAAGGAACAGCAACATAAGCAATATGTATGGGCTGCGCTCAACAGTGACTGGAGAACCGCTTCATGGCAGCTTTTGGCAGTTTTGCACTTCTGATCGCGCTGGCGCTGGCCGCTTACAACCTTTTGGCTGGAGCGCTGGCGTTGCGGCTGATTGCGACAAGACAGCCGGTACGCATCTCGCCGGAGCGGCTGGCCGATACGGCGCGGCGGGCCGGGATGGCGGGCTTCTTCGCCGTTTCCGCAGCCGCATTTGCGCTGGTCTGGTCGGTCTTTACCAACGACTTCTCCATCACGTACATTCTGGAGCACTCCAACCGCGCACTGCCCGCAGCCTACAAGTTTTCCGCGCTGTGGAGCGGGCAGGAGGGGTCGCTGCTGCTGTGGGCGTGGCTGCTGGGAATTTACGGCTTTGTTCTGTGCCTGCGGCATAAAACAGACGTAAAACTTTACGCCTACGCGGGCACGATTCTGGCCGGGATTCAGGTGTTTTTCCTGGCGGTGCTGAACTTTGCAGCGCCGCCGTTCGCGCTGCTGAAAGGGGCCATTCCGGAAGACGGCTACGGCCTGAATCCCCTGCTCCAATATCCGGAGATGGTGATTCATCCGCCGCTGCTTTACCTGGGCTACGTGGGCTTCTCAGTTCCCTTCGCCTTTGCGCTGGCGGCCCTGATAACGCGCTACCCGGGCGAGAAATGGATCAAGATCACGCGCGTATGGACGCTGGTGACGTGGCTGTTCCTGACCGCGGGCGTCTTCCTGGGCATGCATTGGGCCTACGCCGTGCTGGGCTGGGGCGGCTACTGGAGCTGGGATCCGGTGGAGAACGCGAGCATCCTGCCGTGGCTGACCGGCACAGCCTTTCTGCACTCCGTGATGATGCAGGAGCGGAAGGGCATGATGAAGAGCTGGAACGTGTGGCTGATCTTCTTCACCTTCCTGCTGACGCTGCTGGGCACGATGCTGACCCGCGCGGGACTGGTGAGTTCGGTACACGCCTTTGCGGCCTCGTCGATCGGCTACTGGTTCATGGCTTTCATGGTGATTGTGCTGGCGGTGTGCATTTTCACCTACATTTTGCGATACGACCACCTGAAGAGCGAACGCCACGTGGAGTCCCTGGTCAGCCGCGAGTCCAGCTTCCTGTTTGGCTGCCTGGTTCTGCTGGCCGCCTGCTCGGTGATTTTGTGGGGGACGCTGTTCCCCATTTTTTCCGGTTTCATCGCTGGCAACAAGGTGACGATTGGCGCGCAGTGGTACAACAACGTGGCCGTGCCCATTGGGCTTTTTCTGCTGTTTCTGGCCGGAGTGGGACCGCTGCTGCCGTGGCGTGCAACATCGCTGAAGAGCATATGGCGCAACTTTGTGCTGCCCTGCATCGCGCTGGGGGTCACGGTCATTGCCTGCCTGGCCGCGGGCGTGCGGCCATGGAAGAACGGCGCGTTCGATCAGAGCAGCTTTTATGCGCTGGTGGCCTTTGCACTGGCGGCGGGCGTGGTGACGGCCACAGGGTCGGAGTTTCTGCGCGGGGCAGGAGTGATTGCCAAACAGAGCGGGAGAAACATTTTCTGGGCAACGTATCGGCTGATTCGTAACAATACACGGCGCTACGGCGGCTACTTTGTCCATATGGGCGTGGCGATTGTGATTGTGGGATTGGCGGGCGCGGCTTTCAACCGCAACGTGGAAAGCGAAATGGCGCTCCACGACAGGATTTCCATCGGTCCCTACACGCTGGAGTGCGCCGGCTTTACACAGGACGCGAACGCCAACTACGATTCCGAGTACGCCATGCTGGATGTTTACAAGGGCGGCAGAAAGCAGTTCCAGATGACGCCGGAGAAACGCGTGTACCTGGCCAGCGGACAACCGCAGACCATGGTGGCGATTCACTCGATTCCCCTATGGGACTTGTATGTGGTGTATGAGGGCATGAATCCCAGCACCAGCCAGCCCATTATCAAGGCATATCTGAATCCGCTGGTGAGCTGGATCTGGGCCGGGGTGTTGCTGATGATCTTCGGCACGCTGGTGGCGCTGGTTCCGAGCCAAAAAGCCGACTGGATAAAAACGACGCGCCGGGAGACCGGCGGCAACGGAGGTCTTTGAGCCATGACGGAAACGCAGGGCACGATTGCCGGAATGCTGCTTCTGTTCGCGCTGGTGGTGTACACCTTTTGGCCGGAAAACGCCTTTGCACTCCACCGCGAGAAGACCCGGCTGGACTATCTGCTGGAACGCAAGGAGCAGCTCAACGAGAACCTGCGCGATTTGAACTTCGAGTACAGCGCGGGCAAGTATGCTGAAGAGGATTTCGCGGTGCAGCGCGGACTGCTTGAACGCGAAACAGCGGATCTGCTGGCCGAGATTGAGCATTTGCAGCAGGTTCCGGCTCCCACTGAGTTATCATCCTGAGCGAAGCGAAGTCTCGGTCTTTGATTGCATAATTTTGTATTTTCAGGTTTGCGATTTCCCACCCTTTCGCCAGGAAAAAGGCGAAAGGGTGGGGGCACGGAAGATGGTGCTTAGAGCATTTTCGGAATTGGTGTAGACCGAAAGCACAAAGCTAGGTGGCTTTTTCCTCAAGAAAAAGCCATCTTTCACGGTTCTTAAAAAGTCTACGTGTATTCCGAAAATGCTCTAAACAAGCGGTCAAAGACGAGGAACCGCAGTTGTTGCCGGCTCTTCTTATCAACCAACCAACATGCATTCATAGGACGTTTTTACGACCATGAAATCAACACAGTTCGTACTTCGCACCGTTGCCCTGAGCCTGCTGTTTGCGGGCGCTCTGGCGCAGGCTGCCACCGTCACCGGGACAGTGACCAACAAGACCACAGGCAAGCCCGCAGTGGGCGACCCGGTGGTGCTGGTGGACCTGCAAGCCGGCATGGGCGAAGCGGCGCACGCGACCACAGACGCGCGCGGACACTACTCGCTGAAACAGCCCGGCAACGGCTCGTATCTGGTACGCGTGACGCACCAGGGCGCGGGCTACTTTATCGGCGCTCCCCAGGGCGGCGCACCGGGCGACATTGCGGTTTATAACGTGGCGGCCAAGGTCAAGGGCGTCTTCATCGAGGCCGATGTGATCGAGGTGGAAGCCGACAGCGGACAGCTCAAGGTGAACGAGCGGTTCTTTGTCCACAACACCAGTTCGCCGCCCATGACGCAGTGGAGCCCGCACTCCTTCGAGATTGTGCTGCCAGCTGAGGCGGTGATCGGCGACGTGGGCGCACAGAGGCCCTCCGGCCTGCCCACCAACATCAAGCTGGACCCGAACGGCGCGAAGGGACACTACTCATTCAACCTGCCCATCCAGCCCGACATGGGCGACAAGGACACGCTTTTCCAGGTCGGCTATACCCTGCCCTACGCGAGCGGCAAATATACCTTCAAGACGCAGGTGACCCTGCCAGCCGACAACGTGGGCGTTCTGCTGCCCAAGACGATGACCTTAGCGTCGGGCTCCGGGACAGACTTCAAGCAGGTGCAGGGAGACGCCGGGCTACAGACCTTCCTGGTGAAAAACGCGCTGCCCGGCAAAGTGATTGAATTCACCGTCTCCGGCATCGGAGCAATTCCGAGCGGCCAGCAGGACGGAGGCCAGGACGCCAGCGCATCCGGCAGCCAGCCAGGCGGCGGCATGAGCACGCCCATCAACACGCCCGACCCACTGTCGAAGTACAAGTGGTGGCTGCTGGGCGGGATGGCGCTGTTGCTGGCAGCCGCCGCAGCGTTCCTACTGCGCAAGCCCGCGGGAACGACAGCACTTGGCGCTATGACGGGAGCTGCGACTTATACGGCTCCGGCATCCGTCCCCGCAAAACAGGATGAGCTGCTGAACGCGCTGAAGGATGAGCTGTTCGCGCTGGAAAGCGACAAGCTCGCCGGTACGATTACGCCGGAGAAGTACGCCGAGGAAAAGGCGGCGCTGGAAATCGTACTGAAGCGCGCGCTGGACAGGAAGCAGTAAAACACAAATCAGAAGCTGTAAGACATCCGCTGAAAACGGTAAGGCACGGATGGACAACAGTAAGACGTGAACGGAAAGCAGTAAGTCGCGGATGTAAAAGTAGTAGGGCAAGATCAGAAAGCTGTAAGACGGTAATCGGTTGACTATGGCCGGTGTACAACATCGGTGCTCAGAATGCGACACATTGGCTATGGTCGACATTCCCCCGGCTCTTCGCTGCACTACTTGGTGCAACAATAGAATGTGAAGAGATCACACGATGAATGCCTTCAAAACCACTGTTCTGCTTACCGTGCTTACGATGCTTATGATTCTGGCCGGAGAGTACCTGGGCGGAAGCAACGGAGCGCTGATTGCCTTTGTCATTGCCGCGATAACCAACTTCATCAGCTACTTCTATTCCGATAAAATCGCGCTGCGCATGTATAGAGCGCAGCCGGCGACGCGGGAGGAGCTGCCCCGCGCTTACGAAGCCGTGGAACGGCTGACGGCCAAGGCCGGGATTCCCATGCCGAAGATCTACGTGCTGCCCACAGAGTCTCCGAACGCGTTCGCCACAGGGCGCAATCCCGCACACGCCTCGGTCGCCGTGACACGCGGCATTCTCGAACTGCTCAACGACGAAGAACTGGAAGGCGTGCTGGCCCATGAGCTGAGCCACGTGCGCAACCGCGACATCCTCACCAGCTCCATTGCAGCCACGCTGGCCGGAGCCATCACCATGCTGGCGCGCATGGCTTTCTGGTTTGGCGCCCTGGGCGGCGAACGGCGCGACGACCGCGAAGGCGGCGGGCTGGGCACGATTTTCATGCTGCTGCTGGCGCCCTTTGCGGCCATGCTGATTCAGCTTTGGGTTTCGCGCACACGCGAGTACGAGGCAGACGCCTCCGCCGCGAAGCTGACCGGCAACCCGTATGCGCTGGCCGCGGCTCTGGAGAAAATCACCAGCGTCAGCCGCCAGGTTCCGCTGCTGGCCTCGCCCAGTTCCGCGCACATGTTTATCATTTCGCCGCTGCTCGATGGCCAGACGATGGCCAGCCTGTTCAGCACACATCCGCCGGTTGAAAAACGCATTGAGCGGCTGATTGGCCGGCGATCGGTGTATGGGAGCCTGGAGTAAAAACGGCGATCAGGAACCACTATTCCCCATTCCTGTATCATCGTAGAGGCCCTGTGTGCGTATTTCGTCCTGACAGGGCACAATGGACAAGCAAATGAAAACTGGAATTATCGGCCTGCCGCAGGTGGGCAAAACATCGTTGTTCAAGATTCTGACCAAGGCCAAGCTGGAAGGCTCAGGCCACTCGCGCGAGGCCCACATCGGCGTGGCCCGCGTGCCGGATGCGCGGCTGGAAAAGCTGTCGGCGCTCTACTCGCCCAAGAAAACCACCTTCGCGTCGGTTGAATTTGTGGATGTGGCGGCCATTGGGCAAGAGGCGCTGAAGGAAACCGCGTTCCTGACCAGCCTGCGCAATGTGGACGCTCTGATTCACGTGCTGCGCACCTTCGAGGACGATGCGATTCCCCACGTCGGCCCGATCGATCCACTGCGCGACATCAAAAATGTCGAATTCGACCTGATCGTCAGCGATCTGGAGCAGATTGAAAAGCGCCTGGAGCGCCTGAAGAAGGATCTGAAAAAAGGCCGCAGCAGCGAGCTGGATCAGGAAGAGGCGCTGCTGCTGCGCTCCAAGGAAGCGCTTGAAAAGGAACAGCCGCTGCGCGAACTGGAGATGACGCCGGAAGAGAAAAAGCTCATCAAGGGCTTTATGTTCCTTTCGCAAAAGCCCATTTTGTATGCGCTTAATATTGGCGAGAGCACCACGCTGGGCACCGATCTTGAGGCCGCGGTGAGCCGCTTCAAGCTGGACGAAGTGGCGCAACGGCCCAACGCCGGAGCAACGGCCATCTGCGGCAAGGT
>Ga0255356_1002563_pt1 | contig 10332 bp, 3 predicted proteins | sample HBST100metaG_FD_189944 | JGI IMG/M metagenome (GOLD analysis project Ga0255356, IMG submission 189944) | Peat soil microbial communities from Stordalen Mire, Sweden - H.B.S.T100 | ecosystem: Environmental > Terrestrial > Soil > Wetlands > Peat | place: Sweden: Norrbotten County, Stordalen Mire... | reverse complement strand
GATATGCTCCTGCGCCATCACGGCGGCCGGCTGAGCCGCCTGATGCAAGCGGGCCTTCCAGGCTTCCACCTGCCACGCTTCGGGCTTTCGGCTGAACTTTCCAATTGAGTCGAGCAGCGTCTCTCCATACCGTAGCGGGCACCCGGGCGTTACCCCTGGGATAATGGGCGGATTTATGGGATTGGTCGACTTTGGTGCTGCAAATTCAACCAACGGCCGTGCCTGGGCCATCGCGGACACCACCAACGTGAGCGTCGCCGTATGCACCACCGAGCCTGACGTCGCCGTCACTTTAACCGTGTACGTCCCAGTGGCCGCCGTCCCAGTGGAGATGTAGAGGTTGCTTCCTGCCACGGTTGCAACGGCCGGATAAAATTTCGCTGTAGCACCCGCCGGCAGGCCCGTCAGCGACAGAGTGATCTGGTTGCCAAAGCCTCCGGACCCGGAGAGGTTCACCGCAACGGCATCGGTCAGGCCGTGCTGGATGGTAATCGAATTCGGGTTCAGCATCAGCGCAAAGTCGATGGACTGTGCGGAGACCACCGCAGATCCGGCACCATAGCCGTCGGCATTGAACGCGTACACCTGATAGGAGTATGTCGAGCTCGCAACTACACTCGTGTCCGTGTAAGTGGTGGCCGGCGCAGCAACGAACGCATAGACCACCTGTTGGGCGCCAGGAGCGATCCTGTCCACAATGTAGCCCACAGCGCTGGGCACACTGTCCCACACGAGCTTGATTGACGCGGTTTCTGGAATCGCCACCAAGTTGGCAGGCGCAGGGAGCGGCTGAATCCCGGACGTGGCCGATGCCTCGTTAGACATCGCGCCCTCACCTGAGGAGTTGATCGCACTCACTTTGTAGTAATAGCGCGTGTCCCTCGCCACGCCATAATCGGTCAAGCCGGTTCCCGACACTCCCGAAAACACAGGAGTGGCGGATTCGCCGCCGGACGTGGTGCCCCTGTACACATTATAGCTGTTCGCCCCTACCACGGCATCCCAGTATAGAGTCACCGACGTCGTGTTCTCGTTTCCCTCGGCTACAAGGCCGAACGGTGCTGGCGGCAGGCCCGCGGCACCGGGTATGCCAAACACGAGGTTTGACGGGCCGCCGCTTCCATTCGCGTTGTATGCCTCCACCTCGTAATAGTAAGTTTGACCACCTGACACCGAAGAGTCGGTGTAAGTCGGTGTTGTGCTTGCCGACGTGGCGTAGATCTCAAGCGGGGAGGACGTGGGGGTAGATCGGTAGACATCGTATCCTGTGGCGCCGGTCACCGGTTGCCAGTCGAGCTGAATCGCCCCTGTTCCCGCCACGGCGCGCAGGTTGGCGACGGCGGGAAGCAGGCCGCCACCGTATACGCATCCGCCTTCTGGCCCAAGTGATCCCTGCCCCACCGTGTTCACGGCAGCGACGCGATAAAAGTAGCTCGTGTCCTGCGTCAGGTTCCCATCATAGAAAAAGTAATCCGACCCGTTTCCAAAGTATGCGTAGGGAAGCGACCCTTCGCCGCCCGCCGTGGTTCCCCTGTACACTTCATATCCTGTGGCACCGGCCACGGTGCTCCATTCGACCTCGATTCCCCCATTGTACGGGCTCACAGATATCGCTTTCGGAGCTGCCGGCGGAGAGCCTCCAGGCGTTACTTCGACCTCGTTCGAGGCGGACGTGGTGCCGTAGGTGTCGACTCCGACAACGTAATAAAACTCGGGTGTCAACGCTGGCAAGCCAGTATCAGTAGTGGTGGTCGCCGTAATCCCGCTCTTGTACAGGGATTCGCCGCCTGAAGAGAGCCCCCTGTACAAGTTGTAGCTGGTCGCGCCCTCCGACCCGCTCCAGTGCAAGATCGCCTCGCCGGAAGCCTCCTGCCCCGTCAGCGTGGGTGTGCCCAGCGGCACCGCCTTGAGCACCACCGCGACAGGTGCCGACACCGTGCCCTCCGCAACGTTGTACGCCGACACTTTGTAGTAGTACGTTCCTGGCGGATGCGGCCCGTCATTGGTTGACGTGTTGTTGCCACCGTACACCTGGTACGCCCAAACGGCTGTGCTGTTCGACGTCGTGGCCCTGTAGATGTTGTAGCCGTTGGCACCGGCCACAGTGTTCCAACTGACGCTGACATAACCGTTGATGTTGGACGTGGCCGCGAGCCCTGTCGGCGCCGGTAGAATCGTCTGGCCGCCGAGAAAGGACACTTGGTTGGACACTACGCCTTCGCCGCTCGGGCCAACTGCGGCAACGGCGTAGTTATACTGGGTTGCTGCCGTCAGGCCCGTGTCAGTATATTGGAAGCCAGGCTGGGCCATTGCAAGAGCGACGTAAGGGGCATTGCCAACCTGCCTGTAGATGTCAAAAGACGACTCCCCGGGCAGACTGGTCCACTGGAGCTGCACCGACGTCCCGCTCAGCGCATGGCTGTTGAGGGTGGGCGCAGCCAATTGCGGAAGCCCGACCTCGGCACTTGTCTCGACGGACTTTGGCGACTCGCCCGCAGACGTTACTGCGGTGACCTTGTAGTAGTACCGCGTGCCGTAGACCGGTGCCGTGTCCTGGAACGACACCGGTGAGCCGTTCGTGCCAGCCGACGAGAACGGGACGCTTCCCTCGCCTCCCGACGTGGTCGAACGGTAGACGTTGTAGTAGTTCGCGTTGGTTGTCGGAGTCCAATACAGGTCGATCACCTGTTGTCCGTCTGGAGCAAGCGCACGAAGCCCGACAGGTGCCGCCCCTGCGCTCGCACCTGGCGTCGCGTACGCTTCAGGGCTGCCCACGCTCTCGCCGTCCGCGTTAACCGCTGTCGCTATATAGAAATAGGTTGTGCCATTGCCCACTGCCTTGTCTGCATAGGATGTTCCCGAGAGCTTTGCAAGATAGATCCGCTCCTGTCCGGACACCGTGCTCTTGTAGACGTTGTAGTAACTGGCACCCGAAACACCTGCCCAGTAAAGCGACACTTGGGCGTTGCCAGGTATGGCGCTCAGGTACGCCGGCGGGGAGATTGCCGAAACCTCCGCCTTTGCTGAGACCTCGTACGACTGGAAACCCTCGCCATTCGGGCCAACGGCCGCGACCTTGTAGTAATAGACGGTGCCCTGCACGACGTTTGTGTCTGGGAAGTACGCAGACGAGTTGGTCGGAACGTCCATGGCGTACGGAACGCTCCCTTCGCCGCCAGACGTAGTGCTCCTGTAAACGTCGTACGACGTGGCGTTCGTCACAGGCGACCAGTGAAGATTGGTCTGGCCCACCGCAGGCTGCACAGCCAGAAACTGCGGCGCCGGAAGGGCCGCACCAAACGGCACGGCGCTGACCTCGGGGCTTCCGGCACTGTCGCCAGCAGGGGAGACTGCTGTAACGACATAGAAATAGGGAAGGCCATTCACAACGGACTTGTCCGTGTACGTCGCGGCGGTCAGGCCTGTAACGAAGACCACCTCGTTGCCGCTGGCTGTCGACCTGTAAAGGTCGTATGACGATGCCCCGACCACGGGCGACCAGAATATCGAGATGGAGCCCGTGGCCTCCGTCGCCTTGATCAGTTGAGGCGCCGGTGGCGGGGCCACCCCAGGCGTGGCGCTCACCTCGGCAGACAGTCCGCCTTGCCCTTCGGCATTGCCGGCGGCGATCTTGTAGTAATATGTCGTTCCCTGTGTTACAGACGAGTCGGCAAAGCTTGGACGAAATGAGTTTCCGATTCCCGCAGCGTACGGCTGGTTCGATTCTTGGCCTGGGGCTGTGCCGCGGTAGACGTTGTAGTATTGCGCGTACTGGCTTGGAGACCACCCCAGCGACACGCTTGTCGCCGTGGCGGACGATGCAAGTGCGGAGGGCGGCAACGGTAGCGGCTCTTGCGCTAACCCCTTTGCGGGAATCACCAGTACGGCGACGACCAAAGCGGATAGAAACGCGTTGTTCGCGCGGTGGCCAGCGACGGCAGATGCGAAAAGCGAATCGGTAGCGTGCAAGTTGCGGCCTCCTAAAGCGGGCGAGGGCAGCGCCTTGGTCCGGCGAGGCCCGTCACAAACTAAGACACTGCAAAATGAACGGTCGCTCTGAGCAAGACCGCCCCAAACACCTGGACAGGGCGCATCGGTGCGCTATCGATGAGACAAGCAGTATATCGCGCCGCAACAGTTTCTGTCAAGAACTTCGGAATGAAATTTCGGATGGTTTTGCGCAGTTGTTTCCACTGTCATCTGGCCAAAGTGAACCAACGGGCACCTTAGAAAGTCCACATACTTCGAACTGCATTTTCAGAACGATGCAGAATGTTGACCTGCGCAAAGGCTCTCACTATAATATAACATGCTCCAGATTCAAAATCCTGCGGACAATGACGTGTCCCCCTCGGCCCCCTTGCAAGTTCGGCGCTACGCCCCGTTGTCACTTCGAGCTCTCCTCATTGCCATCGCCTTAAGTCCGCTGCTGATCTTTTGGAGCGAATATACCGAAACGGTTTCCAAAGGTGCCGACCTTATCGCGATGTCGTTGGTCATGGCAGCCGTCGCGCCCCTGCTTGTTCTCATCGCGATTAACGTGACCCTCAAGAGGTTCGTGCCGCGATTGGCGCTCACGCAAGCGGAACTGCTGTTCATTTACACGCTGAACTCAACGACGCTTGGCATCTGTGGAATCGGCATGATGCAGTTTTTGAACGCGACCCTTATAGGAGCGCCTCAATTTCGCACGCCGACAAACGGATATGACAAATGGATGCATGACGTGCCTGCGTGGACGGTCCCGAACAAATCGGCAGTGGCCGACTATTATGCTGGGCACAGCAGTTTTTTTACGCCTGATCACGTCGCCGCATGGCTCGGCCCAATTCTGATCTGGACCGGATTCATCTTTGTCATGCTGTTTTGCATGTACTGCATGGGCGCTCTGCTGCGCCGACAATGGGTTGACCGTGAACGGTTGATGTTCCCAATTACGATCATCCCGCTCGAAATCACGGCGAACGGCGGTGACACGCCGATCTGGCGCAACAAGAACCTCTGGATCGCGTTCGGTATTTCCTGCGTATTGGAATCGCTTGCGGCGATTCATTATTCGCTCGTGCCAACCGCACCGTATTTGCCTTTAAAGCCTTCCGAGCCAGTATTCAATCTTGGCCAGTACTTGACTTCGCCGCCTTGGAGCGGCTTCGGTTACTTTGCACTCGGGGTTTATCCGCTCGTGATCGGCCTCGTGTTTCTTCTCTCGCTCGACGTCTCGTTCTCTTGCTGGTTCTTTTACATTCTCATCAAACTTGAGAATGTGCTTTGCGTGGCTCTTGGATTTCGTGACACGGGCGCGGGTGCAGGAATGGCACGAATACCGTACACTGGCGAACAGGACGCCGGTGCATTTATCGCAATTGCCCTGATTTCGATAGCTTACGCGTGGCCGCACCTGCGCTCCGCGTTTAGAACCGCGTTCATGCCAAAATCTCACGGAGATGCGGAGGATGACAGCGGCGAACCCATGAGGTACCGCACGGCTTACCTGGGGCTTGCAATAAGTATTCCAATAATGATCGCGTTCGGTGTGGCAATAGGGCTCAACATCTGGGTTTCCGTCGGCTTCTTTCTGATCTTCCTGATGTTCACTATCACGTTTGCAAGAATACGGGCAGAGGCAGGCATTCCGTGGGGATATGGCCCCCCGCCTTATGCACATGGAACAATGGTAAACACCTTTGGCAGCGAGAACTTCTCGGACCACTCCCTTGTCGGGCTAGCCTACCTACGGTGGTTCGACTCGGATTACCGGGATCTGACGATGCCAAACCAAATGGACGCAATGAAAATTGCGGAAAACGCACGGATGAATCCAAGGCAGCTTACGGCTGGTGTTCTGCTCATGGTCGTGATCGCGACGCTTTCGGCATGGGTGTCCGAGCTGGCCATTTACTACCATTACGGCGCTTCGTCCGCCATCGTTGACTCGTGGCGCACGGCACAGGGCCACTACCCATTTGACGAGCTTACCGCCTATCTGCAAAACCCAAAGCCTTTTGACACCGATATCGCGTCATGGACCGTGGTTGGCGGGCTCGTCACACTTGGCCTGAGCAAGCTGAGATCGATGTTTGTCTGGTGGCCGCTAAACCCGATCGGCTTCGTAGTTGCAGGGAGCGGTGCCATGGATTGGCTCTGGTTCAGCACGTTCTTAGGGTGGATGTGCAAGTCGGTGATACTCCGCTACGGCGGAATGGGCATTTACCGAAAGGTGCTTCCATTCTTTATCGGCTTGGTTCTTGGCGACTACTTCATCAGTGCCGTATGGGCCATCTTCTATCTGTGTACAGGCCTGCCCGGTTATCGCACATTTCCAATCTAGCTGCGGCAAACAGGATAAAAACCCACTGGTTCGAAGTACACTAACCGCCTGGAAAGGCCGATGTATGCTCCCAAAAATCACCGTAGTGACCTTGGTCGTCGAAGATCTCGCGAGATCAATCCATTTTTACTGTGATGGGCTTGGTCTTCCCAAGCCGCATCTTCCCGACGGAGGATATGCGGTGTTTGACATGGGACCAGTTGGGCTCGCGTTATGCCCTCGCGAGGTGCTGATCGAGGAACTTGGTGAAAACATCGCACGAATGATGACCGTTTCGACGGTTTCACAGAACGTTGCAGCGCGAGAAGAGGTCGACCAAGTCATTTCCGAAGCCATTGCCGCCGGTGCCACGTTGGTCGCGGCAGCCGAAGCCGTTACCGGCGGCGGAAGAAGAGCCTGGTTTGCAGACCCAGATGGACACCTCTGGGAAATTATCTACAATCCCAAATTGGGTGCCGATTCGGCCGCATAGTCAAGCGCCACCACAGATGCAGGGTTTTGCCAAACCCTGCATACAGGGTCGGCAGACCGAGTAACAGTGGCCGTTTGCAAGCTAGCGTCCGTTGAGTACCACTTGTTGCCGTTCCCGTCTGCATATTGGTACAGTGGGACAACCGCCGAAGACGGCTTTTCACTGGCACCCTGCGCGGCCGGCAAAGCGTAAAAAATGGCCGCGCCTCCGGTTTGGCCAGGCGCCTGTATCGGCACAAGCGAGTCATGGGCGCGTGACGGTGCCACGGCGAAGAACGGAATGTCCTGAACGCCCGCCCATTCGCCTTTGGCCACTAGGTCTTCGCGAACCTCGTAATGGACCTGCCCATTGTCGCCCTTTACTCGATACACAGGGCCGGGCAGTGAAAGCCTGGGATCATCGAGTGCAAGCCGATACATGATCTGATTGTAATTGTACCGAGGCGTTACCACGGGCTTGGCTGCATATGTGTCCGTGTAGGTGCCCTCAAGGTAGATCAAGCGGCCATTGTCCTGGTCAAAGAACGGGTGCTGTGTCGGATTGTAAAACGTGTAATTGTCATGCGTGATGATTTTCCGCGCGTAAACCCACGGCCCAACCGGCGTGTCTGCCTCGGAATACCACAGCTCTCCCAAAAATGACGGGCTTCCAAACGATTGGCCGGCGATCATGATCCATCGCTTGCGGTACGCGTTCCAATGAACCGAACCGCCGTGCGAGTCTATGAGCGCATTGCTGTCGACGTCATGAAGCTGTGCCAGCACCTCGTCCTGCCTGAGCTTCCCAGCCTTGATCAGCTTCTGCTCCTGGTCGAAGCCTAGCACCGCCGTGTCCTTCTTCCAAGCGTAGTTGAGCTTCCCGTCCGGTCCGCGATCAAGCTTTGTGTTGTCGCCGTCGAACCTGCCTCCCGGTGCCAGACACGAGAACCCCTCATAAGCATGCTCGTCGCTCACCGCGGCGATATTTGCAGCGGCGCGGACGAGCGGGAAAGCCTCACCAAGCTGGCAGTAAAGATACGGATGCCCGTTCTCAATCACCTTGAACGGCTGGTTGTCGATATGGAGGGCCGCATTGGTGTCATACTTGGCAACCGGCTGAAACACCTCGGCCTTGTCGTCGAACACCGCCAGCCCCTGCTCGCCCACCGATATGTCGCCCTTCAAATGGACGTACTTGGTGTAGAGATGCTCTTGCCCATCCGCCCCAACAAGCGTGAACACGCCACCGACCCATATCGGCCCGCCGGGGCCAGGCAACGGCAGCATCTTCTTGCTAAAGCCGTCCGAGTCCACAAAATAGGTAAGGTCGACGCCGGCACTGGGATCAAGCCCCCCCGCACTTGGCAAAAGTGACGTCGCACCGGACGTCGCAAATTGTCCTAGCGGATAGCCCGGTCGTTCCGTGTCACCGAAAAACCAGTAGATTTTGCCCTTGTATGGCGCGGCCATTACGGTGTCCTGGCCCATCACCTGCCCGTCAAGCAACGGATGCTTGATCGGTACCGGAGCGCCCACGAGTGCGCTGTCCCTGTAGATGCCCGATCCGGTAATCCGATAAAGCCGCTCGGCAATGTTCACACGCTTCATCTTCACCACGGCGCTGGCACCCAGCTTGACGTTCAGTGCCACGCCACTGTAGCCAAATCCGTCTTTCGGATACGAGTACCCGTGGCTGAAGAGCGCAAACCACACCTTCTGGCCCACCAGATCGGCGTCGTCAATCGCAGCAATTCCATTGCTGTCCGTGTAATAGCAGATTCCATTCACCGTTTTTAGTTCGACAAGCGGTATGCCGCGCCCCGTATCGGCATCGAGCACGGTCACTTTAAAGTAGTTTTCCGGCGCAGCGCCGCAGCTTCCTGGGGCAAATAGGCATGTGATGGCAATAAGTGCAATGACAATCGCAAGCAATCCTGTGGTTTTTGGCATATGATAACCGTAATTGTGCGGACACCTATGTCTGCTGAGTACTCTCAGAAGTGTCGCCCAGTAACATTATATACTCATTCCGCTTGAATTAACAGGCGTTAGCAGCAGGATGTTTGCGATTTTCCGTTTTGTCCTGACGAAATTCTGCAATGCAAAATGGCGCCGAGGCCATAGATTGCACCGACGCCATTTCAATACATATGCCAGATTGTCTGGAAAGTTGTCGAGCTTAGGCTTGGCCCTCGAGCTCACGCACCGCCGCGATCATCTTGACAATCACAGCCTGTGCATCGCCGTACACCATGTTGCAGTTATCGGCGTAAAACAGCTCGTTCTCTATGCCGGAGTAGCCTTTGCCCTTGCCACGCTTCACCACATAGATCTGCCGTGCCTTGTCGACGTTGAGGATAGGCATGCCGTAGATGGGCGACGTCTTGTTGGTGCGTGCGGCGGGGTTCACCACATCGTTGGCACCGATGACGAGGGCCACATCCGTGGTCGCAAATTCCTCGTTGATGTCCTCAAGCTGGCAGATGAGTTCGTAAGGCACGCCCGCTTCCGCAAGAAGAACATCCATATGGCCTGGCATTCGTCCCGCGACGGGATGAATTGCAAACTTGACGTCGACTCCTGCGGCCAGTAGCAGTTTGACAAACTCGTAGAGCTTTTGCTGCGCCTGCGCGACAGCCAGCCCGTACCCTGGGACGATGATCACCTTGCTCGCATAGCGCATGAAAACGCCAGCGTCGCTAGCTTCAACCGGCTTGAGGCTGCCAGTGATGTCTCCGGCAACTTCCGTCGTTATCTCGCCAAAGTTCGTGAAGAGCACGTTGCTCACCGAGCGGTTCATGCCCTTGGCCATGAGAAGGGTGAGGAGCGTACCGGCAGACCCCACCACCATGCCAGCGATCATCAGCGCGGGATTTTGAAGCACAAATCCTTCGAGGCCAACCGCGAGGCCTGTGAACGCGTTGAAGATCGAGATGACGACAGGCATGTCCGCCCCGCCAATGGGCAGGGTCATCAACACGCCAAAGGCCAACGCGCCAACGAAAAAGAGCAACGTCACGATTATCGCGCCATGTCCGTGGCCGACGATTGCCACGTACAGAGCAAGAACGAGCGTGATTACGAGAACACTGGTGTTGAGCAGTTGCTGGCCCTTGATGCGCCAACTTCTGTTGATCTTGCCGTCTAGCTTTGCCCATGCAACCAGAGAGCCGGCAAGAGACACCGATCCTATCAACCCGCCCAATACCGTAACCACCAGCGGTACAAGGCCGCTGTCTGCGTGGCCGACCAGTTCCACTGCGGCAATCGCGGCTGCGGCCCCGCCGCCCATTCCGTTGTACAGCGCCACCATCTGCGGCATGGCCGTGATTGGCACCTTGCGGCCTGTTTGCCACGCCCACCCTAGCCCGATTGCCAATGCGACCACCGCGAGCGACACGTTCATCGCCTCGCGATGCACTGCCGCAGGGTCGACGCTCGGGATATACAGAAAGCTCGCGAGAATAGCCACCAACATGCCGACGCCAGCGACGACAATGCCCGAACGGGCGGTGACCGGCGACGACATCCGCTTCAGACCATAAATAAACAAT
>Ga0255356_1002559_pt1 | contig 10338 bp, 10 predicted proteins | sample HBST100metaG_FD_189944 | JGI IMG/M metagenome (GOLD analysis project Ga0255356, IMG submission 189944) | Peat soil microbial communities from Stordalen Mire, Sweden - H.B.S.T100 | ecosystem: Environmental > Terrestrial > Soil > Wetlands > Peat | place: Sweden: Norrbotten County, Stordalen Mire... | reverse complement strand
GTGGTTTTGGAATTTGCGACAAGATTGCGACAAAGTCGCGGAAGGGAGGTGCTTCTAAATGATTGATTTAATTGGTGGACCTGGTCGGGATCGAACCGACGACCTCTTCCATGCCATGGTGAGCACGGAATCTCAAATTATAGACGGCACAGTACTTACAAACCGGCATGACCGGCAGAAACGGCATAATTGGCCCTATTTGCTGCCAAAATGCTGCCAAATCTTACCCAGCGGGCCAAAGGGCTGATTGTGTGGATCAGCCCGATTCTCTTTTTTATGTGTCATCAGGTTTAAGCCCGATGACACATAAAGAAATGTTGAGTGTGTCCAGATGTGCGATAACAGAGGTCAGCAAGCACCTTCCTTTGCCGTGGCGAAACAGCGACCCCCGATATGCAAGACGGCTTGCATTTCGCCCATGCAAACATTGGACATTTGAGGTAACAGAACTCTGCAGTAGCAAAAATCAACCAATGTTCCTCGTGAGGCACTTGACGCACATAAATCTATGTGATTGAATACATTAAATAATGTGGTCGTGACCTATGTCCTACGCGGATTTCATTTCGGAGTTGGAAAGGGTTGGCCTCAGCGTTCGCGCATTTGCCGAGTTGGTGGGGATGAATCCGAATTCGATCTCTAACTACGCGCGCAACGGCGAACTGCCAACTCATCTGGCCCTTATCGCCGTACTTGTTGCCGAACTCGGCTCGCACGGGCTCGACTATCGGCAAGCGGTAACAAAGGTTGAAGTTGCCCCAAAGAAGCCGCGTGGCGGCGCGCGGCGTGGCCGATTTGGGGGAGATCGTCAAATTAGCCTTGATCTGAAAGGGGAGAATGCTCATGACTGACATCGTAGACTCCCTGAAGGAATTTGGTGGCGATCCGGCAGCGTTGCATCTTTTCGACGAAGACGGTCCAGAGCTTCTTCCCTACGCTACTCTCATCACCGCCCGGCGAAATGGCAATACTTGGCTGAATGTCGTGCAAGCAGTATACGAATGGCAAGGGTCACCGCTGATTTTTTTGATCGATGCCGATTCGCTCGATGACGATAATCATCTCCACCGGGTACGGCGTTTGCTTGCCATGCGCGGAGATGCCCCATACTTGGGCGTTGTTTCACCTGGCCGCCTTGATGTGTATCGCATAGCGCTCGACAAGAAGTCCTTACCTCAGGCACGTGTCGAGTTGAACTGCGAAAAAGGTTCAAGAAAAGCGACCCTCGCACAACTCGGTAATATTCGACCTCAAGCCGCAATAAGCCAACGCGATTGGATATCTAGTGTCGTTCTCAGCTTGCTTACGGGCTCGATTAACAAGTTAATTGCGATGAGGGGCGTCTCTGATGAGGACGCAATCTCACTGGTCGGACGCGCACTCTTTACGCGATTCCTCGCAGATCGCAACTTGTTGCCACGCGGCATGTCTGATGCAGGTGCGGTGGCTAGCTTATTCGATAACCGTAATGCGGCCGAAACTACATCAAAGTGGCTCGATACAACATTCAATGGTGATTTGCTGCCTCTTTCGGCAAACATCTTTGATGTCTTGCCTACTCGTGCATACAATGTGCTCGGCGATGTACTTCGGCGCGCACCTGATAGTCAATTGTTCCTTGGCTGGGAAGAGAAATGGAACAATCTTGATTTTGCGCATATTCCGGTAGGAGTTCTAAGTCAAGCATACGAACTCTATCTGCGCAATCACGCCCCGCTCCGCCAAAGGCGTGAAGGTGGCTACTATACACCTCGACCGATTGCCGATCTCATGGTTCGCGCGTCTTTCCGTGCCTTGGAGCGCCATGAAGTGGTTAGCACCGCCAAAATCCTCGATCCGGCAGCGGGTGCGGGTGTCTTCTTGCTGACGGCATTTCGCGAATTGGTCGCAGGTCGTTGGCTCGCCGATAAAAAGCGGCCAGGAACTAAGACTCTCAGATCGATTCTGTATAAGCAGATCGTTGGCTTCGATATCAACGAGGCCGCGCTCAGATTCGCAGCACTAGGCTTATACCTCATGTCGATCGAGCTAGACCCTGATCCAAGGCCTGTCGATAAGTTGCGGTTCGAAAATCTTCGCGGAAAAGTTCTTTACAAGGTGAAGGACGAAGAACAGAAAGAAGGTACAGAACTCGGTAGCCTGGGACCACTTGTTGGTGATCAACATCGCGGAAAGTACGATCTCATTATTGGGAATCCTCCTTGGGCGAGTGGAACAAAGCTGCCCGACTGGCATCTTGTCTGTGCGACGGTCGCACAGATCGCGGCAAACAGGAAAATTACTATTCAGCAGCCTCCGTTACCGAACGAAGGCCTCGACCTACCATTTGTGTGGCGAGCCATGGAATGGGCAAAACCAAATGGTCAGATCGCATTCGCGCTTCACGCACGGTTGCTTTTTCAGCACGGCGACGGGATGGCAGAAGCACGCAAAGCTCTGTTTGAGGCGCTTGATGTCACGTCGATCATTAACGGTGTCGAACTTAGGCAAACCAAGGTTTGGCCCGACATTTCCGCGCCGTTTTGCATCCTATTTGCAACGAACAGAGTGCCAGGCGCTGGTGCGGGCTTTCGGCTGATTAGTCCTCACATAGAGGAAGGGCTGAATGACGCGGGCAGCATGCGCATTGACGCCATGAATGCCGAGATCGTGCCGTCGCGGCAGCTAGCTGAGATTCCAGATATCTTGAAGATCCTGTTCCGAGGAACAAAGGCCGACCTAGGAATCATCGAGCGCATTCGGTCACAGGGTTACCCTACCCTCGAGTCATTCTGGAGGGAAGCTGTCGGCACCAGCAATCACGGCCACCTTTTAGGCAGCGGCAACGGCTATCAAAAACTCAGGCCGAGTAGCCGCGTTCGTAAGAAAGGCGATGGCTTACCAGGCGTGGATGCAAGTTATCTTCACGGCTTTCCAGAAGTCACGGCTGATTCGTTCACGAACGTTTTTATCGATAGCAACCTGCTCGACACCTTTTCGCTTGATCGCATTCACGACCCGAGATCGATAGACCTGTTCGCTGGACCGGCTATTGTCGTTCACAAGTCACCTCCTGCGACAACAGGCCGCATCGGTGTTGCGCTCTCGGAAAATGACGCCGTATTCAATGAAACTTTTTATGGATACAGTCCGCACGCGCATTCAGACGCGAACACACTTGCCCGCTATCTGACGCTAGTTCTCGGAAGCAAGCTTGTGGTATGGATGGCGCTTATTACCAGCGGTGAATTCGGCTTTGAGCGCGAAGTAATCGAGAAGGCAACCCTTGATCGAATTCCATTACCTGACTTTCGCAAATTTGGGCGAGCTCAGCGCCGTGAGATTCAGACATTGTTTAGAAAGCTGCAATCCGGAACATCTTCGTGGAATGACGTAGACGAATGGGTCGCGGGGTTGTATGGTCTTGGAGCGCGTGATCTTCAGGTAATATCAGACACGCTCGAACTCAGTCTTCCCTTTGCGGAGAACAAGCGGAAAGCTCAGGAGATCCCAACAAAGACTGAGAGAGAGAAATTCTGCGATGTTCTCGCTACGGAGCTGTTGCCATGGTGTAAACGTTTCGGTACTGCGTTCGTAGTGCGTCCTTTTTCGCAACCCGCAATATCACCGTGGCAGTGCATTGAAATTGAGAGAAAGAACGTCAAAGTCGCTGAAGTAGTTCCGGCTCAGGATTGGGAAGGACTACTTCGAACGGCCGATGAGGCAGCAGCAGCAGAGGTGCTGCTGCGCAATGGAAATAACGGATTACTGATCGGACGCCTCGCTCAAAAGCGTTACTGGAGCAAGACGCAGGCTCGGCTGCTCGCCCAACGGATTATCTGGTCACATCTTGATCTATTGAAGGGGCATGTCGAAGCATGAGCCCTTCATTAATCCATCCACGTCCTGACCAAATCGCCGAATTAACGCGAGGTCTTCAGTTGCCTCTTCCGGAGATTGAAGCAGAACATCTAAAGATTGTTGCCGAGGGTTTGTTGCAGGCATTCAATGACGTTCGCGCGCAATCATCGGCCACAGTTTTTTCTGGCATTGAAGCGGAAGTAACCGCTCTAATGGAAGCGCGGCTCAATATGCTTATTGAGGAAGACCCCCTTTGGGGGCAACTTGTCCTCTGTGTCGCACGCGGGAAAGAAAGCCTCAGTTTCAACGGGTCACACCTTGAAAAACGCCCCGATCTTTCGATCTATTTGTCGAATAGGACTCGGGGCTTTCCTCTTATCACCGAAGCTAAGATTCTTGATTCCACGGCAGGACAGACAGAAGCTCTTTACTGCGATAAGGGATTACAACGTTTTATAGATGGAGAATATGCTTGGGGTAATCGTGAAGCGTTCATGATTGCCTATGTGCGAGATGGCTCATCAATTGAAATGAAGCTGAAGCCCTTTCTTTCTGCCGCGATGACACGTATTCCTCCCAGCTATCTGGTGGAAGAACTTCCCATCTGCGTCGGCGATGCTTCGTCCGACTTAGCTTTTTCTCGGCATGGCCGAACGTTCACATATACCAATCAGGAAGCACTTGCAGATCAACCCGGACCCATTACAGTTTGGCATTTGTGGCTGTCCTGAGGCATCAATGAATACTTGCGAGTTCGCAAGCATAGCCAACCACAGTTGGCAGAAGCCCGAAGATGACAACCAGCAAGATATAGCGCTGTTCAGCTATCCAACAGCGCAGCCACAATGGCGAGCATTCCTGAAACGCTCTGCCCTGACACACGCACCAGAGCAGCATTCTGTAGTGGTCGAGGCGCGCGCGTTTTTCGAACCAACCTTCGCGAGTCTTGCCTGAAATTCCGAGACTTCGCACGTCCTGAGAAATCGATCTATGCGTGGCGGGAATACCTGCATTCCTAAAAAGCATTGGACGCGGCCCCAAAACTGACCTAACTTTGCGCCATAGCTGACGCCCAAGTCAGCGGAGGTGCAAAGTGAATCGATTCCGCCGTCTCCTCCGATTCGACACCGCTCGCAATCGGCAGTCTCTACCGTCCGCCATCCAGCGGACGGTACGCTCCTTCCGTACAACCTGCTTGTCGGCCATCCGCACGATGGCTCCCACCTTGTTCGCTCTTTCAATCGCTGGCGTGGCTCATGCCCAGGGAACGATGGACTTCTCTGGCGCGACCACGCTGATGACCACCTTCAAAACCTTCGCCATCTATGCGGGCGCGGTCATCTGCTTCGGCGGACTGATCTTTGCCGGAATCCGCATGATGAGCGGCAGGTTCCAGGACGCCATTCCCGGACTCTTTGGCGCGCTCTTCGGCGCTGGAGTCCTCGGCTGGGGTGCTGGCTGGATTGGCTCGCTCACCGGGCAGACGATGCAGTAGGAGGCGACCATGACCAAGCGAGGAGAGCCGTTACCGATCAATCAGGCGCTCAACAGGCCACGAGCCAAGCTCGGATTGGACCTCGGCGCATGGATGGCGATTGTCTTCGTCTGCGTAACGGTTTTCCTCGTAGGGTTCCGCGTCGTGGCGCTAATCGCGTTTCCATCGCTGGCCGTGAGCGCATGGATGATCGTCCGCAAACATCCCAAGATGTTCGAGCTTTGGGGCTTGAGTCTGAGCCAGAGGTCCTACTATGACCCGCGTAAACACTGAGCAACGGAAATTCACGCCGTGGTTCGCCAAGGCGGGAGCCGCGTGCAGCATCGTTCCGATTGCACGCTTTGTCAATGACCGCATCTTCGCGTTGAAGGGCGGCGGCTATGGCTGCCTCTTCTCGCTCTCCGGCATCGACGAAGAGGGATTAACCGACCAGGAGCTTGATGCGCAGATGTGCTCGATTGAAGGCGCTCTGCGGGGATTGCCAGAAGGTTCATGCCTGCATCAATACACGCGTGTCATGTCCGGCTTCGATCTGCCTAGAAAAGCTCAGAACGGCAATCCAGTCACACAGGTCTTCGTCGATGACCGATTGAGTTTTCTGGACAAGTCGGCAGGCTTCCGCCGCATTGACCTGCACTGGTGTTTGACGCTGGAACCACCAAAGGCCACAGCCTTTGCGCGCAAGCCCAAGGAACACGATGCCGATACGACGCGGATGCTGGCCGATCTTGAAAAGACAGCCACACTGCTTGAAGGCCATCTCGGCAGTGCGCTCGGGTTGAAGCTACTCGAAAAGAACGCAGTCTTCCAGTTCTTCAGCTATCTTTTCAATCTTGAAGAGTGGGCTTCCGCCTACACATTGGCCGCCGATGACGGCGTGGACCGCCAGATCGTGCAGAACCCGGTGGCCTGGCACAGCGACCATCTGACAATTGGCCGCCGCTTCGTCCAGATGTTTTCTCTGAAGACAACGCCGGAAGCATCCCGGCCCTGCCTGTTCTCGGGACTCATGGCACTCGATTGCGACAGCGTCCTTTGCACGACGTGGAGGCCAAAGTCCGCCACCGCAGCGCGCAGCGAAATCGATGCGCAGGAAAAGTTCATTTCATTTTTCAAAGTCGGAGTTCTTACTCGCGTAATGAGCGGGCACGACACTGCGTCACTTGAAACTGGCGCTGGTGCTAGAGCTGCCAACACTCAGGTCGATGACCTGGGCGATGTGATCCGCTCTCTCGACAAGAAGGCTCAGGGCGAGTTCTCGCTTCGCTTCCTTGTGGCCGCACGCAGCCTGAATGAGCTGCGCGGCATTGCGCCCGCGGTCCATCGTGTCTTCGTCGATGCACGTGCGCAGGTCATGGAAGAGACACTGGGCAATCTTTCAGCGTTCTATGCGTTGTTTCCCGGCAATGGAAAGTTCAACGTCTTCCCCATGTGGCTGGCGGAGGATCACCATGCGCGGCTGTCTTCAGTCTTCGCACCCAATCTCGGCCATCCATATTCCGAAGACCTCGACAACGAGTACCTCAACATCTTCGAGACGCGCACACGGACGCCATTCTTTCAGGATGTGTATGTGGATGGCGTGCGCGTGATGCTGATCCTCGGGCCTACAGGCACCGGCAAGAGCGTTCACGGCAACATGGCCATTGCCCATGAACAGAAGTACGGCGGCTTCACCTACATCTTCGACATCGGCGGCAGTTATGAAAGCGTCGTCGAGTTGTATGGAGGCCACGTAGACCGCATCGGCAAGGACGGCCCTCGCGTGAATCCATTTCGGCTGGAGCCAACCGAGAGTAATATCGCCTTCCTCTATTCGTTCGTCAAGCTCCTGCTAATGAACGGCGGCGCAGAGTTGGAACCAGAAGACGATGACGTGATTCACAAGGCGGTGCGGGACACCTACCTGCTCGATGCGGAGAATCGCCGGTTGTCGAATCTCTTCCTGCCGAAGAAGCTCGACCGGTATCTCTCGAAGTGGGTTGGCAAGGGCGTCTACGCCGCTATCTTCGACAACGTCGAAGATAGCCTCTCGCTTTCGCGCCTGCAATGCTTCGACTTCCAGGGGGTGAACAACGAGCAGTACGCCGACCTGATCGAACCGCTGATGGTCTGGCTGCTGCGCCGCATCAATGATGTTCTTTACAACCCGGCCAATCTCGGAGTGCCCAAGCACATTCTCATTGAGGAAATTTTCTCATCAATGAAGAACCGGCAGTTGCTCGAAGGCGCGCTCGCTTCGATCAAGACCGTGCGCAAGAACCTTGGCGGCGTCACGATGATCGGCCAGTCGGCAGAAGACCTCGGCGCGAACGCTGACAGCATCGTTAACTCTTGCACGTCATTTCTGTTCCTGAAGGACGCCACCTTTAACCGGAAGCGGTACGCGGAACTCTTCAAGATGAACGAGCAGCAGATTGCACTGTTCGAGAGCTTGCAGGACCGCGAAGGTCTCTACATGCGCCGCGACGGGTTGACGAAGGTAGTCAAGCTCAATCTCGACAATCGCAGCTACGCAGTCTTTTCGACCAAGCCGAAAGACCGCGTGCGCCGGTCCAGGCTTATCGCCAAATACGGACTCGCCGAGGGCATCACACGGTTCGCCCAGGGCGAGCAAGAATAACCCAAACCACACCGCAGAAAGGACTCAAACGCCATGCGCCCCACCCTTTTTGTCTCTTTTTCCCTGTGCATGATGCTGGCCACGGGCCAACTTCATGCGGCCACCGACCCGCACCCGCTCCAACCAGGTGCGCCGCGTACTGTCTCCGTCTCGGAAGCAGAGACGCCGCCACAGATTCGCGCCGGTCTACTGCAATCGACACTCATTGTTTTGCCTGTCGAAGAGAAGGTCGCCAATGTCTTCGCTGGCGACACGGTGAACTGGATCTTCGACGGCGGTCACGTCGCTTCGCGCTTCATCAGCGTGAAGCCCAAAACAGCGAATGCTGCTACGGACATTCACATCGTCTCCGACCATGGCAATGAGTACACGCTCCAACTGCGCGAGGTATCGAATGATTCCGATCCCCACTTCGATTCCAAAATCTTCGTTACTCCCGGCGACCAGACTGCGAAGGACCGTCTGGTGCAACTCCCGGTCTTTGTGCCGGTGGCCGAGTTGGACAAGGCGAAACAGGAATCTGTTGCCGCGAAAGCCGCTCAGACCGCAGAACTCAAGGCGGAGCAAGCGAAGGCAGAGCAGTTCCGCTCGGAGTATCCCGGTTCGCTTCACTTTGACTACACGTGGGACGAGCGCAAGGGAAAAGAGCTTGGCCTCCAGCAAATCTGGCACGACGACAAATTTACCTATCTGCGCGGTCAGTTTCAGGAAACGCCCGCGCTCTATGAGGTGAAGGACAAAAAACCGTCGCTCATCAACTTCGATTTCAACGGCGGGCTCTATACCGTACCGAAGCTCCTGGAGAACGGGTATCTCGCCATCGGCAAGCAGAAGGTTGAATTCCATCGGCTGGGAGGTGCGAAATAGCCATGACCGAACAAACACCTAACACTTCCGCAACCATTCCTGAGCAGCCAGAAGCCAAGCCGCCCCTCAAGAAGGGTATGCCAGTGGTGATCGCACTGGTGGCGATCCTCGCCATACTCGGCATCGCCAATGTGACCAGCTTACTGCACGGCAACAAAAAGATCGCTCCGACGAGCACGCTTCCGATGCGCCCGATTTCATCGAGCGCCCAGCAGGTAACGAGCTTTGAGGAACAACAGAAGTTACAAGCGCAGCACGACGCTGATGAAAAGCAGCGCCAGCAGCAGTTGATCGCAGCTATGCAGCAGTTTCAATCTGCCGAGGATGTTCCCGGTCCCGAGTCCTCCAACGCCGCACCGATGACGGCGGCGCAAAAGGACACGCTCTATGGATCGAGTCCTAATGCGCCCCAGCACACTTCCAATGTCTCTGAAGCCCATGCCCAGGCAAAACAACTGGCGCTGGCGCGCGAAAAAGAGAAGCAAGACGCGATCAACAGCGGGACCGTGGCGATTGAATTTGCGCATCCGGCAGAGGTTTCGCCTGTTGCATCACCGAATCCACAGACCACAGCCGTGTTTGCGGAACGGGAGGAAGCGCCCTCTTCTGTGAGTTTGGGAGAGCTTGCAACCACAGGCGCTCCCTCTTCGAAGAAGAATGCAATCACGGCATCAACGTCAGAACAATCGTCAGCAGCGAACGCCAAGACCGACCCGATGGGTCCGTATCCGTTCGACCAGTATCAGGGCCGTCTCTATCGGATCTTCGAGGGAACTGTACTCGAAGGCATCGTCACCAACCACATTGACGGCGGATTCAGTGGGCCGATTCTGGTCATGCTAACCACCGACTACTACTCGCATGACCATCAGCAGTTGCTCATGCCGCAGGGGACGCGCTTGATCGGCACGGTGCAGAGCGTGGGCAGTTCCCAGCAACGCAAGATGTTCGTCACCTTCCACCGCGCCGTATGCCCGGATGGGTTCTCGCTCGACTTCGACAAGTACATCGGGCTTGACCCGATTGGGACAACTGGACTCGCCACCAAAGTCGATCACGGCTACCTGATGGCCTTCGGCGCGGCAGCGGCCATCGGTGGACTTGGCGGGCTCACGCAGATCGGCAATAACGGCAGCACTCTTTCCGCTTCGACAGAGATTCGCAATGGAATCTCTGAGCAGTCGGCAGCGGAAGGCGAGCAAGTGCTGAATCACTTTCTCAACCGATTGCCGGTTATCACCCTCAAGGAAGGTTCGCGCGCCCGCGTCTACGTGGGCCGCGACATCCTGATCCCGTCCTATGCGGAACACCGCATGGACCCAACCTTGTAATAACGGAGGCCGGTCATGATCGAGCAAAGCGAGCATTCAAGATACCTGCTCAATACGGTGCGCTATGCGGCGCAGCATGGCCGCTGCGCCTGGACGGAGTTGTCCGACTGCGACAGAGTGGCCGTGGCGCTTGCGCTCGATCATGCCGACTGGCTTGAGGAGTTCGGCTACACCCTTGCGGA
>Ga0255356_1002558_pt1 | contig 10340 bp, 8 predicted proteins | sample HBST100metaG_FD_189944 | JGI IMG/M metagenome (GOLD analysis project Ga0255356, IMG submission 189944) | Peat soil microbial communities from Stordalen Mire, Sweden - H.B.S.T100 | ecosystem: Environmental > Terrestrial > Soil > Wetlands > Peat | place: Sweden: Norrbotten County, Stordalen Mire... | reverse complement strand
AGGTCTTCGCAAAGCTCAAGCACCTGATGCGTAAGGCAGCAAAACGAACGGTCGAAGATACATGGAAAAGTATCGGTAAGCTCCTCGAACTCTTCCCCGCAGATGAATGCCAGAGATACCTCGTCAACTCAGGTTATGCGTCAACTTAGAGTCATCATGCTCTAGATCTCATTGGAAATCAACACCCTGATTAAATCCAGGAGTGCAGTGGTGGCTGAGTACCGGTGAGATAGTAGTCACCGATGATGGAATACTTCCAGCGCACCGGGTCGTGCAGGGTGTGGGTGCGGGCATCACGCCACAGCCGGTCCAGATTATGTTTAGCCAGGGTGGAGCGCGTGCCGCCAAGCTCGAACAGCTTGTTGGTGGCAAGAATGGCGATCTCCGTGCTCAGCACTTTTGCCTCCGCCACGGCGATTTTGGCGCGGGCAATATTTTCAAGGTTTGGCGTGGCGGTGGTCTCGTCCACCACATCCGCCGCCTCGGTCAGCACAGCATCAGCCGCGTTGAAGCGGAGCTTTAGATCGCCAATGGCGGCGATGGTGTAGGGGTCTTCCCAGGCATGCTCCTGGTTGGCGTCAATCCAGGGCCGGGCGTGGTTGCGCACCAAGTCGATGGTTTTCTCGATGGCCGTCTCGGCGATGCCAAGGTCGATGGCCGCGTGCAGCACCTGGCTCTGTGGGCCGATGGCGCTTTGGTGCTCATAGGCGATATGGGCGGGGAGCACGTAATCAGCATGCACGAACACGTTCTCGATCTTCACCGTGCCGCTTGCCGTTGTGCGCTGGCCGAAACCGTCCCAGTTATCGACCACGCTCAGCCCCGGCGCATCACGCTCGGCAATGGCGGCATAGACCTTGCCGTCATCCTCGCTGATGGCGATGATCGGCACCAGATGCGCGTACAGCGCGCCGGTGGCGTAGAATTTCTCGCCATTGACCACATAGCCATCGCCCTGGCGGCGGATGCGGGTCTGGAAATCCTCGACGTTCTTGCCTTTATATTCCGAAAACGCATTGCCCAGCCGGGCGCCAGCTAGCACGCGGCCGAAGATGAGCCGCTTCTGCGCATCAGAGCCAGTCTGGCGGATCAGATCAATGATCTCGATATGGTTCTGTGGGATTTGCGCCAGCGAGGAATCGCCGCTGGCCAGGGCCTTGAACACTTCCGCGACGATACGCTGGCGCACGAACGGGCCGCCATATTCACGCGGGATGGTGATGCCCCAGAGGCCGGTGGCAAGAGATTCATCCAGCTCCGCCCAGGGCAGGCGGCGGTCGCGGTCACGCTCGCCAGCCGTCTCGCGGAATCGCGTGGCCAGGGCGCGGGCGGCATCCACCGCCTCCTGCTCAGTTTTGATGATATGCGCGCTCATGCTGGTTCCTTCACGCGGGAGATGTTGCGGTGGCTTGCACCATGATGATAGGCGGGGAGTTTGGGCCCGCGGCCAAAGAGTTTTTCACGCAGCGTACCCTCGGTATAGGCGGTTTTGTAGGCGCCGCGGCGCTGCAATTCGGGGACCAGCAGGTCCACCACATCGCGGAATGTGCCGGGATGAGTGATGCTGGCGAGGTTGAAGCCATCGAGCCCTGTATCCGTCTGCCATTGCTGCAACGCATCCGCCACGGTGGCCGGTGAGCCGACAATCACCGGGCCATCGCCGCCAATGCCGGCGTAATCGGCAATCTCGCGCACGGTCCAGACTTTATCCGGGTCAGCCGAGGAGAATGCCTTGGCGGTGAACTGGATGGCATTGCCTTCCAACTCGCCGACCGGCGCATCGGGGTCGAGTTTGGAAAGGTCAACGCCGGTCCAGCCAGACATCAGGGCCAGCGCGGCATCGCGGTCGACATATTGCTTGTAGAGATCAAGCTTCTTCTGGGCTTCGGCATCGGTCTCGCCCAGCACCAGGGTGAATTGCGCGAAGGTCTGCACATCCCCCGGCTGCCGCCCCGCCAGTGCCACGCGGCGCTTGAGGTCCGCCACATATTCCGCCAGCAGCTTGCGCGACGGCGCGGCGACGAAAGCGGATTCCGCATGCTTGGCCGCGAAATCCCGCCCGCGTGAGGAGGCGCCCGCTTGGTAGAGCACCGGCGTGCGCTGCGGCGAGGGTTCGCTGACATGCGAACCGGGAACTTTGAAGTATTTGCCGTGATGGTTGATCTCATGCACCTTGGCGGGGTCGGTGAAGATATTCGCCGCCGCATCGCGCCGCACGGCGTCATCCTCCCATGAGCCTTCCCAAAGCTTGTAGCAGACATCGAGATATTCTTCCGCTACATCGTAACGGTTGCCATGGTCCAGTAGCCGCGCCTCGCCCAGATTGCGGGCACCGCTATCAAGGTAGGAGGTGACGATGTTCCAGCCCGCGCGCCCCTTGGTGAGGTGGTCGAGCGTGGTCATCCGCCGGGCGAAGGGGAAGGGATGCTCAAAGGCGATGGAGGAGGTGACGCCAAAGCCGAGATGCTTGGTGAATGCCGCCATGGCGGGCACAATCTGCAGCGGGTCATTCACCGGCACCTGGGCCGCCGAGCGGAAGGCTTGGTCGGCATTGCCGCCATAGACATCGTAGAGCCCGATGACATCGGCGATGAACAGGCCATCGATGAAGCCGCGCTCAAGGGTTTTGGCGAGGTCGACCCAGAACTCCAGATCCGTGTAGCGGTAGGACTGGTCGCCCGGAATGCGCCACATGCCAGCGGAGATGTGGCCAACACAATTCATGCTGAACGCGTTCAGGCGGATTTGCTTTGTCATGGCTCAGATCCAGGAATGCTGCGGCGGGCGCTTGTTATTGAGGTAATATTCGCCAAGGATGTTGTATTTCCAGCGCACCGGGTCGTGCAGCGTGTGCACGCGCGCATTGCGCCAGTGGCGGTCCAGGTTGAACCTGGCGAGCACCGAGCGCGTACCACCCAGCTCGAACAGCTTGTTGGTGGCGAGAATGGCGACCTCGGTGGAGAGCACCTTTGCCTCCGCCACGGCGATGGAGGCCGCCGCCACGCTCTCTGCCGTGGTGTTGGCCAGCGTGGCATCAAGCACGCGCCCGGCCTTGGTCAGCAGTGCATCGGCGGCGCGCAGTTTCACCGCGATGTCCCCCAGCTGGAATAGTGTATGCGGGTCTTCCACCGCTTTCTCGCGCCCGGAATCGATCCAGGGCCGGGCATAATCTTTCACAAAACGCAGGGTTTCTTCAAAGGCAGCGCGGGCGATGCCGGCATCCACCGCGGCATGCACGATCTGGCAGAGCGGGCCATTCACGGAGGGGCCTTGCGGCAGCAGGAATACGTGGCCAGCGGGGATGAGCACGTTGTCGATGATTGTGGTGCCGCTGACCGTGGTGCGCTGGCCGAAGCTGGTCCAATCCGTATCCACACTCAGCCCCGGCGCGTTGCGTTCAGCCACGGCAATATAGAGGCGCTTCTCGTCATCCACGGCGATGATTGGCACCAGATGCGCGAGATAGGCGCCGGAGCAGTAATATTTCTTGCCGTTGACGCGGTAATTCTCACCCTCGCGGGTGATTTTGGTCTCGAAATCCCCGGCTGTGCGGCTGGAGAATTCAGAGAATGCGTTGCCGGTGCGCAGACCCTTGAGGATTTCAGTAAAGAAGAAGTCCTGCTGCGCCTTGGTGCCCACCGTGCGCACCGTATCAATGAAATCAAGATGATTCTGGATCAGCTGGCCGACTGAAGGGTCACCGCCGGAGACGATGGCGATAGCCTGCGCGATGACCGCCCAGGAGAGATCCGCCCCGCCATAGGCAGCGGGGATGTTGAGCGCCCATAGCCCGCTCTGGGAATACAGATCCAGTTCGGCAGCGGGAATGCTGCGCTCGCGGTCACGCTGGGCGGCGTTCTCGGCCAGAGCGGCGGCAACGCGCCGAGCGGCTGCAACGGCCTCGGCCGCATTGCGGATGATCTGGGCCTGGGTCTGCGGATAGGCGCTGTACGCGGGTGCTGTGGCGCGCGGCGCTAGGGTGTCTGTGGGGCTCATCGGTCTTGGGTCCAGCAAAAGGGGATAAGGGGCGGTAGGGGGCTCAGCGCTCGGCCCTACAAAGGCTGCCGCGCGTGGACTGGCGGCGTATCAGCAAGGTATATCTCCGTGTTAGCGGTGTTTAATATATTTAAACACTATCGTTAATGTAGACAATAAGGCAAGGCAAGCGGCAAACCTAAAAAATTTTGCCGAACCTTGCCCCAAAATGGAAAGCTGTAAGCAAAGCATGCGGAAAAACGCAGTTATTTTTGCCGGATTGAGCGGAGAAATCAGGGAATTCAGGGTTTTGTTTGGTGGCCCGCCCGCACGCCAAATGCTCATTAAAAGCACAAAAATTATACAATTTAAATCGGACGCGCTGGACAATAACATATTCATCTAATAGGAATAATAGATACACAAGTACATTCCAAGGAACACCATGACTGCACCAGTCACACTGACCGCCGGGGGCCAGCCTGTTGGGCAAGGGCTGAAGTCCAACCATCTCAGCTTCATTGAGGTCGTCTCGCAATCCATCGGCGTTATTGCGCCATCCGGTACGCCGGGGCTGGTCATTCCCGTGGTGTTCGCCACCGCCGGTAACGGCACCTGGCTTGCCTATGCGTTTGCCACCATCGCGCTGCTGATCGTCAGCCTGCAGATCAATGTGTTCGCCGGGCGCATTGCCACGCCGGGCTCGCTGTACATTTACACCAGCCAGGGGCTGGGCCGCTTTGTTGGTGTTATCGCCGGGTGGGCGCTGCTGATTGGCTATGTCTTCACCGCTGCCGCCGTCATTAATGGCACGGTCAGCACCTCGCTCGCGGTGTTGCAGCATTTTGGCTTCCAGAACACCACCATCCCGGCTTTGCTCATTTACAGCATCGTCCTCGCAGCCCTAGCCTTGGCGTTGGGCTGGCGCGACATCCGGCTCTCCACCCGCACCACGCTGATCTTTGAGTTCGGCACGCTGGGGCTGATTTTGCTCACCATCGCCATCTGGTTCTTCCACCACGGCACTCTGGCTGACCCGGCGCAGACCAGCTTGCAGGGCGTGAACCCCGGCACGCTGCGCCTGGGCTTGGTGCTAGCCTTCTTCAGCTTTGCCGGGTTTGAGGCCGCCACCGTGCTTGGCATCGAATCCAAGCAGCCGCGCCGTTATATTCCGCGCGCGGTGCTGGCCAGCGTGGCCGGGATTGGCGTTGTGTTTGTCATTGCCGCTTACGGCCTGACGGACGCCTTCCATGGTAATGCCACCACGCTTGACCAATCCAACGCCCCGCTGACGGTGGTGGCGCAGGCCTTTGGCTTCGCGCCCATCGGGCTGGTTATTTCCGCTGGCGTGGCGCTGAGCTTCTTCACTTGCATCCTGGCCAGCATCAATGCCGCGGCGCGGGTGCTGTATACGCTCTCGCATAACGGGTTGTTCCACGGCGCGGCGCGCGCCACGCATGACACGCATTCCTCACCACATGTGGCGCTCACCTTTGTTACCCTGGTGGCGGTTGGGCTCTCGGCGGCGCTGACCCTGAGCCACTGGGCGCTGCTGGACGCCTATGGCATTCTTGGCTCACTGGCGACTTATGGCTTCCTCGTCACCTATGCGCTGGTGACCGTGGCGGCGCCGGTGTTCCTCTACCGCCGCGGCGAGTTGAAGCCCTTGCATGTGCTCACCGCCCTGGCCGCCTTTGCGCTGTTGGCCGTGGTTGTGGCTGGCACGGTCTACCCGGTTCCCGCCTGGCCGTATAACGTGCTGCCTTATATCTTCCTCGGCCTGTTGCTTGTTGGCGTGCTGTACTTTCTGGCTCTGCGCCTGCTGGCGCCGGAGCGGTTGGCGAAGATTGAGGCTGAAGCGCTAGGCGAGGCCTGAGCCGCTGCCTTCGCGCGCCCGCGCGGGGCAATGCTTTTTTCACGACATCACAAAGGTTACGCAATGACCGCCCATATTATTGCCTCGGACGCCGAGGCCCTTGCCGCTGCGGAAGACCTGCGGCGCTTTCTGGAAGCTGGCGCCGCCGCGCGTGACCGCAACCCGGCCCCGCCGCTGGCGGAACTGGACCACCTCTCCGCCAGCGGCATTCTGGCCGTTACCGTGCCCAAAGCCTTTGGCGGGGCGGGGGTTTCCTTTGCCACCATCGCCCGCGTGTTCCAGTTGCTTGCCGCCGGAGACCCGGCCGTGGCGCAGATGACCCAGAGCCATTATCTGTTTCTGGAGGCGCTGCGCGAGGATGGTTCGCCCGAGCAGCAGGCGTTCTTTTTTGCCGAGGTGCTGAAAGGCGCCCGGCTGGGCAATGCGCAGGCGGAAAAGGGCGGCAGCTCGGCGCTGAATTTCAGCACCCGGCTACTGCCCGATGGCGCTGGGAATTTCCGCCTCAACGGCCGCAAATATTACTGCACCGGGGCGCTGCTGGCGCATTGGCTGCCCGTGGCGGCTTTTGACGAGCAGGAGCGCTTCGTGCTCGCCTTCGTGCCGCGCCAGGCCCCCGGTGTGGCGGTGCTGGAGGATTGGGATTCCCTGGGTCAGCGTGTTGCCTATAGCGGCACCGCTGTGTTCGAGGATGTTGCCGTGCCTGCGGCGCATGTCATCCCGCATTACAAACTCTTTGAGCGCGTCAGCATCTTCCACCCTTACGGGCAGTTGCTGCACACGGCCATTGATGTCGGCATCGCGCAGAATGCCCTGGCCGATGCCGTGGCCACGGTGCGCGCCCGCAACCGCCCGCGCCTGGGCGCGCCCGTGGCCACGGCCACGGAAGATCCGCATGTGATTTTGCGGTTTGGCCAGTTGGCCACGCAGTTCCACGCCGCCGAGTTGCTGCTGCTGCGCGCGGGCCAGACGCTGGATGGTGCCCGCGTCAGCCTCACGGCTGAAAGCGCTGGCGCCGCCGCGGTGGCGGTGGCCGAGGCCAAGGCCTTTACCGAGGATGTGGCGCTGGCCATCGCCAGTGACATCTTCTCCCTCTCCGGCACCTCCGCCACGGAGCGCGCCCTGAACCTGGACCGGCACTGGCGCAACATCCGGACCCATTCAGTGCATGACGCCAACCATTGGCGCTACCACGCCGCCGGTGACTACCTGCTCAACCACGCCCTGCCCGGCAAACCCGTGCGCAAGCTGCGCCCCGCAGAACAGTAAGGATATTTGATCATGTCACATGTCGATGCTTCCCTTGTCCGCTACACCAAACTGAAAATCCAGCGCTTCAACCCGCTGATCGGCGCCACTGTGCATGGCGTGGATTTGGCCGATGTGAGCGATGACACCCTGCGCGCCGAGCTGCGCCGGGCGCTGGCGGAGTTCCAGGTGCTGTTCTTCCGTGAACAGAACATCACGCCCGAGCAGCAGCTTGCCCTGGCCCGCGTGTTCGGCGACCCGGAAAAGGCAAAAGCCTTCTTCCCCCGGCTGGAGGGCCACACGGCGGTTGAGGTGATTGAAAAAGCCCCCAACGTACCGCGCTACGGCACTGACCAGTGGCATGCTGACATCACCTTCCAGCAGAACCCACCCACCGGCACGGTGCTGTATGCGCAAAAACTCCCCGCCATTGGCGGTGACACCGCCTGGGCCAGCGCCACCGCCGCTTTTGAGGCGCTGTCGGACGCGCTGAAGGCTTATCTGGAGACGCTGGAAGGCGTGCACAGCTTTGAACATAGCGGCTGGCCCGCCTATTTTGAGCAACTGCCGGATGGCCGCGCGCTTTACGCCCAGGCGCGGGCCGAGCATCTACCGGTGGTGCACCCGGTGGTGCGCACGCATCCGGTCACGGGCAAGAAGATCCTCTATGTGAACCCGAACTTCACCGACAAGATCAAAGGCCTGGCGCGGCAGGAGAGCGATGCGCTGCTCAGCCTGCTGTTCGGCCTGTTCGAGAAGCCGGAATTGCAGGCCCGGTTGCGCTGGGAAGTGGGCACCGTGGCCATCTGGGATAACCGCGCCACCGTGCATTACGCCGTGACTGATTACACCGAGGACCGCCGCCTGCACCGCGTTACCTTTGGTGAAGACAGCGCCTTCTGATGACCATTCCCGGCCGGGGCACGCCCCCGGCCGCCTAAAGGATTCCCCGCATTGCCCCGCAAGATCATCGACATCCGAAGCCGCCCCGCCTTTCTGCATGATTTCTACGGCGCCCGCAGCTTCACGCCTGGATATGAAACCGCCAAATGGCTGAACACGCGCACCGGCTCGGAAAACCCGGAACATTTTGTCCGCTCTCAGAATGAGCAGGAATACGTCAAGGAGATCCACGAAGCGGGTATCAGTGCCGCCGTGGTCATTGGCCGCGACACCCCGGCCCTGAGTAATGACAATGACCAGATCGCCGCGCTGGTCGGCCGGCATGAGGTGCTGGTGGGCATAGGCTCGGTGGACCCGCACAGGCTGGGCACGGCAGGTGCTGTGGCCGAGGCCGAACGCGCGGTGAAAACGCTGGGGCTCAAGGGCATTAATCTGGAGCCTGGCTTTGCCGAGCCCGCCCGGCATTTTGACGACCCGCTGCTGCTGCCGGTCTATGAGGCATTGCAGGACTGGAACGTGCCGGTGTTTTTAATGACCGGGCCAACCACGCCGGACCTTGCCTATAACAGCCCGGACGCCATTGGCCGCGTTGCCCGCGCTTTTCCGCGGCTGAAGATCGCCGTGCATCATGGTGCCTGGCCGCGCGTGAATGAGATCATTGGCGTAGCCTTTCGCTACGCCAATGTCACGCTGGTGCCGGATATGTACATCTTCCAGCCCGGCGGCACGCTTTACGTGGAAGCGGCGAATGGCGCGCTGGCGGACCAGATCGCCTTCGGCTCCTCCTTCCCCTTCCGCGCCATGGCGCAATCCATTGAGGATTATGCCAAGCTCGGCTTCAAAGAAAAGGTGCTGGAGAAGCTGTTCCACATCAACGCCCAGGCACTGCTCGGGCTTTGATTTTCGATGCCCTGAACCAAGTAGCGGCGTCAGAGATTTTGAAGTTATAGTGGCGCAGAAAGTGGTGAGCGGCCACTGCAAAGCTTCCATCTGCTCCCGTTCCCGCATTTGTTTTTATACTATCAGCATCAACACACATCCCCTGCTGTGTTGATTTGCACTGAGAATTTTTTTGGGTGGAACGGCCACGGCATCGGATGTGCCAAAAAAGGTCGCTCAGTTGACCTTCATGAGAGGGCCGTTCCATGGAATTTAAACGTATATCGATTGACATGTCGAAGTATATTCTCGCGCTGCGATGAGTAGGGCCGTATCATCCTCTGACACGAGCTTCGGCGTGGACAGACTGAAGCCTCTTTGGCGAAGGTGCCATAGACCGAGGTCGCTCTGGAAGCCTGCGCGGGACCCCATCACTGGGACCGGACGGCCACCGGGTGAAGCTAATCCCGCCACAATACGTGAAGCCATTCGGCAAGCACCGCAAGAACGATCGCAATGACGCGGAGGCGATCAGCGAGGCGGTATCCCGGCCAAGCATGCGGACGGTACCGGCAAAGACCGTCGATGCGCAGGCCGCGACAATCTCGTGAAACACCGGGAGATGCTGGCTGGCCAGCGGACGCAGTCCATAAACGCCCAGCGCGAACATGCCGCAGAGTTCGACGTGATTGCGGCCAAGCACCCGGGCAACATGGACATACTGCTTTCCGCTCTAGATTCCATTGACATTCACTTGGTCCAAATGAATGCGCTGACGAGGCAGAGGGCGGACAGGAACGCCCTTGGTGTTTGGTCGTAGCGTGTTGCGATCCGCCTGAAGTGTTTGATTTTCAGGAAGAAGCGTTCGACGAGGTTTCGTTCACAGTAAAGGATGAAATCGTAGGGCACCTGTGGCGATGTTTTTCTGGGCGGAATAGCTGGCACGGCCCTCTGGTTTGCGATGGTTTCACGCAATGCCTTTGAATCGTATCCCTTGTCGGCCAGGACATGATCCGCTGGCAGCTCGGCGATCAGTTCCTCGGCCTGGGTAATGTCGTTGACTTGGTCGAGCGTGAGGATGAAGCGTAACGGAGTGCCCAACGCATCAACGACGGCATAGGACTCATGTGTGTTGATTTGCGCTGAGAAGTGACCCTGGGGGGATGCGGACAAAAACTTGGACTACCAGGAGGTAGTTCATGTATTCGTACGTAGACAGGATTGGAGCGGTCGAGCTCTTCATCAGGCTCGGGAAACGCGTCAGGGCGACCATTCGTCAGCTGGGTTACCCAACCAAAAACGCCCTGAAGGGCTGGCACTGCCGCGCGACAAACAGGATGAGAGTGCGTGTTGCCTCATCGGCAGATGTTCCCGAACGGCCTGCTTGTTGCCTCACGTAAATACTCCCCTACATCCGGACGATATTTTTCACCAGCTTTTTGGTGGGCCTAAAGCAGTGGGC
>Ga0255356_1002553_pt1 | contig 10376 bp, 15 predicted proteins | sample HBST100metaG_FD_189944 | JGI IMG/M metagenome (GOLD analysis project Ga0255356, IMG submission 189944) | Peat soil microbial communities from Stordalen Mire, Sweden - H.B.S.T100 | ecosystem: Environmental > Terrestrial > Soil > Wetlands > Peat | place: Sweden: Norrbotten County, Stordalen Mire... | reverse complement strand
ATCTAAACATACCCGCAAGGATACACCGGGGACAAATCCTTTCTTTCAAGAGCTTTTCCGCAATAGCCGCGTCTCGGAAGAACGAGAAAGCGCTTGGCAGGCCGCCGTGCGCCATGCTGGGATGGGATCGCCGCCATTGCGATTCCCTGCCTACGAGCATCTTTACCTGTTGAATGTGTATGCGCAGAAGATGGTCGAATTGCTGGAAGAGTTGGGCGGCAACTTCTCCATCAAACGTGAGCCCATGCTCTATCGCCAGTCTTTGATTCAGTACGTTCGTGCCTCAGCCAGCCAGGACATTGTCGATTTCATGAGCGGAGTCGAACTGACTGAGGAGTGGCTCTTTGAGAGTCAACGCCGCAAAGTAGAGAACAGCCTGCGCGACCCGGACGATGTTTACATCAGCGTCCGGCATCGTGAAGCGGAGCGCGCACAGCAGGGTCTCCCACCGCGTGTTCAATTCTTGGATAAATCCCCGGTCACAAACTCACCGACTACGAAGAAAGCAAAGACAGTCAAAGACAAGTGACTCGTGTACGCCAACACGGAGCGGTGTTGGCCGCTGAATCCTTGTTGCAGAAAAGGAGCCTCCACTATGGACGAAAACAAACACGATGAAGAATCGGTCGAGTTCGAAGAACTTCCTCCGCTCGGCCCAGGTCAGCTTCGCATTACGAAGGAGATTGCTGGAAAGCGCGTGCGATCCATCTACATCAGCTACACAGACAACTACAACGTGGTCGAGGTGGACTTTGTCGATGGAACCTCGCTATCGGTTGAACTTTTCCCGATGGTTGAGTTGAAAACCGAGTTCAGCAACTGGAAGGTGGAAAACGGCGAGGTGCTGAAGCGCTGGCCACGAATGATTGCTCGCTGACAGGAGAATTCCATGGGCAAAAGGGGAAAAGACAAAGAGACCTTCAGCCGATTCGAGGTTGGCAACCACGGCGGATGCGAAGCGTCTCTGTTCGAATTTTGCGAAAGTGTGCCGTACCAGGAAACAGAGCCTGCTGAGCGGGAATCACCGCGACCGCGGGAGCGAAATACTGTACGAATCGCGGCGACGACTTTTGACGAGGCGTTGGCCTATCTACGTTGGACAGAACCTGAGTTCAAGATCGACAGCGTGCAAAATCAGGGAATTATCTTTCTGATTTCTGGGTCGCCAGTCGATTGAATCACGCCTTGGAGGATGCGATGACGAACAAAATCAAAAGACCTGACTATGACAGTGACTTCGATTCTCCAGAGGAGATCGAAGACGTGAACGAACGGGAGCGAATGGAAAGGCGCGCCAAAAATGCACCCCCGAAGCTCGGCCTGAACTTCACCGAAGCCGTGGGCAAGGTCGTTGCCTTCGTCAATGTGATCAATGATCCGCCGGAATGGCAGGCTCTGGAGATCCGATTCACTGACGGCACATTGCTCCATTTCGAGTTCTTGACCACGCAAGTCCAGATAAAGCCGAAATATATGGAAGCGAGACGCGGAGACCTGGAGCTGATCCGCAATTATGGCTTATTGCCAATTGATGACCAGCAGCAAGAGGATTAAGGGGCGATTTCACAGTGAGTCGCTGTGGCACAGGGGCGGCGATCATGGGCCGCGATGCCTGTGAACATGTTTTTGGGGGCTCCGTTTTGCCTATGTCGCCTTCGGGGTCACTTGAATCTGCAAGCATCATTCCGTCAGCGAGCTATGAATAGCCTTCTCGCTGCGCTCGTTCTGGAGATAGACACCATCCCTAAGCCTGACGGCTTAGGAGTGCTTTAGGATACCGTTTATATCGAACAGAACTTAAACAACCTCGAACCGTGATCGAAGACAATCGAAGATCATTCGATGTCAGTTCGATTTGCGACACAGAGCTTACGATTAGCGTTTGGAACTCTCAACCCTGAGGCGTTTCGAGGAAGAATTCTGAATCCGGACGATTTGCGATGCTTCGACGGCCCGCGCCTGAGTCACAGCCCCTTCAACATCTCAGACAGGGTAGTGCCCAACGCGGCTACAATCTTGTTGAGTGTCCGCAAGCCCGGCTCACGGGTTCCCCGCTCCAGGTCGGAAATGTGGACCTCATGGACGCCTGAATGCTCGGCAAGGTCGATCTGCCGCCAGCCTTTGGCCCTGCGCAGCTTTCGGATGCGCTCACCCGTTGCCGCACATATGTCCTTTGCCATGCGTCCATGTTCGGCTTAGTGGATGCGCTATATTTAGTGCATCCACTCTCTTGCGTCAGAAAGAGGTAACGAATGCGCTTCTCTGGCTTACCTGCTGTTTTGCTCGCGGTTGCCTTGGTCTATTCCGTGGGAATCTCTGCCCAAACTTCAGCGACGGGCCAAAGCCCGTCCCGGCAGTCTCCGCCCCTCAACTCGAATCAGACCGTTATCACGAATCGAGATGTTGTAAGCATGGTCAAGGCTGGCCTTGCTCCTGAAACCGTAGCGGCCATAGTTAGGAACTTCGATTGCCAGTGCGACACTTCGCCCACTGCGCTCGCTGAATTGAAAACATCTGGCGTTCCTGACAATGTGATCCTCACCATTGTGCAGAAAACCACTTCCCCTCTGGACAAAACCACTGCCCCCACGGAGAAACCTTCCGGCTTAACAAACATCCGCAATGCAAAAACCGTCTGCCTCGTGAATCAGAGCACCGATTTCGTGGTGTTCGACCATCTTTCTGAAAAGCTGAAACAATGGGGCCGCTGGACAATAGTTGAGCATCCTGAGGATGCGGATTTGTTGCTTGTTTTCTCGGCAACGTATGATGAGCGATCTTTGATAGCGGTGGACAGGGTTTCCCAGCGGCAGTTGATAGGCGTCAATTGCGACCGTCGGATGCCAGCACAGACGGCGCGCATCCTTGTGAACCGAATGAGAAAACAGATCGAAAAGCTGGGCGACACGCAGTGACGGATCAAGCCACTTTCAGGATGGCTTGTCCCGTGCTGACAGTTCGTCGGGCCGATGTGGGACAGGAAAGGGTTAGGTCATGAGGCTACGATTCATCACCATCTGGGCAGCTTTGGCGCTGCTGGCGGGGGCTGTGGGAACATCGGCACAGTCGGCCAATAGTAAGCCTTCTCAGAGCATCGCTGATCTCAAGAAACAAGCCGCCAGCGGCAATGCCAAGGCGCAATTCGAGCTTGGCATAGATTACGACAACGGCCAAGGTGTGCCGAAGGATCACGCCGAGGCAACTCGCTGGTTTCGTAAAGCGGCGGAACAAGGAAATGCTACTGCTCAATTTAACCTTGGGGTGGCTTATGAGGCTGGCGGCCAAGGTGTGCCGCAGGACTATGCTGAAGCTGTTAAGTGGTTCCGCAAGGCTGCCGAGCAGGGAGATGCTTTCAACGAGTTAATGCTTGGTGTTGTGTATCACAACGGTGTAGATGTTCCGAAGGATGATACTGAGGCCGTCAAATGGTGGCGCAAAGCCGCAGAACAAGGAAATGCACCTGCACAATGGCACCTGGGGAGTGCATATGACTACGGTCTAGGCGTCCCGCAGGACTACGCACAGGCCGCGTTCTGGTTTCACAAAGCGGTAGAGCAGGGTCATGCGACGGCGCAAAATGGTCTGGGAGACTTGTACTACATGGGCTGGGGCGTACCACAAGATTACGCACAGGCCGCGATCTGGTATCGCAAGGCTGCTGGACAAGGACTTACTGAGGCACAGTTCAATCTCGGCCTCTTGTACGACAATGGCTTGGGTGTACCGCAGAATTATTCTCAGGCTGCCGCATGGTATCGCAAGGCTGCTGAGAAAGACCCTGCTGAGCAAGGAAATGGTGCTGCGCAGTTCACTCTGGGTGTCTTGTACGACCAGGGCCACGGCGTACCGCAGGACTATGCACAGGCCGCGATCTGGTATCGCAAGGCTGCTGAGAAAGGAAATGCTGCCGCGCAAGATAATCTTGGCTTCTTGTACGACCAGGGCCACGGCGTATCGCAGGACTACGCGCAAGCCGCGATTTGGTATCGTAAGGCTGGCGAGCAAGGACTTGCTGACGCACAAGCCAACCTTGGTGTCTTGTACGACCAGGGCCACGGCGTACCGCAGGACTATGCACAGGCCGCGATCTGGTATCGCAGGGCTGCTGAGCAAGGAAATGTTGCCGCGCAAGCCAACCTTAGTAAGCTGTACGAGGATGGCCGGGGGGTACTAAAGAACTACGCAGAGGCATATTTCTGGATTGACTTGGCAGCATCCAGCAAGTTGGAAGGAGCAACCTGGCGCGGCGAGGCCATCAGGCAGCAAGTCATCGACAAGGAGCGAGAAGATGCGGCCTCACACCTAACGCCCGCCGAACTCTCGCGTGTGCAGGAGAGGGCGCGGAAGTGGTTCGAGGATCACCCGGCCAAACCGCAATAACTCGGCGCGCAGCTAGGCGGCGAAATCACGGCACTCTTCGTACTCGCGGATTTGTGTTCTGGCGTTATGATGGTCGATCTCTTCGATACCGGGATGCCACTCAGGAGGTGGCGCGTGACCAATCATGCGGAAAACGTACTCGATGCGTTTCTCGCCGGTTTGCCTTCTTATCAGCGGAAGTATCTTGAGCAGGGCATTTCTTCATTGACCTGCGAAGACACTCATCAGTTCGACGACTGGTTTAGAAAATCAGAAGAATGGCTCTCTGCCCCGAACCCTGATGAGGAATTGATTGCCGACTCTCTCCCCGTAATCGCGGAAACGTACAGGCTGCTTCTGGCGCAGGCTCCGGTAAAGCTGAAAGAGCGCCGGAAACGGGAAGAGCGAAAGATGCAGCGGGCTCTCCGAGCATTTATCGAGATCGCAATAGGGAAAGTCAAGCGGGGCCGCAATGCGCGCGACGAACTGGCAGAGCAAATTTGGGTGCTTGATGCTGAGGGCAAGACGAATCAGGAAATTTGTGAGACGTTAAGTGCGAGGGGAGAAAACCTCAGCTTGGAGGGCGTCGAGTCTTACCTCAAGACGCGGAGACGGCCACGGAAGCAGTAGCATTTTTTGAGCATGTGGGAGATGAGGAGCACGAATTTCCCACGTGTGGAAATTTGTCATCTCAATTATCCACGTTGAAGCCGCTGCGAGTACTAGCGATCATTTCTATCAGGAGATGTAAGCCCTAACCGGCGGAATTGATCCGGCTACTGAACACTGCTGAATCTTCAAACGCGCTAAGATTCGTGTTGGCGTGCAATTAGTTTGGTAGTTTCCGAGAAAGGAAATTATGAAAGTTCGTGATTTGGAAGGATGGCCTCCGCAACCAGGCGGCTCGTATAAGACTTCGTACACTGTACCGTCGAGCGAAGAATCCATGATCGAAAAGGTCGTGAGCGTTCTGGATGATAATGTTTGCTTCACCGGAACCGCGAACGGCAATCAGCACACCTACGATTTCAACGCTCCGAACGAAAAAGTCGCTCTCAATCTCAAGAAGATTCTTGAATCGAACATTGGAAAGAGCGTGTTTTCAGTCGGCGACGTCGAGCTAGACGACGGCGAGTGGCTCAGGTCTTGAAAAATGCTGATCGATCCACAACATGAGGGGGCCCTAGATCTGAGTTCCCGGTGATTGTCCAGAGCGGCTAGATCCAGGGTGCGCGAGTTTGCCAGTTGGCGGGGAATTGCATGGCTCGCAGATTCACCGCCGGATGAGCGTTGAAGAGAGCCTTGAGCCGCTCGCCCCAGAGGGAATCAGGAGCAATGCCGGCAAGCAGCGTTTGGATGATCAGCGCAATCACGTAAAAGCGGTCGTTGCCGATGCCGCTTGCTTTCCATGCCACGGGCAATTCCGGCTTGACGGCAAGTTCTCGATTCCACAACCGGCTGTGATGCGCGCAGACGTTGCGAACCGCCGTCAGGGAGTGGAGCCAGCTCACAAAGACGGGTTGTGGCTGATTGAATTCGCGGGCGATTTTCTTGCGGAGACCGGTCCTCAAGTGTTCGTACATTTTCGACAGGGCACCGAAGCTGATCAGCTCCGTAGCCATCCACACAGGCAATTCCGTTTCAGAGGTGTACTTGGTCCGATAGTGGCCGATGAAAACTTCGGTCGACCGTCCCTCTTCGCGCCGGAGAATCCTCATGAAGTCGGCATGATTGAATGCCGCCGCGAAGTTGGCGGCGTCCGTATAACCGAAGACGCCCAGATTTTTTCCTATTTCGTAGGTAATGACGGCCCGGACGCTGATCTCAATCCTGTCCAGGGCTTCGCGCACGAGCCGACGCAGATCGGCATCGAATCGATAGAGATCAATGATTTGCTCGAAGTTCGTTCCCGGACGAAAATTGTCGGTGGGGGGGGGCTTTGAAGGGTATGAAATACGCGCTCAGACGGTAATAGCCAATTCGTTTCAGCCAATGCAGCGTACCGGCCCTGTCGGAACAAGCAAGGCCGCGACGGATTAATAGATCGAGTTGATCTTCGTAAGGAAGATGGGGCTTGCTGTATTTCATAGGAAAAAGAAAAACCCGCCGATTTGAGCTTCACCTGTTTCCAGGGAGAGGCTTGGCGGGTATGTCATCAATAACGCTATCACCGTTTCCATCCCTTGTCAACTCTCTCTTGCCCCGCAATTGTCTGGATCGAATCGACCCGCGAACGCTTGCGAAACATTTTATTCCTGGCTAGATACAGCAGCATTGGGCGAAACAAACCGCCTCTATCGCTCAGCCTCAGCGCCGGGTTTTGCCTCCCGCCGGTTATGGTGCAATCTACCTGAATTGGCGTCCGGAACGCTCTTTCCCTCTGGAGGGGAGGTAGCGGGCTGCGCTACTGTCGGCGCAGGTGTTTCAACCGCAGCGAGAGGCGCATCCCGGCAACCCTTAATCCCTATCCCGGCAAACAGACCGATAAGGAGTGCCGCGCCGCAAGCCATTGGAATCCAGATGCGCAGCACATCGTTTTTCAGTTCATGCAGAAGCGTGTCAACGGTCTTTGCCCTGCTTTCCAGGGAATATGTCAATCGGTTGTTGGCAGACTCAACTTGAGCGACGACCCCGCCGCGCGAATCCGACAAATTGCGCAAAGCAGTGGAGAGTTCCTTTTGGGCGGTCGTCAGGGCCGCGCTGGTTGTTTGCAGACCTTTGACCGTAGCCGTTATGCCCGATTGAAGAAAGTGCTGTCGCAGGCTCTCGCCCAGGAGCTTTGCAATTTGCTGCGGATCAAGACCGGCTTCAATTTCGCCGGGGAGAGCAGAGATACGCGCCTCCAATTCGCGAACATAGCCGAGCATTTTCTGCTGCGCTTCATTCGAGAACTGGACATGCAGATCAAGCATTTCCTGAAAGCGCTCGCGCTCATCAGCAATATCCTTCGGCGTATGGCGTGTGAGTAGAGCCAGGATGCCCATCGCTTCGAGAATGCGCAGCATTTCATCGTCAGGGCTGAGCGTCCGGGTATGCGCGAGCACGCGATAATATGCGGTCTGCAATTCATCCGGCACAAGCCGGGCGAGAGAGTCGAACAGCGTCGGCTCTCCCTCCGGAACAACTGCGAGCTTGGATGGAATGGGAGCTGCGCTCATGGCAAGAAGGCCTGCCTTGCCCGGTCAAATTCAGAGAAGAGCCGCCGTCTATAGCTCTGAGCACGCATAACGAGAGAGGCCCTCTTCAGCTCATCAACATCGGCCTTGCGGTCTGCAACTTGTCCCAGTTGGACTCCATGTTGCCGCACAGGGTTTTCAAGTTCCGCAAGCCGAAACTCCATCTGCAAGATTTCCGGTGTGAATGCTTCGCGGAAGCGATTTGCCTGTTCAGTGGACCTCCAGTAGGTGAAATCCGCCAAGGCGCTTGTAGCGTTTTCGACGATGACATATTCCACCCGATCCTGAAGGCGGCTTGCCCAGGCAAGGACGCTTTCAACGCTGGCCGGGTCTGGCGTGACCACACCGACTGCCGTAAAGCGAACGCCAGTTGCGGCGACATCTTCATACATCGACTCGAACCAATCGGCGGCCACCTGCCCGGCACCAGCACCCATATCGGCAAGAATGATAGGTGTTCCCCCATCGAGATGATCGACGAAGGCATCAAGACCCGCAGGCGTGTGAATGTTGACCTTAGTCACAGTGCCATTGAAGAAGTGCTTGAGAGAGCCACGCGCCTTATTCTCCGTGTCGAGGTCGAGCAGCGTGACAGGAATCTCGTTTGATGCGAACCACTCGGCCAAGGAGACCATGACGCCAGTTTTGCCGACGCCGCCTTTGCCGCCCATGGTGAAGACAACACGCTTTGAAGATGCCGTCATTGCTCACCTCCATTGCTTGTCAAGGTCAGAGGTTCGTTCTCTCGGAAGACGAAACGAGTAGGCTTCGCATTCCGCACCGGCGGCCTTGTCTTGAGAGCGGCAATGCGTCCGATCGCCGGTGACTCGGCCACCGCGAATTCCAGCGGGGGCAGTTCAAACTGCGTCCGCTTGCGATGCTTGGCTCGTACTTTGACAAAGGAATGGAGAGTGCTCGGCGCAACGTACAGTCCAAGCCGCTCATGGAAGAGATGCGCAACTTCACGATACGTGCACCCTTTGCGCCGCAGCTCACGGATCAGTTCGCGATGAGGTTCGAGTTTTGAGCGGTATGGTTTGTTTGGGAGAGATTCGAGAATTGTTCGAAGGTCTGGTTCCATTGGATTGGCTCCAGAACACCTCGCGAATCATGGTCCGATAACAGTCCGATAACCCGTTCCAACTATGCCTGAAAGTGCCTTATTGCGCTATCCATGCCGTCTAGTTTCAGTAAGTTACGAGACGGATGACCACTTTCACGGCGATAACACGGGTTCAAATCCCGTCGGGGACGCCAATCATTTCAGCAACTTACGCGCTTCGATGATTTTTTCGTACGTCCGTATTGTTCCAATAGCAGCGGTGCTCTCGTTGTGAGGGTTGTCGTCGAGCAACATGCTCACCAGGCGGCTCTGCGCTTTACGCTTCACATCCGTGATGGCCTGCGCGTAAAGATTCATCGTCACCAAGCTATTTGCGTGCCGCAATAGTTCCTGCACAGTCTTGACATCTTCCCCATTCGCTTTGAGAAGTGTCGCGTATGTGCGCCGGAAGGTGTGCCAACCGATCCGGCCCTGGATTCCGGCGGCCTTCACTGCCGGTTGCAAGTGCCAGCGGTTGAGCGTCCCCGGCCAGTACGGCTGTGTTCCTTTGACGTGGGGACTGGCAAAGACCCAATCCTCTGGTTGCGGGTAAGCACAAAGGGTCCGCCAGCGCCACAATGCTTCCGCCAGACGCGCATCCAATGGAACCGGCTTGCGCGATGCTTCCGTCTTGCATTCGCCGACATGCTGAAGCGAGATCGACCGCGTGACGCTGATCTCGAACTTCTCGAAATCAATGTCCTGCCATTTAAGCGCCAGCAGTTCACCCACACGCAGCCCGGTCATTACATCGACCAGAACGGCGGTGTGCGTCGGCTCTTCGAGATAGAGAAGCAATTCCTCGACTTCGGCAAGCGTCAACACGGTGGGAATCTCTTTGCGCTTGGAGCTCTGGCGCACCTGCGTAATGGGGTTCCGGTCGTGCCACTCCCAGCGAACTGCGTGATTGAAGACCGCGTGCATGATGTTCCGGATCTTCGCCTTGCTGCCGTTGGAGAGATCGAGCGAACGCAGCCACTCTTCGACAGCAACCGCTTTAACATCCTTCAGCCGGTAGTTGCCCCAGCGGGGCAGAATCCACTTTCTGAAGTAGCCCTGATACGTTCTGCAGGTTGCGAAGGTTTTGTTCGAGTCCTTGCCCAGTTCCTTTTCCCGGTAATGTTCGACGAGCGTTTGAACACTGATCGGTTCGAGGTTAAAGCGCGGACTTTCAGCGTTGATGTTGACCAAAAGCGATGCAACGGCCCGCTTTGCCGATGCCTCGTTCGGATACTGTTCCACACTTCCGACAACCAGACTGCGGCGTTTGCGGCTGCCGTCGGCAAGGGATTCGTACCAGCGATACTCCCAGGCGCGTGGACCGCGCTTGCGCTCCGCAAGCTGGAGGTTGCCCTGTTGATAGCGTGTCCGTCTCATTTCTTCTCCATATCAAGAGTGGTGAGGCGGCACGGATAGCTGTTCCGAGTTTACCGCGTAAGGCAGACAATGCTCGAGATCGGAAGCCCGGAATCGACACAGCTTGCCTGCCTGCAAACCAACCACAAGGCCATTGCGGGCATACTGCGGGAGGGCTTTGCGAGGCACCTTCGCGAGGGCCTCAGCGTGTTCGCTGTCGAGTAGGTGTTCAAGAACTTGGCGGGAATCGAACATCCTTCGTACACTCCTATTTACCACGATGCATTGGATTGTTCAGCGTGTCCATGTTGTGCAGGGGAGCCATTTGCGCATTATGGACAATCGCCAAGGCATCATTGGAAACCGGAGCTGCATCAGGGCGC
>Ga0255356_1002549_pt1 | contig 10382 bp, 5 predicted proteins | sample HBST100metaG_FD_189944 | JGI IMG/M metagenome (GOLD analysis project Ga0255356, IMG submission 189944) | Peat soil microbial communities from Stordalen Mire, Sweden - H.B.S.T100 | ecosystem: Environmental > Terrestrial > Soil > Wetlands > Peat | place: Sweden: Norrbotten County, Stordalen Mire... | reverse complement strand
ACTCTTAAGTTGACGCGACCATCAGGGAGCGGCGACCCAGCACTGGACTCACCAAGGCATTCCAACTCTGGATTCGCTCTAGACAGCAAGCGCGGACGCTTGTCCACAGCCGTAGCGGAATATCCGCTGCACCGCTTGCGCGAAAATCCGGATCGCAAATAAGTCTTTACCCCGAATACACAATCAGCGGATGGTCAACTGGGGAAGGCGAGCCGTTTACCATGCAAGCGGCTCGCCTACTTACTTCATCATTTTTCCGTCTGCTGTTCGTATAACTGTCTGAAAGGCTGGTTTCGGTTGACCGCTGCGATCGAAAAGAAGCGGATAGCTGGTGCGTCCCTTCACTGGCCAGTCGTTCCTCCAAGAATCCCCATCCGTCACGCCCCAGAATGTGACCCGGCTGACAACATCGCTGTGCTTCAGATAGACACTGAATAAGTCGGCATATCGCTTCGCAAGTTCCTGCTGCACAGATTCCGGCAATCCATTGGGATACGGGTTCAGTCTTGGGTCCTGTTGAATGTTCAGAGTAACCTCGGCGCTTTCTTGCTGCGTGGCGCGGGGCAGCACATCCATGTCCAGCTCCGAAATCACCACCTTGACCCCAAGCTTCGCGAAGGCTGAGATGGTTGCGTCTTGCTCCGTAACCGAGGGCCATGCGAGACTGTCATGTCCCTGCAGGCCAACGGATGTGACAGCGACTCCCTGGGCCTTCAGTTTCGCGATGAGTGCGAGCGCGCCGTTGCGCTTGGCCTCGTTCTCCAGCGAGTAGTCGTTGTAGGTCAGCTGTGCCTGAGGGTCGGCCTCGTGAGCGTACTGAAAGGCTTTGGCAATATAGTCCTCACCGATGATCTTTAGCCAGGGAGATTGGCGCAGGGTCCCGTCCTCATTCAGTGCTTCGTTGACCACGTCCCAGCTCTGAATGCGACCTCTGTAGCGGCCGACAACCGTCAGGATATGGTCGCGCATGCGCTTCAGCAGAGTCTCGCGGTCTACAAAATTTCCTTTGTCATCGTGGAAGACCCATGCAGGAACCTGGTTATGCCACACCAGGCAATGGCCCACGATGAACATGTGGTGTTTCTCCCCGAAGGCTACATACTGGTCGGGAATATCGAAGTCATAAGTGCCTGGCTTGGGATGGACGTGTTCCCATTTGAGAGCGTTCTCTGGGGTGATGGTGTTGAATTGCGCCTCGATGATCGCATCCCCGCGGCTGTCCTTACCCGTTATCTGGGGGGTGTTGATTGCTGCACCGATTAGGAAATCGCTTCTGTAAGCATCCTTCAAAGAGGTGGGCGTCTGCGCAACCGCACACAAACTCGCGGCTACTATAGTGGCAACTGCAATAAATCGTCGATTGAACATGAATGGATACTCCTAAAGAAATGTCGATCATGACAACAGTGAAGGAACGTCAGGGTCCCGCTGAAACAGAGCGGCCGCAACCGGTTGGCCGATGCAACCAAAAACAAAAGCGCTCCTTACGAGGGCTCTGACGAATAGCCCTTGCGTCGCTCAGCAAGTTCATTCGAGATAGTCAGATTCAGCTTCATGGTGATCCCGTAGAAGAGCAGACAGACAGCGGCAGCAAGAAACGCCGCACCGGAATATACGGAGGCAATCAGGCGAATGCCCAACAATGCATGTTCGGTTTGCACGGCATTGGGCTGATAGCCATAGAACGAGAGGAGCCAGCCAGCGATCGCGCCGCCCAGAGCCAATCCGATCCACAGCGCAAAGACCACTGCAGCGGTCACTGTGCCCGTTGCGCGGCGTCCTGTCTTCCATTCGCCGTAATCGGCCACGTCGCCCATCATTGCCCAAAGCACCGGGCCCGAGCAGCCGAATGCAAATTGGCGCAATACTTCCAGCACAATGATCGGTACGGTAGCAGTCGCAGGGAGAAAGAGCAGCGAGATACACAAAATGCCCGTCAGCAACATGCTCCAGAAGAAGAGCGCCCGCTTGCCAATGCGCTTGGTCAGGGCAGTTGAGCAGGCCACGCCAACAAGGAGCGCCGTCAGTCCGAAGCCGTTGAACCAACTAAAGAGCAACTGGTTGCCGGCACAGTATTTGAAGTAGGGCAACATCAAGCTGCCGCGGATCATGAGGGCGATAAAGTAGAAGGTCGCCACCAGGAACAGCACGATCCACGGGCCGTTTTTGAGAAGATCGGAAAGATCCTGTCCGACGGAAGACTTCTGTTGCGGATCGGGCTGAATGCGCTCCTTGGAGACGGCAAAGGCAATCAGAAACATCACTACGCTGGTCGCCAAGAAGATTCCCATCGTCAACTGATATCCGCGAGCATTGCTGCCATGGCCCAGGAAAACAACCATGGGGATGGCCAGACTCTGCACAATGAAGCCAGCGCTGTTTGCGAAGAGTTGACGGTAGGATGCAATGCTCGTTCGCTCGTTCGGGTCGTCGGTCATCACACCGGTCAGCGAGGCGTAGGGCACATTATTCATCGTGTAAACGAGGCGCATCAGCAGGTAAGTGATCCAGGCGTATATGAGCTTTGCGGGTGCGCTCAGGTCTGGGGTCGTAAAAGTCAAAATGCCGATCACGCCAAACGGAACAGCGGTCCACAAGAGCCAGGGGCGGAATCTACCCCAGCGTGTCTCTGTGCGGTCGGCGATAACTCCCATCACTGGATTGAACACGGCTGCTCCAAGGCCGACGACGAGAAACATCGTTCCCGCCTGTGCTGGCGTCAAACCAAAGGTGTCGGTGTAGAAGTTCAATTGCAGGGCCATCATCGCCTGGAAGACGAAGTTGGCGGCCATATCGCCAAGACCGTATCCGAATTTCTCTGTGAATGAAAGTTTTACGCTCGTACCGCTCATCAACTTCTACCCGCTTTCGCTTCAGGTCGAGGAACGTGAACCCAAATGTCAATCGGTTCAGCGCAGCCACAGTGTCGATGCGGCTGCGCTGCCAGCACACTCCCCCGCAGTTCTCAGCGGGGAATTTCCGCGCGTCTACTTTGTCACCTGCAGAATCAGCTTCTGAAGATCGACATCCCGCGAAGAATTGCCGACCATAATCTCAAAATCACCAGGCTCTACGACATACTTCATATTCACGTCGTAGAAGGAAAGCAGCGCCGGCGTAATGTCGAGCGTGACCGTGGTGTGCTCGCCAGGTTTGAGCCAGACCTTGCGGAAACCCTTGAGCTCCTTCACCGGCCGAGTTACTGAACTTACAAGGTCACGGATGTATAACTGCACCACTTCTGCTCCCGCGCGTTTTCCCATGTTGGTCACATCCACCAGAACTTGCGTCGTTCCATCGATCCGAATCTTCTTCTTTGTCAGCCTCGGGTTCCCGATCACGAATCTCGTGTAGCTCAGCCCAAAGCCAAATGCATACAACGGCGAGACATCGTCGAACAGGTATCCGCGTCGTGCCGACGGCTTGTAGTTATAGAACACAGGTAGGTGCCCTACTGAGCGAGGCACTGAAATTGGGAGCTTGCCGTCTGGGTTGTAATCGCCGAAGAGCACATCGGCAACAGCGCGCCCGGTCTCCTGGCCGAGATACCAACATTCGTAAATCACCGGAACATTTTCGGCGACGTAGTTGATCGAGAGCGGCCTGCCGTTGAAGAGGAAGACGACGACCGGCTTGCCCAGCGCAACCATCGCTTTCACGAGCTCTTCCTGGCGTCCAATGAGGTCCAGGCTGGTGCGATCGCCCATATGCTGCAGCGACCATGCCTCGCGCGAGGTCTGCTCATTTCCGCCGATCGCCAGTACGATGACGTCGGCCTTTCGCGCCACGCGCACCGCATCGATAATCGCTTTCCTGTCCTCTTCTGGATCGCTCGGCACAACCTCGTCCTGATTCCACGAGCCGCCGACGGTGATCTTGCAGCCCTCACTGTAGAGGACCTTCACCTTCTTTCCAGCCTTCTCCCGGATGCCGTCCAGTACCGTGACCTCTTGTTTTGGTACACCGCTGTATCCGCCCAGCAAGCTGCGGTTCGCATTGGGTCCGATCACAGCAATGGTCTTAATGGCGTTCAGATCGAGTGGCGCGAGGCTGTTTTCGTTCTTGAGCAGGGAGATCGCCTCATGCGCTGCTTTCAGCGCCAAGCCGCGATGCTCGTCGCAGCCGACCACGCGGCTCGCCTCTTCGGGATCGACGTACGGGTCGTCGAACAATCCCATCTCGAATTTCCAGAAGAGCATCGGCGCAACCAGTTCGTCGAGCTGCGATTCCTTCAGTACACCCTTCTTCACCAGTTCCACCAAATGCAAGTAGCAGTCCGGATCGGGTAGCTCGATATTGACACCTGCCTTCACTGCAAGTGCGCATGATTCCTTTTTGTCCTTGGCAACGTTGTGACCGTGCGTATCAGGCCGGTAACCCAACTCCCAGATGGCGTAGTAATCCGAGACCACAAAGCCCTTGAAGCCCCACTCCTTGCGCAGCACCTCTTGCAGAAGCCACTTGTTCGCATGCGAGGGAACGCCATCAATCTCGTTGTATGACGCCATCAGCGTCACAGCTCCTGCTTCGCGCAGAGCTTCTCTGAAGGTGTAAAGAAACGTCTCCCGCAAGACCCGTAGCGAGACATTCGACGGAGCGCAGTTCATGCCCGATTCCGGCTGTCCGTGGCCCACGAAGTGCTTCAGCGTTGCCAGCACATGCCGCTTGTCTCGAAAATCTTTGTCTCCCTGGAAGCCGCGTACTGCCGCGATGCCGAGTCGAGAAACTAGATAAGGATCTTCGCCGTAAGTCTCCTCCACGCGTCCCCAGCGAGGCTCGCGCGCCACATCCACCACCGGCGTGAGCGCATGATGCGCGCCGCGCAGGCGAGCTTCCAGAGCCGTCATTGTAAACAGCGACTCCACCAACTCAGGGTTGAACGTTGAGCCCAGCGCAATGGGCTGCGGAAAACTGGTTCCATCTGGAGCAGCATGGCCGTGCAGGCACTCTTCATGGAAGATCACCGGAATGCCCAGACGGCTGTTCTCGATGAAAAACTTCTGGATGGCATTCGTCAGCTCGGCCATGTTGCGAGCGTTCTTGCCGCCACCGGCATCGCTCGGCCGGCCGACCTGTCCAAGCCCGCGGCCGTCGCGAAACGATTTCTTCGCCTTCTGAAAATCAAAGTTGCCATCGGCATCCAGCATCGTTTCTGCCTTCGATTGCCAGACGCACATCATCTGCGCGGCCTTCTCCTCCAGCGTCATTCGCGAGAGCAAGTCTTTCACACGCCTGACGGATGGCAAACTGGCATTCTTATAAGCGGGAGAAGCTTTGCGGGTGGTTACAGCGGTTGCGGACTTCTGCTTCTTCATGCGATCCATTCCTCGGGTTTCCTGCTCGCGACAATGCACGGCGATTGAGTGGAAAATGAAAGCTTAGTTCGGGGCGCGGGTTCCCGATAGTGACAAACGTGAACCGGCAACCCGCGAAGTCTAAAAATCACAGGCTTCTGCGAGAGCAGCAGCGAACAGGCATCTGATGATTTGTTTATATATCGAACTATATTGGTATGCAAACTCGAACAAAGCAGGCGAACTCCAATCTCTCGGTCAGCGGATAATGCAAACCGTCGATTTGAAGAGCTCATTTGATATCACCTTTGGAAAAAACATAGCGAATCGGAACTTGCTTTGAGAGTGTACGGAACAGTACAACTCCTCAGCATTGCCTGCTTTACCGCCTCAAACAATCTAGTTGCTCGAAGTGAAAAGAGCAACTGAAAAAATCTATAGTTCCGAAGGCGAAGAATACCAGACCAACCCGCGGTGTGAACAAGTGTCAAAGGCGGTGTAGTAGGGAACCAGTCGGCCGGAAGGAATGGAAGCTATATAAAAGGCTGATAAAGCATGGCTTGTAAAAAATCTTTAAGGCGTCGAGAAATCCCCATTCTCTCGGTAGTCACAACAACTTTTCGTGCTCTTTCGTTGCAGAAGGGAAGATGATTCCCGTTGCGCTTAGTTATCAGTTTTGGCGTAGATTACCAGAATTGCGCAGCAACGATAGTGGCAGGTCCCGATCTGCCTCGAATTACATCAGTCGCGAGAACAATCTCCATATTCTTCGTTTCCCACCCAGGAGGAGCGATCGCAGCGAGTTTCTTCATTTCGTTCTTGTTTGTCAGGAAATCTCCAGCCGCAAAGGTACCGAATACCGTCATGCCTGCATCCACGATTACCGTTTGTTCTGTCTTGGGATCCACCATCCTCAAGACTAGCGCGTAATCCCTGGTTACATCCAGGTACGGTGTTGCGTAGTCGACCGACCAATCTTGGCGTGAAGGGTTATTGCGATCACGGATAGTCACCTTATCGGAAGCCTGCTCTACGGTGAATCGGAGCTTGGGAACAAGACGCTCAGTCCAATTGTTATTCAGTAATCCAACCAGAATGGTGGGCCCGTTCTGTAAATCCGTGAATGTCGCATCTGATTGCGACTTAAGTTCAAACCGTTGTCCCCTGGCTTCCATTAGTCCAGCGAATTTCGTCATGGTAGCGACATCATGCACATTTACGGTTTCAAACGCCGAATTATGAAAATCCCTGAGCGAGAGCGTGGGGCTCAAATTCGAAGTCTCTCCCGGTGATCCCCGCCCACCTTCCACGTTTCCAATGCAGAGCAGGACTGGCGCACGAGAAGACAAAATCGGCTTCCAAAAACTCTCAAGTGGATCGTGCGAATTTACGACAGCCATGAGGGCCGCAACAAGGGACGCCACCAGAATCGTGACTCCGCCAGCGAGCCACCAAGGACGCAGCCAGACTCGAGAGTTTTCGCGCTCTGGAGAAGGAAAAACAACCATGCGCTCCGTTTGATCGGGGTCGACTTTCGGGGAGTTCGGGAGCAGAGAAGGACGCTCCTCGGCCCACCGAAATTGGGGCAAGTAGGATCCGGGCAAGACTTCGATTCTCAATTGCCCGCGCGCATCGCCTTGATAGTACTGCGCAAGCCTCTTCCGGACCTCGGCAACGGCACTTCGCACGGCGTGGTCAGTTGCTGTGTCATAGTCGGGGGCGCGATGGAAGACTTCAATGCCGATCGTCCGTTCCTTGAGCTGATCGCCGCATCCGTCCAACGTTTGATCGACGATATACTTCATCACGGCGGCGTAACGCTTGCTATTGTGGAAGACCGGGCTAGCGAGGATCTGCCGGAGCTGCTTTCGTACCTCTTCCCGCTCGAAATCTGTGTTGGGATGGAACAACTCACTCGGCGTACACAGAGTTGGCCCATCGACCCGCTCATGAGAAGCTGCCATCCCCTTCACCTCGCAAACCGGGATGAGTATAGCATGCGCGCTGATGCATGTGAATCCGCGTATCCACCACGCGGTGTGGGTATTAGGAGTGCCGCTTCCGCACTACCTGACAAAAGAGAAGATGCCTGACGCTTATCGCGCAGGCCAGATGCTGCGCTCTGTTGTGCAAATTCATGCAGATCTGTGCCTGCTTACTATGGGTCCGTGACGGTCCGTGACGGACAGTTTCCGACAGTCATTTGCCTATCAAACTGACTGTCCTATCAAAAGCGCCTGCTCGCAGTGGATCATTAACAAACTGTGGATGATAACGATGTGCAGGCCCGAGTCGCCCTGCTTTAAGACAGGTCACGTGTCGGCCTGCATCGGGGTAAGTGATTATAAATAAACCATTTTCCTAGGATTATGTCCCTTGACAGGCTTTTACGCTCAAGCATATATTCCGGCATCGTCTAAGAGGATCACATATCTTCAGACGCCTAATAAACAAGAGAGATCTCCGCCCGGGTTGGAATTCCGCGGTTGAGCTCGAAACAGGGGGGGGCACCATGATCCAGAAGAACCTTCATGAGCAGGCCATGGCGTACGGCGGTTTGACGTGCGCATTCCCTGAACTTGGAGGGTTGGGTATCGGATCACCGGTTCATTCCACACTAATCGCATCCTTGCCTCGTTTGAAGAGAAATGCGGGGCGCTCATTCAAAGTTGTAGCCAAAACAAAGCATTAGCGATACGACGGGGGTATGGCCATTTGAGGTGAGACAATGTTTCGTCCATTGATCTGTCCAAAAATGTTCATCTTTCATCTTGACAGTTTTGATGAATCATCCCTATAGTTCGTGTCGACAATTAAATTGGCGTTTGCGACAGATTCCAATTCTGAATCTGAAGCGATTGCTGCAGGGCAATAAGATTGAGCGGTTTAGCGGATTCCATCGTCTGACCGCAACTTAGGAGGCACCATGATTCGAGAGAACCTTTGTGAGCAGGCCTTGGCGTGCGTCGGGTTGACGTCCGCATTTCCTAAGATCAAGATTGTGACCGCTAGGCAGTGCCAGCGATCATTTAACCGGAAAGAGATTTTTCCGCTTCTACTTCTTGCGCTCGTGTTTTCACTTTTCTCGTCGGTAGCACGATCACAAACCACGGCAACACTCAGCGGAACGGTGCAGGATTCCTCGGGAGCCGTAATCCCGAATGCGCAAGTTACGCTAACCAACGAGGCAACCAACGAAAGCCGCAAGGTCCAATCCAACGGAGTCGGACTTTACGCTTTTCCATCTTTAGTTCCCGGCACCTACTCGCTGAAGGTGTCTCTAAAAGGCTTTAAGTCCACGCAAGTAACCGGCATCGTATTGAACGCCGGAGACGCACGCACGGTTCCCGCATTGAGCCTCAATGTGGGCACTGAAACACTGACGGTAACTGTATCCGCGGACCAGGAGATGATTCCCGTCGAGAACGGTTCGAAGGTCGATGTTTTAAGCTCCGACGATATTGAAAACCTCGCGCTTCAAGGCCAGGACACCACTGAATTACTCAAGGTGCTGCCGGGCGCAACCACGGTTTCGGGCGGCTTAACGCAAACCAGTCCAGAATTCAGCGACCTTAACGTTACCGTGCAACAAAGCTCGATTGGTATGGGCATCAACCTTAACGGCGCGGCGAACCGCAGCGGCACCGCCCTGCTGTCAGACGGCGCCAACATCATCGATGTGGGCGACAACGCCTCGTCGCTTTCGATCATCGTGCCGGATTTTACGTCACAAGTCAGTGTGCAGGCCTCGAACTTCGGCGCCGACACCCCGTTCGGACCGGTGGTGGTGAGCGCTATCAGCAAGTCGGGCAGCAGTCAATTTCACGGCGAGGGATTCTTCAACGCCCGCAACAGTGTCCTCAACGCGAACGACTGGCAGGATAAGCACCAGGGTGTTCCGCAGGGGCCCCAGCACTATTACTATCCGGGCGGTAGCTTTGGCGGTCCGGTTCCCTTAACACACAAGAAGCTCTTGTTCTGGGGCGGCTACGAGCGTTGGTTGCAGAACCAGGGCAATGCGAACCATCTGTCGTCCTATATTCCCACTCCGGAGATGATGGCCGGAGACTTCAGCATGGACAACGCGGACAATCAGACCCTGTGTCCTCAAGGCTTTTTCCAGGGCGCCCCTCCCAGCGGCTATCCCGGAGGGCCTTGGTGCAGCGACCTGGCCGGAACGGTGCTTGCGAACGGAACGACGACGGCGACTCTGCCAGCCCTGACTGCTACTGGGACATACACCGCCGGAACAAAGACATACACCACGGATTATGGCCAGAAGTTTCCCACTGGATTCCTCGATCCGGGCTCCGCTGCTCTAGCCAAGATCTGGCCCAAAGCGAACGCCAATCCGGCAACCTCAACCGGTGGAGTCAACTACTACCAGGCGATCCCGAACATTAATGATGGATGGGTCTATCGTGTGCGCTTCGATTACTTGTGGGGCGATAACACGAAGATCTACGGCACCTACCAGCAGGCCTACAACTCGGAACTGGCATCCGGCAACGGCGCTCACCTCTACTGGACGCCGAGCAATGCCATACCCTATCCCGGAGGCGGTGAGCAACAACAGTTCCGTGGCAAGGCCATGGCAGGGCACTTCGTTCACACCTTCAGCTCCACAACCACCATGGACTTTATGGCTGCGTGGTCTTTCGGCAGCTTCCCGTTTACCGAGCCGAAACCTTCGGCTGCATACAAGTCCACGCTGAACTATCCATACGGCAAGGTCTTTTCCACTACGTCTCTCAATATTCCGGCGTACAACAGCGCCGGGAGCCAAACCTTCCCGGATTTCTCGCAGGACTCGATCTTCGAGAATCCTCCGGGGCAGTATGGGGTGCGCAAAGAAGCGCCGCAGTTCAGCGACACTCTCACCAAGGTTTGGGGAGCGCACACCCTCAAGTTGGGTGCATTCACTCAGACCACAGATAACTGGCAGAGTACGTTCAGCAGTTATCTGGATGGCGACATTAGCAACTTCAGCGGGCAGAACCCGGATCTCGTGAACACGGGAAATGGCACCATTGGCTCACCACACAATCCCGTCGCCAACTTCGTTGCGGGTATTGCATCGGGCTACAC
>Ga0255356_1002548_pt1 | contig 10386 bp, 8 predicted proteins | sample HBST100metaG_FD_189944 | JGI IMG/M metagenome (GOLD analysis project Ga0255356, IMG submission 189944) | Peat soil microbial communities from Stordalen Mire, Sweden - H.B.S.T100 | ecosystem: Environmental > Terrestrial > Soil > Wetlands > Peat | place: Sweden: Norrbotten County, Stordalen Mire... | reverse complement strand
CAGCAACGGCCACCACGGTACCAACCAGCTTGACGGTGAACTTCACCTACAACGGCAGCTCCACCGCACCGACAGCGGCGGGCAGCTACACCGTTGTGGGAACGATCAGCGATAGCAACTACCAGGGATCGAACACCGGGACGCTGGTGATCGGCAAGGCCACGGCGGCGGTCACGCTGGGCAGCCTCTCGCAGACCTACACCGGCTCTGCGCTTGCAGCAACGGCCACCACGGTACCAACCAGCTTGACGGTGAACTTCACCTACAACGGCAGCTCCACCGCACCGACAGCGGCGGGCAGCTACACCGTTGTGGGAACGATCAGCGATAGCAACTACCAGGGCTCGAACACCGGGACGCTGGTGATCGGCAAGGCGACGCCCACGATCACCTGGGCGACGCCGGCAGCGATCCCCTACGGCACGGCGCTGAACGCAACTCAGCTCAACGCCAGCTCGACGGTTGCAGGGACGTATGTATACAGCCCGCTGGCCGGAGTCGTGCCAACGGCCGGTTCGCAGACACTCTCGGTCACCTTGACGCCAACCGACAGCACTGACTACACAACGGCAGCCTCCACCGTGCAGTTGACGGTGAACATGATCGCGCAGACGATCAGCTTCACAGCACCCTCCCCGGTGACGTATGGAACCACACCCATTGCGCTGTCGGCGACGGGCGGAGCTTCGGGTAATGCGGTTACCTTTTCTGTCGTCTCCGGTCCTGGAAGTATCGCCGGCAACACGCTGACCATCAACGGCGCCGGGTCGGTGGTGGTGGCCGCGAATCAGCTTGGCAACACGAACTACACGGCCGCAGCGCAGGTCGCGCAGAGCATCGTGGTCAATCGGGCGTTGCCTGCCATTGCGGTTGCGAGCAGCGCCAACCCGGTGCTGGTTCAGAATGCGGTCACGTTGACGGCCACGGTATCCTCGCCGTCAGGCATCCCCACGGGTACGGTGAGCTTTCTGGATGGTACGGCGCCGCTCGGCCCGGGCACGCTATCTGGAGGGGTTGCAACGCTGACCACTTCGTCGCTGGCTGTGGGAACGCACTCAATCACTGCGGTCTATAGCGGCGATGGTAATTTCGCAGTCGCGACCAGCGCTTCCCTGACACAAACGATTCAGGACTTCAACCTGAACATCTCGGCCTCCGCCGGCAGCACGGTATCGCAGACAGTGGTTCCAGGAGGGACCGCGATCTACACGCTGATCGTCACCCCGACCGGTGGAGCCGTCTTCCCCGCGCAGGTTAATTTCACCATTTCCGGTTTGCCGGCAGGCGCCACGGCAACGTTCGCGCCGCCGTCGCTTGCCGCGGGCAGCGGGACGACGACCGTCACACTGACGGTCAAGGTGCCACAGCAGACCGGAATGCTTGCGCCGGGCAGGGGCCCGGGCGTAGAACCGTTCGGCAGGGGACTTGCGCCGATTGCACTTGGCATTCTGCTGCTGCCCTTTGCCGGCAAGATGAGGCGCTCGGGCAAGCGGCTGGGGCGGCTCTGCTGCCTTCTGCTGCTGTTGCTGGCCAGTGCCGGAGCGGTGGCGGGGCTGAGCGGGTGCGGCAGCGGCAACGGCTTCATTGGACAGCCGCAGACGACGAGCAATTTGACCGTGACAGCAACTTCGGGAGCTCTGTCGCATACCACAACCCTCACGCTCACAGTGCAATAGAAAGGGGATCGAGGATGAGTCGATCATACGGCAAAAGCGCTCTGCTGCTCGTTGCGAGAAAACGCTCGGAGCAAGTCATGGGCCCCAACGTAGCGAAGAGTCGGTGTCTCATCGCTCTCATCTTCGGCCTCATGCTGGCAACGGGCATCGCATCGGCCCAGGTGGCGAGGCCCAAGCTAGACCTTGGCGTGACCTTCCTCGGCGACCGGACCAATCCTGTGAACGGATCCAATTCATGGCTGACCGGAGGCTGCATCGAGTATGGCGTGGACGCCTTCCGCGGCTTCGGCCTCGCAGTTGCCATCACGGGACTGCAAACGTCCTCCATCGGCAACCCCGGCGTGCCGCTGGCATTCGTGACGACAACCTTCGGTCCGCGCTATCGTTACACCCGGGCACTGAGTTCGGGACGAGGGAGTTTATCGGTCTTCGGCGAGGCGATGCTGGGCGAGGCGAACGCGTTTCACAGCACGTTGCCATCGACTCAGGGGGTTACCGACAGCGCCAACTCACTCGCACTCCAGGCCGGCGGAGGCATCGACGTGGGCCTTTCGCGGCGCTTCGCCTTCCGCGCGCTGCAGGCCGAGTGGTTGCGGACCCAGTTGCAGAACGGCACAACGAACGTGCAGAACCATCTACAGCTCGGAAGCGGGCTGGTGCTCAGGTTCTGAGCTGCCGGGCCTTGTCTGCCACCAGAGAAGCTGTCTAAAAACTGGAGATGGAACCAAGGGAGGCATAGGCGTGGGGGCGTGAACGCCGGCAGAGTATATACATATATCCGAGCGATTTGACCGAAACGCAGTGGGCAAAGTTGGAGCCGTTGTTGAAGTCTCCGCATCTGGATCGTCATGGAGGCGGGCGACCGCGCAAGTATGAATTGCGCCGGATCGTCGATGCGATGCTCTACGTTGTGAAGACGGGCTGCCAATGGCGGCAGATGCCCGTCGATTTTCCTTCCTGGCAGTCGGTCTATCAGCAGTTTCGGTTCTGGCGCGACGGCGGCGTCTGGGAGTGTGTGACCAAGGTGTTGCGCGAGCTATGAACGAAAGTAGGATACATATCTTTTGTGTCGGATTCAAAACTGCATTCGAAGGGGTAAATGTCGTGGATTGCCTCACCTTTGTCCAATGCCACATCTGAATCCGACCCGTACCGCAATCTCGCATAGACTCTCCCTCTTCCCTGATAAAGAATCCGATCTGGGTCAAGGAATAGAATTGACGACTATCGAGATGTACGTCGCCATCCGAGACATGCGTTGACAGCCGATCAAGTTCTTCATCGGCCTCGTCAAACAGCGCGCATTCGAGGCTGAGAGCTTCTTTGGCAGCATAAGCACTACGCTGACGTATGGCAATGCGCTGATGAAGTCGAAGCGGGATGCGAACAGCAAGGTCGTTCGCATGGCGCTTCGCTCGGGTGAACAGCAGGTGGCTTGACGAGCGTCTCCAGAGCACGAAAAAAGGCTGCTCTCGGCAGCCTTTTCGCAGTATCGGACGGGCGGGAATCTTATTGAACCCTCGACCCAGAACTCTCAATATCCGTAACTAAATGAATCAAATGGTTGCGGGGGAAGGATTTGAACCTCCGACCTTTGGGTTATGAGCCCAACGAGCTACCGGGCTGCTCCACCCCGCAGTGTAAGTATACTGCGGTATAGAGGGCAGGTCAAACCAAGTGCGTGGCAGGTGAGTCGCGTCCGCGCGGCACGCGGTTCGATCATTTGGCATCTGACAACAGGTGCAGAAGATGGTTGCAATTGGCGGTATGAGAATGCAGGTCGAACGTAACTTTTTGCCGATTTTAGCGTCTGCAAGAGTACAGGCTTCGCGGTTCGAACCGCCGTGCCTGTGGAGTTGAACGTGGAGGATAGTATGCATCGGACATTCTTTCGTTGGTTGAGTTTTGCGGTCCCCGTTGTGCTGGCTGGAGTGCTTGGTTGGAGCGGGGTTGCGCCGGCCCAGAGCACGGACCAGAGACAGAATCAGACACCAGCACAGGCAACGGCGTCCGCGGCCAAGACGATGCCGGATGCGCAGGTGGAGGCGAACGTTCTGAAGGCGTTGGCGGCGGCCCCCGATCTGGCCAACCAGCCGATGACAACCACGACAGTCTACGGGGTGGTGACGCTGAGCGGGACGGTGGAGAGCGAGGCACTGCGGGTTGAGGCCGAGACGATTGCATCGACCAGCCGCGGAGTGAAGAAGGTGGTCGATGAGATGACTCTGAGCGGCGAGAACGCGAACGCTCAGCAGAGCACCGGCCCGGCGGCTGCGGATGCACAGGGCGGAAATCCGAACCCGGCGCAGGACGGCAATATGGCTCCGGCGCAGGTTGCAGCAGCGCAGGCCCCGATCGAGGAGGGGTCGCCGGACTCGGACAACACGGGAAGTGCGAATCAGGTTCAAAATCAGGCTCCAAATCAGGTTCAAAATCAGGCTCCAAATCAGGTTCAAAATCAGGCTCCAAATCAGGTGAACGGGCCAAATTACGGGCCGGGCGCTCCGGAGTATCGACAGCCGTACGGCGGACAGCAGGGGCCTCCTGCCGGCTATGCTCAGCCGGGCTATGGCCAGCAGCAGGGCTACGCACAGCCACAGCAGGGCTACGCACAGGCGCAGCCGGTGTATGGCGGGCAGCAGGAAGGTCTGGCGGTGACGATTCCGGCCGGCGCGTTGCTGCGGATGCGGATCAACCAGACGCTGACGAGCGGGAGTGCGAAGCCGGGCGACAGCTTTGACGGCATCGTGGTGAACGATGTGGTGGCGGGCGGCGCGGTGGCAATTCCGCGCGGCGCGGCGGTGCAGGGCAAGGTGGTGGACGCGAAGAAGTCTGGCGTACTGGCAGGACGCGGCGAGCTTACGCTGCAACTGACGCAGGTGACGCTGGGCGGGGTGAGCACGCCAATCGTCTCCGATGTGTGGGGCAGGACGACGGGCGACAAGGCCGTGCAGTCGGTGAATAGCGCGGTGGCAGGCGGCGCAATAGGAGCGCTGCTTGGCTCGGCGGCAGCCGGGTGGGGAAATCGCGGCGAGGGCGCGGCGATTGGCGCGGGCGTTGGCGGAGCGCTGGGACTGGGATCGGCGGCGGCATCCGGCGGCGGACAGGTCTATGTGCCATCGGAGGGGCTGCTGACGTTCCATTTGGCGCAGCCGGCGACCGTCTCGACCCTGTCGCAGGCGGAGATGGACCGGCTGGCGCAGGGAGTTCCTCAGGGAGCGCAGCCGCAGCAACTTCGGCGGCGCTATCCTACGGTCTACTACGGACCGGGCTACTATCGGCCCTATCCCTATCCTTATGGCTATCCTTATCCCTACTAAAGCGATCTGATTCTTGCGTGATTCGAGGGGCCGCGCTTGCGGCCCCTTTTTGCTGCGCGGTGTGTACCCCCCCCGGTGGTAATATCGTAAGGTATTCAAAAAATGAAAGTTAAGCACACGCTAAGCGCGTGAGATGTAGTAAAGGCGAAGAGGCAGTGGTAAGTGGTCAGTGGTAAGTGGTCAGTAAAGGCGAAGGTCCGATTGGTTGCGGTTGCGGCGATCATGAGGTTCCTCCTCGGTATTGCCGCGGGGGGTATACCCCCCTAAAAGTCATAAGATATTCAAAATACGATAGTTAGATCTGGATCAAGTCTGCATGATATTCATTCCAGGTGGCTTAGATCTGTTGATCTCTGGAATCAATAACTTAGAGCATTTTCACTAATGGTGTAGAGTGTCGCGCTGCGAACGAAATGCGGGGAGACGATTATGCAGTTAGCTCCGGCGCTCACGCCGCAAGGTCCAAAATCGAGCGGATGCGCTGGCGTGGCGCTATGGGGCGGGCTTTCAGCCCTCGATTTTCGCCTCCCGGGCCTTCATGGGGCTGCCTGCCCCAGCGAGCAAGCTCGCCGGGGACCCCGTTCGCCCCATGCTGGTATAGGGCGCGCCGTTGGCGCTTTTGCGGTTCTGCCTGAGCATTTGCGGTCCTGCCTGAGTAGACTGGATAATCATTTGCGGGAATTCTTCCCCTTCGGCAAGCTCAGGGTCAGAATGACAATCTCAACAGGCACTGCGCTCCGAATGACAATTTATTTCCCTCTACAGCTAGCGGCTAAATGCGAAGGCCCGGCGGGTTGGGCCGGGTCTGTTTGGTTTTGCTTACTGATTTAATTATACGGCGTGGAGCATAACTACTATGCCAACTATTTTTATTGGGTAAGTGGTTTACATGGTGAGAGTTATCTGGATTATTTGACGTCAAGGGTCTTGACAACATCCGAACCGCGGTTCGCGGCTCATGGAGGGGAAGCCTACGGTTGATTTCTGGCTGTCTATTGGTGTGGAGCCGGTTTTGTAACCGATTGAAATAAAAGCGACAAACGACGTAGGCCTTGGGAATGGGAATTGCTGGGGTTTTTGCGGGGGGCGAATCCCACCCATCGCAAAGTGCGTGATGGATGGGGTACCCGGCAAGGCCCCACCTTAGCGACGATGAAGCCGTCGCGAAGATGGGGCACCTAATGCGGTGCGCACGCGCGCTGGTGGGCAGGTGATTTATACTGGTCGCTTGCCCTGCTAACGGCTTGGTGCGCGGGAGGTTCGTGTGCCGGGACGCGCAAAATCAACGGGCAGAAGCGCTGTGTCCGACTGGATGCGGCTGGGATTTGGGCCTCGAAGGTCGAGGGGTACAGATCCTGGTTGAGAGATTCCGGTTGGAGGCGGGGCGCGAAGTCAAGGTCGCTGGTCTAGCATGATTCGTTTTCTTCAGCAGGACAACAAGACAATCAAGATTATGTTTGGCGTGATCATCGGCGCCGCGTGCATCTCCATGGTGATCTACCTGGTACCGGGGTTGATGTCGGACAACTCGTCGGGGAACAATGCGGCGACCTATGCGACGGTGCGGGAGCCGGGGGCGTGGGGACGGCTGTTCGGGGCGAGCACGGACATCAAGACGGACGATGTGGCGAAGCTGGCCGAGCGGCAGTTGCAGCAGCAGCATTATCCGGACTTCCTGCTGCCGTACATGATGCAGCGGTCGGGGCAGGTGCTGGTGCAGCGCGCGATGCTGAAACAGGCGGCGGACCGGCTGCACCTGGAGGTGAGCGACGAGGACCTCAGGCGGGAGTTGCGGACGGGGCCGTTTGCGCAGTACCTGTTCCCCAATGGGCAATACATCGGCGACGACAACTACATCAACTTTGTGCAGACGGCGTTCGGAACGACGCGCTCGGACTTCGAGACCCAGGTGAAGGACGACATGGAGCTGCAACGGTTGCAGGCCCTGGTGACGGGCGGCGCGGCGGTTTCGGATGCGGCGGTGCGCGAGGCCTACCTGGTGCAGGGGATGAAGGTGAAGTTCGACTACGCGGTGGTGTCGCTGGAGGAGTTGAAGAAGACGATCAACCCGGCGGACGCGGAGTTGCAGGGCTACTTCAAGCAGAACGCGGCGAAGTACGCGACGGCCGTGCCGGAGACGCGGAAGATCGAGTATGTGGCGTTCGACGCGGCGAAGACTCCCGGCGGGAAGGCCGCGGTGAGCGACTCCGACGTGCAGGCGTACTACAGCGGTCATGCGGCGCAGTACAAGACCGAGGAGCAGGTGAAGACGCGGCACATCCTGATTGCGTCGAAGGCGGGCACGGATGCGGCGACGGATGCGGCGGCCAAGGCCAAGGCGCAGGACGTGCTGAAGCAGGTGCAGGCTGGGGGAAACTTTGCGGCGCTGGCGAAGAAGTACTCGGATGACCCGGGGACGAAGGACAAAGGCGGCGAGCTGGTGCTGATGCCGACGGCGAGCCTCGATCCGGCGTACGCGAAGGCTGCGATGGCACTGAACCCAGGGCAGACGTCGGGGCTGGTGAAGTCGGCGTTTGGGTACCACATCATCCAGACCGAACAGAAGCAGGCGGCGGGGGTGAAGCCGCTGGCCTCGGTGAAGGACACGATTGTGAAGACGCTGCAACAGGACAAGCAGGGCGGGGCGTTGCAATCGTATGGCAGCGAGCTTGCGGCCGAGGCGAAGAAGAATGGACTGGAGAAGACGGCGGCGGCGCATGGACTGAAGGTGGTGACGACCGACTATGTGGAGAAGAACGCAGCGATCGGCGGACTGTCGGATGGCACACAGATGCTGAGCCAGGCGTTTGCGGCGGAGAAGGGCGCGGCGCCGGCGGCGGTATCGACCGGCGACGGCTATGCTGTGTTCGCTGTGGTGGACGTGAAAGCGGCGCACGCACCGGAGTTTGCGGCGTACAAAGCGCATGTGCTGGACGACTATCGCGACCAGAAGGCGCCGGAGCTGCTACAGACCGAGACCACCAAACTGGACGCGCGGGCCAAGGAGCTGAACGACCTGAAGAAGGCGGCGGCGGAGTTGAAGGTCCCGGTCAAGACGAGCGACCTGGTGGGCGAGGACGGGCAGGTGGCGGACCTGGGCGCGATGAATGGGCCGGGAGCAGCGGCGTTCAAGCTGGCCAAGGGAGCGATCTCGGACGCGATCAACGCAGGACAGACCGGCGTGGTGCTGACGGTGACCGACAAGCAGGAGCCCACGGCAGACGATATCGCGAAGAACTTCGATACGACGCGGGAGCAGTTGCTGAGCCAGCAGCGGGAGGAGATCTTCAGCGTATTCATGGGGACGCTGACCGAGAAGTACGAGAAGGGCGGCGGGGTGCGGCTTACCAAGCAGGCATCGGCCCCGGCAGGCCCCTTGACGAGCAAGTAGAGATGAGAAGACAGGAGCCTGTTCCCGCTTGGCGCGTGGTCCGGCGCCGGGTTGGGAGCAGGCCCTTTTTGTGGGGCACGCGATTTCGGCATCAGACGGGTAGATGGGATGCGTCCAAGAGCAAGGCGTTGGAGAGTCCAGCCATGAGGTTTGAGCTATGAGCGATGAGCTTGCGCAACGCAACAGCCGAAGGGTGAGGGGATGAACCAGGAGCGGATGAGCGGCGTGCTGCTGCATGTGACGAGCTTGCCGTCGCGGGGCGGCGTGGGGGACTTTGGGCCGGCGGCGTACGCGTTTGTGGACTTTCTGGCGGCGGCGAAGCAGAGGATGTGGCAGGTGCTGCCGCTGAACCCGCCGGGATACGGGAGTTCGCCCTACTCGGCGCTGTCGGCGTTTGCGGGGAACCCGGCGCTAATCAGCCTGGAGCGGCTGGCAGAGGAGGGATGGATTGCGAAAGGGCGCGTAGAGGCGTTCTACGGGGAGGATGCGGCGGCGGGGTTGGATTCGGCGGCAGAACGGAAGCGGCCGCCGATCGAAGAGGCGGCGGGGAACTTTCTGGACCACGCGGGGGATGAGGCGCGGGCGCGGTTTCAGAATTTCTGCCAGGAGAACATGAGTTGGCTGCCCGAGTATGCAAGCTTCAACGTGCTGCGGCGCAGGTTCGGTGCGGTGAGCTGGAACGAGTGGCCAGAGGAGTACGCTCTGCGCAAGCACGACGCTCTAGCGGCCCTGTTGACCGAGCAGGGGCGGGAGCTGGCGGTGGAGCAGGCGATCCAGTTCTTCTTCGACGAGCAGTGGCGCGCGCTGCGGGCGTACTGCGCGGAGCGGAAGATTCAAATACTGGGCGATGTGGCGATCTTTGTGAACTACGACAGCGCGGACGTGTGGACGCACCCGGAGCTGTTCGAACTGGACGAGAAGGGCAGGATGGTACGGGTGTCTGGCGTGCCGCCGGACTACTACTCGGCGACAGGGCAGCGGTGGGGCAATCCTCTGTACCGATGGGGCGAGCTGAAGGAGCGGGGGTTCGACTGGTGGGTGGCGCGGGTGCGGCGGTCGCTGACGCTGTACGACATGGTGCGGCTGGACCACTTTCGCGGGTTCGAGGCGTACTGGTCGATTGCGGCGGAGGAGCCGACGGCGATCCATGGGCTGTGGGTGAAGGCCCCGGGGATCGAACTGTTCGAGCGGCTGAAGGAGGTCTTCGGGGAACTGCCGTTTATCGCGGAGGACCTGGGGCTGATAACGCCGGAGGTGGTGGAACTACGCGAACACTTCGGAATGCCGGGGATGCGGATCCTGCAGTTTGGATTTTCGGACCGCGGCGCGCACATCTATCTGCCACACCAATATGTGCCGAATACGGTGGCATATACCGGGACGCACGACAACGACACCACGCTGGGGTGGTGGAAGAGCGGAGCGACGGCGGAGGAGCGAGTGCATGTAGAGCGCTATCTGCAGCCGATCAAGCAGGACGAGGAGATTGTGGGAGCAATGATGCGGGCGGCGGCACGGTCGGTGGCACGGCTGTGCATCTTTCCGATGCAGGACATCCTGCGCCTGGGCAGCGAGGCGCGCATGAATACGCCGGCAAACCGGCTGGGAAACTGGACCTGGCGATATGAGGCGGGTGCGCTGAAGCAGGAGATTGCGGCGGGGCTTGCGGAGTTGATGGAGTTGACGGACCGGGATTGGGTGGAGGCGGCGAAGGTGGAGACTGCGAAGGCGGTCGCGTGACTAGGACACCCAAGCGGTAGACTGGGGGAACGAAATTTAATTGACAGGAGCAACGATGCCTCTCTCTGGCGAAGCAATACGAACGATGAACTATGTGGACGATATATCGGTGACGCTGCGGCGGATCCTGACGGTGCTGCCGTCGCTTACGGAAGAGGAGCGGCAGCGCGTGGCGGAGCACATCAAGGCTTCGGAGCCAGGCTACGAGACCGTGGTGCAGGCGCTGCAAGCGAAGAAGTGAGCGCGGACCCAGCGGCGG
>Ga0255356_1002546_pt1 | contig 10387 bp, 9 predicted proteins | sample HBST100metaG_FD_189944 | JGI IMG/M metagenome (GOLD analysis project Ga0255356, IMG submission 189944) | Peat soil microbial communities from Stordalen Mire, Sweden - H.B.S.T100 | ecosystem: Environmental > Terrestrial > Soil > Wetlands > Peat | place: Sweden: Norrbotten County, Stordalen Mire... | reverse complement strand
ATATCAGATCGAGTGGGATTGGGTTAGAGGTCACACCGGAAATCCCGGCAACGAACGCGCCGACACGCTCGCGCAGGCTGCAGCCGATACCCTGTCCACGCTATAGAGCACCTGTCTTATAAGCAGAAGTTCGTGAGTTTTCGGCAGGCGTGCGTGACGCGATTTAGCTTGCCTTGTTATGTTCGAACAGCCGCCAAGGACGGCTGGTATTGAGACACAAGATCGCATCGCCCATTCCCGAGCCAATCGAGCAGTTGCAACGCCAACTGAACCAGTTCCGAAGCGGCCATCCGCATCGGACCAGGCTGCCGGAATCGCTATGGCAGTCAGCGGTGGAACTGGCCCGTCAACACGGTTTGTATTCGGTTGCCCATCCGTTGCGGTTGGACTATATGCAGTTGAAGAGACGGCTAGGCGGAGTTGTGACTGTTCCAAGGACGGCAGCCGCGCCTGCGTTTGTCGAGCTGATCGCTTCTCATGCTTCGGCGACGATATCGGAGTGCTTGATCGAGTTCGAGTCCTCGATCGGCAGCAAGGTGCGCATACACTGGAAAAGTTCGGCCGGACCTGATTGGACAAGCCTACTCCGCGCATGGCGGGAAGCGGAGCGATGATTCATATCACGGCGCAGATGCGCGTGCTGGTAGCGATCGAGCCTGTTGATGGACGCAAGGGGATTGACTCATTGGTTCGCGTCTGCCAAGGCCAGCTCTCAGAAGACCCCATGACTGGCTGTGTGTTCATTTTCAGGAGCCGGAGAGGCACGTCGATTCGATTGCTCAGCTATGACGGCCAGGGATACTGGCTTGCGCAGAAGCGTCTTTCCAAAGGCCGGTTCACCTGGTGGCCTGAATCGATCTCAGCGGCCAAGCCGCTGGAGGCTTACGAAGCGCAGTTGTTGATGGTGGCAGGCGACGTGTCGCGCGTCCGCGCCGCGCCGATGTGGCGGCGAGTGAATGAGCTGAAGTGAGAATCGAAAAAGTCGTCCATACCCCCTTGCGTTCCAAGAAGAGTCGGTTCATACTGCTGGGCAATGGCGGAGCTCCGATATCGCGGGCGTGAGATCCGAGAGGAAGACATCTGCTTTTGGCAACTTGCTTTGGCCCACTTTGGCGGTTTAATCTGGCCCACCCCCTGGGACGTTAAGGTTTAAGAGGACAGTGTTCCGTTCTGCTGGAGCGAGGCCCGTAGGGCGAAGCGGAAGCAGAACGGAACGGCGGCGCCTCCGTGGATCACTCTTTGCGTTTCTTTCGCAGCGTTCTGCGAAAGCGATACGACTCCGAACCGGTCTCGATGATGTGAGCTTGATCGGTCAACCGATCGAGCTCAGCCTTGCAGAGCCGTGCATTGGTGAAGACCTGCGGCCATTCGGAGAACGGTAAGTTCGTTGTGACGATAATGGCCGCTTTCTCTGCCCGCTCGGCGATCACCTGGAAGAGCAGTTCGGCGGCAACCTCAGCCAGCGGAACGTATCCCAGCTCGTCGATCACGATTAACTCCACGCGTGACCAGCGTGCCAGCATTCGAGTGAGGCTCTGTTCGCGTTGTGCCTCAACCAGTTGATTGACCAGTGCGGCGGCGGTAGTGAAGCGTACGCGCTTTCTCTGGCGGCATGCTGCAACGGCCAAGCCGGTGGCCAAGTGAGTTTTTCCGGTGCCTGGTTCACCGACCAGAAGCACTGGTTCGGAGCGTTCCAGATAGCCGCCTTCGGCCAGGGCACGGACGCGTGATGCCGGGATGTGGGGCGACTGAGCAAAATCGAACTCCTCAAGCGTCTTCATCCGGGGCAGGTGCGCATCCTTGATTCGCAGTTCAATCGAGCGCCGTTCACGCTCTTCAACCTCAGTCTGTAGCAACGCTTCGAGGTAATGAAGATGAGAGTGCTTCTGTTGTCTGGCTTCCTCCGCCAACGATGCGAACTGAGCACCGATGGCACTCAGTCGTAGAGTCTGACAGTGCTGAGCTATGCTTGCGGCTTCCATGCTCATGCCGGCACCTCAATCGTCAGCAACTGGTTGTACTCGGCCATGGTTGGCAGTGGGCGTTCGTAGGCAGCCAGTGCGCCGATCTCGACCGTCATTGCAGCCGCGTGTTGAAGCCCGTCACTCATGAGGAGATGACGGATTGCAGCCTCATCCGTGCAGCCCAGAACCAACGCTTGCGCGACTGACGATTCCAGCTTTGCGTAGCCAAACTCGCGTCCCATGCGGATGACTGCGACCATGGACCGCGTTCCACTCTGGCGGCCATGCTTCTCGTTCATCAACTCCCATAGCTGGTCATAGCTATCCGGCCAACGGCCCTGTGCTCTCCACTGCGCCAACGGCTTCGAGCCGCGCAAAGCTCCGGGCTTTCGCTCGAGCACTTCAAGATAGTGTTCAAGATCGAGGACCTGCTGCGAGCGCTTGTAACTGCGCTCGTGCTGCGCCACTGCAACGCCGTTCTGCCAAATCTCAACCATGCTGGAGTAGGCGCGTGCCTCAACCACTGAGCCTGCCTTCAACGGCACCGAGTAGAAGTTCGTTAGCACCTTCGCACATCCTGCCTGATCGACCTTCGGAAAGCTGACCTCGGCTAACTCGAAGTTCTCCACCGGGAGCGGTCGCAGATGCTGCTTCTCGGTGAGTAACAGCGTGCCCACACTCTCCGCGCGACCCGCTATGATGCGGATCTCGTCGTGATGGCAGTCAGCCAGAAGCTTCGCGTTAAGCTCTGCGAGATCGCGTGCTACAGGAATAGGAACCCAGTGGTTGCGCCGGAAGTAGCCGCCTTCGCCTTCTACGCCGCCTTTCTCGTGGCCCTCGCCGGGCGTGCAGAAATCGGCTTGATACTGCCAGTGAGAACGGAAGGCGGTGAAGCGCGCCGTCAGCTCGCGTTCATAACCGCGCAAGATCTTCTTCACTGCACTGGAAAGGTTGTCGTACCGAAGGCGACGGAAGACGCCGCCAAAGTAATGGAACGCTAACTCGTGTGCTTCCAGAAACGCCTGCTGCGTGGCTCGCAGATAGGCGCGATGATAGGCCGCTCCGCTGGCCATCGACCGCAGCGAGAACACCTGGAGTTTTATCCGTTCGCCGTCCAGATCGGCATACGCTTCATACCAATCGACCTGTGCTTCAATGCCCCAGTCGTAGCTCTGCGGCACAAAAGTTTCGTGACGGGTCAGTCCGAGCGCCTCTTTGCGGCGCTCCACATACTGCCGCACCGTGCGGCCAGCTGCCGTACATCCCGGCACCTCTGCGCGAATACGCTCCCAGATCCGCTTTGCTGTGTGGCGCTGTTTCCGCGGAGCCTTGCGATCTGCTTCCAGAATCGCGTCGATGAACTCGACCGCCGGAGCCATCTTCATGTGCGGTCGCTCCGTCTTCTTGCGCCGTGCAGGTATCGCGCTTTGGATCGCTTCCCGCACCACCCGTCGATGCACGCGCAGTTTCCGCGCCACACCCTGGATCGTGCCTACCCCGAACTCGTACTCCAACCGAATCTGCTCGAATAGCTCCACCTTGGCTCTCCAGTCCAACTCCCGCCTCCAGATCCAAGCTCACGCTCAAATCCAGAGTAGAAGTTTGCTGTGTCCAGGGTGGGCCAAAACAAATGTATGGTCCGCCGCTTTGTCGCAAGCGAAAAATGATGGTGACAGGTTGGTCTGCGCAAATGTATACGGCCTTTATTGGAGTGTGTTATTCCGGGCCTTGATGGAATGCGCTGCTCTCTCTCCTCAATAACCGCCTCAGTCTCATGAAGACTGCTTTGTTTTTCAGGTTTTGAGAACGCCGGGTTCGACCGTTAAGCCATCACATTGTTCGCCAGCAGACCTTGGCAAGAATCGTATATTCCGTAGTAGTCGCTGGGTTGCGGATGTGGGAATCGCGCATGCGATTTCCAAGCCTGGCTTCAGCCAGGCGTCATCTGCAGGCCAGTCAAACCGTCACCAGATTAGCCAACATCGGAGGCCGATATGGCTCATCCTTCGCGAGCACGGCCCAAGCCATGCGGGCCAGCTTGTTGGCTAACGCAACGGCAGCGACGTTGGTGTGTGTGCGAGCTTTTAGGTTCGCTAGCCACGCACTCAAACCGGACGTTTGCTTCGTGCTTTGTTGTAAGACTGCGCGCGCACCTTGTATGAAGAGCCTTCGTAGGTAGGAGTTACCGCGTTTGCTGATGCCGAGCAGCTTCTGCTTTCCACCGGTTGAGTATTCGCCGGGAACTACCCCCATCCAAGCGGCAAACTCTCGCCCCTTTCGGAAGGCTGCTCCGTTGCCGATGGCCGCGATAAGTGCGGTTGCCGTGACTGGCCCGATGCCGGGAATCGCCACCAGCCGTCGGCAGCTTGCGTTTTCACGTGCAGTCCTGTTGAGCATCATATCGGCCTCATTAATCCGCATCGCCATTTGATCGAGTTCCAGCTTCAACTGCGCCAACAGATTGCGGAGTGCACCGGATAACTTTAAATCGGCATCCTCCAGGATTCGGGGCAACAATGCATCCACATGTGACCGCCCCTTCTGCAACGTTATTCCACGTTCGAGGAGTAATCCGCGAACCTGATTGACTATGGCTGTACGCCGCACTACCCAACGTTCACGCACCCGGTGCAGCGACTGCATATCTAACTGATCATCAGTCTTGATCGGAACGAAGCGCATCCTCGGACGCGAAACCGCCTCGGCGATCGCTTCGGCATCGATGTAGTCGTTCTTGTTTGTTTTGACGTATGGCTTCACATACTGCGCTGGCATCAATCGCACTTCGTGCCCCTGGTCGCGCAGTGCCCGCCCTAGAAAATGAGCTCCGCCGCAGGCTTCCATCCCAATCAGTTTGACGCTCAGGTTTGCGGTGAAACGCAACAGCTGTGCACGCGAAACCTTCTTGCGCACCACAACTTCACCGAGCAGGTTAAGACCGACGAGATGAAAAACTGTCTTTGCAAGATCGATACCGACTGTGGATAGCTCCATGGGACGTGCCTCCTCCGTACGCTTTTTATACCTCAGCTGCTGGTTGGCTGGGTAAAAGCGGCGGACCATCCCATTACCGCCGAAGTGGGCCACTTCAGAATGCCAAAATCACGCTGGAACGGCGCCCCACCTCTGGCAGACGGCCCGATGCTCAGCAACTCCGCATTGACATTCTCCAGGAAGAGTTGAGGCCTCGCGAATCCAGAGATGCCGACCAGAAGTGGATGATTTCACTGATACAGGGACAGTTTGGCAGTGAGGAGGTCCGACGAGCCATTGGTGATGCAATCAGCCTGGAGGATGTTAACAATTTGCTGACCTGCATTTGTAACGAACCGCTAAAGTATCGAAATCGAGCGGTTGCGGTCCTTTCATATCATCGTCACATTCGACTCGGTCATGTTGCAGCCTTTCTCGGCGTAACCCATTCATCCGTTGACGACTGGGTTCGCAGGTTCACCCAACACGGTTGCGACTCGCTTCTGCCGGTCCGGCGGGGATGCTGCAGGCCTAACGACAAGACTTACCGAGATGCGGTTTTTGAGATACTACATGCCCCACCATCAGCACACGGGTTCAACCGAACAACTTGGAGATTGCAGGATATTCATTCGACTATGAGGCAGCGGGGACTGCCGATAGCACAAAGCAGCATCCGGAAAATCATCAAAGACGCCGGTTATCGATACCGCAAGGCTAGGAAGGTTCTAACCAGCACCGACCCGAACTACGAAGAGAAGCTCAAGGAGATCACGCGCACCCTCCAGAGCCTTGGTCCAAAGGAAAAATTCTTCTCGATCGATGAATATGGACCATTCGCAATCAGGATCAAGGGGGGCAGGTCTTTGGTGCCCATGGGTCATCCTCGAACCATCCCACAACGTCAACGCAGCAAGGGCACATTGATCATTACGGCGGCGCTGGAACTGTCGACAAATCAGATCACGCACTTTTACTCCTCTGCAAAGAACACGGCAGAAATGCTGAAAATGCTCCACAGACTCGTGGACCAATATGCTGACCAGGAATGCATGTACCTTTCATGGGATGCTGCATCGTGGCACGCTTCAAAGGCGTTCTATGCGAGCGTCCGCGAGATCAATAACGCGAAAGGCAAGGGCCCGCAAGTCAGACTTGTTCCGCTGCCATCATGTGCGCAATTCCTGAATGTGATCGAGTCAGTATTCAGTGGTATGGCTCGTGCGATCATTCACAACAGCAATTTCTCCTCCCCAGAAGCAGCTCGGGAGATGATCGACAAATACTTTGCGACAAGAAACGAAGAGTTTTCCAAGCATCCGAAGCGAGCCGGACAAAAAATCTGGGGAGATGAGCGCGTACCCAGCGAGTTTTCAGCTAGCCACAATTGCAAAGATCCGAAGTATCGCTGACGACCAGGGCTAGAACACCGTCGCCGACTGGCGCCCTATCCCTAGTTCTCCCATAACTGGCTTTCAGTTCAATCAAATTCTGCAGGCACGCACCGTTGCCGAAAACACACAATTCAAGGAAGAGGTTGAGAGCTATGAGAGTTTGAAGCGTACAGATTTAAGAAGCTAGAAAACACGCCTGCGTTTGAAAGCCCTCTAGGGTTGAACAATCGATCTTGCTGCTATGCCGCGGATTCAGTCCTGCAAGGCCCTTCGCATTCGAACTAGTTGTCATCGGACCTGCGTCTCCCTCCGTCTTCGCCCGCACGCTGATCGCGAGCTGCGAGGCGATGCGCGGCCACGATCATGGATTAAGAGCCTCGCGCTTACTATGCGGCCAGAGCGTCGACCGCGTGTATTGTGTATTGGGCAGGATGAGTGGTTTCGATGATGTCTTTTGCCTTGGCGACTTCCGCAGCTGTTCCGTGGGCGATCAGCAGGAATTGATCCGACTGGAGCGCTGTCTCGTACTTCACAATACTGTCCTTAGGAATTCCTATGCTGAACAGGCCCGCTCCCAGTGCGCTTACTAGGCCAAAATAATTCGGAGTTGATCAATATTGCTCAGATTTAGAAAAGCCACAGAACTACAAATGATTGTTGAAGCTCAGGACGTGTGGAATAGAAAGAACTGCCCGCCGCCCAGACTTCACATGTAGGGGCATTCATATCCATTCCTTGGGAGATCCAATGAAATTCAAGCCCGCACTCGCGACTCTGATCATAGGTCTTGCCCTTTACTTCGGTCTTCCGCACCTGTTGGGGGTGCCCCAGAGTTTTAAAGGCACACTCACGCCGCCCAAGGTTGCGGTCGTGGCCTCCAAGGCCGAAGTTACCGCTCCAACTGGGAGCGTGAGCCAACCTGAGTCCGGTGGAAATGCCATGACCGAGGCCGAGTCGAAGGCAAAGGCCGAGGTGGAAGGCAAGCGTCGCGCGGACTGGGTGAAGGGCCTGCATCTTTTGGCGATCTTCATCGCTACAATCGTCGGCATCATTCTCAAACCGATGCCGATGGGTGCCGTGGCCATTCTGGGCATCACTGTCACTGCCATGAGCAGGACGCTCCCGATCACGGATGCTCTGAGCGGCTTCTCGAACGAGGTGATCTGGCTCATCGTGCTGGCTTTCTTCATTTCCCGCGGCTTCATCAAAACCGGGCTCGGTGCTCGCATCGCTTACAACTTCATGGCCGTGCTCGGGAAGCGCACCCTGGGCCTCAGTTATGGTCTCGCCGCTACCGACCTTGTGCTCGCTCCCGCCATTCCAAGTAATACCGCCCGCGCGGGCGGTATCATCATGCCCATAATGACCAGTCTGGCCCACGCCTATGGCAGCAAGTCAGGCGACGGCACGGAACGCAAAATCGGAAGCTTCCTCACGATAACCGCTTACCAGGTCAATTGCATAACCAGTGCCATGTTCCTCACGGCCATGGCCGCCAATCCTCTGGCCCAGGAACTCGCCGGCAATCTCAAGATCAATATCACCTGGGGTGGCTGGGCTCTCGCGGCCCTGGTGCCGGGCGTGGTCAGCCTGATCGTGGTGCCATGGGTGATCTACAAGGTCTACCCGCCCGAGGTCAAGGAAACCCCGGAGGCCGTGAAACTTGCGAAACAGAAGTTGGCTGAAATGGGCCCCGTCTCCGCCAAGGAATGGAAGATGCTCTTTATCTTCGTCCTGCTCCTGGTGCTGTGGATCTTCGGCAAGCACTTCGGGGATATGGTTGACACCACCGCTGCCCTCATCGGCTTGTGCGCGCTTCTCATGTTCGGCGTGCTCAGCTGGGAGGACGTAAAAGCCGAAACCGGGGCCTGGGATACGCTGGTGTGGTTCGCAGCCCTGGTGATGATGGCAACCTACCTGAACACACTCGGCCTGATCCCCTGGTTCAGCCATTCCATCGGCGGTCTGATGGCCGGCCACGGTTGGATCTTTGCCTTCCTGGTGTTGAGCCTCACCTACTTTTATAGCCACTATTTCTTCGCCAGCAACACGGCTCATGTGGCCGCGATGTATGCAGCCTTCCTGGGCGTATCCGTGACACTGGGCGCTCCGCCCATACTTGCCGCCCTGGTGCTCGCTTTCTTCAGCAACCTGTTCGCAGGCATAACCAACTACGGAGCCGGGCCAGCCCCGGTTCTGTTCGGCACGGGCTATGTGGAGGTCGGTGCCTGGTGGCGAATTGGGTTCGTAGTGAGCGTCGTTAACATCGTGATCTGGCTCGGCGTCGGCGGACTCTGGTGGAAGGTGATCGGACTCTGGTAACACGGGACCAGATTGACGTCTGGGTTCCTTCCGCATCCGTAACTCCGACGCCAGTGCGTAACACTATTGATCGCCCAATGCTTTAAGAATCATGCCTCGGAGGGGGCGGAACCTGCACTAACCAAGGAGAAACAGAATGTCCGACATTCGCAAGGAAATCGATAGTCTGGGTGAAGTAGATGTTGCAGCCGACAAGCTCTGGGGTGCCCAGACCCAGCGCTCTCTTGAGCATTTCAGCATCGGCAAGGATTTAATACCACGCGAGATGATTAGCGCGTACGCCATTCTAAAAAAAGCTGCAGCCAATGCAAACTATGCAGGCAAGCTGCTCGACGCGCAGCGCCATAAACTGATCGTTCACGTCTGCGACGAAATTCTGGCCGGTCAGCATCAGGACATGTTCCCGTTGCACGTATGGATGACGGGCAGCGGAACGCAGTTCAACATGAACGTGAATGAGGTGATCTCCAACCGCTGCTGCCAGCTCGCTGGCACGCCGCTTGGGAGCAAGAAGCCGGTTCATCCCAACGACCACGTCAACATGTCCCAGTCATCGAATGACAACTTTCCTTCCGCAATGAACATAGCGGCGGCGATGAATGAGAAGCAACGTTTGATCCCGGCGGTGAAAGCGCTGCACGATGCCATCGCGGTGAAGGTCGAACAATGGAAGGACATCGTCAAGATTGGCCGCACTCATATGCAGGATGCCACGCCACTCACGCTCGGCCAGGAATGGTCAGGGTATGCAGGGATGCTCGCGGACAATCTCAAGCGGATCGAAGATGGGCTGCAGGGTGTATACCGTCTCGCGCTCGGCGGCACAGCAGTGGGCACAGGCATGAATGCGTGGGAGGGTTTTGCAGAGGCCGCTGCAGCGGAGATCGCCAAGCTCACGGCGCTGCCGTTCGTCAGCGCAGCGAACAAATTCGCGGTGCAGGGCGCGCATGACGATTTGGTACAACTTTCCGGCACGCTACGCACGCTGGCCGTGTCACTCTACAAGATCGCCAATGACATCCGGCTGATGTCCTGTGGTCCGCGCGCGGGATTTGCCGAACTGATAATTCCGGAGAACGAGCCGGGCTCGTCGATTATGCCGGGCAAGGTGAACCCGACCCAGGCTGAGGCACTGACGATGATCGCCGTACAGGTGATGGCGAACGACGTGGCTGTTGGCTTCGGCGGTGCCAGCGGTTACCTGGAGATGAACGTATACAAACCTCTGATGATCTTCAATATCACCCACTCCATCACGATCATGACCGACGGGTGCACGAACTTCCGCAAGTTCCTGATTGAGGGCACAAAGCCAAATCTAAAGAAAATCAAGGAGTATGTGGATCGCTCACTGATGCTCGTAACGGCGCTTGCGCCCGTGATCGGCTACGACAAGGCGTCCACGATTGCACACTACGCGATGGAGAACGATCTTTCGCTGAAGGCTGCCGCGCTGAAACTCGGCCTCGTCACAGAGAACGAGTTCGATCGCGTTGTCGATGCTACGAAGATGCTCCATCCGGACGTTGTGGCCGACAAATAGTGGATGGTCGCAGCTCGTGACTCGAAACGCTAGGGAAGGAAGGTAATGAACGTGATTAGAGACGCACTTCACCGACCCTTGGGCAAGTTAGATACCTTCCTTCTATTTCATGAACCTGGACGGCTACTTGTGTTCGGGAAGCGGCTGAAAGGAACGCCTATAGCATGCAGGAAGTCATTCATGACGTACTC
>Ga0255356_1002544_pt1 | contig 10393 bp, 10 predicted proteins | sample HBST100metaG_FD_189944 | JGI IMG/M metagenome (GOLD analysis project Ga0255356, IMG submission 189944) | Peat soil microbial communities from Stordalen Mire, Sweden - H.B.S.T100 | ecosystem: Environmental > Terrestrial > Soil > Wetlands > Peat | place: Sweden: Norrbotten County, Stordalen Mire... | reverse complement strand
AGGCCTCGGCAACCTCCAGAGGGAAAAACTAACAGAAGAAATCCTATCTATACGCTGATTTTGCGACGATGAAGCCACATCTCCAAGACAAGCGCTCATAATACCGCGTTATTCAGAGGTTCCTCAGAGTGCCAGCGCTGAAATAGTCGGAGTAAGTGGCCTTTGATCGCTTGACAGGATGGGACATCAGGTGGGTATTAAAAACCAGGTTGGAGATGAAATATCCCGCGCAATACACCAGAACCGCGGCATAAGGTCCAAACTTACCTGGTTCAAGATGATGGAAGTCCAGCGAAATGGAACGCTGCACAAGGAAGTAAAACAACCCCATCAGGATGCCGCCGCCGAGGGCCAGGGAGATTCCTTTTACGAGTTCTCCCACTTCACTGGTTTTTCCCTGGCAATTCCGGTAGGCCAGTCCGTCCAGGATGATAGCCATCATAATCAGGGCGACACCGCTGAAGATCAGCACCGGGTTGCCTTTGGGTTGGGCGACGTAGTTAATCAGCACGCCCTCAACAAGCCCTATTCCAATCGCGATGGGGTAGGCAACGGCCATCCCCGCCAGGTCCAGGGCAGCCATGAAAAGCATATTGGCCAGGTTGAAGACAAATCCGCCCAGAATGGCCCATTGATAACTGCTCGCGCTGCCCTGCCGCAGATCTCCAATGAGACTCCTTCCTTCTGCGCCGAACGAGCCGAAGGTGAGACCGATGAGCAATGGCAGGAGCAAGTATCCGACGGCCTGATCCCAGTAGAACAGGGAGAATGGATAGGAGCGGGGTTCCATCTTGAGCGTGTTGGCCCACGATCCCCAACAGATCATAGTCAGCAGGCACAGTGCTACAGCGAGTGGGTACGAATGGACGATCATCATTGGATTTGCTCGACACCTTTCGCAAGCTCTTTAACCGCAGTTATCGCTTCACTGATGGTGAAGCCCTGTTGGAAGATGCTGGATGTTCCGCCCACCAACAGGTTGGCGCGCCCGTCGCCGAGTTGAGGCACGAAATGCTCAAACTGGTGTCCCGCATAGGCCAGCGCTAGAGGCTCGGCGCCCTCGGCCACGCGGTTACCGGCTAGAACTTCAACGCCATGATCGCTCGTGAGCGCCGTCGCGTCGAGTCCAAGTTCCCGCGCCAATTCCACATTCAACTTCTCCAGCCGTGGCAACGCAACGGGTGTTGGGTCCAATCGCGCAAAGAAGTGCTCCGGCAACCGCGCATATGTGTTGTCAAAGCTGAAGCGAACCTCTAGACCGCTGGAGGCTAGAGTGGTCGGCTGCACGTTTGGGGAAGTATCGAGTGAATCCATCGTCTATTTGATGTGAGCTTGTCATTTTTGTCGCGTTCTATTTGCTCACAAACAGTGACGTTTACGCCACGGGATTATTCCAGGCGCCATGGCGGTTGGGTAGTAATCCAGGAGAGAACATAGGAAGCGCGCCGATGGGCGATTTCTTGCCTAGTTGTCATGAGCGGACGACTTTTAGCGCCCGTTGACTACTTTGTTGGCGTAAGACTTCCCGTTAGAGTCAGGTCGATATCGACCACTTTAGCCACTTTGAGAATGAAGATGCTGGGGTCTTTCAGTCCCCATTGAACATACGGAACAGTGAAATGAGTTTTGGCTGTGAGAGCTGTCCCCTCGATGTGAATCTGCATGGGAGCCGTCAGATCGTGCGGAGTCCCATGGAGTGTAAATACGCCGGTAACCTGAATGGTGAAATCTCCTGATGCCGGAATAGTCCCCTGATAACTCTTGGGCACGAAGGAGACATCGGCAAAGTGCGCAACATCGAGTACATCGCTGTTCATCTTTTTATCGCGGCCCTGATCGCCGCTGTTGCCGCTGCCAGCCGCGACTATCACAGATCCGGAGATGGTCTGGGCGCTGCGGTCGTAATCGATCGAACCACTCTGCACATGGAAGGTCCCATCCACGTGATGCGCATTTCCGCCTAGAGCGAAGGCGACTTTGCTTGCATCGGGATTCACGGTAAAGGTTTGATGCTGGGCGAACACAAGCGGAGCGAGGGCCAGCGAGAGTGCGAAAATCAAAGATCGTGCAATGGTCTTCATGTTCTGTCTCCTTTGGGGATGGTGTACTTATGGATTTTGATTTGGTTGTCTGATCTGCTGGGACAACCAGAGAGAGATCGACGCGATTTCGTTGTCCGACAAGTATTCGTGCCCGGGCATATCTGTTCCGTGAACGCCGAATTTAACGATCCGTGCAATGTGAATTCGCTGCTCGGCACGATCCTCTGCAAGCGAGAGATGAAGGTAAGGTCCGACCGAAAGATCGGGGGGAAGGCGCTTGAAGTGACCTGCCCAGCGCGTTTCACCGCTTGCGTCGTGGCAGGTGGAGCAGGATCGATGAAAGAGCCTCTCTCCATCACGGGCATTCGCAGATGCAACGGCGGAAGGAGATGGCTGCCAGTTATCCTCCTCTGACAGATGTTGAGGCAACCCGCTGCCATGCAGGCTTTCGAGGTAACTCACGAGATCATTGCCGCGCTGGTCGCGGAAGAGAAAAGCATAGGAAGGCATGATGGATGCGCCGCTGACCTCGGGCGGATTGTAAAAATGCAGCTTGAGCCAGAACGGCGAACGGCGTCCGCCAACCTGGGAGAGATCGGGACCTTGACGGCGATTGCCGATCAGCGGCGGACGCTCCTGGCGGAGTTCCTGAAGAGTCTCAGCCGGTCCCCACATTAATACATCCGGCGAATCTGGACGGACATATTGTGTGTGGCAGTTGATGCAGCCTTCGGAGATATAAACTTGCCGACCTCTCTCGATCGGAGTGAGTAGCAAAGGGCTGTCACTGGCCGTAAGAATGCGATTCAGTCCAAAGGCAACCAGCAGCGTCGCAAGGGTCAAAGTAACTTCGCGTTTATGCTGCTGAATAAAAGTGTGTGACCAGAACGGCAGAATGACGACTCCTGCCGCCAGGACAAACAGAGGTGGAACGAAACCGAGGTGCTGGCCCATGCCGATGCCCATTGCGGAGCCAGACCAGCCGGCGATGGCGTAGAGCCACCCAGCTTGACATCCGCGCTCTGCCGCGGATGTGGCAGGCGCAAGCAGAGCGGGATAAGCGACAAGTGCGACAGAGTACAGCGAGACTCCAACGGGATAGAAGATGGATGCCAACGCAATTCGACGCGGATCAAGCAGCAGGCACGCGGCACCCAGCGCGAGGAATGAAACAGAGAGCACAAAAACGAGGCCTCGACGGCGCAGAAGCCATACGGTCGCCAGCGCCGCCAACAGATGAAGCGCCGCGTTTAGAGAGAGGTGAATCGACCCCTCCCATGTGCCAGCTTTCAATTCTGGAGTTTTCTGAATGATGAAGAAAGCGGCAGAGTCCAGCCAGACAAGCGCGGTGAAGCAAATGAGCACACGAAGGAATGAATAGTTAGCTTGCGGAGCAGTTAGTGTTTCTTCCGGCCGCGGTTGCATTGGTGCAAAGGTTACGGCGACTCCGGCAAGGCACAACAGACCTGCCGTTGCGGCCTGCACCTCGGAGGATGCATTGAAGAATGAGGGAATATTGCAGACCAAATAGCCGACGCCAGTGCCCAGGCCAGTAAGCAGGAGCGGATTGCGATTGCCCATCCAGCAGCGTAAATGCGTGACCAGCGTGACGGTGAGCAGACCCAGCCCTGCGCCAATCAGGAACGACAGAGCGATGCATGCGGCAGTGCCGAGGGGAAGGAGCGAAAGAAATGCGGCTGCTGCTGAAGAACAGAGTCCAATGCGAAGCCGCAGAGGCGGCGATGGCCAAAGGCTCAGACGTGGCGTCAGCAAGCTGAAGAGAATTCCGCCGGCGGCCATTGCGGCCATCACGGCAGTCAGGTGCGAGCCAGCCACTCCAAGGCTTGCCAGCCGCTTGAGAAAAGCAAACTGCGCAAAGATCAAAAAGTAGACATAGGTAATCGCGACAAGGCTAACGCCTTGCCATCCAGATATGCGTCTGTCACCGCGCAACATGGGCAAGCCAGCCTCTGCGAAGACCAATTGCCTGAATCAGAACGCATGCGCCGTCAGCGATGGCGACGGTGAGCCAGCCTGCCTCCAGCGTGTGCGCAAGAATCTGCGTGAGGACGAAGATGGCAACGCTGGCGCGAATGGTGGCTGTCAGCAGCCAGACAATTTCCAGCCTGCATGAGTTTTCCCGGCGAATCATCAGATAGGCGCCATAGAGACAGGACAAACCAACAGAGAGAACAAAGGCGCCAATGAAGGACAGATAAACCAATGCATTGTCTGGCGCGTGCAAACGCATCATTCCGAGCGTGAACTCAGGCGCTGCAATCAGCAGCGCGCCGGTGATGGCGTCAGAGAGGCCGATCAGTAATTGATAGACGATGAGGACGGGACGACTCATCCTGTCACCTCCTGGAGAGCGTGAACGACAGAGGATGCACGAAGCAGTGTTGCCGCGTCGATGAGCCAGTCAAGGGATGCAGCCAGCATAACGACTCCAACGACGAGGCGAAGAATGTAGATCACGTTGCGCGCAACTCCGGGGAGGATCGTGAACGTGGGATCAAAGCCTTCACGCCAGCCGGCCGCTGTCATCAGCACGACGTATCCGAGTACAGCGATATTCCATCCATAGAAGGAACGTGTGCGATTGAAGATCCAGCCCTCTTCGCCGAGCAGTTGGACAAGGACGAAGATTAACAGGCTGGAAGTGAATCCAGCCATGGCTAGAAGCGAGTGGCCAACAAGACCGTCAGTGAACTTGAAGTGATCGAGAATGCCGGGAAGAAAGAGAACCCAGCCTGTAAGGACCAGTGCCGCCCACCAGCACAAGAAGGCAATGCGCCAGCGGTGCGTATTTGCATTCCAGTTGAAGGCCGCATAATACGCGGGCGTGAGCGGAATCCAAAGAAGGAGGCTGCCGAGCGAAAGGAACTGCGCGGGGCGATGATGACTGATGTCGGCGCGGCCAAGAGCAAAACAGAGGACAAACTCGGCGACCATGACTGCCCAGGAAATCGCGATAGCTTTGGACCGTCTTGCTTTGCGGCGGGTAAGTCCGAAAGGAAGCATGAGAAGAATTGCAACTACGACTAGTGAAGATTCAAGCTGGCTGGCGCCGGTTGGGCCGCCTGTGTCTGGATTGACGGCTGGATAATAGCTTGGACTGCATGCTACGAACATGATGATGGGAACAGCAAGTAGGAGAAAAAGTCCGGCGGACTTTGCACTGCGCGCATGAATGGTTGCGTACTTCCATTCACGGGCAAATGCAACCGCCAGCAGCAACCATAGAGCAAGCATGGCTAGCGGAAATAGGACACGCGCATATCCCGACCAATCGAGGAACGGCTTGCCGCTGGAAAAGCCTGAGAGCCAGGAGAACGTGCCCACGGCGAGCGCGGCGGACCACGCCCAAAGCACCGGCCTGCACCACAGCGCAAGCGGCCCGCGGTCAACACCGTAGACCTTGAAAAGGAAGCCGGCCATGGGCAGACTCGTCCAGCCATAGAGTTCCAGATTCATATGCACCATGATCCAGCGGCCATACGTCCATTCGCCAAGCAATCTGTTCAGCGCGGGAAAGATCAGCAGAATCGCGATCAACAGACCGATGGCATTGGCAAAGACAAGCCAAAACAAGGCGTGAGCCGCGGCGCTGACGACTGGCCTCGGAGCATTGCTCGGCAAAGTCAGCGCATCAGGCCTCATCAATCCTCCCGTCATGCATATCCAAGAGCCGATCACAACGCGCGGCGAGGCTGCGATCATGCGTAGCCATCACGAGAGTCACGCCCTCTGTGGCTACAATCTCCAGCAGCAATGCGAAGACTGCTGCGCTCGCATGTTCATCGAGTGAACCGGTTGGTTCGTCGGCCAGCAGAATCTTTGGCCTGTTCATCAGTGCGCGGCAGAGTGCGGTGCGCTGGCGCTCGCCACCGGATAATTTCTGGATGCGCTGGCCCAGCCGATGAGTCAGGCCCGTGCTCTCCGCAAGCTGATGCAGTCTCGCCTGCGCAGTGCCTCGATCCGTCCCGGCTGCCATCGTTGGAATGAGGCAATTCTCTTCTAACGTGAGATCGGGAATGAGGTTGTGGAGCTGAAAGACGAAGCCGACCTCATGGCGGAGAAGACGCAGCAAGTTGCGGTGGCGATTGACCTCGACGCCGTTGACCGATACCAGTCCGCGGTCGGGAGCATCGAGGCCGCCGAACAAGTGCAGCAGCGTGCTCTTTCCGCAGCCCGACGGCCCGCAAAGCGCGATCGTCTGGCCTTCGAAGGTCTCGAAGTCCACGCCCTTCAAAACCGCAATCGCACCATCGTCATAGCTCTTCCATACCCCTTCAGCGCGAAGGACGACGCGATGTTCGTTTCTCGTTTGCAATCCAGATGGAATCATTCGAAGCGCAGCGCCTCCACCGCTCGAACTCGCATCGCATAGGCGGCGGGATAGAGTGCGCCAGCGAGACCGGTGATCAAGGCCATCAGAATTACGATCAGCAGCACGACCGGTTGAAGCGTTACGTCAACATAGCCGTGAAGTGCCGGAACCAGCTTGAGCGTATAGAGCAGAGAGGCTCCGATCAACAGCCCCAACATCGCACCGGACAGAGTTATCACCGCCGACTCGCCGAAGATCATCGCGGCAATCTGCGTATTCGAAAAGCCGCAAACACGCAGGATGGCGATCTCGCGAATCCGCGTAAACACTGACATGATCATGGTGTTGGCAACGCCGAATCCGCCCAGCAGCAGGCCGCATCCGCCCACTGCCCAGGCCGTGGCCTTGAGAATTTTGAATTGAGAGTAGGAGCGGGTGAACTCCGCGTCTTCAAGACCAATCAGGGTGGAAAATTTTGCCTTGACCGTATTCTTGAACAACGCCGCGTCGTCCTTGTTGCGCAGCTTGATGGTAATGACCGAGGAGTTTCCTTCTTTATGAAAGAAACTCTGCGCGGAGCTGAGCGGCATGAAGACGCCGCCATCTTCAAAGCCATTGGCCGTCTTCAAGATTCCAATGACGTGGAATATCCCGTGACCGATCGGCACGCGATCGCCGAGTTTTGCGCCGAGGAACTCCGCGGCTCGCTCGCCGAGAACCACGTCGTCGGAGTGCTGCGCGAAGGCGAGTCTGTCGCCGGCGGTCCAGCCTGCCTTGCGGATGCGCGCATCGCCGGCAGTCACGCCAAAGCAGGTGACGACCGGGTGATCGGAGCTGGAGACAATGCCGAAGAGCACCGGATCCGCATGAGCCACCATTGGCCAGCGGGAAATCTCCTCAAGCGCCGCCGCCGGAACATTGCTGAAGAAAAGATCGGAGACGTTGCGCTCGAAGACGATGATCTCGCTGTCGCTCGACAAAATGCCGGAGAACATCCCGATAGCGCCTTGCAAAACTGTGACCACGGTTAGCATGGCGGCGACGCTGAAGGCGATTCCCGCAATGCAGATAAACGACCTGACGCGATGGCGGCGCAAATTGGTCACGATCAGTTTGAGAAAGATCACGGGCGCGCTCCAATTGGCATTTCGCGGAGATTGCCTGTGATGCCAACAAATTCCTCTTCCAGGCTGCTGCGAAGTTTCTCAAGAAACGAGAGCCCAAGTTTTGCTTGCACAAGCCGTGCGAGTGTTCTGCCTCCCAGTTCAATGAACCGGGTAAGGCGCTCGACAGCGCCGGGGATGCCCATCGCGGACACGGCATTGGGCCGGTCGAGAAGAAGGTCGCGGGCTATTGTCTTTCCCGCATTCGCCTTGCTGCCGAGCACATCCTTCAGATCGTCGGTCAATTGATACGCGAGACCCCAGTAGAGAGCAATGCGTTCCAGAAGTTGAAGCTCCCGCGTTGAAGCGCCGCTCAGCATCGCCGGCAGAACCAACGTGAGCTGGATCAACGAGACGGTCTTGCCGCGCGCAATCCGCTCGGTTGTTTCGCGGTTATGCGGCAAGGTCGCGTAATGAAGGTCCATGCTCTGGCCGTTCAACAGGCCGTTCACGCCGAGGCGCTGCTCGATGTAGGCGAGTGCGCGCGTCTGACTTTCTCTTGATGCGGCTGAAACCGCTTGCCAGCTTAACGCGTACGCGCGATTGATCAGCGCTAGCGCAGCCAAGATCGCATCGGCTTCGCCGAATTCGAAGTGAACACAGGAAGCCCCGCGCCGTTCCGTGGCATTGTCCATGCAGGGCAAGTCATCGAAGATGAGCGAAGCAGTATGGAAGTATTCGAGGGCGATGGCCAGATCCCGCGCTGGCGCGGCCTCCAAACCATAGGCTGTCGCCACCAGATAAACCATGCGCGGACGGATGAGGCTGCCTGGGTGGTCAAGCACATGGCGCAGCGCCTCTTCAAGGTACGGATCAATCGTTGACGGCAAATGAATGCCTGTGCTGAAAGCATCGGCGAGCGGCGTTGTATTCAATTCGTTCATCGCCTCGTTCCCTTCTTCTTTGTCGTTCAACGTATGGAGTGAACGGGAGGGTCATACCGGTGTTTCTCCCGTACTGTCGGCTCAATTGCAATTCATGAGTGAGACGGATATTCCTTTGGGTTGGGAAACAGGAAATACCGCCCGGCCTTGTAACGATTTTCAGCTCCGAGAAATGGGATGCCGACTGATACCAAGACTACTTAAGTTGCATGAAGGTGAGCCAACGCGCAGATGACAATGTGTTCATCTTCGACAGTTTTCGCGTTCCCACGGTTTTTTCCTGTTTGGGAGCTATCCACGAAAAGCCGATCGAAATGCACTAATATCTCCTCATGCGCCTTTTGCTTGTTGAAGATGAGATCGACATACAAAGCTTCTTGCAGAGATCGCTTGAAGAGGCAGGCTATGAGGTGGAAGCGGCGTCAGATGGCAAAACGGCTGAGCGTATCGCAATGGAAGACCCGTTCGACATACTGATTGTCGACCTCGGGCTACCCGACCAGGACGGTATCACTCTGATTCTCAAGCTGCGCCAGCTAGGGGTCAGCGCGCCGGTGCTGATTCTATCGGCGCGGCGAAGCGTCGATGACCGGGTTTGCGGCCTGGAACAAGGCGGAGACGATTATCTGACGAAGCCCTTCGCGCTTGCCGAACTGCTGGCTCGCCTGCGCAACCTGCTGAAACGCAATAGCCCCGCGGCAAGCGAATCGACCCGCTTGCGCGTCCTCGATCTTGAACTGGACCTGCTTCGCCGCGAGGCAACTCGGTCCGGGCAGGTCTTGCAACTCACGCCGCAGGAATTTGTTCTGCTGGAGTATCTCTGCCGCAACGCGGGCCGAGTTGTCACTCGTTCCATGATTCTCGATAAGGTCTGGGGCATGCGCATCCAGCCAGACACGAACGTTGTGGATGTTCACATCTATCGATTGCGCGGCAAGGTCGATGGCCAGGGGCAGAAGCCGCTGATTCGCACGCTGCGGGGTGTGGGCTATGTCCTCAAAGACCGTTAAGCCGATCTTGCACAGCGCCGCCTGGCGCATCTCTCTGCGGGCGACCTTGGCATTTGCCTGCGGTACCATGCTGGTCTTTATCTTTCTGCACAGGTTTGTTGCCAGCGACATTCAGCGGCGCAGCGATGCATGGCTTTCAGGCGAGGTGAAAGTGCTGGGCGATGTTGCCGAGCAAACCCCGAAGAACGCTCTTTATGACCGTGTGGTAGGAGAGGTTGCCGAGCTGGTAAGCAAGGAAGTGCCGAACAAGGACTCCTCAGCCGGCGCAACAAACGACTCGGTGTTTTTTCTTCAGGCTAACGGCGACGGCTCACTCATGCTTTGGGTTGGAGCGGGAAGCGGCGTACCGAATTTAAAGGCCATCCAGGCTGTCAGGATTGTTCCCGGCAGCCCGTCGGATTTGCGCGTTCAGGGCTTCGAAGTCCCCTTTCGCGTCGCCTCAACACGCATCAATGACGGAAGTTCTATATATTTGGGACTCTCGGAGCGGGATGAACTGCGCGTTTTGAGGAGTCTTTTGCTGCGATTTGTGCTGCTGTGGCTGCTACTCGTTTTTCTGGGTTTCAGTATTGTCTTCTTTACGACCAAACGTATGTTGAGCCACGTTCAGCGGATGACCGAAGCCGCTTCGAGAATCGGCCATACCGATCTGAGCGCCAGGGTTCCCATCACTGCGCGCAACGATGAAGTCGGAAACCTTGCACTGACGTTGAACCACATGCTCGACCGCATCGAGATCTCGATGCACCAGTTACATACGATTACGGATTCACTGGCTCATGACTTGCGAAGCCCTTTGACAGCAATTCGCGGGAAGCTGGAGATGTCGCTTTCATCCGGCTCTCAAAGCGACCACTCCGAGCAGATTGTCTCGGCGATCGAGGAACTGGATCACCTGACCGATTTCCTGAACAAGTCCCTTGACGTCGCCGAGGCTAAGGCGGATGCACTGCGGCTGAAT
>Ga0255356_1002543_pt1 | contig 10396 bp, 12 predicted proteins | sample HBST100metaG_FD_189944 | JGI IMG/M metagenome (GOLD analysis project Ga0255356, IMG submission 189944) | Peat soil microbial communities from Stordalen Mire, Sweden - H.B.S.T100 | ecosystem: Environmental > Terrestrial > Soil > Wetlands > Peat | place: Sweden: Norrbotten County, Stordalen Mire... | reverse complement strand
CTTCTTGGATGAGATGGCGGTAGCACATTCGGCAAACCTTACTTGGTGGTTAGGCTTCCTGGATGCTACCCCATCCCATCCACCTGTCACCGGAGTTGCCGTTGCACTTCGTTGTTGAATCCGCCAACCTAAAGAAATGCCCCAAGTCGAGCCCAAAGGTTATTGGGTTCCTTGAACACATGAAGGACAACTATCGCAATCCAATTGCTCACCCCGACCAGACTCTATCTGCCGACGATGCTCAGATACTATTTGGCGTGTGTGTGGGCGCAATTTCGATGATGATTGCCGAGATCAAGTCGCTTACTGCCTCTGGTGAGTTGCTTCCATTGACTCAAGTCGACCCTATCACGCTACCCTAAGAATCAGAAGGCGGCGAGCGATCTCTCCCCCCTGAAACAGTTGGGAAAAGCTCAGCTTAAACCCATCCGCAATCGTCTTTAGGACTCGCAAGCTAGGATCTTTCTTGCCGGTTTCAGTCTGCGACAGACAGCTTCGGTCAACGCCGAGCATCTCGGCCGTTTCCACCTGTGTCCAGCCGCGCTCCTGCCGGAGAGCGCGAACACGATTTCCGAGGCGTACACGAACGTCAGTGGACGCCTCTAGAAACTCGTTTACAAACTGACGCTAATCCCGCGCTAGAACGGAATGTCGTCGTCGGAGATTTCGGCGGATTGGGCAACGTCGTCCGAGCCGGCGGGTGTCCGCTGGTCGAAACTGGCCGCCGAGCTCGATGAGTTGGCCGGCTTGTTGTAGCCGCCCGCTCCCTCTTCGCGGCTGGAGAGCAATACCAGTTCATTGACGATGATCTCGGTGCGATACTTCTTTACGCCGGTTTCCTTATCGTCCCAACTGCGGGTCTGGAGCTTGCCCTCGATGTACAGCTTGGAGCCCTTCTTCACGTAATCGCGGACGATTTCCGCTGTGCGCTTGAAAGCGACCAGGGTGTGCCACTCGGTGCGGTCCTGCCAATTGCCCTGTTGATCCTGGAAACGGTCGCTGGTGGCCAGAGTCAGGTTGGCTACCATGACTCCACTGGCGCTGGAACGAATCTCGGGATCTTTGCCCACATTGCCCAAAAGGGTGACTTTGTTTACGCTTCTTGCCATTTTCTTGCACTCCTGTAATGAAAAAGAATAGCAGAGAATCAGAATCAATGTTTGCGGGCAAGTGCGCGGTTGCGCAGCGCCTTGGCCAGGCCGAGCGCCGTCAGCAAGCCGCCGAAAGGGATGCACATCAGCGCGACAATCAGGGCAAACCAGCCGGTGTTCGTGCTGGCCCCGGTGGGCGAGAAACCGCCCAGCAAGGTTTCCAGCAGCACCGCGGCCACAAGGCCCGCGCCCAGAATCGAAGCGCCCCATTGCAGCAGTTGGCGGGCGCCGTCGCCGGGCAGGGCTTCGCCGGAGCTGGCAGGATTCGAATTCTGGCGGTTTGCGGGCATCGGTCCTTCTATCCTTGCGCCAGGCGCAGCATTGCGTAGGTAATGACGCCGGTGATTGAGACGTAGAGCCACAGCGGAAAAGTCCAGCGCGCAACCTTGCGGTGCTGCGGAATCCGCCCACTGAGCGAGAAGAAAAAGGTGACCAGAATCAGCGGCAGCGCCACGATGGCCAGCAGGATATGGCTGGCCAGCAGCGGCAGGTAAATCGAGCGCAGCACCGCGTGGGCCGGATAGCGGATGTCGCCATGCAGCGCATGATGCAGAATGTAGCTGACCAGAAAGAGCGTCGAAAAAACAAAGGCCGTCATCATCGCCGCGCGATGCACCGCAATGCGCCGAGCCCGGATGAAAGTGTAGCCAACCAGCAGCGCGACGGCGCTCAGGCCGTTGAGTACAGCGTTAAGCGCGGGAAGAAAAACAAAGCGTGCGCCGCCCTGATCCGCGGCTGGATGAACGTAGATCAGCCAGAAAAGAAAGCCCGCGGCCCCGGCGCTGACGGCGAGGATTGCAGCGACAGAGGAGCGCGTATTAGATTGCCGGGCTGTGGTCGTCATGGCTTCCTCAGGGTTTCGCCGTGGCGCAGAGCATGAGCGTCGTAAACAGCAGGGGCAGATAAAGAACGCTGACCTTGAGCAAGTCGCGGGCCAGCCTGCGGCTTTCCTCCTCGGGTGGGTCGCGCAGGATGCGGGAGAAGCGAATCGTGTAGCCCAGGTAAACCAGGCCCAGCGCAACGGCCAGCACGGCATAAGTCAAGCTGGCCAGGCCCAGCCGCCAGGGAGCCAGGCTGACGGGAATCATCGCCACGGCAAAAAAAAGCGCCTCGCCCACGGTAGACCAGCCGTCCGGCTGCACCACCGGCAGCATACGAATACCGACGCGGGCGTAATCATCCCGATACAGCCACGCAATCGCCATGAAGTGCGGAAATTGCCAGACAAAGAGGATGGCGAACAACGCCACCGCCGGCCACTCGATGCGTCCGCGGGCAGCGGTCCAGCCCAGCAGCGGTCCCATGGCGCCGGGGAATGCGCCGATAAAGGTCGCCAGGGCGGTAACGCGCTTGAGTGGAGTGTAGATGGCCACGTAGGTGAAGGCGGTCAGCAGCGCCAGGGCCACGGTGAGCAGGTTGGTGGTCAGCGCCAGCCAAACAGCGCCCAGCGCCAGTGCGGCAAGCCCGGCCAGCACTCCCTGGGCCAGCGGGAAGCGGCCCGCGGCCATGGGCCTGTCGGCGGTGCGCTTCATGCGCGCGTCGGTCTTGCGTTCCAGGGCCTCGTTCAGCGCGCCGGCTCCGGCCGAAACCAGGCCAATGCCGAGCAGCGTGTCCAGAAGGCCGCGCTGTACGGCGGAGATGCCAGACTGCATTGAGCCTAGATAGAATCCGCCCCATCCAGTCACCAGCACCAAACCAACAACCTTGACCTTGAACAGCTCGCGAAGGTCGTGGATGAGCGTGGCCGTGGCGCCAGCCTCAAGCGCGTGCAACTGCGCCTGCCCCGAATCAGGCTCGGCGTTCTCCGCCGAGGGCGCGTGCTCTGCCGAAACAGCGGCCTGGGTAGCTGGAGTCATCGGGATGCGTGAAAACCTCAGCGGTTATGCCCGAAGTGCGAACATGGCCTAAACAGGCTGCGGAAAAACTCGCCCTTTTTGAAAGGGCACGACTTTAGTCGTGCCATAAGTACCGCGAAATCGATGCGGGCTTTAGCCCCTGAGGGATGCTTTTCGTGCGTTATGCTCGAAATTCATCCTTTTCCCGCAGCCTGTAAAGACGACTGACAACTGTTAGCTGTTAGCTGTCAACTGCTTTTTTACTGCTTGCCGAAGCGAATGACAATGCCGGTGGTGAAGCCGAGGCTGTTCTGCTGAGTCGAGCCGAAGCCGGTGACGTAGTACTCCGGAGCAACGCGCAGTCCAATGTTCGGCGTCAGGTTGTACTCCACGGGAATACTGGCGCTGGCTGCGAAGACATAGCCATCTGGCCAGAGTCCGAGTTCCTTCGAAAGGGTCTCATCGTGGTTTGTGTTGGCAGAAAAATTCCCTTTTTCAAATCCGCCCAGGACGCGGCCGGAAACTGAAAGCTTGGGCTGTAGGTAGAAGCGGTACGTCGGTCCTGCCAAAAGGGCATATTGGCTGATGGCCGGGTTGGTGATGGCGCTGTTGGTCGGATAGTTGTTGTACACGTAGGCAGTGCCGTAGTAGCCGCGGCCATCCACGGTCACGCCCAGCCGCTCGTCGAAATAGCGGGTAACGCCGACGTTCCATGCATACTCGTGCGCGCGCTCCAGGCCGGGACCGTGGGGGACGGCGGGGGTGGTGGATGTCGCGGCGACGGCGGGCGACCCTGCACCAGGGGTAAAGCGCAGGTAGCCCATGCCGGTATACGCCTCATAGCGGTGGGCATAGGCCTCGTGAATGGCAGCGGCGCGGCGCTGTGCGCGGCGGGCTCTGATGCGGGCCTGGACGCTCATCTGGCCCTGGGTCTCAGCAGCGGACTGCCCGGCCTGGGCCTGATCGGGGGCCGCGGGGTTGCTGCTCGAAGATGAGCTTTGGGCCAGAGCGGTGGTCAGGGCGGCGAAAGACAGCGCCAGCAGAAGGGCAAGACGGCGAGATGAAGACATCGGTATTAGGTTTCCTCCACGGGAGTACGGAAGCAAGCCTGCACAGTGCTCCCCCATTAGGTATTAAACCACCTTGGGGGGAGCCTTGGGGGCGAACCGGCGCTGGATTCAACGAGCAGGGCGAGGAATTCGAGGCCGGATGGCCACTGGATGGCCTTCAGACCTCTCTGCAACCGGACCTGGTCAAAGCCGCCGGTGGCAACTTTGGGTTGTGAGTCAAACCGATCATGGGCAGCAGGTCCGCAAGCAGCTAGGACCCAACCGCGCCAAATCCATCAGGCGTTCTCCAGCAGATTCTCTTTGTTCCCCCTTATAAATCGAAATGCAATCTGATTCTCCGCACAAACAGGCCGATAATCCTCTAGGATGAAGAGCAACGGAGGCGGCAAAGCATATGGGCCGAGTTTTTCTGGGAATCCTGCTGGGTATCGTGCTGGTGCCGGTTTGGGCGCTAGGGTGGTTGTGGTTGGGCCATCCGCCTGTCGCGGTCGCCGACCCGCCTTTGCCGCAGGAGCGGCAGTTAACCGGAATACCGCTTCATGCGCGCATTGACCGCGAGTTGGTAAAAACTCCGCCCATTCAGGCCGATGAGAACACCCTGGTGGCCGGCGCCCAGGTCTACCGCGACCAGTGCGCCTCCTGCCACGGCTTTCATGGCAAACCCTCGCGGTTTGCCGCGCATATGTTTCCTGATGCTCCGCCGCTCTGGGAAAAGCACCCCAACAGCAATGTGGTGGGGGTCAGCGACGACGCGCCCGGGGAGTCGTACTGGAGGGTGGCCAACGGCATCCGTTTGACAGGAATGCCGAGCTACAAGGATGTGCTGACAGAGACGCAGATGTGGCAGGTGAGCTTGCTTGTGGCCAATGCCGACAAACCTCTGCCTCCTGCGGCGGTCGAGATTCTGCGCGGTGAGCCACCCCCGCCGGCGCCGGTCGCGGTTGGGCCGAAGGCCAAGACCCGCCAGCCTTGATGAATTGCTAGAATCGAGAGTATGCCGCTGAGTCGTCAACAGGCTCTTGATTATTTTCACTCCCCCGACCTGATCGGCCTTGGTTTTGAGGCCGACGCCGTGCGCCGCCGCCTGCACCCCGAGGGCGTGGTCACCTACATCATCGACCGCAACATCAACTACACCAACTTCTGCACTGAGTACTGCACCTTCTGTGCCTTCTACCGGCCGCTCAAAGGGCCTCGGTCAGAAGAAGGCTACATCCTCGACTTCAATGTGATCTACGACAAGATCGCCGAAACCATCGAGATGGGCGGCACCGGCGTGCTGATGCAGGGCGGCATCCATCCTGACCTGAAGATCGACTGGTTCGAGCGGCTTTTCAGAGGCATCAAGCAGCGCTTCCCGCAAATCTGGCTGCACTGCCTGACGGCCTCCGAGATCCTGGCCATCGCAAAATATTCTGACCTGACCCTGCGCGATACCATCATTCGCCTGCGCGATGCGGGCCTGGATTCCATCCCCGGCGGCGGCGCGGAGATCTTGGACGATGACGTGCGCCAGCGCATCGCCCGCATCAAGTGCAGCACCGAGGATTGGATCAGCGTCCATCGCCTGGCGCACCAGCTAGGCATGCGCACCACTGCCACCATGATGTTCGGCGTGGGCGAAACCTACGAGCAGCGCATCAATCATTTTGAAGTCGTGCGCCGCTTGCAGGAGGAGACGGGCGGATTCACGGCCTTCATCCCCTGGAGCTTCCAGCCCCATAACACCGCTCTCGGCGGCCACGGCTGGGAAGAAGCAACCAGCGTCGAGTACCTGAAGGTGCTGGCGATCTCGCGCCTCTATCTCGATAACATCGAAAATGTGCAAGCAAGCTGGGTCACGCAGGGATTGAAAGTCCTGGAGTTAGGCCTTCACTTCGGCGGCAACGACGTAGGTTCGGTGATGCTGGAAGAGAACGTGGTCAAAGCTGCGGGAACGTCCAACTGCACCACGGAAGAAGAGCTGCGGAGAATCATTCGCGACGCCGGCTTCAAACCCGTCCAGCGCGACACCCTCTACCGGACAATGTTTTTGAACTGAGCGAAGGAACGGTTTTGATATGGTTTATTTGGTTGGATGCGATCATAATCGACACCAAACCTTCGACCAACATTTATTTAATCTTAACGGTCTTCTCTCTTCTCAGCAGGACTTCAAGAATTTCCTCCGCGAAAAGATCATCGAGAATTCGATTTCGCTGGTTGCTGAGGAACTCAGCGATCCTGATGAGCTGGACATTGACCATCCCTATCTGGCAAGACGCTCCTCGATCGCGCAGGCACTTGTTCAAGAGCTTAGAGAGTCGAGTAAAATCAAACACTGTTATTGTGACCCATGCTCCCGACAAAAATATATGATTGGCATAGGCGGATGCTTGCCTTATTTATGTAATACCTGTGATTGCGCCGATAAAAAGCAACGACTCCCGGTCGCGGACAAGTGTGATTCACACTTCCATGAGTGGGCTCATCGCTTTCCGATCCGGGAAATCTTCTGGCTCTCATGCATTGCGGAGAAGAAAGATGAGAACATCCTGTTTATTTGTGGGGCACTCCACCGATGTACATTTCGAGAACGGCTGGGGCAGGCAGGTTTTAAGGTCAAGATATTGAAGAAGTACTTCGGGCATGATTCCGGATTTATGAAGGAGCACGTCTGTGCAGAGGAGTTCAGGGCCTATGTCGAAGTGCGCAGAATGAAGGCGCGAATTAATCCCCGGTGTTTCTGTGTGAATTTACGCACACCTCCAATTCAAGCAGAGAACTCGTGAGCAAGCGACAAGCCGGGAAAAGATCCGCCCCGGCGATTCGGAATCCGGCTGGATTTGTAGCTTTTATGCTACACTTACTCTCGTGATCGAACTCGTCCGTTATCAGCAAGAGGATGGACGCGAACCGTATACAGAATGGTTCCGCAGTCTTCGCAACGAAATGGCCAAGGTTCGCATCGCTGCCAGACTTCGCCAGATTGAATCCGGCAATTTGGGCGACGTGAAGCCGGTGGGCGAGGGCGTGATCGAATTGCGAATTCACGTGGGCGCTGGCTACAGGGTCTATTGCGGGCAGCACGGGCAATGTTGGGTCATCCTTCTTTGTGGAGGAGATAAGGGATCTCAAACAAAGGACATCGCCAGAGCCAAGGCGCTTTGGGCCGAGTGGAAACGGAGGCAGCCATGAGCGGACTTGTTGGAGTTGTATCGCACCACGAGCGCGAAGTCGAAGAACTGCGCGAAGACCGAATGTTTGCCATCGCCTACCTGCAAGTAGCCATGGAATCGCTCTACAACCCCGAAGAGCGCGCCGGTGGCCTGCTCGCATTGCGCGCCGTCGCTGAGGCATACGGCGGATTAGGCGTAGTGGCGGCACAGGCGGGTATCAGCCGGGAGTCTCTTTATCGCGCGCTCTCGCCGAAAGGCAACCCGACGCTGAAGACGCTCATTGCCGTTCTGAAGACGGTTGGGCTGCGGCTCTCAGTCACGCCTGCGCCGCACGTACGCGCCGCCCGGGCAAAAGCTCGCGGCGAGGATGCCGCCGCTTAGTACGGCGCCAGAGTCAAGGCGTCCTTGCCGAGAAGCCCGAGTTTGTGGCACACTTGCAACCATGGGAAGCAAAGACAAAGGTAGAAAAGAAGTCAAGAAGGCGCCCAAGCCGAAGCCTAAACCGGAACCCAGCCATAGGCGCGAAACATTCACGCCAGCCCCGCCGAAGTAGGCTCGACTTCCGCTCGCCTCACCGGAGCGCCGCGTTTGAGACGCGGAAGGGTTTGCTATGCCCGGAAGGCCTTTTTGCGCCATCGGCCCAATTTGGGTAAATCCGCAGCCGCAATCACCCTTGAGCAGCCCTGCCGGGTACATATCACTGCAAATTCCCCCTCGAACGCGTTAGCTTGAAGACAGGTTCTTCACCAGGGGGTTTACCCGTGCGTTGGAAAGCTGCCGCAACCCTGTTTGCCGTCACTCTGCTTATCACCGCAGCCGCAGCGCAGGAGCGTGTAAATCCCGCCGCTGCTTCGGCCGGCTCAGCCCTGCCCGCCGTGCAACCGCCGGGCCACGCTGCCATCGGTGTTGCGCTGGAGGGCGGCGGTGCCCTGGGCATGGCGCATATCGGCGTCCTGCAATGGTTTGAGGATCATCGCATCCCCGTCGACCGCATTTCCGGCACCAGTATGGGTTCGCTGGTCGGCGCCCTGTATGCCACGGGCAGCACGCCCACCCAGATCCGCGCGGTGGCCGTCAGCGATGCCTTCACCCGCGTCTTCTCCCTGCAATCTCCCTATGCCGACGCCAGCTTCCGCCGACGCCAGGACCGCCGCGAACTTCCCGAAGCGTTGACCTTCGGTCTCCGCCATCACCAGATTCTGCGCAACTCCCTGCTCACCGATCGCGGCGTCAACGAATTCCTCACCAGCAATATGCCCGACTACAACCGCCAGGAGTTGGACTACAACCTGTTTCCCATTCCCTTTCGCTGCGTAGCTACTGACCTGAACACCCTCCAACCGGTCACTTTTTCCTCGGGTCCATTGCCCCAGGCCGTTCGCGCCTCCATCTCAATTCCCGGCGTCTTTCCTCCGGTTCAGGACCGCAACGGCCACTACCTGGTGGACGGCGGCATCCTCGACAACCTGCCCACCGACGTTCTCAAGCACGACCTGCACGCCGATGTCATCCTCGCCATTCGCCTTGAAGATGCGCCCTTGGCCAACGCCGACACCTTGTCCATCGTCGGCGTGCTGGACCGCGCTTTTGATGCTGGCATCCAGCGCAATGCCGCTCTGGCCGCGCGGCTCGCCGATGTGGTGATCACTGTGCCACTTGGCAGCTTTTCTTCCGCTGATTACACCCGCGCCGCCCAACTGATCGACGCCGGCTACAAAGCCGCCGAGCAGAACCGCGCCGCGCTCGTGCGCTACGCCCTCGACGACAACAGCTGGAAGCTCTACCTGGCCGCTCGCGATAGCCGCCGCCGCCCAGCGCCCGGCTTGCTGCGCCAGCTCCGCGTGAAAGGCCCAGAGCCGGGTCCGGAACCGGGCGCCGTTCGTGAGGTTCTTGCCGACATGAAACCCCTCGATGGCCAGCCCATCATGCCCGCCGCCACCTTTGACGCTCTCAAACACATCCAGTCCAACGGCGAAATCTCTGCCACCTGGGAGACCTTTGCCCCTCAGCCCGCGCCGTCTGCCTCTGGTGCCCCCGACTTAGGCACTCCAGCCCCCGACACGGGCATTTTGGTCCACCTCAGTAAAGATCGCACCGGCCCGCCCTATCTGCTGATCAGCCCCGAGTTGTCCGCTGCTACCTCCAACATCAGCCGCGGCGAAATAACCTTGCGGCTGGTCGATCAAGACCTCGGCGGCTTCGGCTCCGAGTTGCGCGCCAACGCCCGCATTGGCTACATGACCGATCTCTCCGCCGAGTACTACCGCCTGCTCACTCCCAATGGCTATTTCCTTGAGCCTCGCATCAGCCTTCTTCGCACGCCGGTCTACATCTGGGCCAGCCAAAAGCGCATCGCCGAGCGCTTCCTGCAAAATCTCGACGCTGGCATCGAAGCTGGCCGCACCTTCTCCAATCAGTTGCAAATCTCGGCTGACTGGCGCGCCCAGAATACGCGCTGGGGCTTGACAACCGGATCGGGCGGCGGGCCATATCTCAATGGAACCGCGCAAACCGGCCTGCTGCACATCTATATCGACAGAGCCACGGCAGGCGTCTTCTCGCCCAACGGCTACCGTCTGGCGGCCTCGGCCGGCGCGTTTTACCACGCCGCCGGGAGCTCGAACGCGCCGCTGGTCAAGCTCTCCTTTGGCGCAACCCGCTCCTGGAAAGAGGCCAACATCTTCGGCATCAACGGGGAGATCAACTCCTACCTGCGCGCCAACGTCGCCGAGCCCTACCGCTTCACGCTCGGAGGGCCAATGCGCCTCTCCGCATCTTCGTTTGATGAGTATCGGGGCACCGACACATACCTGGCCCGCGCCAGCTATATGCACCGCCTCGCGGCTTTGCCCACCGGCCTGGGACATGGACTCTATGGCGTCTTCAGCTACGAGGCAGGCGAGATCTGGTCACCGGAAGCAGCGGCAATTTTGCGCCAGGATGGCCTCCTCGGGGTGGTCGCCAATACGCCCATCGGCCTCTTCACCTTTGGCGCCTCAGTAGGCGACGACGGCCGCCGCAAAGTCTTCGTCACCCTGGGCCGCTGGTTCTAAGAACCTGTTTAAAAACTAGGTACCCGGAACCAAGGAAACCCTATTCGCGGTCAGATTGCGGAGTTAGCGTTTGGGTATGTATCCCAGTGATTTGACGGATGGGCAGTGGGCGAAGCTGGAAGTGTTGTT
>Ga0255356_1002542_pt1 | contig 10398 bp, 12 predicted proteins | sample HBST100metaG_FD_189944 | JGI IMG/M metagenome (GOLD analysis project Ga0255356, IMG submission 189944) | Peat soil microbial communities from Stordalen Mire, Sweden - H.B.S.T100 | ecosystem: Environmental > Terrestrial > Soil > Wetlands > Peat | place: Sweden: Norrbotten County, Stordalen Mire... | reverse complement strand
ATTCAGGCTGCTGTGACTACGACGCAATCGCCCGCACTTGAGCGAATTCCTGTCGAGAAAGTCGTACTCGGCGATCTGGAGGATCTTGAGCTTAGCGCATCCGGAGCTGATCTTCTGGTGACGCATTCACATGGACGGCAAGCCGCCGAGAGGCTTGGCATTCCATTGTTCCGCGTAGGAATTCCCGTCTTTGATCGCTTAGGTGCTGGGCATCAGCTCTCGGTTGGTTATCGTGGAACGCGTAACTTGATCTTTGAGGTCGGCAACCTCTTTCTCGCGAATACGCATGAGCCGACGCCCGCAACCTGGATGTCCGTGGAAGACAAGACTCAGTCATTGGTTTCGATTCAAGTACAGTGAGCATCTCTAACTGACAATGGGGGAGATATGAAAGTTGCATTTACAACAGCGGATGGAGTTCACGTCGATTCGCACTTCGGTTGGGCTAAGAAGATTGCCATTTACGATATCACTCCGGAGGACTGCAGATTTGTAGCTAACGCTGAGTTCGGCGGTAGCTTGGAGGAAGACGGCAACGAGGATAAGTTGGGGCCAAAACTTGAAGCTATTAAAGATTGTGCGATCCTCTACGTTGCTGCAATTGGCGGTTCGGGAGCTGCACGAGTTGTGGCCAAAAATATTCATCCGGTGAAAGTGGCTGAGACCGCGAAGATCGAAGATATCCTGTTGCAATTGCAGAAGGTGTTGAGTGGAAATCCTCCACCATGGCTGCGCAAGGCGCTGAACAAAGGGGGAGAGCGCGTTCTGGACTTTGAAGATGAGGTGATCTATGGATGAGAGCGCAGTGAAAACGGTGACTCCGGTTACACATGGATTTCTCGGCGAGTTGATCAAACAGTGGAGAGCGCAGGACATTCATGGAACATGGGATGCAAAGAGCGACGCCGAACTGCTAGCGCCATACATTATCACCAGAGAGCAGCGGCGCGAAATGCCGCTTATGGGCGATCCTGATCCAGATACGCTGTGGCGCATGGAGCTGTTTTACAACGCTGTAGGGCTGGCCGTTGAGCGAGTAACTGGGGTAATGGTTTCGCCGATTATGAAGCTGCATCATGAAGGTTTTGGACGGCTTGTGCTGACCGCGGGCAGACTGATTGTGATCAACAAGCATATGCGCGATGTGCACAGATTTGGTTTTGAGAGCATGGAAAACCTTGAAGCCGAAGGCGAAAAGTTGGTCGAGAGCGCTTTGGAGTGGATTGAGAAGTATCCCGATGTTGCACATTTTTGAGAGAGGCACGATTGACTGATTCTGAAACCCTGAAGGCCGAGATTAGGAAACTCTCCTCGCAGGCAGTGACAGCCAAGATGGATCTTCACGACCTGGCCGAGGATCTTCCGATCAACTGGGAGCAGGTTCCTGCGATTGCGCAGCGGGCCTACGAAATCTACCGCGAATTAGATACCAAACGCGCCCTTCTGCGGGCAACGGGAGAGTAAATGGAAGCGACGCAATCGGCAGTTCAATCGTACACGCGCGATGGCCGCGTATGGAATCCATCCTATCTGCAGTCCATCGATCCTGATACCTGTATCGGGTGTGGCCGCTGCTTCAAGGTGTGCGGCCGCTCTGTGATGACACTGCAGGGCTTCACGGAAGACGGCGATCTTGTATCGCTCGATGATGACGAAGAAATCTTGCGCAAGGTCATGACGGTAACCGATCCGGGAGCGTGCATCGGGTGCGGAGCGTGTTCTCGAGTGTGCGGAAAAAACTGTCAGACTCACGGATCATCTTAGGAGGGAGATTATGACGCCAGAGGCCATCTATCACGTTTTGCTCAAGGCGAACGCGACTGCTGCCTGTGAACCATTTGATGGTCATGTGCTGGCGTGTATCTTTGCTGCCGGAGTCAGCGAAGTTCATGCTGGCGGTTCTTTCACGGATGCCCTTGGTATCTGCGGTTCCGCTCTCCGCCATAGCATCGAGAGATATTTCCCTGGGACGCTCCAGCAATTGGAAGCATTTGACCTGGACGAAGAGCCGGTCGTTGAAGACGATGAGCGCTGCTTGCGTGAGTTGCTGTGGCGCTTCCGTACCGCTCCCTCCCCGCTCAATTCGTTGCTATCTTCTCTCGTGTCCCGTAGAGCCACACGATCGAATCATCTATGGCAGGATCTTGGACTCTCCAACCGGAGCGAACTCTCCAGGCTGATGCAGCGGCATTTTTCTCTGCTGGCGCGGCGCAACAACCAGGATATGAAGTGGAAGAAGTTCTTCTACCGCATGATTTGTCGCGAAGATGGATTTCGCATGTGTACAGCCCCTTCATGTTCGGAATGCAATGATTTTCATAGTTGTTTTGGGGATGAAACCGGCGAAAGTCTGCTGGCTCATGTTCGCTATCATTTGGAGACCCCGAAGCTGATTTCGATTGATGCCGCATTATCGGTTTGATAGATATGCGACATGTACCAAACGTGACAAACTATCTTACGGATGCTCTCGCCTGCTCTTAACTAGCTTATTTTCAATATGGTGCAATTGGCACGCAACGTGCTGAAAGCAATGCAGGAGCTAACAGGGAGGGTAGGATGGTTGAGCTGACTGAAGCTGCTGCAGGCGCCTTGCAAACAGCGATTGCCGCGGTCCCCAAGTCAATTGCCGGACTTCGTCTCATGGCTGAGTCAGGCGGGTGTTCTGGACCGCAGTATCAGATGGGCCTCGTCGAACGGGCTGAATCGAGCGACATCTCCTGTGAAAGTCGGGGCGTAATAATCTTTATCGAACCCTCTTCCCTCGCATTGATCACCGGAACCACCATCGATTATGTCGACTGCCAGGATGGTACGGGATTCTCCTTTGACAATCCACAGGCCAAGTCCAGAGGCGGCTGTGGAAAGTCTTGCTGCTAATCGGTATTGACTGAGGAGTTCGCTATGACGGAGAAACTCGCACCTGGCCGATGGGTCTATCTCGATAACAATGCGACAACACGTACTGATCAGCGCGTTGTGGAAGCCATGCTGCCATTTTATCGAGAGAACTTTGCGAATGCATCCTCGATACATGATCTTGGGCAGGCTGCGGCAGATGCCATTCGTGTCGCGCGAAATCAGGTTTGTTCGCTGCTCGGTGCGGGGCGTGAGAGCGAAATCATCTTTACCTCGGGCGGAAGCGAATCGAACAATACCGCGATCTTCTCTGTTCTTGAATCATCGCAAACACGAAACGAAATCATTACCTCAGTGGTTGAGCATCCGGCGGTGCTTGCGGTCTGTGCACACCTTGAGAGAACCGGCAGAGCAAAGATTCATCGCATTCCGGTTGATTGGAATGGCAGTCTCAATCTCAATGCGTTTCGCGCGGCGTTGAGTGAGAAGACCGCGCTCGTATCCATGCAGTGGGCCAACAATGAGACTGGCGTGCTGTTTCCTGTGGAGAGGCTGGCGTCCATGGCGCATGAGGCCGGAGCTTTGTTTCACTGTGACGCCGTGCAGGCTGCGGGAAGAGTTGCTCTTAATGTCCAGGATGCCAAGATCGATATGCTCTCGATCTCGGCACATAAAATGCATGGGCCCAAAGGCATTGGCGCTCTCTATCTACGCAACGGGGTCAGGCTCTCCCCATTGATTCATGGCGGCCGGCAAGAGCGCGGCAGGCGTGCGGGAACGGAGAATACACCTGCAATTGTTGGCTTCGGTGTGGCTGCGGAATTGGCGGCGCAGGCCTTGCCGCATGACATGAAGAGGGTTGCTCACTTGCGAAATTACCTGGAACGCGAGATTCTGCGCAACGTTCCCGGATCGCTTCCGATTGGCTACCGGAACGATCGGTTGCCCAATACGCTCAACATCGCCTTTGAAGAGGTCGAGGCGGATTCGATTCTGGCGATGCTTGATCGCGCGTCAATTGCCGCTTCGTCCGGTTCAGCCTGTAGTGCTGGATCGATGGAACCATCGCACGTGCTGCGCGCCATGAAAGTTCCGTTCAGTCATCTGCGCGGGGCAGTGCGCCTGTCCTTGTCGCGCGAGAACTCAGATGACGATGTTGATCGGGTTCTCGAAGTGCTTCCGCAAGTAGTGCGCGATCTGCAAGCTCTATCGGCTCCCATGGAGGCAGCCTATGACTAGCGCGTTGAAAATCGTCATCAACGATTCAACTCTTCGGGACGGGGAACAAGCCCCTGGCGTTGCCTTCACGCTTGAAGAGAAGCTGGCCATTGCTCTCGCGCTGGAAGACGCTGGCGTGGATGAGATTGAGGCAGGCACTCCTGCAATTGGAGACAGAGAGATTGAAGAGATTGCCGCCGTTGGCTCCGCGTTGAGCAAGTCCGAACCCATTGCCTGGTGCCGCATGACACGCGCAGATGTAGATGCTGCGCGGAAGACTGGATTGAAGCAGGTAAATCTTTCCATTCCGCTATCTGATATCCAAATGCGGGCCAAGCTGAACCTCAGCCGTGATGCCGTTCTGAGCCGTATCAGAGATGTAATCGCATACGCCGTTGATTGCGGATTGCGTGTGGCCATGGGAGGTGAAGACTCAAGTCGTGCCGACATAGACTTTCTGCTCCGCGCCGTGGAAGCCGCTGCGAGCGCTGGCGCTCGTCGATTTCGTTATGCCGACACACTCGGTAACATGGAACCATTTTCGGTCTACGACACATTCACTTTGCTCGGCTCAGCAACTAGCATCGAGTTGGAGTTCCATGGTCACGATGACCTTGGTTTAGCCACAGCGAATACGCTCGCGGCAATTCGAGGGGGAGCAACTCATGCCAGCGTTTGTGTGCTGGGCCTCGGAGAACGCGCCGGCAATGCAGCCCTTGAACAAGTTGCTGCTTGCCTCAGTCACTTTCATGGTGCCGGTAGCAATCTGAATCTTGCGCACTTGCCGCGGCTTGCTGAAGTCGTGGCCAGGGCAGCACGCCGTCCTATCCCTGTGGGAAAAGCGATTGTCGGCGCCAATGCGTTTACGCATGAGTCAGGTATTCACGTGGATGGACTTCAGAAAGATCCATCCACATATGAAGAGTTGTCCCCACAAACCTTTGGCCGTGCGCGACAGATCGTCCTGGGTAAGCACTCGGGAATGGCATCGATAGCGGGCGCTTTGCAAACTCTCGGACTACCGACAGACAAAGGTCGCACGCAATCGGTGCTTGCTCAGGTTCGGCAGCGATCGATGCAGGCCAAGCGTGTGGTCAGCACAGACGAGCTGCTGGACTTCTACCGGCGTGCCACTGATGGCGCAATATCCATGAATCCCCCACTTGAGGTGAAATATGACTGTGCTTGAACAACTAACAAAGCTATCCTCGGCAGAGGACTTCTTTTCCTATCTTGACGTATCCTATGATCCCGCTGTGCTCAATGTTGCTCGTCTGCACATCTTGAGGCGCATGGGAGACAATCTCCGCACGGCTGGCATGGAGCCGGACGAGGCCAAAGCTCGCGCCTACTTCCGTGCACATCTTGAGCGTGCGTATCAGGATTTCGTCAAATCTACGCCAATAAAGGAGCGTGTATTTAAGGTCCATCGCGATGCCGTTCGGCCCAGAGTTGCGCCGCTTGTCCATCTGTCCATTCCGGAAAATAGCCCAAAAACGTTATAGGTAGCATGCAATTTGCGCGGCGATATGCGCTGGCTATCTTGCGTACATCGCCGCGCTGGGATTGATAAGGATCCGCTGAGGATTGCAGCTTACTAATAGCAAATATTTCTCAATTCGTATCTTATCTTCATTTCATCCTTATCTCTTCAGTCTTAGTCTTCGAAGAGATCACTCATCTTTCTTGTATTGTCCCTGCCAGTTTATCTGAGGCGGGTGAGCCAGAAGAAAATCCGAAGCTTTTCGCTGAGAGAAGCCGGACAAACATCTACTTCAGGAGAATCGGCATGGCAGAACAAAAAGCACCTCAGATGCAGGCCACTCTGGGCCTTACCGGGCTGACCAGCAACGCAATGGCCCTCATTGCCCCAGGCGCCTTTCTATGGCTCACCTTTTACATTCAAGCAACCACAGGCTCTACCGCGCCGACAATGTGGCTAGGCATCTTTGCCGCACTGCTGCTTTGTTTGGCCACGGCTGTTGCCTATGCGGAGATCTCCAAGCTATATCCTGGCACCGGGTCGAGCTATTACTACGCAGAGCAGGCTCTCTTGTCCAGGGATAAGTTCTTTAAGTATGCCCGCATCGTCAAGTTCATTGTCGGCTGGGGATCGCACCTCTACTATTGGGTCTATCCCGGAGTGATGGTTGCTACAACAGGTATCTTCGTGGGCTATGTAGTCGGCTTTCTATATCCCAGCTTTTTGAGCGGTTCAAATCCCGGTCCTGTCTTTATGGCACTGATAGCAATTGCTTTCTCCTTTTTTGTCGCCTGGATCGCCCAGAAGGGGGCGGGTGCTTCGACCGCCGTCAACCTCGCGATCAACATTGTGCAAATTTCTGCGCTGATGGTCTTCAGCGTCCTCGCTCTCGGATATCGCGCCAGCCATCCGGCGGGTTCGCCAGCCTTCCAATACGATGGACAGACGCTGGCGACCTACAACTACCAGTTTGCTACAGCCAAGGACGGCTCCACAGTCCGCGATCCGAACGGTGCTCCTGTTCCGTTGCTGGATGCGGCAGGCAAGCCGGTGCCTTTCACCATCGACTACCCTGAAAAAGACGCCAATGGCAATTTCCTTACTCACAAAAGCGCCGCCTCTGTGATTGCGCCGCATAAATTCAGCTTTGTCTTTATTCAGGCCACCGTCGCAATCCTGATTCTGGTCGGCTTTGAATCGGTTACCTCGATGGGAGGCGAGGCCAAGAACCCAACCAAGCATATTCCAATAGCCGTCATTGGTTCACTCCTGATTCAGGGCCTGGTGTGCTACTTAATCGAATATTTTGCAGCAAACTACTTCCTCAACTCTGGATATACGATGCAGAGCGCGTCCGCCTCTGCCGCGCCTATCGGGGATATGATGATCATTGTCGGTGACGGGTTGCTCGGCCACGGCAATGGAAGATACTTCATGCTGGCGGAAGCCTTCACGGTCTTCTTGGCTTTGATTGGCACAACGCTAAGCTGCATGAACACCGGTGCCCGCGTGACCTATGCCATGGGCAAAGACAGTGAGGTTCCTGAACACTTCGGCGTGCTCCACTCCAAGTCGCTCACCCCACGGCGGGCCATTTGGGTGCTTGCCACCATCTCTGCGGTCATTGGAGTTATCGCGGTTTCTATGGCCTTTGGCGATGCGGGTGCACCTACGGATGCTTCCATTGCTTCTTTGCCCCACGGCATCTTCTCCAGCTTCGGCTACAGCACGCATGATAAGATGGCGGCTCTGCCTAACTCGTTGCTGACTATTACTCTCACTTCAAACTTCGGAACCTTCATCTTGTATGCGCTTAGTTGCGGCCTGTGTATCATGGCCTATAACAAGCGTCACGACTACAACGTCGTTCGTCACCTGCTCATCCCTGGATTCGGGTTGCTTGCCAACTTGGTCTGCATGGCCTTCTATCTGATCAGCCCAATCTTTGGCTTGGGAACCTTCAAGGAACCTCTGCTGGCACTGGGTATCTCAGCAATCTGGGGCATCTATGGGGCTATCTACTTCATCCGATCCTCGAAGGCCAAGGGTAGGGCTGTTTTGCTTACAGCTAAAGAAAGAATATAGATAATAGAAACAGAATCGTGCTGGCAACTGTTCGGGAAACTCAGCTCAATATATTTGATGGAACAAGAGCAAGAGATGTTTCTGGTGGTTGCCAGCACAGGCTGTCGTCCTCATCACAATTCAGCATGTCATCGCATTTCATAAGATTAATTCTCACATTTTGTTCTGCTTCGGCTAACCGCTGAATCCCCCTATCCGCTCTCGGATCAACAGTTGCAATGCACGAAAGGACTGATGTCTCGAGGGTAGAGTGAGTTAAGGGTATCTGCACAGTCTATCCCGCAGCGTAGAGAGGCTACTCCTTAATTCCACTCTTGACTGGAATTAATTCTCTTGACGGAATGTCAACGTAGAGCTATAAATGACCAGTGGTCATAAATGCCCAAAGACCGAATATGAGCAAAAGTCATATAAAACGTCCAGCCGCGCTCGTCAAAGCTCAGCCCGCCGATCGTCTGTCTCAGCCGCCAAGCACGGACCGACGCCAGCGCCGTGCTGTAGAAACGCGGATGCGACTCTTCCGATGCGCGCTTCAGCTCTTTTCCGAACGCGGCTATTCCAATGTCACGGTGGAAGATATTACCGAAGCTGCTGATGTGGGTAAGGGCACATTTTTCAACTACTTCGAAAGTAAGGATCACGTTTTGGGCGTGCTTGCTGAGATTCAGTTGGGCAAGCTGAAAGAGGCTGTTGCCCACGCCTCGCAAGACAATGCGTCGATCCATTCTGTGCTTCGCCGATTAGTTTTGCGTCTTGCGGAAGAGCCGGGACGCAGCCCCGGCCTGGCGCGCGCAGTCATCTCCTCCTTTCTGGCCAGCGAGGGCGTTCGCAGCCTCATCGCGGGCTTCATGCACGAGGGCTGCGGGATGATTGGCGAGGTGATCGCGGCAGGGCAAGCTCGCTCCGAGATCGACCCCAACCTGAAGAAGGAACAAGTCGCTCTTCAACTTCAGCAAACTTTTATGGGAACCGTTTTGTTCTGGTCGCTGCATGGTGAGCCCGCACTCGCAACCCGTGTCGAGAAGAGTTTCCAACACTTCTGGAGAGCGATCGCCCTCTCCGGTAAAAAGCAGGAACGATGAGATACAGAATTCGCATTGCCGTTCTAATTGGTTTGACAGGCCTGATCTCGTTGACGGCTGACGCAGCCGAGCAGCCTGCGCCCTATCGCCTCACCTTGCAGGGCGCGATTCAGAGGGCGTTGCAGGCTAACCTTGGCGTGTTAGTCGCTGGCACGCGGGTCGAAGAGGCCGAGGGCACTCACCAGCGCAGCTTATCGGCGGCGTTACTCCCCCGCGTGAACATACAGACCTACGCCAATGCGCAGAACCGCAACCTACGCGCCTTTGGGATTTCGGCTCCTGGTTTTCCTGATGCCGTCGGTCCATTCTCCAACTACGACTTCCGCATCTATGCGCAGCAGAACATTGTCGATCTCGAAAGCCGTCGCAAGTTGAAGGCCAATGAGCGCGCTCTCGACGCTGGCAAGATGGATGAGCGGGATACTCGTGACATGATCGTGCGCACCGTTGCCGCACTCTATCTGAATGCCCAGTCGGCCGCGGCGCGAGCCGATGCGGCTCAATCGCGAGTGACCGATTCCATCACCTTGTACAAGTTGGCCAAAGACAAGCACGACGCTGGAACTGCGACGGGGGTGGATGTGCTGCGTGCTCAGGTCCAGTTGGCTAATGATCGTCAGGCCCTGCTGATCGCGCAGAATCAATATAAGCAGTCGTTGCTAACCTTGGCTCGCAACCTGGGCATGAATCCCGCCACGTCGTTGGAACTGGCTGAGCCGCTCCACTACGGACCATTGAGCCAGCCGGAGATTGACGCGCTAACCTCTGCCTCGTTGCTGGCTCGCGCTGACTATCTTTCTCTGGCCAGCCAACGGCAAGCGCTGATCGAGCAGCAGAGCGCCAACCATGCCCGCTCACTTCCCAAACTGAGCGTGAACGGCAACTTCGGTGGCATTGGTCGAAGTGTCAGCGGCGTCTCGCCAACCGGCCTGATTCAAGGCCAGATCGACTTCACCGTTTTCGACCGTGATCGCAATGGAGAAGCTGTGGAGCTGGCAAACCGCTTGAAGCGCATTGACGATCAAATTGCCGATCTGCGTCGCGGCATCGAAGAGGATCTGCGCGTGGCGCTGCTGAATCTGGATTCAGCGACCGAGCAGGTCTCTGTTGCCAGAGAAGGGCAGGAACTGGCGCAACGCGAGTTGGAACTGGCGCAGGATCGTTTTAGGTCAGGCACAGTCAACAATGTCGAGGTAGTTACTGCGCAGGACGAGCTAGCGCGCGCCGAGGAGAACTATATTCTTGCTGTCTCCAGTCACGTGGACGCAAAGTTTGCGCTCGCGCGTGCGATGGGTGACACGGAGAAAAACATTCTTGCGTTCATGGGGAATCCATAAGCTACGTCGATGGCAGAGCAATAACGCGGAGTCGCGTATGCGAGGTATGAAGCAATGAAACGAGTAATTCCAATTGTAATTCTGCTGGTTGCGGTCGTTGCGGCGGGCGTGTATTTCTACCCGCGCTTTGTTAGGAAACCAGCGCCCATGAACCAACTTACGCTCTCCGGCAACATTGAGGCGCATGAGAGCCTGATCGGCTTCAAGGTGCAAGGGCGCATCGTCGAGCTGCCCGTTGAAGAGGGCCAGCTAGTGGAGCAGGGTGCGTTGCTGGCGCGGCTTGATGATGCAGACTTGAAGCAGCGAATCCGCGTCGACGAGGCTAGCGTACATG
>Ga0255356_1002540_pt1 | contig 10407 bp, 10 predicted proteins | sample HBST100metaG_FD_189944 | JGI IMG/M metagenome (GOLD analysis project Ga0255356, IMG submission 189944) | Peat soil microbial communities from Stordalen Mire, Sweden - H.B.S.T100 | ecosystem: Environmental > Terrestrial > Soil > Wetlands > Peat | place: Sweden: Norrbotten County, Stordalen Mire... | reverse complement strand
CAGCTATCCTCAGCGCACTGCAGGAGCACCGGGCCAATTCCCCGGCGGTCCACGTCCCAAGCACCCCACTCGCACCGCGTCTGGCGGTTACGCCGGTCCAGGCGGAACTGGAGCGCCCGGAAGCCGTCCGGGCTTTGGCGCCCGGCCTGGTTTTGGACCATCCCGTCCGGGCGGCCCACCTCGTCCCGGCACTTCTCCAACCGGCGAGGCGCCTCGCCCGCAGCGCGCACCGGCCAGAGGCCGCGGCGGTCGCCCGCAGTATCCCAAGACCAAGGAAGGCCCGATGAAGGGCTTTGTGCCGCCGCCAAGGTATGGCGGGGTGCAATACGGCGGACAACCGCTGCCCATCACCCGCGAAATTACCGTTACCGAGGGCATCAGCGTCAAGGACCTGGCCGAAAAGCTCGATGTCCGCGCCAAGGACCTGATCGCCACACTCCTCATGAGCGGCATCTTCGTCACTGTTAACCAATCCCTCGACGCCGAGATGGTCAAGGACGTAGCCGCCAAGTTTGGCGCGGCCGCCACGGTCATCACCTACGAAGAAGAGATTGCCAACCAGGCCATCGAGGAAGTTCTCGAGGCCGACAACACCGGCGAGCTTGAGGTTCCCCGTTCGCCCGTCGTGACCGTCATGGGCCACGTCGATCACGGCAAGACCTCACTGCTCGACGCCATTCGCGAAACCGACGTTGCGGCCGGCGAGGCTGGCGGCATCACCCAGCACATCGGCGCTTACAAGGTAAAGTTTGCCAAGGAAGGCTCTCCGGCTCATGGGCGCGAGATCGTCTTCCTCGACACGCCGGGGCACGAAGCCTTCACCCGCATGAGAGCCCGCGGCGCAAAGGTCACTGACATCGTGGTTATCGTCGTGGCCGCCGACGACGGCGTGATGCCCCAGACCATCGAGGCCATCGCCCACGCCAAGGCAGCCGACGTCCCGATCATTGTGGCCGTCAACAAAATCGACAAGCCCGATGCCAACCCCGAGCGCGTCAAAAAGCAACTCGCGGACCGCGGCCTCATTCCCGAGGAGTGGGCAGCCGCTGGCGAAGGCACCGTCTTCGTCGAAGTCTCCGCCAAAAAGCACATCCACCTCGACCTGTTGCTAGAGATGATCTGCCTAGTCTCCGACATCAAAGCGCCCAAAGCCACACCGGGCCGCAAAGCTGTCGGCTCTGTCCTCGAAGCCAAACTCGATCGCGGGCGCGGCGCCGTGGCCACCGTTCTCGTCCAGGACGGAACCCTCCACCTCAACGACAGCTACATCGTCGGCAACACCTTCGGCAAAGTCCGTGCCATGTTCGACGACCGCGGACGCGCCATCGAAGAAGCCGGTCCCTCTACCCCGGTCGAAGTTCTTGGCCTGGAATCCATGCCAGACTCCGGCGATACCTTCCTTGTCGTAGCCGATCGCGACAAGGCCAAGGGCATTGCCCAGTACCGCAAGATGAAGGAGCGCGACGCCCAACTCGCCAAGAGCTCCCGCGTCTCACTCGAAGGACTTGCCGAGCAGATTCGTCTGGCCGGCGTCAAGGACCTGCCCCTGATCATCAAGGGCGACGTGACTGGGTCTGTTGAGGTGCTGGCCGATTCGCTGGCCCTCATGTCTACAGAGAAGGTACGCGTCAAGGTCATCCACAGCGGCGTCGGTTCCATTACGGAGAGCGACGTTCTTCTGGCCACCGCCTCCAACGCCATCATCATCGGCTTCAACGTGCGCCCTGAGCGCAAGGCCGCTGAACTGGCGCAGCAGGAAAACGTCCAGATTCGTCTCCACTCCATCATTTACGAACTCCAGGACGAAATGCGCCTGGCCATGCTCGGCCTGCTCGAACCCGTTTTCAAGGAGAACTACCTGGGCAAGGCCGAGATCATCAACGTCTTCCGCATTCCCAAGATCGGCGCCATCGCCGGCTGCCGCGTGCTGGACGGCGTCATCCGCCGCGATGCCGAGGTCAAACTCATGCGCGGCACGGAGCAGATCTTCAAGGGCAAGGTCAATTCCCTCAAACGCTTCAAGGACGATGCGAAGGAAGTCACCAACGGCATGGAATGCGGCATCGGCCTCGGCGGCTTCAACGACATGAAGGAAGGCGACCTGATTGAAGCCTTCTCCACCGAGAAGCTAGCAGCCGACCTGGGCGCCCTGACTACCGCCAAGGCCTGAACCAACTTAACCACAACAGCCTCAACGGCCCGCTTCTCAATTCGAGCAGCGGGCCGTTGAGTCTGTACTTTCCCCGCCCGCATATCAGGACAAGACTTCAATCTTGACTCTTTTCAGCCCTCAACTTTGGAGCCGCCAGCGCTACAGCGGGTTGCGCCCCGGTTGAATGGAATGCCCCGCCAAAATGCGGCTTGGCCAGACGGCTGATTCCGGGTATAATGAAGATTCGGCAAGCTGCCGGGGTAGTGTGTCTTCATGTGCCCCGTTGGCCGTTCCGCTGGACAGGCTTGAATTGAGTGCATCTGAAGTTGCAGCTCAAAAGCGGCACATTCCGGTGGAGCAAACACCAAAGTTTGGAGTAAAGTCATGGCACAGGTATGCGACATCTGCGGGAAAGGCCCGCAATTCGGTAACAACATCTCTCACGCCCACAACATCACCCGTCGGCATTGGAGCGTTAATCTGCAAGCGGTGAAGGCGCTGGTCAATGGCCACGCCAAGCGGATCCGGGTGTGCACCAGCTGCATCAAGAGCGGCAAGATCGCCAAGGCATAAGGCACGGACACAGAGTCTGCTAGTACAGGCCCCGATTGCGTTATGGCCTGATCCCCAAAGCGAAATTCAGAATTGACACGAACCTCGTCCTACCCGGACGAGGTTTTGTTGTGCCTGTTCCCTGCTCTTCACAGGAAGCGCAAAAAAGCGGGCACCCAAATTTCAATCTTTGGGAACCCGCTCCAGTAGCACGATTCAAGAAAACACGTTATTCGACGTGATAGTTAGGCGCTTCTCGCGTGATGATCACATCATGCACGTGGCTCTCGCGCAGTCCGGCACCGCTAATGCGCACAAACTGAGCCTTCTCCTGTAGCTCCGCGATCGTGCGACAGCCCAGATACCCCATGCCAGAGCGCAAGCCGCCGACAAGCTGGAAGACCATGGACTCGAGCGGTCCGCGGTACGGCACGCGCCCCTCGATTCCCTCGGGGACGAACTTGGCCAGCCGATTCTGACTGGCGCGCTCGCGCTGCGGGATACATTCGCCGTCCATTTCGGCACTGGCCAGATCGGCGGCGCTCTGGAAGTAGCGCTCACCCGAACCCTGGTTCATGGCTGTGAGTGAACCCATGCCGCGATAGCTCTTGAAGCTGCGTCCCTGGTAGAGAATGGTCTCCCCCGGGCTCTCGTCCACGCCGGCAAAGAGCGAGCCGATCATCACCGAACTGGCGCCTGCTGCGATAGCCTTGGTGATCTCGCCCGAGTACTTGATGCCGCCGTCGGCGATGACTGGAATCCCGCGTTCGCGCGCAGCACGTGCGGCCTCGGCGATGGCGGTAATCTGTGGCATTCCAGCGCCGGTGACCATGCGCGTGGTGCAGATGGAGCCCGGCCCGATGCCCACCTTAATAGCATCAGCGCCAGCATCGATCAGCGCCAGTGTGCCCTCGTAGGTGACCACGTTGCCGACCAGCAAACCCACGCTTGGAAAATGCTTTTTGACTTGACGAACGGCCTCCAGCACTCTCGAGGAATGGGCGTGGGCCGAGTCGATGGCCAGCACGTCAGCACGCGTCCGCACCAGCTCTTCCGCCCGCTCAAGATAGTCGCCCGTGGCTCCGATTGCGCCGCCGACGCGCAAACGTCCCTTCTCGTCCTTGCTGGCATTGGGATACTTCAACTTTTTCTGGATGTCCTTGACCGTAATCAGACCCTTCAACTCATACTGATCATTGACCACCAGAAGCTTTTCGATGCGGTGCTTGTGCAGAATCTGCTCTGCCTCTTCGAGCGTTGTGCCCACGGGAACTGTAATCAGGTCTTCCTTGGTCATCACGTCGCCGACGGGAATATCCGTGCGGGTCTCAAAGCGCAGATCACGGTTGGTCAGAATGCCCACTAGCCGCTTGCCTTGCGTGACTGGCACGCCAGAGATCTTATAGCGCCGCATGACCTCCAGGGCATCGCCGATCATCTGGTCAGGACCGATGGTCACGGGGTCCACGATCATGCCGCTCTCTGAGCGCTTCACCTTGTCGATCTCGCCGGCCTGGTCGACGATGGACAAGTTGCGGTGCACAATGCCGATGCCGCCCGCCTGCGCCATGGCGATGGCCATGCGCGACTCAGTCACCGTGTCCATGGCAGCCGAGAGGAGGGGGGTATTCAGGGTAATCTTGCGGGTCAACTGGGTCTGCGTGCTGACCTGCGTTGGCACAACGTCGCTGTAAGCGGGCACCAGCAGCACGTCGTCAAAGGTAAGGGCGTCGGGAAGATTTTTGGTTAGCATCCTGCTCCAAGGGCCTGGCGGCCCGGGGAATTAAGCCCCCGGTGCGGCAGACGCTTGAAATCTATTGTAGCGGAGGGAGACAGAGGGAGTGTCGGCCGGTCTCTAAACCACCGGCCCACGGTAGAGCGGAATCAAAGCGCCGTTTGCGCCTCCCAGTTGGGCAAACGCTCCAGAATTCCCAGCTTGCGCGCCATCCGCTCGGTGATGCGCATGGGAATGCGTTCCTGTTCGCCAAGCGTGAGGACAACGTACCGTCGCCACAAAAACTTTGCGCGGCCGAATTGGATTTCTTTCCAGGGAATACAAAGCGAGGGATGGCCGATGCGGAAGAGAAAGAGCACAGATAGATAGAGGGCGTTGTCGGCGGCGGTCACGCGGATGACGCTGCTGTAGTTCGTCCTGAAGCGCATCTGCACGCCGTAGAAAAACGGCCCAGCGGTTCTCGTCTGACCATAAGGCTCGGTCTGCGAACGAAAACGGCTGGACAACGCATGCCAACCGCTGGCAACGCCTATCAAGAAGAAAATGAGGCTCATCCATGCTGCGCCAAAGGCCAGAAACATAATCAGCAGCAAATAAGGTGGCAGACTACTTGTATTGGCTTGCACGGGACACCTCTTGCAAATCTATAATCAGGCCGCCCGAGCTACCTTCTTTGCAGTTTTGAGCAGCAGGCGCAGCGCTTCGTTCACCGAGTCGGCGTCAGGGAAGACGGCGGCCACATCGGGAGCCAACGTCACCATCACCACATCCTGCGGGAAACGATCCGCATATTTGCCGCGAACAGCATGAGTAAAATCGTATTCCTTGCGCATACCATCATCCTCTTCCTCGAGATTAGGATTGTTGCTCATACTGTCTCCTTTCCCTGGGTTCAGCCTTACGGGCACTTATGATCCGGATGGTTCGTTCGTTGTCCGTGTGTACCACGACGAGGAGCAGTTGCCGGAACGACTTTCCGAGGGCGATCCACCGCTCCTCCTCTTGAGAATGCTCCACATCAGGCTGAACCAGCAAGAGGGGATCGCGAAAAACCGTCGCCGCCTCTTCAAAATCTACTCCATGTTTTCCACTATTGATGAGGGCTTTCGCAGGATCCCAAACAATCGACTGGAGCTGCACCTTACACCCCCACAGGGAAGGGCTTGGGGCTGGATTCGACTGCGGGGGCGCCGGTGCGCCAGCGCTCGAAACGGCCTTGCAGCAGACTCATCAGGCCGGTGTACCAATAGCCGATGACAAACAGAATCAGGAATGGCGCGGTGAAGTAGTTATGGTTCGAAAAGGTGTAAATGATGCAGCCCATGAAGTAGCAGCCAATCGCGAGCTCGATCCACGGAGCCAGCACCAGCCGCTTGCGGTACTTGGCGGCCTGGGACTTTTCGCCCTTCTTGGCCACGCGGTACTTGGGGGTGCGCACAAAGGGACTCTTGATGCCGAACAGCGCCTCCATCACCGCCTTGGTGTTGGTAACCGTGAGGCCGATGCCCAGGGCCATCAGAATGGGGAGATAGAAAAAGGTCTTCCACCAGTTTTTAGGGAAGAGTTCTCGCTCGGCCGCCAGGTAAAAAACCGCAATGGAGAAGGTGGAGGCGGTGAAGAGCGGAAAATCGATCAACAGCATCTGGAACCAGCCTTGGTAGAAGCGCACGACCATGGCCGGCATCAGGAATGCCGTCATGATGATCATGAGCGGGTAACTCAAATTAGCCGTGAGGTGCTGAATGGATTCCCACTTGTTGCGCTTGGAGGCTTTCGAGCTGAAAACCAGCGGTAGAATCTTGATGCTGACCTGGATCAACCCCTTGGCCCAGCGCGCCTGCTGCGTTTTGAAGGCGGACATCTCGATGGGCAGTTCGGAGGGACACTCGACGTCGGGCAGGTATTTGAACTTCCAGCCGGCCATCTGCGAGCGGTAGCTGAGGTCGGTGTCTTCGGTGAGGGTGTCGTGCTGCCAGCCGCCTCCGTCGGCAATGGCTTTGATGCGCCACATACCGGCGGTGCCATTGAAGTTGAAGAATTCTCCGGAGCGGCTGCGCGAACCCTGCTCGATTACGAAGTGCGCGTCCAGCAGGATGGCCTCCACCTGGGTCAGCAAACTGTAGTTGCGGTTGAGGTGCGTCCAGCGGGTTTGCACCATCCCGATCTCAGGTTCGGCAAAGTGGTGGATCACCTTCATCAGCCAGTCCGGCGGCGGCACAAAGTCCGCGTCGAAGATGGCGACGAACTCGCCCTTGGCCACAGTGAGGCCGGCTGCCAACGCCCCGGCCTTGTAGCCGATGCGATTCGTGCGGTGAATATAGGTGATGGGGTGTCCGAGCGCCGCATAACGCGCGACGATGCCGGCGGCCACCTGCTGGGTCTCGTCGGTGGAGTCGTCCAGCACCTGAATATCCAATTTATCGCTCGGATACTCCATGGCGCAGACCGCCTCGATCAGCCGGTCGATGACGAACTGCTCATTGAAGATGGGCAGTTGCACGGTCACTCGCGGCAACTCGGCGAAGTGCCGCGGCGGGTCGGGATGGTAGTTCTGGCGGTTCTTGTAATAGACGTAGCACATGGTGTAGCGATGAACGCCATAGAACGACAGGGCGATCATCACCGCGAAGTAGGGGAGCAGCATCGCCAGATCAAACCAGTTCCAGTGGTAGAGCCCTTTGAAGGTCTGGTCGGCATACTGCATCTTCAGGTAGTGGCGGAGGCCGTTCTGGGAAACGAATGCCAGCAATGGGGTCATCCGCACGGTGAACCCATGCAGCAGACTGGCAGTGGAATTCATACAGGTCACAAGCACGGCAAACAGGGCAGGCCTCCACGGTACTGATACCCACAAATTGTACGCGATTCCAGCTTTGATCGTCGGCCAGTTCATCCCCCAGTCAGGCCGGTGGATAGGACCCATTGAGCCTGAATCAATCCCTGACAGGGCAGGTTCTGGCGGGAAGGCGTGTGCTACTCTTTGCCGTAGCAGGGCGACCAGGATGCCATCCCATCCCGGCAATGCAGATCACTTTGCGGGAGAATCCTTGAAATTGTTCAGAATAGGCCGTTTGACGGCTCTCTTATCTTTGCTTTTTTCCGTCAGCTTGATGGCGCAGGCGCAGCAGAATCCGTCTCCCATGGTGGAACACACCCGGGAGCACGCGCGGCTAACGAAAACACAGCCGCCTGGACGGCGGCTGACGTTGGAGCTGGGCAGTTTGTTCATTCCCGAAAAGGTGACACAAAAGCGCCCTGTGAAGCTACTGCTGTTCTTCCACGGCGGCGACTGGCTCCCCGAAGTCGCTGCCGCCCAGCAGCGGAATATGGCGGTGATTCCCATTCAGGCTGGCGCCGGCTCAGACAGCTATACGAAGCTGTTTGCAGACCCTGCGCGCTTTCCGCGCCTGATTGCCGAAGCCGAAGCTAAAAGCGGCTTGAAATTCAGCGAGATCGATCTGGGCGGCTGGAGCGCGGGCTGCGGCGCGTTGAGGCAAATCCTGGGCGATCCGGCGTCCTACGATCGCGTGAGCCGAGTGCTCTGCATCGACGGGGTTCATACCGGCTATGTGAATGGCACGCCAGGCCCCGAGGAATCCAAGATCGAGACAGACAATCTTCAGGTATGGCTGCGCCTGGGACGCGACGCCATGGCGGGGAAAAAGCACTTGATCGTCACCCACTCGGAGATCTTTCCCGGCACCTTCGCAAGCACCACCGAAACCGCGGATTACCTGCTGCGCGAGTGGGGACTGGCCGTGCATCCGGTGGTCCAATGGGGGCCGATGAAAACGCAAATACTGAGTGAGGTCAGAATGGACGGGTTGCTGGTGGTCGGCTTTGCCGGCAACTCGGCGCCCGATCACGTCGATCAACTTCACTCTTTGCCGGAGTACTTGAATTGGCTGGCTAAGGACTGAACGGAACGCCGGTGAAGTGAGGCGGCGCTAAAGTGCGCGGCACCGCATCCAGAACGAACGGTATCCGCTTTAGCGTTAGCGGTTGGAGAATGCGCCTGATTGCCGGGCTTAGTTTGGCGTGCCTGTTGTCTCTTCGGCTGCGAAGGTACATTCGGGGCATTGGCAGGCGCGGCGCAGGTACTCCCAGGAGTAGATGCCGCCGGAGTGGCCGTCTTGCCAGTTGAACTGGATGGCATAGCGGCCGACGGGATGGGCGCCCAAAGGCTTCGCGGGCGGGGTGTACATGGGTAGAACGGCAGTGGGCTTTGGCCTAGGCTGGCCGGGTTTGCGGCCCTCCAGTTTGCGCTCCTCGACGCAGGTGGCGCAAGGGCAGGCCTCGCGCAACCAGGCAAAGCTCCAAGCGCTCCGGTGGCCATCGGCCCAATCGATCTCCATGCCCTTGCCGGTAGTGACGAGCACCCGAACCTTCTGCGGGGCGACGCTGATGCGGGGCAGCGGACACTCGGTCTCACTCTCGCTGGCTTCGTGGTCCTTGGGTACAAAGCGAATGCCTTCGTGGCTCATGGGTACAGTTTACAGCGGTCAGCAAACAGCGAACCGCAGCCTCAATGGACTGGAAGCAGTTCGCTGTTCGCGCTTGCCGGCTACGGGCGGCTGTCGTAGTACAGCTTGAGGGTCAGGATGGCGATGACCAGCACAAAGGTGGCGCCATTTGCGACGATGACGGGGACTGATCTGATCACGATTCCATAGGTGAGCCACAAGACAACGCCGAGGCCGAAGACCAGGAACATGAACAGGGAGACATCGCGGGCGCTTTTGCGTCTCCAGATGCTATAAAGCTGAGGCACCAGGGATAGCGTTGTGCAAAGGCCGGCAAGGGTGCCGACCGAATTTGTCATCCAACTTACATTCATTCTAGTAATTTCTCCAGAAGAACCATGCGGCCATAAAGAGCCCGATAAAAATGACCAGTCCACGAAGCACTCTCTGCGGAATACGGTGGGAGAGGCGGGCCGAGGCGTACCCGCCGATGGCGCAGGTGACCATGGCCAGCAGGCAGTAGCGCCAGACGACCTGGCCGCCGACGACAAAGATGATGAAGGCAACACCGTTGGCCAGAGTGGTGGAGATCACCTTGAGGGCGTTGATCTCATGCAGATCCCGATAGCCAAAGAGCGAAAGCAGGGTAATGAGCAGAAAGCCCGCGCCGGCCCCGAAATAGCCAATGTAAAAGCAGACCGCTACGGTGGTCAAAAATACCGGCAGCCGGCGCGGCGGCTTGGGGGAAGAGAGCGCGGCGCCAGTGCGCCGGGCCAGCCAGCGGGAGACAGGACCGGTAACAGCGAAGATCGAAGAGGCTATCAGCAGGAGCCAGGGCACCAGATGTAAAAAGGTCATCTGTGGCGTGTTGAGCAGCACAAGAGCGCCCGCCGTGCCGCCGATAAGTCCGGCCACGCTCATGGGCAGAGCCAGGCGAAGGTTCTTGCGGATGTCGTGGCGATAGGCGACCACCGAGGTAAACTGGCCAGGCCACAGAGCCACCGTGTTGGTGGCGTTGGCCTGGATGGGCAGAATTTTCATCCCCAGGATGGCGGGAAAGAGCAAAAACGAACCACCGCCGGCCACCGCGTTCAGCAACCCGGCCAGAAAAGCAGCTACGGTCAGCCAAAGCCAGTGCCAGTCCATGTAAGGGGGAAGGCTGGAGAGATGGATCATCTCTTTTGATTGTAGAAGGTCAGTGGCGAGGGATCAGATCAGGGGTCAGCAAAGGCGATGATTCTGCCCCTGAATCACTTTACCCGGCGTGCAACTTTGGACAGACCTACACTATCCCTCCGGATAGAAAATGCCGTATAGGAGCTGGAAGGCTCGGAGGTCGATGCATGACAAAGCTTACGTACGCGAAACGGGAAGACCTGCCCAAGGGCGATTTTGTGTTTCCGAAAACCCGGCGCTATCCAATAGAAGACGCCGCTCACGCCCGCGATGCGCTGGCTCGCTCCAGCGGCAAGCCTGAACACGCCGCGGTTGAGGCTGCGGTCAGG
>Ga0255356_1002537_pt1 | contig 10413 bp, 3 predicted proteins | sample HBST100metaG_FD_189944 | JGI IMG/M metagenome (GOLD analysis project Ga0255356, IMG submission 189944) | Peat soil microbial communities from Stordalen Mire, Sweden - H.B.S.T100 | ecosystem: Environmental > Terrestrial > Soil > Wetlands > Peat | place: Sweden: Norrbotten County, Stordalen Mire... | reverse complement strand
CCCGCCGCCAGAACTGCTGGATGAGTGTCTGAATCAGCTTGAGCTTTTCTTGCATGACGAACAGACAGGGCTGCCTTCGCTCATCAAAGCCGGCCTTTTGCATGTACAGTTTGAAACCATCCATCCATTCCTGGACGGCAATGGCAGACTTGGCAGACTGCTCATTACGTTCCTGCTCTGTGCTCAGGGTGCGCTGAGGGAGCCTATTCTTTACCTCAGTCTTTACTTTAAGACGAATCGTGCAGCCTACTACGAATTGCTTGAGCGCGTGCGCACCAAGGGCGACTGGGAGGGATGGCTCGACTTCTTCCTCATCGGCGTGCGCGACACCGCCGAACAAGCAGCCAGCGCGGCACGAGAGATTCTGGAACACTTCAGCCAGGACCAAAAGAAGATCGAGACCCTCGGAAGACCGGCAGCCTCGGTTCTCAGAGTGTTCCAGCACATGCAACGGAACCCCATCATCGCGATTCCTTCGGCAGCAAAGAAGATCGGCATCTCAGCTCCAACCGTCGCAAAATCTCTAGGCCACATGATCGACTTGGGCATCCTTGAAGAAACAACCGGGCGGGAACGTCACCGCTTATTCGTTTACAAAGGCTACCTCGACATCCTCAACGAAGGGACTGAGCCGCTGCGGTAAACCAGGGCGCATGCGCACCTCTTTGAGCAAAAGCTCGACGATATTGCCAAAGGCCAGTATCTAAACGCAATTTACTCGCTGAGCGCCTTGAGAAGTGCGTCTCTTGCATCCGCGTAAAACACAACTGTAACCTTTGTGGCAAGTTCATCGGGCAAGTCGAATAACTGCTTACGCACGGTGACGGGCATCAGGATTTTTTGTGCACCCTTGTCCGCGGCAAGTTCGATGATGCTCACAGCGTTATAAATCGGCTCAACAGACCCCCCGAGGTTGAGTCCGCCAACGATTACCAATCCGCCTTCCAGACTACGCTCGACGAGGGCAGAACTCATGGCGAGCAAGATTGGTATACCCGTGGCTGCTGCACTCTTGCATGCATCGAATGCGCGAAACTGGATTGTGAACTCGTGGGCGCGAGGATCACGATCACCCACGAGCTGCTTAGATCTGGAATACAAATTCTGCTCGGCGCAACGCACACTCTCTTTGAGAGGCCCTGGAGGTGTTTGATTAAGTATCTTGATTCCGCTTCCAGGCCCCTCTGTGACTTCTATGCGGAAAAGTCCCGGATTCTCATCCGCACCACCTGGAGACAATGCCCACACCTGACCGGCCGGGAGCGGATCACTGCCAATACTATTCTCACTGTGCAATTCTGGGGTCGCGACAAACTGCTCGATTCCATCTGGGCACATAGTAAAGCTGAAATGGGTATTTCTAAATTCTGCTGCTCCGATGCGTTTCTGCTGCTCCTTCACCCTTCGACGGCATTCCAACGCAAGCTTCGCGGCCCATTCGATGGCCTCGTCAGGTATGTCTGCCTCGGGGTCCGGAAACATGAGTTTAAGCAGCCCGCTCATTGATTTCTGCACGGCGGTTGTATCACGACCACTCAAAGCTCCACCAAAAAGGACGCGCCCCTGCAGCTTGTTTACACGGCTCTGGGAGCGCAGGTGATTCCAGCACGAAGACAAAAAGTCACTGACCAATCCAAAATGTTCCGTTAGCTGCTCGCGGCTGACCTTTGGAACATCCCATCCGGGAATATAGGAGTGAATTCTATCCATAAATGCCGTATCGTCGCGCATCTCCGCCGGGAGCGGACCAAATAAGTGGCCAATTCGTTGTTGATGTTCTACATCTACATCAAAGTTGCCAACCATGACCATTCCGCCGAAGCCGCGAATACTTTCCTTACCCCGGCTGAACTCTCCGGATTCCATGTACCCCTTCATGATATTGATGCCATCCTTCTGATCGAAGGAGATGCCGGACACTTCGTCAAAGCAGACTACATCATATTGGCAGACCAAGCCACGCTGGCCATTGGCATTGTTCACAAACATCTTTGCGACAGAGGCTTTGCCTCCTGAGACAAGATGAGCATAAGGCGATACCTGCTGGTAGAGATGGCTTTTGCCGGTCCCGCGAGGACCAAGTTCAACGGCATTGTAATTATTCTCGACAAACGGGACCATGCGAAGCAGCATAATGTCACAGGTGCGCTCGCTGAGAACTGACGGCTCCAGACCAACGCTGCGCAGGAGAACGTCCTTCCACTCCTTAAATGAAAAATGAGACCTTCCCCGACACAAGGCTTCCAGAACGTCGCTCTTTGATAGCTGGATCTCACGCAGAGATTCAATTCCAAACGGGCGTCCATTCTTCTCTTCGGCAATACTTGGATCGTAGGTGAGGTCCACTTCTGCGTAGAATCCGCCAGTGAGCATCCGGTCATGTTTGTGGACTAATTCATCCGCAATGCGAACATCACTCAGCCGCAAGCTGGGAAGCTCGGCCAGGAAACAATCGTTTTTGGCGTCCAGGCGAGCTTTGACAATATCGATTAGCTTGACGCGTCCCTGTTCTTTCGCGCGGGCCTTGAATAGCTCTTCCTCGCCAGCCCGAACCGTGCGGCTCGACAATTGCCGCTGCACGATGGCCAGGCCTTCTTGGATTTCCATTTCATCCACGCTGGCACAGTATCTACCTAGGAGAAACTCCGCCACATATGTAGGAACAGGATATTGCCCTTTGAATTGACGGACGAGGTCCTTTCGAACGAGGAAACCCTCGAAAGCCTTGGCGGTTATTTGGTCCAGGGCGTCGAGTTGCATACTAGTTCTCTCCAATCACAATGGGCTGTTTGAAAATGACTTGGCCTGCCTTATCGACGACAACGAGAAATGCCGCGGTCCCGATGGTATCGTCTTCCGCAACGAGGATACTGGTCTTCTCCCCGTCAGCCGATACGGTTGCCGGACTCTTTGCAAAGCTGCTATCTGGGTCAGCAACTTTGCTCCTAAGATCCACGGTGAGGCCTTGGGCGCCGGTGAATACCATATTCAATCTCAGTCCCGCCCACTTCCAGCTCTTCAGATTAACAGTCTTTGCCACGCCCGTCGTTCTGGCCGATACCGTCAGCAATGGGATCAACGATTCCTGAATGGTAAGGCCGCCGTGAGAGTATTCCATTCCTGCCGAGAAGCACGAAATACCGGGGGCGAGGACGACGCTTTCAGCGGCATCCCAAAACCACGATGTCAACGGATACCCATGCTGAGCACCTTCCCCAGGAAGAGCGCAACGGCTCCAGCGAGTGGCAGTCAAGTGCTTCGGCAATTCAGCTTTGGGAAGACCACCTGGAACCATCAGCCAGCCATGGTCCGTTGTCACCACGACTTTGGCCCACCCAGCGTTGAGCAGGTCCAATATGCGCTGCCGCAGTCCGGTGATCTCCTCGTCAATGCGCCATGCGAGCTTCGCACCCTGCTCATGCCCATAGGAATCGACAGATCCCATCTCTGTCCATGCACATCCGGTTGGCGATCCCGCGTCGCCGGACTCCAGAAAGGAGATCCCGAGTTCTTCTAAAAGCTGTTTGAACCGCGAATGAGTAAGCGCCTTTCCATTGTTCTGTTCCACAGCTTGGAAGCCGGTCCCTTCTAGTGGCCCACCGAGCCTCGCTGCCAACGGCATCCATGCCGACTTGGCCGTCGCCGTCACCGTTGGCAGTGCTGCCCAGTTGTGGTCCAGAGCAATCTCAACAGGGGCTCCTGTCTTAAGAAGGCTCGCTTCTAGCCCTCTGGCGATGTCCATTCGAAGTCCATCGGCGAACAAATAGACAGTGCCATCCTCCACCGTCAGACAACGGCAGGCTTGAGGACCGTGGCTTGGGTAATTGGGTGCTTGCGCTTGCGCTGTGACTGCGAGTTTTTCAAGCCATGGAATATATACCGCGCGAATCGCAACAGCCAACGCCTTTGCGGGCGCAGTGGACCGTACGGTGTCCAGTCCCCGCAGAACACTCCAATCAGCTTTCCATCCCGTGGAACTGTAGTACTCCGCGAGCGCATCCCACGTGGCCGGCGTCCCTGTCGAATCAACCGTCGCGACAAGAGTCGCGAGGTTCTCCATCGCCATAGCCAGCGGAGACTCTCCCATCGCCGCCCATACCCATTTTGCCCGTGGGCCGTGCTCTGCGGCCAGGGCTTTGATTTTTGCCAGGGCATCCTTGTGCGGAAGCGCCTCTAATTGGAGCAGTTCTTTCGCCAACAGCTCTTCTTCTCGGCGGTTGCTGAGTGGCTTGTATTCGCTCGCTTTCTCAGCAAAAAGGCTTGTCGGCGCAAGGGACTCAAGAAGCGGCTTTACACCGGGGAAGTGCGGATAAGAATCCTTGTATCGTTGCCACACTGTCGGCCACGCGTCCTTGCCGCTCGTCAGCTTTTCGGCTGCCGTGATCGCGCCGTCCTTCTCCGGATCGAAGTGATATGTCTTCCGGCATACTGCGCAGAAGGTGGTCCAACCTGCTCCGGCATTCGCTAGTTCCTGCTGAATGCGAACCGGGTCGCTCATCCAACGCAGCAGAGTTCGTGCGGGATCAGGCGTCACTAGTTCGCGGAAATCGGCAGCTTCCAGCTTGCCGGCCTTCAAGGAAGAGACTTCCACCTTCAAAAGTGCCTGTAGGCACTCTTGGATAGCCTTCTTTGTCTCCTGGTCAGCAGCAACATCGAGGCTGAGGCCCGTATTGCCACTCGATAGGAACGCAAAGGGAGTCCAATCTTTTCCGTTCTTCTGTGTCCAGAATTGTCCCTGGAATTGAAGCGCGAATAGGTGAGTCAGCGCCACCGGACATTGGTCCGCGCTGCGGAACACGGAGCGAGCCATCCCCGGAAGATACACCACCGGAACCTCGCCGCCCTGCTGCGTCTCTATCTGATGCCGTATCCACACAGCCGGGCCGGTTGCATTGCCGGGATCGTAATCCCCAAGCGTCCACAGCAGGGGGCAGCTTGCGCGCAGAGCCGGAATCGCCTGCGTCCACAGCCGTTCTTCATCCGGCCATAGAATGACCGTCGGCGCAGCCAGCTCGTGGCTGTTGTAGTTCGCCGCCCAATGCAAAGACTCCACAATCGCCGCGAGGACGTTCATGCCTTCGCGCCTTTCTTCTTCTCCAGAGTCAAGTGGACGTTGTTCCAGCGCGTGCCCACGAACTCCTTGTCTCCGACCGGATCGGTCCCCGGCTCGTCTTTACACCAGAACCACGGATACTCTTCCTTGCGCCGGTTCGATTCCTTGCCCCTATCCTTATCCTGGAGAATTAGAGGAGAATCACGGAATAGACCAGTTCCACGTTTACCAACGTCACCCACTAAAAGAAATGGGCGGATATTTTGGTGAACGCCATCGTTCAGATCGGGATGCCATCCCTCAGCCTGATTCTTGAGCGGCTTCCATCGTGTGAAGATGTCGAGCGGAGCCTCGCCTTCAAGGATGGCGGCGAGTTTTTTCTGAAGTTTCTGTGCAGCGCCCAAGCGATCTGCCGCGCCGGGCTTGTTATCTTTCGCATCTCTGGCTTGATCCTGAATCCAGTCGCCCAGGTAGCTGTAGGTCAGCTTTTGCAGGGTGGCGTGGTCGAGTTTGTGATAGTTCACCAGAGCATGGAAACCGTCTGGACGGCCATCCCAGAGATGCCAAATAAACGGGTGGTCATGGAAGAGCTTGGCGTGTTGCTCGAAGAACTCATCGCGCAACCAATCTTCAAGAGTCTTGGATTTGCTGCCCTTCAATCCAGCAGCGGCAATCAGCGAGCTTTCCTCAAAGCTGCCCAGGGCAGCGGCAAGCAGCGGCCGCAGCCGATTAGCGGCGGCCTGCTCGTGATTGACCGGGGGCAGACAAACGATGCCATCACTATTGGCAAAACCTTCCAGCCCATCGGGGCCAAGGGCAGGACAATCATAAAAACTACTTCCAGTTTGACGCGGCCAGGCGTATCCGAGCAGCCGCGCAACTGCCACATGAAGAGGCTGATCAGAGTTCATTGGATGACCACTAAATAACCATTGCGTTGGGTCGCTTGAGAACGGATGCGGCAGAGGGGTCCTACCACCAACCGAAGTCCATTGATGGGGATTCCAAGATATCTTGCTTACATAACCATTTTCCACAGCAACATTTGGATTAATTGCTCGCAGTGCTTTAGTGAATTCCCCTGTGTGGCAATACTGCCAGACAGCGTCAAGCTGACTTTCGTCTTTAAGAATGATGACCGGAGCAGTGTTAGAGTATTTCTCGCCTGTATATACAGTGGCGGGGAGGTCTCGCATCTTCCCAATAGCAATTCCAATTCGTCCCCAAGCATTATGCCCACGTATTGCGGGATTGCACTCGTTTCCTGCAAGAGTGGCCCAACGAACGATTTGCTCACGACCTGCATAGGTCAAGGTTGAAGCTGGAGGCGTGAGAAACACCTCCCAGTCACTTGTGATCTGTTCAAGTTCCCAGAATAAAAGAACTAAACGCGGATTATCTCCTGTAGAGGTTCCTTGATAGCAAGCAGCGCTAAGACCAAAGAGCTCCTGGTCCTTCCCGATTTCTTCAATAGGAATCAACGCATCATCACCAGCAGCAATCTGCGGTTGGAACCGAGGGGAGCCATTTCCTGTGCGAAGAATCTCTTCTTTTTCCTCAGGATTTAACCCTCTCAGAGCATTGAACATAACGAAAGAATTCGTCGGCGAAGGTGCCACTCGAGAGATGATACATACCGCCGCAAAGGCGCCGGCGGCCTGGGGACTGCAAAATGCATTCTCACCAAGAATCGCAACCGATCTCCATTCGTCCCTATGGAAAAGCTTTTTGCGGATAGGAATGTAAGGTTGTTGATAGAGCCACTGTTGTGGAGTCACAGCCGCCAAGCTTCCGCCTACAACACAGAATGACATACAGCGTTCGACGAAAGCTGTTGCCAAATCCGCGTTTGCACCGAGGTGATTGATAGCTAAAAAGCTACGCAATTCTGGACCATGTTTATCCCTTCTCAGATAGGGCACATTGGTTGCGACAAGTGTAAAATGACCAGCGAGCATTTCCGCCGCATTTGCAAGGCCGCTCGCGATTACTGCCATTTCATGAACGCTATCGTCATTAGCCTCTTGGGCTAGCGCCTTTTCCAGTTTCGGCTGGAGTTCGTGGAACGTTGCCACGACTAAATCGCCTTCAGCAGATCGAGGATTGATAAGACTTCCGAACACTGGAGCTTCTTTAAATAGGTGATAAAGGCGCATCATACCGCGCCGCATCCGATCATCATCGCCCGCAAGGGCTACCCATTCTGCCTCCGTCGCACTCGGAGCCAGTCCAGAGCAGGCGAGGTGAAGTTGCGGAAGGGTTTGATACCCCGCCAGTTTCCAAGCCGTCAGCGCCACATTGAAGGCGGCAATTTGCGTGCAGCGCTCGTCCAGTTCCAAGCCGTGGATATTGTCGTTGAGTACAGCGTTGACAGCAGCTTTCGGGGCGAGTTGTTGTTCCTCCATTCGCAAGCGAACCAGCAGTGGAAGCGCGAAGACCAGGAAATGTCCACTACCCATGCAGGGATCAAGCAGTCGAATCACATTCGCAGTCTTCGGCCAGCCATCAAACGTCCCTGCCGCCGGGCTCCACAGTTTCGTCGTTTCATCCTGCACAAAGCGCAGATAGCGCCACACGATTGCGGGCACGCCCTCGCGTGCATCCAGCCCGGCGCGCAGACGCGCCTCTTCTTCCGTGTCGGCCTGAATGGGGCCGAGCTTGCCTGCCCACCATGCGCCGATGGTGTTGTGGAGCAGGAACTCCACCATGTAGTCCTCGGTGAAGAGCTGCGTGACCGGCGAAAGTTCATCGGCGCCGATCTTCTTACCTGAGTCGTTCACTTCCTTTTTCCGCTGCGCCTGCCAAAACTGATAGGTCCAACCAAGCGCATCATCAGCCTGGAAGCACTCCGAAGGGAGCGAATTGAGCAGGTTGCGCATTGCCACCTGATCGTTCAGCGCAATGGGAAGCTCAAGCACGGGATCGTCGCGACGGAACACGCCCGGCAGAATGCGGCTGGCAAAGCGGCAGGCCAGATCAAAGCCATCGCGGGCGCCAAGCTCGGGAGCCAGTTCCTCGCACTCGTCCAGCGTGATCGGCACCGATCCATTCTCCTCATCGCTGATGAGCAGGTGGTTCTCTGTCAGAAAGCGCGTAAAGAGCAAACGGTGCCAATGCTCATAGGCGGCAAGCTCGGTCAGATGCCGGATGCTCTGCTCACCCTTCGAATCGCGTGCATCCCCAAGGGCCTTGGCCCGCGAACGAAGCCGATTCCGCAGATCACGCTGCACAGGTTGATCTGCCATGTGAGGCCGATACCCCTTTTCGTGCACAGCAAGGTTTTCCAGCGCGGCTTTGCTGGCCATCTCCGCCAGCAAACGGGCTTGAGCCGTGGTGTTTTCAAGTAGCTTACGGTGTTCCTTCGACAGAGAAATCGGCATCCTTCGTTCCTTATAGAATCACAGGCCCCTCTTTGAGGGCTGTTTCAATGGCGGTCTTGGTCTGGTCCAGCCAGGCCGACAGTTCATCCGGGTTGTGGATGGTGGCAGCGCGCAGTGTGACCTTTTTGGCTTTGGGCTCGGCTTCAACAATGGCTGCACTGTGCGCCTTCGCAATTTGAGCAGGCAAGGCATCGGTCTGTGCCTGCCAGGTAGCCAGCGAGCAGCTCTGGAGTGCAGAGAGAAGCTGATCGTCCGTCGCAACCGCGGCCGCTGGTCTCTCCGTTGCTCCTGCTTTGGTGAGTAGGTTGCGGCGCTTTTCTTCGCTGAGCTTTTTCCATGCCGCTTGATTGGCAATCTGCGCTGTCTGTTCCTTGAACACGTCGCCATGCGCTTTATGGACATCCGCCAGCTTGGCCCGTAGCGCATTGGCTGCCGCCTTGAGCACATGAGATACCGGATCTGGATTGTCTAGCAAGGAACGGTTTGCGCGAATGGAAGACAAAGTAGCCAGCCATTCCGGCTGTTCGGCCAAACCCGCCGCCTGAGTCGCGAGTCTTTCTGCCAGTTCGAATGAGGGGAGCCGTTTGCCGATCTCCTTGCCTGTAGCCTGCCAAGAGAGAATCTTCGCTAGCAGCGCATCCTTCTGGCTGAAGATTTCCATCAGCAGATCGTTGCCGGACAGCGTTTCCAAGGCGAGAAACTCTGTTGCAATCGGGGGCAAGGGAGCCGGAGCCGCTCCACCCGCCTGCGCTGCGATGGCCTTGGAATGCTCGATGAAACGGACGGCATCGGTGTGTTCATTGCCCGGCGTGAACTTCATACCGCAATCCTGGAAAAGTTTGCGAATAGCGAGCTTCTGGACGGCGGTAAGGACGGGACTCTCGATGCGGAATGTCGCCTGGCCGATCTTCTTGAGATCTACTTCGGCGAGCGGGAGCAGCGCGCTGTTTACCTTGGCACTAAGATGATTGCTGACGAGCAGAGTGGTCAAGATGGCATTGACTGCATCCTCAGACCAACCATAGGGAGACGCACTGAACTTCTTGCGTAGCTCCAATCCCGTCTTCCCAGAGCCAATGTAGCTGAGGATCGCGGCAGCTACAGGATGGGTTTGCGGGTCTCCCGCGAATCCGAGTTGCTCCAGCGCGTTAGCAGACCCTTCTTTGGCCTTCTTCAGAACCTGGGGCCACTTCATGGAATCCCCGTCACTGAATTTGGGATAGAGCCGATTGAGAACCTGCTTGGCAGCGTCTTCAACTCCTATTTTGACCGTGATGAACGACTGAGACTGACCACCAGAAAGGTAGAGGCTTGCGTTACTGACGATTTCGGCGATGAGTTCATTCGCCGTCTCATCTTGAGTGATTTGCTTCGTCACCATGGCTTGGCGGCATTCCTTCCCTTCGGTTGAGGAGGGCGTGCCTTTGAAGTTGATCGTTTCCTGCGCTGCTTGAGCAGAAGCAATCGCATATTTGATCTCATCCGTATGGTTCTTGGGCAAAAACAGGTGAAGCGTTGGATCGTCCGTACCGAGCTTTTGAATATCAGCAAGCACGGATGCTGGCGGGGCAGAAAAGCCATCGCGTACCCATAGGGTGATGCCCTCTGCCTGCTCTGGCACAGACTCGCTGTAATGAACATTGATTTTGCGGCGAACTCCAGAGCTGCCATGCGGGACAGTGAGCCCGGCCCCAAGCGCCTTTGTGAGCGCCATACTCAGAAGCTGGGAACGCTTATGGGCAATTTGCGGCTCATCCGCGAGTGCGTTGGCACGCCGCTTGCGGAATTCAGCTTCCCATGCGGCGCCCTCGGTGGTTTGCAGGCGGTATTCACTATCCACTTTCATCAGGACACCGTCCTGCTCCAAAGCGTCGAGAACGCCTGGAAGCTGCTGACGAAGCGCAGTGCTTCCCACGACGAGATTCTCACTGAGCAAGTCAGCCAGGTGCTCTGGTTCCGCGCGAATACCTAAGTCAGTAC
>Ga0255356_1002533_pt1 | contig 10431 bp, 5 predicted proteins | sample HBST100metaG_FD_189944 | JGI IMG/M metagenome (GOLD analysis project Ga0255356, IMG submission 189944) | Peat soil microbial communities from Stordalen Mire, Sweden - H.B.S.T100 | ecosystem: Environmental > Terrestrial > Soil > Wetlands > Peat | place: Sweden: Norrbotten County, Stordalen Mire... | reverse complement strand
CAAAGCTATCGTGGCGCGCAGGTCTTCGAGGCCGTGGGGCTCAACCGATCGCTGATCGACGCCTACTTCTCCGGCACCGCTTCGCGCATCGAAGGCGTGGGACTGGACGTGCTGGCACGCGAAGCGCTGATCAAACACGCTTACGCCTTCCAACCGCTGACCGAGTCTGAAACCGAGCTGGTCGTAGGCGGCCAATATCAGTATCGCGAGGGCGGCGAGTATCACCTGCTGAATCCAGGCACCATCAGCAAGTTGCAAAGTGCCGTGCGGCTGAACAATCCGGCCACCTTCCAGGAGTACACCGATCTGCTGGACGATCAGAATCGGCACCTGTGCACGCTGCGTGGGCTGCTCAAGCTCAAATACGCCGACAAGCCTATTCCGCTCGATGAAGTGGAACCGGCAAAGGAAATTGTGAAGCGCTTCACGACCGGCGCCATGAGCTTCGGATCGATCAGCAAAGAGGCGCACGAGACGCTGGCCATTGCGATGAATCGGCTGGGCGGCATGTCCAACACCGGCGAGGGCGGCGAAGAGGAAGAACGCTTCAAGCCCGACGCCAACGGCGACTCGCGGCGCAGCGCTGTCAAGCAGGTTGCCAGCGGTCGCTTCGGCGTCACCACGAATTATCTGGTGAACGCCGACGAGTTGCAGATCAAGATGGCGCAGGGCGCAAAGCCTGGCGAGGGCGGACAGTTGCCCGGCCACAAGGTGGATGAAGTTATCGCCAGGACACGCCACTCGATTCCCGGCGTAGGCTTGATTTCGCCGCCGCCGCACCACGACATCTACTCCATCGAAGATCTTGCGCAACTGATCTACGACTTGAAAAACGTAAACCCTCAGGCGCGCATCGCCGTCAAGCTGGTCTCTGAGGTCGGCGTGGGCACTGTTGCTGCAGGCGTCTCCAAAGCACACGCCGATGTGGTGCTCATCTCCGGCGACAACGGCGGCACGGGTGCTTCGCCGCTCAGTTCCATCAAGCACGCGGGGCTACCGTGGGAGCTGGGGCTGGCTGAGACACAGCAGGTACTGCTGCTGAACGATCTGCGCGGACGCATCAAGGTGCAGACCGATGGCAAGCTTCAGACCGGCCGCGACGTGGTTATCGCCGCACTGCTAGGCGCCGAGGAGTTTGGCTTCGCCACCATGCCGCTGATCAGCATGGGCTGCATCATGATGCGCAAGTGCCACCTGAATACTTGCTCGGTAGGCATTGCAACTCAGGACCCTGTATTGCGCGCTCGCTTCAAGGGCCAGCCCGAGCACGTGGTCAACTTCTTCTTCTTCATCGCCGAGCAGATGCGCCAGCACATGGCCAAGCTAGGCTTCCGCACAGTCGACGAGATGGTGGGCCGCGTGGACAAGATTGACGCCGCCATCGCCGATGCACACTGGAAGGCCAAGGGCATCGATCTCTCATCGATTCTCTACACACCCACACTGCCCTCGCGCGTGGCGCGCCGCAAAGTCCAGGCCCAGGATCATGGTCTCGACAAGGCTCTCGATCACGTTCTCATCGAAAAGGCAGCACCGGCCCTTGAATCGAAGTCTCCGGTCAAGGCCAGCTTCGCCATCCGTAACGTACACCGCACGGTGGGAGCTATGCTCGGAGGCGAGATTGCCCGCCGCTACGGATCGGCTGGACTGCCGGACGGCACCATCCACTTCAAGTTCAATGGCTCGGCCGGCCAAAGCTTCGGCGCATTCGTTCCGAACGGCGTCACGCTTGAGCTGGAAGGCGACTCCAACGATTATCTGGGCAAAGGGCTCTCTGGCGGACGCATCATCGCTTACCCGCCGAAGACCTCCAGCTTCCTGCCTGAAGAGAGCATTCTGGTGGGCAACGTCGTGCTCTACGGCGCAACCAGCGGCGAAGTTTTCTTGAACGGTATCGCTGGCGAGCGCTTCGCCGTTCGCAACTCCGGGGCCATCGCGGTAGTTGAGGGCGTAGGCGATCACGGCTGTGAATACATGACCAACGGCACGGTCGTCGTGATCGGTAATACTGGCCGCAACTTCGCCGCAGGCATGAGCGGTGGACGAGCCTTCGTCTACGACGAAGAGGGCGACTTCTCCACGCGCCGCTGCAACCAGTCCAGCGTTGATCTGGAGCCGCTTGCCACCGACGCCGATGTGGCTGAAGTGCACGGCCTGCTTGAACGCCACCGGGATCTGACCGGCAGCCCGCGCGCCGCCTGGATTCTAGAGCATTGGAGCGAGGCACAGCCGCGCTTCATCAAGGTATTTCCGCACGAGTACAAGCGCGTGCTCGGTGTTCCACGCGTCGAAGCGGTCTATGTTTCCCCCACAAACTTGTCGCCTCTGGTGGCGGCTACGGCAGAGGTGCAGCATGGGTAAGGTAACTGGATTCCTTGAAATTGAACGCGAACAACCCACTCGCCGAAAGGTTGAGGATCGGCTAAAGGACTGGTTCGAAATCTACGAACCGTTTCCTGAGGAGAAACAGCGCGAGCAGGGTGCCCGCTGCATGGATTGTGGCGTGCCGTTCTGCCACACTGGCTGTCCGGTCAACAATCTGATTCCCGACTGGAACGATCTGGTCTACAACGGCCGCTGGGAAGCAGCAATCCACCGCCTCCACGCCACCAATAATTTCCCTGAGTTCACCGGTCGCATCTGTCCAGCGCCCTGCGAAGCAGCGTGTGTGCTCGCCATCAGCCAGCCAGCCGTCTCCATCAAGTTGATGGAGCGCAGCATTGTCGAGCGCGGCTGGGAAGAGGGCTGGATCCATCCCGAGCCGCCCGAGCAGAACACAGGCAAGAGAGTTGCCGTAGTGGGCAGCGGCCCGTCGGGCCTGGCCGCAGCGCAACAGTTGCGCCGCGCCGGGCACTCCGTCACTGTTTATGAAAAGGCAGATCGCATCGGCGGCCTGATGCGCTACGGAATCCCCAACTTTAAGCTTGAAAAACACGTTCTGGACCGCCGCATCGAGCAGATGCGCGCCGAGGGCGTAACCTTTGTGACCAACGCGCATGTAGGGGTCAACGTGCCGGTCGACGCGCTCACCGAACATTATGATGCCATTCTGCTTTGTGGTGGCTCTGAGCAGCCGCGTGACCTAAAGATTCCCGGACGCGAGCTCAAGGGTATTCACTTTGCCATGGAGTTCCTGCCCCAGCAGAACCACCGCTGCGAAGGCGACCTGGTCGATCCATCTCTCGACATTCTCGCCGAAGGCAAGCGCGTCGTCATCATTGGTGGTGGCGACACTGGCGCCGATTGTCTGGGTACGAGCCTCCGGCAGCGCGCCTTGAGCGTCCATCAGTTCGAGATCATGCCAAAGCCGCCCACTGAGCGCGCTGCCTCTACTCCCTGGCCGATGTGGCCTCTGCAGTTGCGCACGGAAACCTCCCACGAAGAAGGCGGTATCCGCGACTGGAGCATCAACAGCATAAAATTCGTTGGCGATGAAAATGGCCACGTCAAGCAAGTGCATGCTCTCCGCGTTGGCCCTCCGCCGACTTTCACTCCTATCGAAGGCTCCGAGTTCACGCTCGACGTTGATCTGGTCCTGCTGGCTATGGGCTTCCTTGGGCCTGTCCGCTCGGGGATGATCGAGCAGTTCGGTGTCGAGTTGGACAAACGCGGCAACGTGGCCACCAACGGAGACTACCAGACCTCGGTCGAGAACATTTTTTCCGCAGGCGATATGCGCCGCGGTCAATCTCTGGTGGTTTGGGCCATCTCTGAAGGCCGCAAGGCCGCAGCAGCCGTTGACCGCTATCTGACTGCAGAGGAAGAACCGCTGCAACACGCCCTTCACTCGGCAGCTACACCACTCCGGGCATAGAAACCATAACGAAACCGCCGAAACTATATCTCCAGGCGAAGCTCATCCTCCCCACAGGCGGAGCTTCGCCTTTCGGACAGCCGTCAGTATCCGGCTGCCGGTTGCGAAGCCATCCAGGATTCTAACTGAACAGAAATTCTCGATGTGAACTCCTCCCGCCCTCTCGAAGATAGATGATTACTGTCCGAGAACATCGTGGGATCGTTGATAGGAAAGCCGTAGTCGCCATCGATATAGGGAACATGGCGAGCGCCGAGGATTTCTCTAAAGTCTTTCTTTAGCAATTGAATATCTGGATTGGAGGACACCGGCTGGGGCATGGGCGTGTCGATAAACATAACTGCAATGTTATGACTGTGAGCCAGATCGATGATATGGTAAAGTGCCGATAGCTGGTCTGCGTTGGGCGTATGCCCATTCATGGAGACATTTAACCTGCTAAACGCGTCTGCCGACAAGCCCGAAAAATAGAGATCATTCCTCCCGCCTTTGTACGATCCTCTTTCCACGATTGGCGAATAGAAAGGACCCGTGACAATTTCATCATTGCCGCGGTTCACGACGAGATCAAAAATGTCGAGAAAGGATGAAGGAAAACTGCGTTGCGAGAGATAAGAACGAATGATGGCCACCTTCAAGGGAGGCGGCGCATCAGAGAAATAGCGCGGGTCCTGGAGATCGGGCCTGCGGGCAAGCAAAGCGCTGTAAGCTTCAATCACTAAATAACGAGGGCAATGATCCGGCCTCGCTACCAGGTAATCCAGCATCTGCGAAGCTGCGCTCAAATCCGTGCTGTCATAGGATATTTGAAACGATTCCGTAACGCCCGTACGCCTCTCCAGCAGGTGCATATCGTAGGATTTACGCGTGTGCGACGAACCGATCAAAAGCAAATCGAGCCTAGGTTGAGATAGAACTCCGCCAAGGCCGAAATTCTTCGGCGCCAGTCTGTGCTCGACAAAGAACTTTGAGGTCACGAGGCAAAGCAGAATTGCAAACGCTGAAAGAGCAAGCTTGCAGATATAGGACCACCCTCGCCGTGCCTCTGATTCATTCATCGCGGGTTGACTCATAAGCATAGCCGTTTCTGAGATCAAAATTGAAAGTAGACAAAGGCCGACGATCTCAACACGCCGAACAGCATGATCGCTTCAAACAGCACAACTGTCGTAGCGAATTGCAGTTTCAATGAGGCACGAAATGCTTCGCATGCTCTTCGGAGAGCTGACTCTTGGCACAGTTCGGTTGCAAACATGATGGCTATAAAAATGAAGGTAACTGCGCCAATTGCGACTGAAGTAATGTCGCCAGCGAAGGGAAAAAAGGCGAATCCAATGCTCGATCCGCTAAGCGTTGTCTGAGTGGCAATTCTGCTCATGATGCTCAGAGCTGCATGAAGGCTCTGGGCCCTGAAGAAAATCCAACCTATGCAGATGCAGGCCAACACCACAGCACGGCGAAGAAGATTACCGACCATATTTGTCGGGTAATGCCATCCAAGACTCTTGAGATGATTCTCACCTATGAGCAAGAGACCGTTATAAGTTCCCCATATCACAAATGTCCAGTTTGCTCCGTGCCAGAGACCGCTGATAGCGAAGGTAAGCAGTAAGTTGACATAGTGACGAGACAGAGAAACCCGATTGCCCCCCAAGGGAATATAGACGTAGTCCCGGAACCATGTGGAGAGTGAAATATGCCAACGCTTCCAGAACTCGGCAAAACTCGTTGAAAAGTACGGGTGGTTGAAATTGGTCATCAGTTGAATGCCCATGATCCTGGCGCAACCAATAGCAATACATGAATATCCGGCGAAATCCGCATAGATTTGGACGGAGAAGAGCAATGTGCCAACTAGCAGCGAGAGACCAGACTGCGTCTGCCAATGGTTATAGACCGCATTCACATAGACAGCGCTACGATCCGCGATGACCATCTTCTGGAATAGGCCCCAGGCAATCAGAGTAAGTCCGCGTGAAAGGTTTGATAACTCGAATCGATGGTCTTCGTAGAACTGGTGCAGAAGATTCTGCGGACGCTCAATCGGGCCCGCTACTAACTGCGGATAGAACATCACATATAGAGAGTAGATGCCGAAATTCCGTTCCGGCTGCTGCTTTCCGCGATATACCTCTATAACATAACTGAGACTTTGAAAGGTGTGAAAGGAAAGCCCAATAGGAAGCAGGATGTGCGCGATGGGAAAGTCCTGTGCCGCTCCTAGCAAGCCTTGCAATTCGCGCATTGTCATATCGAAAAAGGTGCAGTATTTGAATACAAACAAGACTAGGCAAGTGCTGATGATGCTTACCTGCAAATAGACTAGCCGTCTGCGTCCCGTCGACTGAGCGATCATGATTCCCATGCCGTAGTCGATCAGAATTGTTGTAAACAAAATGAATATATAGGCGGGAATAAATGCCATATAAAAAACACAGCTTGCCGCCAAAAGCATCTTCCAGCGCCAGCGCCATTCGAGCACGTAGTAAAGAATAGTTACAACAGTAAAAAATAGAACAAACTGCAATGAATTGAATAACATTGAACCTGTCCGAGCTCATTTGAATATTTTTAGTAGTCTAGCACAGCGAATGGTTCACTTGTCCCGTCGTTGCGGGGTCGCGGAAAGGGTGGCACCGCTCCTCAGCAACCCTATTCCACATTTTTCTTCAAAAAAGGGCGAAGCCACAATGGCCTCGCCCTTTTCCCTTCCGTTAGTGGACTTACTTCGCCAGTGGCGCACGCAGATCGCCGCCGGTCATCTCTTTGGGTAGGCCCAGGTTGAGAATATTAAGCAGAGTGGGCGAGATGTCGCGCAGCGAGCCATCCGGTCGCAGGCGATAGTGGGGGGCTTCCTCGGCCACATAGATCATGGGCACGGGGTTGGTGGTGTGCGCTGTGTGCGGAGCGCCAGTAACCAGGTCCACCATCTGCTCTGCGTTGCCATGATCGGCGGTAATCAACCAACTGCCATTCTTCTCGCGAATGGATTTGTAGACTCGGCTCAACTGAGCGTCGATGGCCTCAATGGCCCGGATTGTAGGCTCCAGCTTGCCGGAGTGACCCACCATATCCGCGTTGGCAAAGTTAGCCACAACTAAGTCGAAAGTCGTGTCCTCAATGGCTTTTACGATAGCATCGCCTATAGCTTCGGCCTTCATCTCAGGGGCCAGATCATAAGTAGCGACCTTGAGCGATGGAATCAGCACGCGGTCTTCGCCGGGGAAAGGCGTCTCGATTCCGCCGTTGAAGAAGTAAGTCACATGGGCGAACTTCTCAGTCTCGGCCACGCGCAGATTGCGCAGATGGTGTTGAGCAAGCACATTGGCCAGAATATTATCGAGCGACTCCGGCGGCATGATGAGCGGCAGTTCATAGAGCTTGTCGTACTGCGTCATGCAAAGGTAGTAGAGGTCTTTGGGAATTTCGGCACGGGGAATCGCCTGATCGAGCGCCTCCCAGCCATCCAGATCGCGTCCGCCCTGCTTGTTCAGTCCGCTCTCCCGCATCAACACGCGGGTAATTTCGCGGGCACGGTCGGAGCGGAAGTTGAAGTTGATGCAGACGTCCTCATCGCGAATCTGCGCCACCGGCTTACCCGCTGCGTCCACTACCACGAATGGAATAATGAACTCGTCGGTGACGCCGTTGTTGTAGCACTCGGTCATGCGCGCCACGGGATTGGCGTACGCGCCGCCCTCCGCCTTGCCGGTAACCATAGCGTCGAAGGCCTTGCGCTCGCGCTCCCAGCGCTTATCACGATCCATTGCGTAGTAGCGGCCGCTGACGGTGGCTACCTTGCCCACGCCGTACTCGCGCATCTTCTGCTCGAGTTGCGCGATGTAGCCGGCACCGGAGGCAGGCGGCGTATCGCGTCCGTCCATGAAGCAATGCACGTAGACCCTGGTCAGACCGTACTCGCGTGCGGTGCGCAGCAGGGCGTAGAGGTGCTCGAGTTGCGAGTGAACGCCGCCGCCCGAACAGAGGCCGAATAGATGCAGTTGCCGTCCGCCTTCGCGCGCGCGCTTCATGGCCTGCGCGACAGCCGGATTCTTCGCGAACTCGCCCGAGGCAATGGCGGCATCGATCCGCGTGATGTCCATCTGCACGATGCGCCCTGCGCCGAGATTCAAGTGGCCGACTTCGCTGTTGCCCATCTGCCCGTCGGGCAAACCCACAAAGTGGTTTGAGGCCTGGATCAGCGTGTTGGGGTACTCACGCAACAGCTTGTCGTAGGTGGGCTTTTTGGCCAGCGCAATGGCATTATTGGCGGTTTCTGCACGATAGCCCCATCCATCAAGGATGGTCAGAACGAGGGGACGCTTGTAGTTAGACACGAGTCGCTTCCTTTGAGGTGGGGGTTGATGGATTTCAGGTGAGACAAGAACCCCAGGTCTCAAGATTGAGACCTGGGGCACCCGCTTTTAGCTATAACTCTTAGTCGTTGTAGTTGAGGCTTTCCAGGCCAAGGAAGACCGCGCCGGAACCCAGTTCCTCTTCAATGCGGAGCAACTGGTTGTACTTGGCGATGCGGTCGGTGCGGCTGACCGAGCCGGTCTTGATCTGGCCCACGCCGGTGGCAACGGCCAAGTCGGCGATGAAAGTATCCTCTGTTTCACCCGAACGATGGGAGATGACCGAAGTGTAGCCGTAGCGGCGACCAAGATCGATGGCTTCCAGGGTCTCGGTGATGGTACCGATTTGGTTGACCTTGATGAGAATGGAGTTAGCTACGCCCTCTTCAATACCGCGCTGCAGGCGTTTGGTGTTTGTCACGAACAGGTCGTCACCAACCAACTGAATGCGGCTGCCCAACTTGTCGGTGAGCAGCTTCCAGCCCGCCCAGTCGTCCTCGGCCAAACCGTCCTCGATCGAGAGGATGGGATACTGGCGGCTCCAGTTGTCGTAGAAGGCAACCATCTCTTCGCTGGAAAGTTCGCGCTTGTCACTCTTCTTGAAGACGTACTTCTTCTTTTCCTTGTCGTAGAACTCGCTGGATGCGGGATCAAGGGCTATGCCAATCTGCTCGCCTGGCTTATAACCAGCCGCTTCGATGGCTTCGAGAATGAGTTCGATCGCTTCGTCGTTGGACTTGAGCGAAGGAGCAAATCCGCCTTCGTCACCAACAGCAGTGTTGTAGCCCTTCTTCTTAAGCACGGTCCTGAGAGTGTGGAAGGTCTCAGCTGCCCAGCGTAGCGCCTCGGAGAAACGCTCAGCGCCGACCGGCATGATCATGAACTCCTGGAAGTCCACATTGCTGTCGGCATGGGCTCCGCCGTTAAGTACGTTCAGCATGGGAGTGGGTAGCACAGAGGCGTTGACGCCACCCAGGTAGCGGTAAAGGGGAATTTCGAGTGTTTGGGCCACGGCGCGCGAAGCGGCCATGGAGACGGCAAGAATGGCATTGGCGCCCAGCTTGGCCTTATTCGGCGTGCCGTCCAGAGCGATCATGGTCTGGTCGAGCAGCCGCTGATTGGAGGCGTCCATGCCTTCCAGCTCAGGTGCAATGAGGGTTTCCACGTTGGCGACGGCCTGTAGTACGCCCTTGCCCAAATAGTGGCTCTTGTCTCCGTCGCGCAGTTCCACGGCCTCGTGCTCACCGGTGGAAGCGCCCGAAGGCACTATGGCGCGTCCTAATGCGCCGCTTTCCAGAATTACGTCTGCTTCCACGGTCGGATTGCCGCGCGAGTCTAATACCTCGCGGGCGCGAATGGCAACAATCTCAGTCATATTGGTCCTCACAATGCGATGCTGTAGCCGGTCGTTCAGTTGCGGACGGCGATCCACGGCAAGAGTTTCTCCGGCGGCGCTTTGAATCGTTTCCAGAAGCTCATGCACGTTCGCAATTCCTCTCCGTCCAACGCTAAGAAACGGTGAATGTCCGTAGTGATTCTAGCAAATTGGGCCACCACGAATGGTGTAACGGCGGTCACATGGGCCAAGCCGATGAAGTGAGCCGAAGTGAGTTGCCTAAGTTGATTCGTGTCTCCAGAGGCACTGGCTCAACATCTCAGTATGGCACCGGCAGACGATGTACGCTAGCCTAGCCTTGGGTGAGCTGGCGCGCGGCTCCCGCACGGACTCGGGTTATGATGAGCAACTGTTCCGGCGAAACGGGGTCTGCACTCACAGATGGTTCTTTGCCCGTGCGCAGGCGAAAAGGAGATTTGAATGAACCGGCCAATACTTGTGTGTGCCTTGATGTTCATGGCCACTGCCGCTCTGGGAGCGCAGGAGACAAGCCATGCAGGTCAGTCTAACCCTTATCAGGGAATCTCGACGCCTCCTCCTGACGACACCATCGTGACAACCAGTACGCCCAAGCCTGCGGCTGGAAGACCGATCGCGTCACCCGTTGTATCTCCTGCTCAGAATCAGGATTCGGCTCCCGTGCAGTTTCAACCCACTTCGACCAACTCCACCGTGAGTTCTGCTGATCCGGACGGCGGAATCGTCGCGGTCCAGCAAAAGGCTCCCGCGCCGGCAGAACCAACACTGACAGCGCGCAGCCGCATAGCTGATCCGGACGGCGACATTGTGCACCCACGGCCGGCGCAGCCCGGCACCCTCCAGGAAGGCACGACGATTCGCGTCGAGTTGCTGGACCGGCTCTCAAC
>Ga0255356_1002532_pt1 | contig 10432 bp, 4 predicted proteins | sample HBST100metaG_FD_189944 | JGI IMG/M metagenome (GOLD analysis project Ga0255356, IMG submission 189944) | Peat soil microbial communities from Stordalen Mire, Sweden - H.B.S.T100 | ecosystem: Environmental > Terrestrial > Soil > Wetlands > Peat | place: Sweden: Norrbotten County, Stordalen Mire... | reverse complement strand
AAATAGGGAGATGGCTTGGCATTGAGTGTCCTCTTATCAGCTTTTCTTAATTAGATCACGCAGACTTCGAAAAGTTTCAGGAAAAGTCCTTCTTCCCGGATTCTCTCTCCTCCTGTAAACCGGGCAGCCCTCTCTGGTACGGCCCAGGACAGAACTCAGTTCCCGTGTCGAAACGCGCGGCGCCGGCAATTTTCCTTGAAGCGCCCCGAGGGGCTCAAACCGGAGTCGTATCTGGAACCGCAAACGGACAAAAACAGGCCACCCGAGGCGCCCCTTCGTTGCCGCAGAGATGTACTGTAACTCGAAGAATGTATCGGCCAAAACTCGAAGAAGGTGAGCGAGGTCGAGCGGAGGCTAGAGCGGAACCAGAGTCGATGGTTCCCGAAACCACAGCATTCCAGTCGACGCGACCATCGGGGAGCGGCGACCTTGCACAAAACTTAACAGGACACAGTAACTTTGGTTCCGCTCTAGTTCCAAGGATATGCTCGAAGCGGGTTGGGAAGACGCGCATCCTTTTGGTAAATCAATCTACAACCCAATGCTGCTGCACCGGACGCCGTTCCTCGTTAGTATAAGAGGACAGGAACTTGGAGAAAGTAACGCAACAGGGCGCGGTTCCCGTCTGTGTTAGGGAGATATGGTCTTGAAGGCAAATCCGGGGCCCCCAGCGACAGGTCTTCGTCGCGTGGGCGAGAATCCTACGTGGCAATGCAGCAAGCGGCCGGGGTGCGGTATCCTCCTGGCTTGCCTCCTTGTCTTCGGGATCTCGGGCCGAATCGGTGTTTGGAGTCAGAGTCTTGCCAGCGGCGAAGGCAGTTCCGGGGTGAGTGGCGATCAGGCAGCGCAGACGCCATTCGATTCCCTTGCCCAGTGGGAGGGTTTGACGGTACGGCGCATCTCGTTCGACGGAGTTTCAGCCGACCGTCTTGCGCCGCTGCCCAGCCATCTGGCCCAGGCCGAAGCTACACCTTTGAACCGCGAAAACCTGCGAAGGAGCCTTCGCCAGCTCTTTGCGACAGGTCTCTTTGACACCATTGCCGTGGAGGGAGTCCGCGAACAGGATGGCGTGGCTCTCATCTTTCGCGGAACGCCGCGGACCTTCATCGGGGCAGTCAGCGTGGACGGCGCCAAGGGCGCCACCGTCAATACACAGCTTGAGCGGGCCACCCAACTGGCGCCAGGAACCCGTTTTACTCCGGCCAAACTGAGCCAGGCGCTCGAGCAGATGCGCGCCACGCTGGCTCAGGACGGCTTTCACGAGCCGGTGATTACCCAAACCCTGACGGCCCATCCGGAGGAGCAGCTCGTGAACATTGCGTTTCAAGTGGTTTCCGGTCCACAGGCGCGCGTGGGGGGCGTTGAGGTAACGGGCGACTCTGGGATGAGCATGGACGATTTTCGCCACCATGCGCACTTGAAAGCCGGCCAGCACGTAGACAATGAAACCGGCAACCGTGCCCTGGCGGGGGTGCTGAAGACCTACCAGCGAGAGCGGCGGCTGGAAGCTGAAATCAAGCTCGAGTCCCAGCAGTACGTTGCGGAGGGCCAAAAGGCCAACTTCCGCTTTTCCGCCAACCGGGGCCCCACTGTCAAGGTGCTGGTCGAGGGCGCCAAGATTAGTCCGGGCCGGCTCAAGCGGGTGATTCCCATCTTCGAGGAGGGCAGCGTGGACGAGGACCTGCTCAACGAGGGCAATCGCCGGCTGCGGGACTATTACCAGCGAATGGGCTACTTCGACGTGAAGGTGGAGCACGAAGCACAAACCAGGACTGCCGAGCAGGTGACGATTCTCTACAAGGTGCGGCTGGGGCCGCGGCGGCGGGTCGAGCGGGTCTCGGTTACGGGCAACCGCTACTTTGACTCCGCAACGCTGAAGGAACTGCTCATCGTGCATGCCGCCGACTCCCTCAACCGCCACGGCGACTACAGTCAGGCTCTCGTCGTGGCCGACGTCAACGCGATTCAAGCCCTCTACCGGAACAATGGTTTCGCCAAGGTCAGGATTACGCCCGAAACCAGCACAGCCGGAAGCAGAGAGGCCACCGCGCAGCCCATCCGTGGTAGGCCATCTTCCTCACAGCAGTGGAAAACCGCCCCGCTCTCTGTGGTTTACCGCATTGACGAGGGCGAACAACTGCGAGTGGGCACATTGCTCCTGGAGGGAAACGCGCATGTGGACGCCGCCAAACTTACGCCGCTGCTGAACACGGCCGTTGGGCAACTGCTTTCGCCGCAGAACATGGCCGGAGATAGAGACGCGCTGTTGACCGACTATATGAGCCGGGGGTTCGACCATGTGCAGGTTGAGGTCACCCAGCAGACGGAGCCGGCCGACCCGAGCAAGGTGGATGTAGCCTTCCACATCACCGAGGGACAGCAGATTTTTGTGCGCAAGGTGTTGCTCACCGGACTGCACTATACCCGCCCGGATACGGTGGCCAAAGCCATTACCCTGCATCCCGGCGACCCGCTCAACGAGACTGCGTTGATGGAAACGCAGCGCAATCTTTACGACTTTGCCCTCTTCAACGAGGTCGATACGGCCGTCGAGAACCCCTCCGGGGGAGAGACATATAAGACTGTGCTGTTGCAAGCGGCAGAGGCACGGCGCTGGGCTTTGACCTATGGCTTTGGCCTGGAAGCCCAGACCGGAACGCCGCAATACAACTGCGGCGGCATCAGAGCCAGCGGCGTCAGTTGCAGCCCGAACGGCAAGACAGGCGTGAGCCCCCGCGTGCTTGCCGACATTACCCGCAACAATCTCTTCGGCCGGGAACAATCCATTTCGCTGCGTGGCAACTACGGCCTGCTGGAGCAGAAGATTGACCTGCTCTTTCAGAACCCGCACTTCGAGGGGAACCGAAACTTTGGACTGACTCTATCCGGCGGCTACGCCAACAGCCTGGACGTTTCCACTTACGTGGCATCCAGAATGGAAGTCGGGGGGCGCTGGACAGAACACTTCAATTCGCCGGGCTCTCTGATCTCCAAGGCCAACACATTCGTCTATGAATTTGACTTCCGCCGGGTGAAGGTGGAAGCTGACAGTCTCCAAGTCGCCCCCGGCGAAATCGAGCAGTTGGCTACGGCGGTGCGCGTGGCGGGTCCATCGCTAACCTGGATTCGCGACACCCGCGACTCACCCCTCGATGCGCATCGGGGCACATACACCAGCGTTCAGGAGTTTCTCTCCGGCGACTCCTTTGGCGCCCAGGCCAACTTCAACCGCCTCGACCTGTCGAATTCGAGTTACTACGGCTTCAATAAAGGCCGTTTCGTCTTGGCCCGCAACACGCGCTACGGGCAGGAACGGGCCTTTGGTAAGCTCGAGAACGAGCTGATTCCTCTCCCCGAGCGGCTCTATGCAGGCGGAGCCACCTCGCTGCGGAGCTTCGGCAGCAATTCAGCTGGACCGCGCGACCCGGACACTGGTTACCCCGTCGGCGGGGCGGGCGCGTTGATCAACAGCACCGAGTTGCGCCTGCCGCCGCCCACTCTACCCTGGCTCGGCAATACCGTCAGCGTGGTTCTCTTCCACGATATGGGCAATGTCTTCACCAACGCCTCCGACGCCTGGGCCAGCGCCCTCAGAGTTCGCCAGCCCGAGCGCGATAAGTGCAAGAACACGACGCTACCCACGACTCCACCACCGTCGAATTCGACCGGGATAGAGGGAACGTGCAGCTTCAACTACTTCTCCCATGCGCCCGGCCTTGGTTTGCGCTACCATACGCCGGTGGGGCCCATCCGGTTCGACTTCAGCTATAACCTGAATCCGCCCATTTATCCGGTGATCTACAACTATTCGCAGTCGGATATCACCGCCAATCAGCATGTAGGTGAAGCCCCACACTTCAACTTTTTCTTCAGTCTGGGACAGACTTTCTGATGCGCGATCGGACCCAAATTCGACTCAATAGCAAACATGGATTGGCCTGCGTGTGGGCGATGGCGGCGTGTCTGGCCGCCGCAGGAGCGGTTTCGGGCGTGGCTCAGGGTCTGACCCAGGCAACTCAGTCAAGTCATGCCGTCGTGCTCGACCGGGTAGTGGCCGTGGTCAACAACCAGGCCATCCTGGCCAGCGATCTGGACGAGGAAATGCGGTTGACGGTGCTGGACCCTGGCCGGGCCGGACTCGGCGTTCTCACGCCCCGGCGCGCCCTGGAGCAGTTGATCAGCCGCGCGCTTATCCAGCAGCAGATTCGTCAGGAGGACGCACAGGCGGCAGAGCCTTTGCAAGCCGAGGTCGATGCCCGCCTGGCGGAGATTCGCAAGGAAGTGCCCGCCTGTCTCCGGCAGAACTGCGCTTCTGACGAGGGATGGAAGGCGTTTTTGGCCGCGCACGGGCTGGCGCAGAAACGGGTGGAAGTCTATCTGCGCAACCGGCTTCAGATTCTGCGCTTCATCGAACTGCGCTTCCGGCAAGGGATTCTCATCTCCCCGGAGGAGATCCAGACGTACTACCGCGAAACGCTGCTGCCCCAGTATGCACCGGGCGAAGCGGTTCCACTGCTGGACAAGGTGTCCCCGCGCATTGAAGAGATTCTGCTGGAACAGCAGGTGAACGTGCTCTTCGACGACTGGCTCAGGAACCTGCGCAAGCAGGGCGGCGTGGAAGTGCTGGACCCATCGCTTGAAACCCCTGAAACCCCAGGCGACACAGGGAAAGGAGGCGCATGAGCGATCCCGAATCCACGCCTTCTCTCCCCGCCGAGACTCCTGAGCCCGTTACGCCGTCTGAAGCGCCCCGTCCCAGCCGTCTGCGCCGCTTTTTTCTGCTTCATCTTCCTCTGGGTGTGGCCGGCGTGGCGATTCTGCTGGTGGTAGCTGTTGTCGGCCTGTATTTTGCGGCCAGTTCCGCCAGCTTTGAGAACTTTGTGCGCAGGCAGATGGTGAACAATCTGGAATCCGCCACCGGCGGACGCGTTGAAATCGCTTCCTTCCATTGGCGTCTGCTCAACCTGGAAGCCGAGGCGGACGGGTTAGTCATCCACGGCCTCGAAGCCCCCGGCGAGGCTCCCTATGCTCAAGCCGATCACGTCCGTGCGCGATTCAGTGTGCTGGGTTTCCTGAGCCCACGCATTCTACTGCGCGACCTGGAGATCGCACGCCCCCAACTGCACCTGATCGTCTACGCCGACGGCTCAACCAACCAGCCGCAACCCCGCAAGCGCAGAAAGCCAGGCAAACCCGCGCTCGACAAGTTCTTCGATCTGAGGGCCGGGCACATAGCGGTCGAGCAGGGCGTTCTGGAGTACGAGAACCGCGCCGCGGCCTTTGATTTTCAGGATCGGTTCATTCCGCTCGACTTTGCCGCCAGCGATCTCTCCCTGCGCATGACCTATATACCGGCGACCCTATCCTTTCATCTTCCTTCTAGTGCAAAGTCAGGGAACCAAGAGAGTTATCGCATCGAGGCCGGAGTCAGGGATCTGAGCCTCACGCGCGGCCCTTCGTCCAAATCGGGCAAGGCGCAGCCAGTTGAAGGACTTCTCCAGACCACATTGGATCTGACGCGAACCGATCTAACTCTGCGCTCCTTGCGCCTCACCGCTCGCAGCCACGGCATCAAGGACCGCACGTTGGAAATCTCTGGCTCCCTTCATGATTTTGCCCGTCCCCGCTGGCAGGCCAGGGCTGCGGGAGAGCTGGATATGCGCTTGCTCGACCCCATCACGGGCTACCCTTTTGCGCCGGAAGGCATTGCCCACCTGGACCTCAATGGCTCCGGACAAGCAGGAAGCTTCCGCGCCGATGGTAGCGTACACGTCGAGGACGGTGCTTATATCGGGACCGGCGTCGTCGCCACAGGCGTGGGACTTGATGCGCATCTTCATGCCGACTCCGATCAGTTGCTGATTACCTCGATTGTTGCCCGTCTGCGCCAGGGCGGCCAGATTGATGGCGACCTCTCGCTGGTTCACTGGCTGCCCACGCATCCGGCTATCGCGGCAAACGGCAAATCCGACAGCGTCAGAATTCTACCCGTCCAGCCTTCCGACGAGATCACCATTCCTGTCAATGGCAAGGTGACGGCTCAATTCAAGGATGTTGCCCTGGACACGCTGCTAGGGATGGTCTGTGACCCACCCTTCCAGCATCTCGGCTTTGACGCGCGGCTCAACGGCCCTGCCAACGCGCTATGGATCAAGGGCGACGTCCGTACCCTCTCCGTGGGCGCATTGTTGAGTCTCACTCCACCGGCGCAGGCAGCTCAAGGGAGGGTGAGCGCCGGCGGCCTGGTGGACGCCACCTATACCCAGCGCGACGGCGCGGTCGATCTCCGAAAACTGGAACTCAATCTGCCCTCCAGCCATCTACAGGCGCACGGCCATTTGGGCGCATATCCTCTGACCAGCGCCTCCGCGCTCGCCGTTGATTTCCACACCGGAAACCTCGGCGAGTTCGATACTGTTCTGCGCGATCTGGAACTAACCCATAACGGAAAAACAGGAACCGCTGCCCTGCCCATCGCGCTCAATGGCCAGGTAGATTTTCACGGCACATGGACAGGCTCGCTTGTCGATCCGCGCCTTGCAGGCAACTTGAAGGCCACGCAACTAGCCGTCGAAATCCCAGCCAGCTCGGGCGCCCGCTCCGGCCCGCCCCAGTTGGTCCACCTGGATTCAGTCGAGGCCACCGGCAGCTATTCAGCGTCACGCATTGTGATCGAACACGGGCTGCTCCATCGTGGGAACGCCGAGATCAATCTCAGTGGCAGCCTGGCTGGGGCGACTGGAAGCGCTGCCCACGGTACGGCGCCCATTCCCTCCTACGACGCCAACTCCGTTCTTCATCTCCGAATGCGCGCTGGCCAAGTCGGCATGGACGATCTGCGGCCGTTCACCGGCCAGAACCTGCCTGTGGCGGGCGCTCTCGATGCGCAGCTTCAGATCGACGGCCCCATCCACGCGCTGGCTGGCTCCGGATGGGCCGAGCTGAACAAGGGCAGCGTCTACGGCGAACCGGTGGACCACATCCGAGCGCAGGGCACGGTCGCCAACCAGACCATCAAGCTAACCTCGCTCACGGCGAATGTGGACGCCGGCAAGATTTCGGCCACCGGCAGTTACGGCCTTCAATCCCACCGCTTACAGTTGGACGCCAAGGGCGCTGGAATCGACATGGCCCGCATCGAATTTCTGCGCCGCAAAGGCTTGGCCGTAACTGGCAAACTTGGATTTACCGTGCAGGGCTCGGGAACGCGCGACGATCCGCGCCTTGAAGTCCAAGCCAACTTGCCCGGCCTCGTACTGAGCGGAGAACCTCTCGGCGGACTGGAACTGCGAGCGCACACCGCCAACCGCATCGTCACCTACGACCTGACATCCCGCCTGGAGGCTGCCGAACTTACCGCGCACGGCCAGACGGCGCTCACCGGTGAATATGCCACCCAGGCTCAGATTGAGTTTTCGCGGCTCAATATTGGCGCGCTCTTCAAGCTGGCTCATCTCCAGAGCCTCAACGGCGAGTCCGCGCTGGCCGGTACAGTCACCGTCCAGGGGCCTTTGGCGCGGCCCGAGCAGATGCGCGGCGAAGCCAGACTAAAGGAGCTGGAGGCGACAGTCTCCGGAGTTCACCTGAAAAGCGAGGGCGGCGCCCATCTTTCCCTCGCCAATGCCATCCTCCATCTCGATCCTCTCCACGTGACCGGCGAACAGACCGATTTGCGCGCCCAGGGCAGCCTATCACTCAAGGACAAGCATCAACTGGACTTTGCCGCCAGCGGGGCAATCAATTTGAAAGTGGCCGAGACGCTGGACCCCGATCTGACCGCCAGCGGAAACACCTCCTTCCAGGTGGAAGCGCATGGTCCGCTGATGAATCCCGGGCTGCGCGGCCGCATCGACTTTCAGGACGCGGCGCTTTCTCTTGAAGACGTGCCCAACGGCCTGAGCCAATTGCATGGAACGCTGGAGTTCAGCCAGAACCGGTTAGAGGTCAAGTCGCTAACGGCTATGAGTGGTGGCGGCCTGCTCAGCGTTACCGGCTACCTGGCTTATCAGCACGGCCTCTATATGGACCTGACTGCGACCGGAAATGGAATTCGAATCCGCTATCCGCAAGGAGTCAGTTCCCTGGCTAACGCCTCGCTTCACCTGCAAGGGCCACGGAACAATCTGCTGCTCTCTGGCGACGTGCTCCTCACGCGCTTCACCGTAAGTTCCGACCTGGACATAACAGCACTGGCCGCGCAGGCCAACGCCGTTACGAGCATCGCGCCGCTTGATGCCCCATCCAACCACATCCGCCTGGACGTGCATTTCACCTCGTCGCCGCAGTTGAGCTTCCAGAACGCCTACGCCAAGCTGGCGGGCAACGTCGATCTCCGCCTGCGCGGCACCATAGCCTCGCCCTCGCTGCTGGGCCGCGTCTCCATCACCGAGGGCAGCGGCATCATCGCCGGAACTCGCTATGAGTTGCAGCGCGGCGATATCTACTTCACGAACCCGGTCCGCATTCAACCCAACATCGACCTGAACGCCACGGCCCGCGTCGAGGACTATGACATCACTCTCGGCCTGCACGGAACTCCAGAAAAGCTGGCGTTTACTTATCGCTCCGATCCCCCGCTGCCGGAGGCCGACGTGGTGGCTCTGCTGGCGCTGGGCCGCACCGGGAACCAGCAGCGCCTCTACACCCAGCAGCAGCAGCAAGCCCTCTCCAACCCCACCACCGACGCTTTGCTCGGCGGAGCTCTCAACGCCACCGTCAGCAGCCGCGTGCAAAAGCTCTTCGGCGCGGGATCAGTAAAGCTGGACCCCAACTACCTGGGCGCCCTGGGCAACTCCACCTCCCGCATCATCGTCGAGGAGCAGTTGGGCCGCCACCTCACCCTTACCTACGCCACCAACGTGAATACCACCAGCCAGCAGTTGATCCAGGCAGAAATTGCCATCAACCGCCATGTCTCCTTACAGTTGGCCCGTGACGAGTCCGGCGTCTTCTCCGTAGTGCTCAAAGCCACCCGCCGCTATCGCTAATTCATTTTCCGCGCTTCGCAGATTCATCGGGTCTGGTTCCCGCATCACTTCTGCCGCGCGACACAGAGCGGATGATGAATAGCGGCCTGCCTTTTCCTTGGATGAAGGTGCGGCCTACATATTCCCCAATAAGTCCCAAGGCAAACAGATTGATCGCCGAAAATAAAAGTTGAACGAACAGAAGGTCCGCCCATCCCGAAACGGTATGAAGAAAGAGAAACGCATAAATGATCCAGGCAAGAAAGCATACCGCCGCAATACTCGTCGCGGCACTTAAATAAAACATGAACCTCAGAGGCGCCGAAGCGAATCCTGTAACGGCATCGATGGCCAGACCCACCATGGCGCCAATGCTATATTTGGTCTTTCCTGCAAATCTGGAGTCGCGGTGATAATTCACCGGAACCTGACGAAAACCGACCCAGGTTACCATGCCCCTGAGAAAACGGTGCGGCTCTGGCATCTGCCGTAAAACATCGGCGACGCGCCGGCTTATCAAGCGGAAGTCGCCTGTATCCACGGGCACATCGGTCTTGGACACCCGGCGAAGCAGCCGGTAGAAAAGTCCGGCGGTCATGCGCTTGAAGCTGCTTTCGCCTGCCCGCGAAATGCGCTTGGCATAGGCGACATCAGCGCCGGCATCCATCGCCTCCATCATCTTGGGCAATAACTCCGGCGGATCCTGCAAATCGGCGTCGATCAGAAGAACCCTCTCGCCTTGCGCTACGTCCAGACCCGCGGTCAGAGCCAGTTGATGCCCATGATTCCTGGACAAATCGACAATGACTACGTTCTGATCCTGGCTTTGTATCTCAATAAGTTGCTCCGCCGTTCGATCTGAGGAGCCGTCATTCACAAATATAATTTCGGAGGGCCTTCCTATCTCTTCGAGAACGCATCGCATCCGGCGGTAAAACTCAGGTATACACTTCTCCTCGTTGTAACAGGGGACAATAATGCTCACATAGACAGCACCGCATGGTTGACCGCATATCATGCCGTCGTTAGCTTGAGATTTCTCCATAAGTCCTCCCCTTGTATCTCTGGCGCCAATGCCTTGAAACAATCTCCGCTTCGGGACACATTCATCGAAAACAGCTTTGGATTAAAACGATGGAATTCAAACTGCGATGTCGACGGGAGCAACAACTGGGCATTGCACTATCATGCTTTACTCCCTGAATGGATAGGGACTCGCGTCGCTCTTCATTATAATGTGGAGATGGCGTCTTCTTCCGATAACAGCGTGCGAGTGGAACATAAGGGCTTATCCCGCTGGCTGCTTCCCGTCATCATTCTCGTGGCCTTTGCCATTCGCCTGGTTGTGGTTTGCTTCACGTATCGCGGCCTGCCCGACGCAGATAAATTTTACGAGCAGTTCGGCTGGGAAATGGGCTGGATAGCGCGCGCCATGGCCAGCGGACATGGATTCAGTTCGCCGTACT
>Ga0255356_1002531_pt1 | contig 10432 bp, 5 predicted proteins | sample HBST100metaG_FD_189944 | JGI IMG/M metagenome (GOLD analysis project Ga0255356, IMG submission 189944) | Peat soil microbial communities from Stordalen Mire, Sweden - H.B.S.T100 | ecosystem: Environmental > Terrestrial > Soil > Wetlands > Peat | place: Sweden: Norrbotten County, Stordalen Mire... | reverse complement strand
CTCCGACGGTTATGTCGTTAGTACCTTGAACCCAGAGTCTTATGCCGGTTCTTACCCCGATGTCGATCACGAGTTTCAGATCAAAGGACGCCTTGCCGTCGGATCCGATCTTGATCTGGATGTGGTAAGGCGCATGATTGAGCTTGATTTCAAGCTGATGAACGACGATCCCGAAGGGTTGTTTCGCATTCCTTGCGCGGTTCAACCTTCCGGTATTCGCGAGTACCACGTTCGCAGGAACAGCCTGGATAACAAGGAAAATGCGGAAATGTTTCTGCTGACTGGAAACATAGAAGTATTGGAAGACTTCTGGCGCTATTATGAAGCCACCAAAGATACTTCCTGGCTTCGCAGGAATCTTACCAATCTGGAGAATGCCGCCTCTGCGACCATCGCCAATACCGATCAGTACGGACGCGTATGGTCTGATGTTTATTACGAAGATCAGGTGATCGAAGATGGTCGAGTTACCCAGGCGGGAGCATTCGCCGCATATACATTCAGCTTGTTGGCCAGGATTGAAAGCATTCTAAACCGGGAAGACAAATCGACTTATTACACAGCTATTTCAAAGAAAATCGCGTCAGCTCTGGTTCAACCCCTTCCCATGGGCTATTGGGACGAAAAGAATCAGCGCTTTGTTGACTGGGTCGATCGCAATGGCCGCGTTCACGATCATATTCATCTGTTGGCAAATGCCCTTCCAGTCGTCTTTGGCTACGCATCCGACGTGCAGGCAAGCGCAGTCCAGCGGATGATCGATGCGAATATTGCGTTATTTCAGAGATTTCCAAGTTTTCTGGCAGTTGATATTGCCGGCTACGACAAATCCGAGATCGGAAGCGGTGGCCCGTATGACCTTAGCGCTGCGGGCAGGTATTGGTTTTGGGATGCGACCTATTGGGAATCGCGTGGAGATCGCAAAAGACTCTTCACTCAGCTTGACGCTGTGGCTCTCCAGGCGGCGAAACAGGACTATTTCATGGGCGAAAGATATGACATGGATTATGTCTATTACATTGACGGAAAGAACTGGCATGGAGCAGAGAAGTATTACGAATATCCAAACGTTTACGCCTCGGTATTGATTGCAAAATACCTGGGCATCGCAAATTCGGTCGACGCCGATGTCTCTGTTACACCGCGCATTCAGAGTTATGGCAGCGTGGAGTATAGGATTTCCCGGTATGACCTGAAGTATGCATACGACGCCGACGGGTTCACTCTGAAGAATCTCTCGGAGAAGAAGAGAAGCTTCAAAGTCGACCTGTCGGTTCTCTACGCAGGCAAGACGCAATTCAAACTCACGACCCATTCCGGCAGCCAAGCCGTGGGCCCAACGTCGGTGATTGAATTATCTTCGCAGGAAGAAGCCAGTTTGATTCCAATGAAATAGGGAGCATCTTCCCCTACTCCCTACTCCCTGTCTTTCCACTGCCGAACAAGGTCTTCCGCCGCCTCCGCCCACTCGGGAAACTCGAACCGGAATCCGGCCTCGAGCAAGCGCCCGGGGACCGCGCGGCAGCTTCCCAGAATCAGCTCCGGCTCGGTGCGCAGGAAGATTGCGCCCAGCCGAATGGCGAGCGAAGGGGCTGGAAATCCGTTGGGAACGTTCCACGCCTCGCGCAGCGCCGCCATGAACGCGCGATTGGGCAGTGGATTGGGAGCGGTGATGTTGAAGGGGCCGTCCAACTCCTCGCGCCCAATCAAAAACTCGACGGCCCGCGCGTAGTCTGTCTCGTGAATCCACGGGATGAACTGCCGTCCGCTGCCTTGCGTTCCTCCCAGGCTTGCTCGCACCAGGTTGGACAGCACGCCAAAAGCCGTGCCAGGCACAGGGCTGAAGACTACCCCGCTGCGCAGCGCTACTTTCCGCGTGAGCGGCGTTTCGGCCTGGTAGAACGCCGCCTCCCAGTCCCTGGTTACGCGCAGGTTGAACGCGCGCGCGTCCGTCCCGGTGAGCCGCCCTGTTCCCTCGCCACCCAATTTTCCGCTCGCCTCGTCGAGCGGTAGGTCCACCCGGTCAGCCCCCACAGCGCGCTCGTAAATCGTGGCTGCCGAGGCATTCATCCACAGCCGGGGTGGGTCGGCCAGTCCGGCAATCACCTTGCCCAGCAGCCGCGTGGTCTGGATGCGCGAGTCATAGATGGCGCGCCGGTTTTCTTCGGTATAGCGGCAGTTGATGCTGCGCCCTGAGAGGTTGATGCAGACGTCGGCGCCTTCCAGGTACTCGGTCCATGGGCCTGCGCTCTCGCCATCCCAGTGAACGGTCTGCCATTGCGCCGCATAGGGACCGCGGGTCAGCACCGTCACATGATGGCCGTGCTCCTGGAAGTGGCGCGCCAGCGCCTCGCCCACCTGTCCGCTGCCGCCGGGCAGCACAATGCGCAGCGCGCGCGGACTTTGACCGGCAATCGCATTCATGGCTTCAGCCTACAGCTTTTTACCTCGAAAGGTATTCCCGACTTACGGCTGAGGCGGGATTTGATAGCCCCTCAGCAACTGCCGCCGGCGGTGAGCACGATATTCGCGCACCAGCAGGATGAACACCAGGAAGGTGAGCAGCAACGGAAACCCGAAGACCCATCCTGGCTGTACCACGCGATCGCCGCCCACCGAGACCGACTCCGGCGCATGCACGCTTCCAAAGATCGCCACCATGTCCCTACCGACGGATACATCCTCGCCCGCCCGGATCGAGCCAAACATGCTGACCAGGTTGTTCTTGATCAAGACGTTGTCTCCCACGGTCACCGTGCCGAAAAAGTTGACCACATCGTGTCGCGCTTCGCCGGAAAGGCGGACGTTCCCGAAGAAGACCACGATATCGCCATCGACCTTGCCTTCGACATTCACGCTGCAGAAAAAGCACACCGCATCATGCACCGTGGCGTCGTGGCTCACGTTGATGTTCGACCCAAACTGGACGGCGTCCCGGTCCGCGCGGGCAGGGGTGGAGCACACCGCAAATGCGGCGGCAAGCAGGCACAGAATGGCAAAGCGATGAGCCATGGGGAATCTCTCCAAATCAAGTTACGCAACGGCCCGGAGCGAAGTTCCTTGCCCGGACATTGCCTTCACCTGGCATTAACGCACCGCGGCCGCCTCTTCCCGCTCCTCGTCCAGCGCCTCGGCCATCGCCAGGCAGGGCCGCGCATGAAGCCCAAAAGTACTCAGCAGAAAGCTGAACAGCACAATTTCCATCCCCAGGGAAATGGCCACCGACGAGGGAATCACGATTCTGGCGATCCATTCCGTGTCCAGGTCGCCAAAGCCATGCTGCTTCCATTCCCACACTGCATACACGGCCGCGGCCAAGCCTGCCAGCGTCATTGCGACTCCAGCCGCCAAGCCCCGCTCCAGGGTGATCAGCCCTGCGTAGCGCTGGTCTGCCGCGGTCTCCGGGTAGAGCCCCTCCTGCAGCGCGTACATTCGCGAGAGAAACCAGAAGAGTATCGCCTGAAATCCCGCTACCAGAAAGGTGATGCAATAGATCATGGTGTCCAGGTCCAGTTGTATTCCGTTCAGGCGAATGGGCCGCGCCAGGATCATGCCGCCCACCACCCCGCCCAGCAGCATCATGGCCAACCCTGGAAAAAGAAACAGCCACGCCGGGCTAAACAGCAGCATGAAGCGCAGATGCCGCCAGCCGTCGCGATAAGGCAACAGATGCGGCGGGCGCGAGCGGCCGTCGCATTTGAGCGTGGTCGGAACCTCGGTCATCTGCAGACCCATCAGCTCGGCCTTGATCACCATCTCCGAGGCGAATTCCATCCCCGTGGTGCGCAAATCCATCTGCTGGAACGCGGCTTTCGAAAATCCCCGCAGGCCGCAATGAAAATCTCCCACCGTCGCGTGGAACAGAATCTTGCCAATGCAGGAAAGGACCGGGTTGCCGATGTAGCGGTTCTTCCACGGCATGGCGCCTGGCTCGATGCCGCCCTTGAAGCGGTTTCCCATCACCAGGTCGTAGCCCTCGCGCAGCTTCTGCACAAATCCGTCGAGGTTCTCGAAGTCGTAGCTCATGTCCGAATCGCCCATGATGCAGTAGCGCCCGCGCGCCGCCGTAATCGCCCCGTAGAGCGCCGCCCCGTAGCCGCGAATGGGAATGGGAATCACCCGCGCCCCCAGCCGGGCCGCAATCTGCTGCGACCCATCCGTCGACCCGTTGTCCCCAATCACGATTTCGCCGCTCACGCCAGAACGGCGAAGATAGCTCTGCGCTTTCCCTATGCAGGCGGCCAGGGTCTCTGCCTCGTTCAGGCAGGGCATCACGATGCTCAACTCCACGGCCATGGTCGGTTTCTCGTCGCGCCCGAAGAACCGGCGCCTCAATCCTGGAGATTTTTGGACAGCGACGAGTCTACCGCATCGTTGCAACAGGTGTACAGGAAACGGAGGTAACGGCGAAGGCGCGGATCTTGGAAAAGCGGTCATTTCCCCGGAACCTTGAATGCCACCAACTATCCCACCGTCAACTCAAGCTTTACCAGGGACCCGGCCGGGATGGTCACGTTCACTTCACCCCCGCTCAAATCTGCACGAAGGGTAGCCGGCTGCACGGCGGTCGGATCTTCAAACGTATTGTGATCGTGCATGTCTGCCGCAAAAAGTGCGGTGCCCGTCACTTGCTGAATATTCATTCCGCGCAATTTCAAACGGGTCAACTTGGGAGAGTGCGCATCTGCATTCACAGCCGTGACCGTAATTACGTTTCCTTTGCGTGAAGCCGAACCGTTCAGACCCCACAGGGTGGAACTCTTGCCCTCGTGGTTAAAGTGGATGTTCGGGGCAGAGAAGTTGGCGCGCAATGCCTGTCCTCCCTGGTGACCGGCATACATTCCAAACACGTGATAATTCGGCGTAGCAAGAAACTTGTCTTCGTGGCACAGGAATAACGCATTGATGTTATTCACCAACTGCGCATTGGTTCCCATGCACACTTTTTCGGGGTGCCGATTGAAGGTGTCCAGCGTCAGAGCTGTGGCCAGCGCATCTCGCACAGTCACCTGCTGACCGAAGATATGGGTCGGATCCAATTCCGTCCCTTCCATGTACCACGGGCCGTACTCGTCCACTACCAGACGTACACGATGCTCTTTATCGTATTGGCCCATGACAGACCATTGGTCTTCTATGATTTGTTCCACATAGTCGCATTCTTTCAATACCTGGTACCAGCTTGAGTCTTCGAAGCGCAGGGCCTGTTCACCATGAGCTGCATAATGATGAACGGACCACCCTTTGAAGTGACGATTGTCGTAGGGATGATTCGAGCCGAAGATATTCTCGAAGAACCGATGCGTCCAATCCAGATCGTTGTCGTTCGGGCCCGACCCGACAAGCTGTAGATCTACTCCAAAACTCGGGATCCATGTAGAGTACCGGCGAAACTCCGAGGCATAATCCTCCGGCAGGAAGTTACCTCCGCATCCCCAGCTTTCGTTGCCCACACCCCACCAGCGCACCTTGTACGGATCATGAGACCCTCCCTCTGCTCTGAGCTCTGCCAGAGAAGTTGAACCGGCGGGCGAATTGCAATATTCGACCCAGTGATCAAACTCCAGGGACGGAAGGCTGCGAACATTTGCGGCAAGATAGGGCTCTGCCCCAATCGACTGACAGAAACGCACGAACTCATCCGTGCCAAATTCATTCGGCTCAAAAATCTGCGGTCCCTGCTCGTGCAGGCGTTGAGCATCGGGCTCCACTTCCCAGAAGTTTGCATGCCGGGGGCGCTTTGCGAGCGGACCGACGCCGTCACGCCAGTTATAGCTGTCTGCAAAGCATCCACCGGGCCATCGAACGATGGGTACATGGATCTTCTTGAGATGATCTACCAGCTCGGCGCGAAGACCATGGTAGTTTCTTATCTTCGAATGCTCGCCGACCCACAACCCGTCGTAAATCACGCCGCCGATATGTTCGGTAAATTGTCCATAAAGAAGCGGTGAAATCTCCCCAAGTCCCTCATCCGCCATGATCTCGATGAATGCGTCAGCCTGCGGCGCAGCCCCGCCGCGCGAAACACACATTGACGCCGCAGTAGCCATTGCGGCGGTCTTCAGGAAGTGGCGACGATGCATTGAACGAGTCCTTTCAAATGAGCCGATCCGCTGGAGCAGGATTGTGCTGGTCCCGGTAGTTTGGACAGTTTCACAGTAGGTCCTACTGATCGGGCCCCAAACAATTGCACTGTCACAGAGCTGTCATCCTGAGCGAAGCGTGCGGAGTCGAAGGATCTGCGGTTGTTCTTTCCCTCTCTCCGTCGCAACACAATGGGGCCCGATCAATAAGTGGTAGAACTGTTCAGTGTTCGTATTCGTCATGGCAGTGGTAATGTGAAAGTCGTCTTTTTGATTCCACAAGCTGTCATCTCCGCGGCCTGCTTCACTCCGGTTATCCCCGCCAGTGCCTCTGGCGGACGGTTGAAGTATACCTGATCGGGTGTGAGCGCTCTCAGGCTGGAGCGCGGCCGAGTGGCGTTGTAGAAGTCGGTGTAGCCGGCTATCTTCGTCCCGGAGGGAGGCGGGGGGCTCAACCACCGCACAAAGCCGGCATCATCAGCGCGGCTTTAGCCGCGGAGGATTGTCTCTCGCGGGTTCTATCCAAAAAAAACAGGCCGCAGAGCATTCGCTCCACGGCCCTTCTACGTTCACTCCTTTGAAGCAACCGCAGTTAGAAGTTAATCCGCCCCGAAACTTCCAAACTCCGCGGCCCCGCCCCTTCTGCGGTTTGCAGCGCCGTGATGGAGCCGAACGCCGACGAATCCACTTGCATGTTGGGTGGCTCGTAGTTGCGATGGTTGAAGACGTTGGCGGCTTCCACCCCAAGCTGGAACTTCGACTTCTCAGTGATCGCGAAGTTCTTCATCAGCGAGAGCGAGAAATCGGCGGTTCCAGGACCCACCACTCCGCCCACCGGCGCATTGCCAAAGCGCCCGATGCCGTTTCCGCTCCCGTCCTGCAGGTTCATGTAAGGAAACGCCGCCGGGTTGAGCCACTGCGTCGTGGTGCGGTGCGGCGCGTAGAGCGAAACGTGCGCCAACTGGTCCGGCCGCGCCTGCCCGATCGTGGTCAGGATGTTGGTGTTGGCCGGATCCACGGACTGCTCGTACGGCGTGAGGAACGGGCCGGTCTGCAGAATGGTGACGCCAGCCAGTTGCCAGTCGCCCACCAGCCGGTTGAGCAGCGCGCCGTTGGTCAGCCAGCGCGCCCCTTTGCCGAAGGGCAAGTTATAGAGATAGGTCACCAGAAAACGCTGCTTGCGGTCATAGATCACGTTGCCGTAGTCCAGCCCCGGATGGAAGCGGTCAGTAAGGTAAGTGCCGCCGGCCACCGCAAAGGCATTCGGCGTGGCTCCTCCAGCATTCGAAAGATCGCGGGTAAAGTCGTAACTCAGATCGAAAGTCAACCCCTTGCTGCTATGCCGCGAAAGCTCGACAGCCGCGCTCGAGTAGTTGCTCTCGGCAATGTTCTGGACGCTCTGAATCACGCTCCAGGAGGGATAAGGCCGCTGCCCCTGCACATTGGTGTAGCCCAGCGTGTTGGGCTGCACCTGGTTCAGGTCCACCATGCCTTCCAGGTTCTGCCCGTGGCTGCCCGTATAAGAAACGCGCACCCCCATGCTGTGCCCCAGGTCCTGCTCCAGGGTCAGATTCCATTGCTGCACTGTCGGGTCCTTGTAGTGGATCGGAAAGGCGTAGTAGAAGCCCGCGGTTCCTGAGGTCGATCCCGCGGCCGTATTGAAGGGATTAGCGAAGGAGAGCAGCGGCGTCGCGCCGTCGGATTGGTAATCCTGGTTATAAGTGGCTACATAACTCGAGTGAACGGCCCAGCCCGCCACCAGAGAGAAGCCCATAGGCGACTCGAGGAAGCGTCCCCAGCCGCCGCGCACAACGGTTTTGTCGTTGCCGCGAGGACGCCAGGCAAAGCCAAGCCGCGGACCCAGGCCGGTCTTGTCGGTATACCTGAGAGTCTCAGGTATTCCAGCCTGCGCAGCAGTCAGAATCGGCGTGGGCGCAATGGCGTCGGCAAAGTCCTGGGACTTGGAAGCGAGTGCACCCGCGTTCGAAACCACCACCGCGCCGTTCACCTGGGTCGTGCCATCTGAGCCTGTTCCAGTCCAGTTCGGCATGAACGCCGCGGTGTTCGAGTGGATCTCGCGGATGGGCGGGTGCAATTCGTAGCGCAGACCCACATTCAGCGTCAGGTTCGGCGCAATCTTCCAATCGTCCTGACCAAAGACGGCGTACTGGTAGCCGCGGCCGTCCATGGTGGGCTTGTTTGTCGAACTCACCTCCGTGTAATCCGGATAGCCGAGCAGAAACGAAGTGTAAGGATCGCCAATGGCGTTGCCTACGTCGGAAGAGCCGTCGAAGACGTACCACCCGGAGCGGTAGTTGCCGAAGACGTTGTCGTCGTGGTCGGTCAGCCGCTTGAAGTCCGCGCCGAATTTGAAGGTGTGCTCCCCATGGGTCCACGTCACGTTGTCCAGCGCCTGAATAATCTGGCCGCGCTGCATCCCTGGGTTACCCGCGCCCGTGGACATGAAGCCGTTGATCAGTACCTGCGGCGCTTCGGACCATGCGGTGTCGGGCTGCGGTACGCTCAGTCCGGTCTGGGCCAGAAGCGAGTTGGTGGAGTAACTCTGCGTCTCCGAGGTGTGTTGAGCGTTGAAGCCGCCGCGGAATTCGTTGAGCAGCGTGGTCGACAGCACGTAGTTATGTGCGAAGGTCAGTCCTTCGTCAATCTCCGGCGTGTTGTACGCCCCTTGCAGTGGGCTGCCCGCCTCTGCGCAATAAGTAAAGGTGCATGCAGCCGAAGGCGCGGTGCTGACCTGGCGATTCTTGTAAGAGAAGCGCGCAAACACCGTCTGTTTCGACGAAAGCGTGCGGTCCAGCCGCACATCGCCCTGGTTGGCCGAGATGGGCGACGCGAAATTCGTCTGGTAGTTGTTGGCGTAGGAGGCCGGATCGCCATAGTTGGGAACCGGAAACAAATACTTCAGCACGTTGGCCGCGACGGGCGACACTGGGACCTGTACTGGCGTCGCTGACCCATAGTAGTCGGTCAGGTTGCCGCTGCGCATGTCGGCAGAGGGAACGCTCAGCACGATGGGCGTCTCGCGGGGCAGCCGCAGGCCCTCAAAGCTGATAAAGAAGAACGATGGATTGCTCTGGCTGAAGAGATAGGGCATCTTCAGCGGTCCGCCCAGCGTGCCGCCAAAGTCATTCATGATGATCTTCGGCTTGCTCAGCGCGAAGGTATTGTCGGAATTGAAAACCGTATTCTCGTGGTTCTCGAAGAGTCCACCGTGGAAGTGATTCGTGCCGGACTTGGAAACCGTGGTAATGTCGGCGACGCCCGAAAATTCCGCGTTGTTGTTCGATTCGGAAACCCGAATCTCCTCGATCGAGTTGAAGGAGGGAAACATCTCGTTCACCGGCCCTGAGTATTCCACGCCCACCGACGAAATGCCGTCGATGGTCACGCTGAGCAGCGCGGCTGTCGCGCCCATCACCGCCAGGTTGCCGCTATCGTCTGTCTCCACGCCGGCCTCCGTGGTCAGCGTAGAAATGGGGCTGGTCGAGCCTGTGGAGCGCGAGTAGATGGCCACGGGAAGCTCCACCAGTTCGTCGCCCACCTTGGTCTCGGCCAGGTTCGACACGTCGGTGGTAATCACCGGAGTGGGATTGTCGATGACGATGACGGTTTGCGTCTCTGAGCCCAGGCTGAGAGTAGCGTCCATGCGGCGGGCTTCACGCGCGGTCAGCAGAATCTCAGGCAGCGACGCCGTCTGAAAGCCGGGCGCGGCAATGGTCAGCTCGTAGCGGCCCACATCGATGTTCTTGAAGGCGTAATTTCCCTGCTCGTCCGTCGTCATGGCACGGGAAGAAGAGGTGCCGGTGTTCACCAGCGTCACATGGGCGCCGGGAACCAGAGCGCCGGAGGAGTCGTGCACTGTGCCGAGGATGGAACCAAACGTCGACTGGGCCTGCAGCGGGCTGCAGACAGCCGCCAGAAAACAGCAGGCCAGCAGGAGCCGCCATGTAACGGAGCGGCGAAAGCGGGCAGGGGAACAAAAGCTGCGCATGGATTTACCTTTCAAGAGGAGTTCACGGAAGAGACGATCTTTCTTCGCATCTTTTATTTGTTTCGAGTTCAAATGTAACGCCTCGAATGGGGCGTTACGCGGCGATTTCCAGAGAAATTTGGTCTCGCTCGGCGGTAACTCCACGCCGTGCGAATCCATCCAGGCCGCGTGCGGTTTTCTTGCGGTTTTTTCATCATAATCCGACTGTCCCTTGAGGCCAAGAATTAATTGCCAACCGCCTCTCCGCGTCTGCCTCGCGATCCCGTCTCGGGAGCGGAGATTCCAGCTTCTCCGGGTAGCCCCAATTCGGCCCGCACCGCAACTTCCGTTTGCAAAT
>Ga0255356_1002516_pt1 | contig 10478 bp, 10 predicted proteins | sample HBST100metaG_FD_189944 | JGI IMG/M metagenome (GOLD analysis project Ga0255356, IMG submission 189944) | Peat soil microbial communities from Stordalen Mire, Sweden - H.B.S.T100 | ecosystem: Environmental > Terrestrial > Soil > Wetlands > Peat | place: Sweden: Norrbotten County, Stordalen Mire... | reverse complement strand
GCATACTGTGGACAAGGCTGCGTCCTCCTCTGACGCTGAGTTCTAGACAAACCCAACCTATCAGAACGGCGCAGCCTTACCTCTATACCTGACCTACTACCGATTTTCCTGTCTTGGACAATAGTGAACCGGCATATAATCAGGTGCGTAAGCGGGGTTTGGGTGTGTACGCGATGATTCTTTGCATATCGCATACCTGCTTTGGTCACCACCTGGCAATGTGGTAGCGCATCCCTACAGCGGTTGTCCTGCAACGGACGCAATCGTAAGGAGGCCCCTCAATGGTTGAAATTGAAAAGCCCGAATTCAATGCCGCCGCCTTCCTGGCGAGCGCCGGCTTGGGGCGAAGAATCATCCAATTGGCGCCAAAAGATGCCTTCTATTCGCAGGGAGATCCTGCGGACTCGGTTTTTTATCTTCAGAAAGGCCGCGCAAAGGTCACGGTCGTTTCCGTAACCGGGAAAGAAGCTACCATCACCCTGGTCTCCTCCGGTGAATTTGTGGGAGAGGCAGCGCTTGCGGCCATTCCTGGACTGCGTTTGGCCACGGCTACTGCCATTACCCCCTGCACCGCTCTCAAAATAAGACGGGAAGAGATGATCCGCGTGATGCATGAGGAGCATGGCTTCTCAGACATCTTTTTGAAGTTCATGCTGGAGCGCAGCATGCGCATCCAGGCCGATCTTGTGGATCAGCTCTTTAATTCAAGCGAAAAGCGCCTTGCGCGGATTCTGCTGTTGATGGCGGAATTTGGCAAGCCTGGCGAACCGGAACAATACATTCCCAAGATCTCGCAAGAGACCCTGGCGGAGATGATCGGCGCCACCCGCTCCCGCGTCAGCTTCTTCATGAATCGATTTCGCAAGCTCGGTTTTATCGAATACAACGGGCACATCAAGGTTCACAAGTCGCTGCTGAATGTGATCCTGCTTGATCAATTGCCCGAGCATACCTCCGAGAGACCTATCGGTTCGACCACTCCACGAAGTGCCTCAAAGCCGGCCATCGATATGCGGTGAGTGCGGCGCGTGGCCCGCAGTCCCTTCGGCATCAGAGCATTTTCACGGAAGGTTTAAGGAAGCTCCGTGCCCCATCCATCCTGAGCGAGCGCAGCGGAACCGGGGTCCCCGGCGACAGTTTTTCGTCGCTGGGGTGGGAGTCGAAGGACCTGCTCCTTGTAATTTTGTGAAATGGGCGGGAAACCACGAATTCAACCTTACAGGAACTGTGAAACCTCTTAGGGAACCTCTGAACAAGTTGATGCTTTGAAGGGTACGGGCTTTAGCCCGTACATAAAGCCTGCAAAATCAGACGGGCTTTAGCCCCGAGGGAATGCTCAAGCTGGAATAGAACCTAATCAAAGGTTCCTTAAGGTCACACTCTCTCAAAACTGGCATCCGATTCTTTCGCACCGAATGCAGCAATATCTATGGATGCATGCCATGGCCATTCAGGATGAATGGATACCGGTGCATAAATGTATCCAATTGAACAGATTATCAACCGTGACTGATGCGAAGCTCATGTTGAGCTTGGGGGAAGGTTTCTGCAGGCCAGAGCATAGGCCTTCAGCGCTCCTCGTTTCAAGATAGGAGTCCAGCAGCAGGGCTCTGATTTAGCCGATGCAGCGGTCAATGCTCTAGCCAACTCATACAAAACAAACAGGAGAAACGAATGTCCGCAACCAACTCAGTTGTCGCCATCTATAACACCCACGAGCAGGCCGAAACGGCGATTAAGGCGCTTCAAGAGGCCGGCGTCGACATGAAAAGCCTTTCGATTGCGGGAAGAAGCATGCACACCGATGAACATGTGGTCGGCTATTACAACGCAGGCGACCGCATGAAGTACTGGGGATCTATCGGGGCATTCTGGGGAGGATTCTGGGGACTCTTGTTTGGGTCCGCTGCATTCGCCATACCGGGAATCGGGCCGATCCTCGTAGCTGGTCCGCTCGTTGGCTGGATTGTCGCGGGTCTTGAGGGAGCTGTGGTTGTCGGCGGAGTCAGTGCGCTCGGGGCAGGCCTCGTCAGCATTGGCATTCCGAAGGATAGCGTCATCAAGTATGAAGTAGCTTTGAAAACCGACAAGTTTCTGCTCATCGTCCATGGCGCGCCAGACACGGTCTATGGCGCGCGATTGGTTCTGGAAGGCGCCTGTCCCGGCGAATACAGTGTCCATGGCCAGCCAATGCTGACCAGTTAAACCCGTCTTACGCAGCCTGGATGGAAGAACTCCTTTGTCTCGGAAAGTCTTGATCGAGTCAGAGTTTTTTCACGATGCACTTATCTGCACACGCCTGATCCCGCTCAAGTATTATGGGACCGGAATAGGACGAAATGAATTCGTACCAGCAATTGAGCCCACAATGCGGTCAACTCTTCATTGCCCGCAAAAGCTTGAACGGCCGGCAGTCTCAGCCGAATCCCGCCGCCGACGGCTTTGAAACCTGGTGGCAAAAGACCTTTGCGCAGCACTCGGCCATGGTGGCGCAAGCTTCCGCGCTCATGCGCGCGCATCAGCGAGTCAGCGCGGCCAGTGACTCTCGCGTCGGCCAGGATCATTGATTACATCTGAGGTGCAGCTTTGCTTATTGATCCGGTCCTTTTGAATTGCAACACTGATTGGGTGCCCCACCCTCGCGACGCTTTTGTTTCTGTCGCTAGGGTGGGGAAGCACAATCCAAATCTTTTGGGCCGGATCAATAGTAACCGGATCAACGCTACCGGTGGCGAACTATGAACCCAGGCAGTGTTGCCCCTCCCGCGCCAGACACTCAAGCTGCAAAGCCGGCTCAGAACGTCGCCTCGCAAGGACTCTCCAGCGATGAGGCGCGGACCCGTCTTCAAAAAGACGGTCCGAATGCGATGCCGGACACCTCGGCTCATCCACTGCGCAACGCATTGGCAAAATTCTGGGCGCCTGTTCCATGGCTGCTCGAAGCTTCCGTCATTCTTGAACTCGCATTGCATAAGTATTACGAAGCTGCTGTCATTGCAGCCCTGCTCGTGTTCAACGCGGCGCTAGCCTACTTCCAGGAGAGCCGTGCTCAGGCCACCCTTGCTGCTCTCAAATCCCGTCTCGCACTCAACGCGTCGGTCCAGCGAGACGGCGCATGGAAGACCGTTCTGGCAGCGGAACTGGTTTGCGGCGACCTGATTAAATTGTCGCTCGGCAGCGTGGTTGCTGCCGATGTGCACCTGGTCGGAGGATCGGTCGAGCTCGATCAGTCAATGCTTACGGGCGAGTCCTTGCCCGTTGAAGCTGGTCCGGGCGCAGACACATATGCCGGAGCGCTCGTCCGTCGTGGCGAAGCAACCGCTGTGGTGACGGCCACCGGAACTCGCACCAAGTTCGGCCGGACCGCGGAACTCGTTCGAACTGTGCACGTCGTGAGCACCCAGCAGAAGGCCGTGCTTAAAATCGTGCGCAACCTGGCGATCTTCAATTGCCTCGTAATCCTCGGCATAAGCGCTTATGCGTATACCCATGCGATGCCCTGGAGCGAGATCGTTCCACTGCTGTTGACCTCGGTTCTTGCTATCATCCCCGTGGCCTTGCCGGCCACATTCACTCTTGCTGCGGCAATTGGAGCGCGTGCTCTGGCAAAGCTGGGCGTCTTGCCAACACGGCTCTCTGCCGTGGACGAAGCTGCATCGATCGATGTCTTATGCTCCGACAAGACCGGAACTCTGACCCAAAATGAGCTTACTGTAACAGCCGTACGCCCATTGCCCGGTTTCGACGAGGCACACGTTCTCGGAATGGCCTCGCTGGCGAGTTCTGAAGGAAGCCCGGACCCAGTGGATGCGGCAATTCGCCTCGCTGCATCGCACAAACCGGCCTCGGACTTGCCAAAAATGACCGCCTTTGTTCCCTTCGATCCGGTCAAGAAAACCTCGGAAGCCACCGCGGCAGATCCAAAGGGTGGCTCAGAGAAAATCATCAAAGGCGCATATACTGCGGTTGTCTCCCTCACGGCTCCCTCGCCCGCTGCGGCTGCCATCGTTGAAGAACTCGAGAAGCAAGGCTTTCGAGTTTTGGCTGTTGCTGCGGGACCGGCGGCATCCGCGCGGATCATTGGATTGATTGCCCTCAGCGACCCGCCGCGGGCTGACTCCATTTCTCTTATCTCGGAATTGAATACTCTTGGCGTGCGCACTGTCATGGTGACCGGCGATGCTCCGGTTACAGCCGCCATCGTTGCCCAGGCAGTTGGATTGAAGGGCAATGTCTGCCCTGCCGCTAACATTTCAGAAAGCTTCAATCCCAAAGATTTCTCGGTCTTCGCCGGCGTTCTTCCGGAAGGCAAATACGACCTCATCAAGGCCTTTCAGAAGAACGGTTATGCCGTCGGTATGTGCGGCGACGGGGCCAATGACGCGCCTGCGCTGCGTCAGGCCCAGATCGGCATTGCAGTATCGACGGCAACCGATGTGGCCAAATCCGCTGCCGGCGTAGTGCTAACCAAGTCCGGACTGGGCGGTATTGTGGCTGCTGTGAAAGAAGGCAGAGTTACATTTCAGCGCATTCTCACTTATACGCTCAACTCAGTTCAGAAGAAGATACTCCAGGTACTTCTGCTGGCAATAGGTCTGGTCATGACGGGGCACGCGGTATTGACACCCATGCTCATGGTCATTGTGATGATCACCGGCGATTTCCTTGCCATGTCGCTGACCACCGACAGAGTACGCCCGTCAACGATGCCTAACTCCTGGCAAATCGGTCGAATCACGGGCGCGGGAGTCTTCCTCGGAATCTGTTTTCTTGCTTTTTGCACAGCGATACTGGCCGTGGGAAAATTCCAATTGCATCTCGGCATCGAGGCGCTTCAGACGCTGACTGTGGTCAGTATTGTCTTTGGCAGTCAGGCCTCGACCTACGTCATTCGCGGACGCCAGCATCTCTGGGGATTGCGCCCTAGTATTTGGCTCGTGCTTTCTTCGGTTGCCGACGTATTGATTATCTCAACGCTCGCTGCATTTGGAATCGCAATGGCGCCGCTGCCCATCGTGGTCATCGCCGGTGAGTTTGCCGCTGCAATCGCGTTTGGCGCAATCCTGGATGTGATAAAGATTCCGGTCTTTGCTCGCCTCCGCATCTCCTGAATATTCCATATGCGTCCAGCATTCACCAGCATGTCTGCAAATCTTTCCATCCAGCAGCGGCAAGGTAGCTGAATAGAACCACTCCATGCAGCAGTGGCAAGAGACCCGAATAGAATCGCTCCATGCCGGCAGCGGCTCATCACCCGCGCCGTAGGCGCAATGGTTGCTAGCCCCGCGCTTCAGCGTGGGGTGGGGTGAGCGAAAGCAACAATTCACACGGAGTCCTGTAGGGACGGCGCTCAGCTCCACGCCACGCCAACGCCTTTACGAGAAAAAGGTAAAAAAAACGGGACGAACTCCCTGAAATATCAGCCTGCTACTGCCACGCCGGAAGAGCCGGGGCTCTCCTCACACTTTAGTTGCCGGCCCATGTTGAACCGGGACTGTGCAAGAGTGCACAGTCTTTGTCTTCCATGGAGAGAATAATCGTCACTAGCCGCGACTATGGTCCGGCGAGGAGCCCGTCATGTCTGAACATCACGCTTTGAAGTCCATTCCCAAAAAGATTCTGTTGCCTATCGATTTCAGTCCGTCCTCTCAAGTGGCGCTGGAGACGGCGGCCGATCTCGCTTTACACTTCAAAGCCGAGATATTTCTTGTGAATGTCATTCCTCTGTTTTCAGCCTACATCTCAGAATATGTTCCTCCCCAGATGCAGTTTCAGCAGGAGGAACAGGCGCATGCTGAGCAGCGCCTTGCGAAGGCAATCGCGGTTCTGACTAGCAGGGGAGTTAAATCTGCTTCCAGTGTCGAACTCGCGAATGACATCGCGGGCTCCATCATGGAAGTGGCGGAGCGCGAGCATATCGACTTCGTCGTGATCTCCACGCACGGTATATCCGGCTGGCATCCTCTCGTGTTTGGATCGATTGCTGAGAAAGTTATTAAACTCGTTCAATGTCCCCTCTTGCTTCTTCACTCAGCCAAGCCTGAAACAGGCGTAAAGAATCCTTCAGACCGCTCCATGAAATGGTGGTAAAGAGGAAGATACCAGCATGCGCTAGACCCGGACCGCGAACTCTGGAACATAATCGCCTCGCTGTGTATATGTGTGATCAAGTCGGATATGGCGTCGGTGCAACTATGTGCATTCAAGAGACATCTGCCTCCAGAGGCTTGGCAACTTGACAGCCGTACCAAGAGCGTCGATTTGACGGATGCTTGGCCTTTCTTGCTTTCCTGGTCGCTATTCAGCGAACTTCTCGAATGCAGACCCTGCTGAAATAAATATGTTGATCGTGTAGCGGTCAATACAGACCATCTATTAGAACACAGATGCGTAACACTGGCTTAGGAATGACACACCACGGCCCCCGACTGCCGGATTCTCCGGCGTGCGATCTCTAGTGATGCCGACAAACATGAAGAGCCCGTATGACAACAGCCGCGGAAGTGAGTCGGTTAGGACAAAGGAGAACAATGACATTTGCAAAAGGACTGGGAACTGGACTGTTTCTCACTACGCTCTGTTTCCTCATTGCGCCAAAAGCGAAGGCCGACGAATGGAATCAGAAGGCTACTCTAACCTTCAGCCAACCCTTTGAAGTTCCTGGCGTTGGCCAGCATCTTCTGCCAGCGGGAACCTATGTTTTCAAACTTATGGATTCCACGGCGGACCGCCATATCGTTCAGATCTTCAACCAGAGTGAATCGCACGTGTTCACCACCATTCTAGCTATTCCGGATTATCGGTTGAAGGCTACCAATAAGATGGTGGTAACTTTTCGTGAAGCTCCCGCTGGCACGCCTCAATCGCTGAAGGCTTGGTTCAACCCGGGCCGCAAATGGGGCTACCATTTTGTCTATGAAAGACCCAGGGCTATTGAATTAGCCAAGGAAAACAATGAGGATGTACTGGCGACGCCTGTCGTGCTGGCAGATGCGCCGGTCGAAACTTTGAAGTCTGCGCCGATTGAGGCAGTTACTCCCACTGGAGAAACTGTTGAGACTGCCCAGGTTGTTGAAGCGCCGCCAGCCGCGCCAGCACCCGTGCTTGTCGCTTCATTGCCCAAAACTGCCAGCCGTCTTCCTTTGATTGGTTTACTCGGGTTCCTTTCACTGTGCGCCGGTTTTGGCCTATTGGGCATCTCAAGGTTGAAGGCGTAAATCACATCAGGGTGAGACACTCCTCTGATGTTCATTTGCAATATCCGGTCGAAGGAGGCGGTACGCAAGTATCGCTTCCGTTGACCGTCAGGTCTAATCTGCAAATCAAAGCAGCGGTGTCATAATACACCGAGGGCTCGAACCGATGGCTGAGATGCGCGCATTCCCGCGAAGCCTTGCGAAGAATACAAGCCCGCATGGCTCAGAGCCTCTTAGCTATCGCGCACGTCAGACACGGAACAACAGGCTTTTGTGTCGCTTTCTGATTGCCCTGATAGGCCTGATTGTCGCGCAATTTGTCTCCGGTGCTCAGGATTCGCTGCCATCCCAGTTTGGCTCCCGCGACGAGTACATTCTTAAGCTCGATGCCAACATGGTTATCCTCAGCGCAACGGTTTTGGATCGCCACGATGCTCCTGTTTCCGGCCTCGGCATAGACGATTTTCAGGTTTATGAAGATGGAAGGCTGCAACATATCACGCAATTCAGCCGCGATGATATTCCGGTAACAGCCGGTATCGTTGTCGATAATAGCAGTAGCATGAGCCAAAAGCGTAACGATGTCATTGCGGCCGCACTCGCGTTTGCGCGCTCCAGCAATCCACAGGACCAGATGTTTGTGGTCAACTTTAACGACCGCGTCTCTTTCGGTCTTCCGCCAGGCATGCCGTTTACGGGTCGGCAGGAAGAACTTCAAATGGCGCTCTCAAGAATCACCACAATCGGCCAGACCTCTCTCTATGATGGGATCGTCGCCAGCCTCGACCATCTTAAGCAAGGGATAAGCGACAAGAAGGTGCTTATCCTGATTAGTGACGGCGGCGACAACGCCAGCAAGCACAGTCTGGCTCAGGTTCTTGCCATGGCCAGGCAGACTACGGCAATCATCTACACGATCGGCATCTTCGATGAACAGGACGGCGATCAGAACCCGGATATCCTCAAGCGTTTAGCCAAAGAGACAGGGGGAGAAGCCTTCTTTCCTGAGTCATCAAGCGAAGTTACATCGATCTGCGAAGGGATCGCGCACGATATTAGAAGTCAGTATACGCTGGCCTATGTCCCTAAGATTCCAGTGGATGATGGAAGTTACCGGACTGTAGAAGTACGAGCGAGCCTGCACGGTCGTGGACGCCTTTCAGTTCGTACGCGGGCAGGATACTCGGTGCCGCTAGCCATGCCGGCGGCCACAACAAAGGCAATCGTCCATGATTCCAGATACTGAGCAGCAAAAACTCGGACAGAGAAACCGCCTGTTCCTTCGTTGGACGTGGTGGATATTGATTCTGCTGGGCGCGCTGGCAGTCTCTTATGTCGTTCTGATGCTGCTTTATGCAAAGAGCTACCAGGAAGTCGCAAATACTGCCCTGGTGCAGCAAATGCGGGCAAAAGAGCAAAGGAATGTAAGGCCGTCTATAGATGCCCCAAAAGAAGGCGATGTCCTGGGACGCATTGAAATCCCACGGCTGGGGCTGATGGTAGCTATTCTTGAAGGAACAAGATCTCGGACTTTGAATGTCGGGGTTGGACATATCAAAGGTACAGCTCTTCCAGGTGAACAGGGAAATATCGGAATCGCCGGGCATCGCGATACTTACTTCCGCGCCTTGAAAGACATTCAATCAGGAGATGAGATTCGGATCCAGACCGCAACTGGTCTGTCACGCTATAAGGTCGACAGGGTGCAGATCGTTGCCCCTGATGACATTCAAGTGCTTGCCCCCTCGGCCTCATCGGCAATTACGCTTGTTACTTGCTACCCTTTTTACTTTATCGGCGCGGCTCCGCAAAGATATGTGGTGCATGCATATCAGCAGTAGATGCGTTGATATGGAGCCGGTGATTGCGCAAATCGCCAGCAAGGCCCGATTCACCATCTGCGGCCGTCCAACTCCCAACTTCTTCCGCCCCGAGAAGAACAAGTCATAAATGCCCTGCGCAGCCGAAAAGGGAGCAAAACTGACCAGAACTTGATGGGGCCATGGTTCAACCTGATGACAGGAGAAATCAACAATGACGAAACAATTTGAGAATCCAGAAGAGACGAAGCTCGAGGACGAGACGATAGCGGACGCATCTCCACTGAAGCGGATTGAGCGCGTTACCGAGAAGCAAGCGGAGAAGGCTTCACACACCGAGCAGCGTTACGACAGGGATCACGATATTTTCTCAAAATAGAAACGCTTCGTGATCTTCAACATCGGCGACACTATTTGTCCGAGCAACATTCCTTGGCCAGCCATCCGTTGCCGCCGCATATCACAGTAGGTTTGCGCGCGACAGGATGGCCCTCCCAAAGAAGCAGTGATCCGGCGTCCTGCTCTTCATTGAATGGCGCTTGAACACTAGGCCGAATGGCTGGTCCCGGTGTTGGTTCGCCTGCACAGCAGCAATACCCCCTATCAATGAAGAGAGAACAATCTCAAATGGGATCGATAACCGCTAAGCCCGAGCAAGACGATAAGGATTCCCCGAAGACGCGTGTTATGCCTGAGCTAATGAAATAGCTTGGTGCATCGGCTGAATATGGATGAGGCTCTCGAACACTGCTCGCGCGGCGCATCCACTTGGAAGTTTGCAACCAACGATGAAGGCGGCGAGCCGGACGTGGTGCTCGCCTGTGCCGGCGATGTGCCAACCATCGAGACCTGCGCCGCCTCGTGGCTGCTGCAGAAATACGTGCCGGGCATCAAGGTGCGCGTCGTCAATGTTGTGGACCTGATGACGCTGATGTTTCCAGACAAGCACATGCACGGGATGGACGAAATGTCGTTCAACGCGCTCTTCACTGAGAAGGCGCCCGTGATCTTTGCCTTCCACAACAATCGCTGGCTCATTCACACGCTGGTTCACGGGCGCTCCAATGAAAGCCGCTTCCATGTGCACGGTTATATGGATCACGGAACGACCACAACTCCGTTCGACATGGTGGTTCTGAATGAAATGAGCCGCTTCCACCTTGCATTGGATGCGCTGAAGCACGTCCCCCGTCTTCGCTTGCAAGCTGAGAATGCAATCAACTTCTTCAACCAGGAATTGCAGCGCCACCACGACTATATCCGAGAACATCTTGAGGATATGCCGGAGATCAGGAACTGGCAGTGGACGAAAGACTTCAGCGATGCCGCCGCGCCGGCTCCACTGGCCAAGGGGCATCCGGAGAAGGCAATGTTCACCGACAGTTAAGCGGCATCCAGTTGAAATCGAGGCGGAGACCGGCTGTTGCAAAAGTTTTGCGATAGCAGCCTCCGCTTCCTGGAC
>Ga0255356_1002512_pt1 | contig 10486 bp, 9 predicted proteins | sample HBST100metaG_FD_189944 | JGI IMG/M metagenome (GOLD analysis project Ga0255356, IMG submission 189944) | Peat soil microbial communities from Stordalen Mire, Sweden - H.B.S.T100 | ecosystem: Environmental > Terrestrial > Soil > Wetlands > Peat | place: Sweden: Norrbotten County, Stordalen Mire... | reverse complement strand
GATGAAAGTCAAGCCATGAGTGGGTGGCTTGACCGTGATCAAGGCACCGCAAATTCATCCGCGTCGACGGAGTTCCAGCTCTACTACGCGGAGCATTTCGGCTTCGGGGGCGGGTTTGCCGGTCCAGATTTCGAACTGGCGGGCACCCTGCTGAACGAACATTTCGAGACCGGTGATGACCGGGATGCCGCGCTCTTTGGCTAGCTTGATCAGAGGCGTCTCTAGCGGGTTGTAGACCAGATCGAAGACTAACTCAGCGTTCAGCTCGCTCTCCTCGATGGGAAGCGCTTGCTTGCTGCCGGCCATGCCGCAGGGCGTGGAGTTAATGAGCACGTCAAAATGGCTCTTGGCAAACTGCTCGTGCTTGAGGGCCTTGGCCTTGGAGTCCTTGGCGAGTTTCACGGCGTTTTCGTGGGTGCGGTTGACGACGAAGACTTCAGCGCCCTGATCCACGAGGCCGAAGACAGCAGCCCTGGCGGCACCGCCTGCGCCCAGAACGGCGATGCGCGCGCCCTTCAGCTTGAGGCGTTTTTCGAGCGGGCGAACCACCCCGTCCACGTCTGTGTTGAAGCCGACGATCTTTCCATCCCCGCCTATCCGCAAGGTGTTGCAGGCACCGATGCGATGAGTGAGCGGGACAGAATTGGCAACGACGGGGTTGGCAAGGAAGGGCAGCACCTCTTGCTTGAAGGGCATGGTCACGGCTACGCCGGCCATCGGCAGCTCACGCGCCAGAGTGAGCAGGTCGGTGATGGTGCGGGTCTTGAGCGGCAACAGCACAGCATTTACGCTTTCGCGGCGGAAGGCGGTGTTCTGCATGAGCGGCGAAAGCGAGTGGGCGATAGGGTTGCCGGCCACGCCGAAGATGCGCGTCGCGTGGTCAAGCTGCTCGAAGCGATAGAGATCGCGCAGCGTCCGCACGGTCACTTGACCGGGGGCTGTGGCCAGTTTGGGGTCTGCCTCCGAGCCGTTGGAGAAAGAGGCGAAGGTGAAGGGCGCGCCGGCTCGCGGGCCAAGTACACGGCTCACCAGCCCCTCCTCGCCCATGGCGATGCCGACGATATGGGACGAGAGGGACCGTTCCTCGATCAGCTTGAGAACAGCGAGATTGTCGGCTAAAGACTTGGCGGTCGAAACCACCTTGACGAAGTCCGGTTCAAAAGCTTCGATGCGCGCTGCCGCCTGTTCCAGGCCTTTGGTGCGCGAGAAGTCGTGAAAGCTGACCAGGAGCGCCGTGCCGGCAGTTCGCAACTCAGTACGAAATTTCGCTAGCTGCGCAGGTTTGGCTTCTTCGGCCGACTCGACCTCAAGATCAACGAGTTGGCAGCCTGCCTCGGAGGCTTCGGTCAGAAGCGCGAGCTCCGCCGTCAAAGAGCCAACGAAGTTGCCACCAAACTCCTTGCGCCGGCAGGTGGCAATAGCCATTACGTCGCGATGGCTGGTAAGGAACTCCTTGACTTTGGGCAAGGCGGAGGCAGGCTTGGGGAGCGAATCAAGGCGAAGCTCGACGAACTTTGAGTCTGCCAGTGCAGCCTCTGCCCGTTCGATCAACTCCGCAGGCGAGCTGGCTTGAATGGCGACGCACAATTTGCCCCCGCGCAGCCGAGGGATGACGGCTAGGGGGGCGGAAACAGACGGACTGGAGATGGAAGACGGCATAGGTATCAATTGACGCATCTTAAAGCGCCTTTGGCCAGGATGCAACAGCAGAGTGACTTTTTATTGATTGGCGCTGGATTGGAGGCTGCTCAGGCTCTTCACTGCTCATTGCTGGATTGCGTCCTCCGCTGGCAGAATGCCCATCTCCCGGTAAATGGGCCGGATCTCGCGCCGGATGGCTGGCAACCGCGTGGCGAACCAGACCGCACCCAGCACGACCGCAAATCCACTGGTAATCACCGTCCATGGAGCGCCTACTTTGTGCGCCATGGTCCCGGCCAGCAGGCTGCCAAAGGGCGCCATGCCTACAAACGCCATCGTATAGTAGCTCATCACGCGGCCGCGCTTGTCTTCGGTTACCAGGGTCTGAATTACGGTATTGCTTGCCGCCATGCCCTGCATCATGCCCATGCCAGCCACGCATACCGTCAGCATCGAGAGCCAGAAGACGTGCGATAAACCGAAGCCGATCAGCCCTAGGCCGAAGACGGCGGCGGCAATGGGGATCATCCTGACCAGTCCTCGCACATGCCTGCGCGCTGCCAGCGAAAGAGCCGAGACCAGCGCACCCAGTCCCATGGCGGCCATCAGGAATCCGAGGGTATGCGGCCCGCCGCGCAGGACAGTCTTGGCGAAGATTGGCATCAGCACTACGAACGGCATGCCCATCAGGCTCACGACGGCAAAAAGCAGCAGAATCGTCCGGATAGGCAAAAACTCAGAGACATAAGTCCAGCCAGCCTTCAGCTCGGAGAGCGTAGAAGTGGCGACCCGCTTTACGACGGGCTCATGCAGACGCATCGCCAGCAAGGACGCAATCACGGCCAGGTAGCTGATGCCGTCGATCAGAAAGCACCAGCCCTCGCTGCTGACGGCGATCAACATGCCAGCCAGCGACGGGCCGATCAGACGCGCCAGGTTTACCATCGACGAGTTGATGGCGATGGCGTTTTGCAGGTCGCGCCGGTCATCGACCATCTTCACCATGAAGGCCTGCCGGCCTGGCATATCGAAGGCGTTAATCATGCCCTGCATCACGCTCAGCGCCAGCAGCCAGGGGATGGTAATGCGGCCGGAAAGGGTCATCCAGGCCAGCGCCAGCGACTGAACCATCGATAGAGTCTGGGTCCAGACCAACACCTGGCGGCGGTCGAGCCGGTCTACCCATACGCCGGCAAAGGGCGCCAGCAGAAACGTGGGAATCTGGCCCATGAAGCTGACCGTGCCCAACAACAGAGCCGAGCCGGTCAGCCGGTAGACCAGCCAGCCGGTGGCTACGCGCGTCATCCACGTGCCGATCAGCGAGATGCTTTGCCCGCCAAAGAAGAGCCGGAAGTTGCGATGTCGCAGCGCGCGCCATGCGTGAGAGATGCCATCCTCCGCACGAACTTCTTCGCCGGCGGCCTCAACAGTTTCTCCAGGCAGTGCTGGGTCCATCCCGCTCAAAAGTTGCTTCCTCATTCGCAGTTTATCGTGCAGGGCTCTTTCAGACGCGACGATTCTGTCTTGGTTGCCCGACGAACAAGCAAGCTCTTTGTTGTCTTTAGAGGAGCTCTAAGTTGGGCGAGTGCTGGACCAGGTTGCGCGGGCGGCCAGGCGGCCGCGTACTTCGGGATCGAGGGTTTCCACTTCCGTTCCATCTACTTCAACGGCGATGCTTTGCAGAATGTGCTCTACCGTCAGGACGACGCGCAAGCTGTTTTTCTGCCGGAGCACGATGCCCTGCATTCCAGCGAGAGCGCCGGAGCGAATCCGAACCCATTGCCCCTCAGTCAGCAAGGGGTGCGGCACGGCGTGGCGAAGAGAAAGGCCGGATCGCAGCGCATCGATCTCCGCCTCCGGCAACGGAGCCGGTTGATGCCCGGCGCCCCCCACGAAGGTCAGGATTCCCGGCACTTGCAGTACCCGCACGCGTTCGGAGCGGTCGATGCGAACGAAGATGTAGCCGGGGAATAGCGGCAGATCCAAGGTGACTATCGAGCCGTCATTCCACTTGCGCCGGACATGGTAAAGAGGGAGATAATGCTGAATTTCCCTCAGGTTCAGGTACTGAGAGACGCGCTTCTCATGGCGAGGCGAGGTATAGGCGGCGAACCACGACGGCACGAGCGACTTCTCCGGCGGGCAATCTGCTAGAGGTCTGCCCGCGGAAAGAAAGATGTCCTTATGTGCAATCTCAGACAAAGCCTCGTCCTCATCTCTTGAGTGAGATTTTCTTGTTGGCTGCCAACCGGACTCAACTGCGCAACGACCTTGGCAATCGAGAGGGTTTCTGCCCTGCAATGGCACGGAAATTCGCCCAACTTCAATCTTTCAGAATGGAGATCTGTCTCAATGCTTGATTTTTTAGAATTATATGCGGACGCTATAACCAATGTCCCAAATCGGCCCGTTGCACGATGTTATTGGCGCCGGTCATCGAGAACGGAACGGCCGGAGCTTTCAGCCCCGGCCGTCGAGTGAGGCTTATACGAGCTTGGCGTCGAGCACGATTTCTGTATTGTTGGCGAAGAGCTTGGAGATGGGGCAGCCGGTCTTGGCGGCGGCGGCAGCCTTGTCGAAGGCTTCCTTGGAAGCGCCGGGAACGCTGGCTGTGGTGGTGAGCACGATGCGGGTGATGGCGAAGCCGCTATCGACTTTACCCAGCGAGACAGCCGCGTGGGTCTCGATCTTCTCCGGTTTCAGCCCCGCGCCGCCCAACTCCGCGCCCAAGGCCATCGAATAGCAACTTGCGTGTGCGGCGGCAATCAGCTCTTCGGGCGTGGTGCCAGTGTCAGCCCCTTCAAATCGCGTGGCGAAAGAGTATTTCGCGTTTTCAAGCACGCCTGTCACCGTCGAGATCGTGCCCTTGCCTTCCTTCAGTGAACCTGTCCAAACCGCACTTGCTTTGCTAGCCATTGTCCCTCCTTGGAGTTGATTGGATGTTAACCCATTGCATTCTTTGATGCTCCGCAGCCAGAAGAAAAGCGAACTGCAGCAGCAAAATGCCCAATATCAATTCGATGCGCGAGAAGCCCGCGAGGATGCGCATAACCAGATGCGCCCGTGGCTAGCATTTTGGGGAATTGTGTAGACCGAAAATTAGTAGGTTTCCCACCCATTCCGCAGAAAAACGCGGAATGGATGGGGCACGGAAGTCTACAGTAAATCCGAAAATGCTATCTAATGAGCCGCGTTCGGGTTCAAGTTGACCACCATTACTGAACGCGGGAGGCTTTGCGGGCAGCTTCAAACTCGTCGCTGGGAAGCCATTCGACGGTCTTCGGCTGCTCACTCGCCAACCAGCCCAGTACTAGGCCGAAGCGCGCCAGCTTGGCGTTGCCGCGGAAGTCCCAGTCAGCCCGGTACTCGTCGGAGGGCTGGTGGTAGTGGTGCTCGTCATAGTCTTCGTTCTGCTGGCGGCCCCATTCGGGCGTGTGGCCTTCAAAGAGTTCGCCCTGATCGACGGAGAAGGCGGGAATGCCGACTCTCGCCAGCGAAAAATGGTCTGAGCGGTAGTAGTGGCCGGCGCCGGGCGTCGGATCGGCCTCCAGAGCCAGATCGAAGGCCTTGGCTACCGTCTGAACTGTGGGCCAGAAGTCTATTCGCTCGGCGCCGCCCAGGCTCACCGAGCGGGGAACCCCGATGGGCAAAATCATGTCGAAGTTCAGGTCAAGCGCGAACTGACCGGCGGGAATGGGCGGATGCTGGCCCAGAAATTGCGAGCCCAGCAGGCCCTGTTCCTCGGCGGTGACGGCGGAAAAGTAGACTGCATGCGGCGGCCGCACGGGCGACTGCGCAAAGGCTCGTGCCAACTCCAGCAGGATGCCGCAGCCGGTGCCGTTGTCGGCCGCGCCGTTGTAGATGTTGTCGCCCTTGGCGTCGGGGTCAATGCCGAGATGGTCGTAATGTGCCGAATAAAGTACCGCCTGATTGCTCGCACTCTCACCTGGCACACGCCCCACCACGTTCGAGCTAACATAGCGCCGGACGCGGCTCTCGATGTGGGCTTTGAGGTGAACGGGAAGCTCGACGGCGTGGAATGCGCCGGGTTTGCCGGCCAGGGCAATGGCGCGATCCAGGTCACCGAGGCCAGCTTGCGTGAAGAGACGCTGCGCCACGTCGTGCTGAATCCAGGCGGCAGCCCGCAGCGTGGCCGACGGATCACCATCCAGGTAGCTTTTCTCGATTGCCTGGGAGTTGCGCACAACGTCCCAGCCATAACTTGCCAGATCGGTGCGGTGAATGACCAGCACGCCAACCGCGCCACGCCGCGCCGCCTCTTCGTACTTGTAGGTCCAACGGCCATAATAGGTGAGCGCCTTGCCTTTGAAGAAGCTTTCGTCGTCCGAGGGCGGCTCGTTGACGATCACCAGGGCTATCTTGCCCTTCAGGTCGATGTCCTTGCCGTTGGGGCCTGCGTAGTCGTCCCAGTGGTACTCCGGCGCGTGGATGCCATAGCCGACATAGACGATGGGAGCATCGATATCAGCCGTTGCCTGCCCGGTCTGGTCCTTGGAGACAATCTCGGTTCCGTAGGCTAGGTCAATGGGCTGGCCGGCGGTGGGCACTAGCGAGAACTTGGTCTTGTCCTCGATGGTATGTACGGCTACCAGTGGAACGCGTTGAAAATATGTGCCGTTATCGCCGGCAGGCTCGACGCCTGCCAAGGCAAACTGCGTGGCAATGTACTCGGCGGCAAGCTCAGCGCCACGCTTGCCGGGACCACGGCCCTCAAGCAGGTCGAGCGAGAGGAAGCGAACGTGGGCGCGGATCTTCTCAGGATCGACGGAAGCGGCTGCCGAGCGGGCGGCAGGCGGCAGGCCGGCAATCTCGGGGACCGGAGTGGCGGTGGGTTGCAGGGCGCGGGCGGCGGCGGCCAGAATGCCTGCGGTCAGGACAGCGAAAACCAGCTTGCAGTTCATGGGATCTCCCTGGGAATTATGGGGTTGGCAAAAAGGCCGAAGAGCAATCGGCAATCAACTTATCAGAGTACGTCCGCATCCGACTGCGGGGCAATGGCGTCCATCGCCTTCGCGGGCAGCAGATGAGCGCGGGCCAGCACCTTACGGGCGAGGCCGGTAAGCGCCATTTCACCAGCCTTGCTCAGCGGAACCCAGCGCCGAGTGCCGCCGAGGAGGGTCATTGCGTCGATATCGTCTTCAAAGACGGTGCGGATGCGCACGTAGTAGTTTACCTGCATGATGGCGTGGCGCAGGATCATGCGCAGCTCCTCTTCGGGGACGGCAGTATTGATGAGTGTGGGCAGCTCCCAGAGCCCGGGCATTACTGTCTGCGAGGTCGCGCGCTGCTCGAGCAGCACCTCCCGGCTCGCTTGGCCCGCGTGGAGTCCTGTGCGTACGGAGAGTGCGTGGGCCACTTCGCGACTCTGCATCGGCGGCCGGGGGGCGGTCTGATGTTCCCCACGGGTTTTGCAGTCGGCGGCCACCGGGCAGACGAGGCATTGCGGATTGCGCGGCACGCAGAGAGTTGCGCCCAGCTCCATCAGGGCCTGATTCCAGTTCCCCGGCTGCTGCGGGGAAACAAGCTCGGCGGCTAACGCCTCGATTTTGCGCCGGAGCACGGCGCCGCCGCCCTTGCGGCTACCAGCCTTCCAGCCTTCCAGCCGACAGAGTACCCGCTCCACATTTCCATCCACCACGGCCACCGGCTCATCGTGAGCGATGCTGGCGACAGCCGCGGCTGTATAAGCCCCAATGCCGGGCAGCAGCAGTAACTCCTCCGCTGTCGGGGGCAGGTTGCCCTGGTGCTGATCGGCAACAAATTGCGCTGTTTTATGGAGCATGCGAGCCCGCCGGTAGTAGCCCAGGCCGCTCCACAAGGCAAGTACCTCTTCCTCGGGCGCTAGCGCCAGCGAAAGCAATGTGGGAAAGCGCGCCATGAAGGTTTGGTAGCGCTCCACGACCACAGCTACGCGGGTCTGCTGCAGCATGATCTCCGATACCCAGATGGCGTAGGGATCGCGGTTGCGCCGCCAGGGCAGGTCGCGTCGGCAGCGCGCGTACCACTCCAGCAACTGCTCCCGCACTCTGGCGATTTTCTCCGCTTTCCAGGCTTGCTTGCCCATGCGCACAGATTAACAGGTGACGAAAATCACCTGCAGTGAGGAACAGGCGGGCGGGTTTTGGCCGTCGCTCACCGTGCTTGCCAGTCCGCAATACGAAAAATCACGTCGATGTCGCGGAATCCATTGCTTCCCCATCGCGCGGCGGAATGCGATAGGCTCATAAGTGTATGGAGATTACCTGCAATCGTTGCCATCAGACCGTCGAGGCTGAGAACTGCTACTGCCCCACCTGCGGTCTGCCGCAGCTGGTCTATGAGGCCGACAGCTCCTCTGGGCAAGCCCAGCCGGAGCATTGGGACGAGGCCGTCAAAGATGCGGCTACTGTCGATTGGAAGCCGGCATTGCGTGCGGCTCTGATGATGGCGCTTCCCGCCGGAGTGCTTTCAAGTGAGGCCTCGCCGACGGGGCATCTGGGACTGCTCTGGATGACGGCGGCAGCGGCATGGGCCGTGGTGCTCTATATGCGCAGCCAGCGGCCAGCGTGGATTACTCTGGGAGCTGGCGCACGGATTGGCCTGGTTACAGGCTTGCTGGCCGGATGGCTGGCATTCGGCGTTAGCGGCGCGACGCTGTTTGTGGAGCGCTACTTCCTCCACCAGTCCACCCAGATCGATGCGGCATATTTCAGCGTTTTTGTGGATACCTTCCAGCAAAGGGCTCAGCAGTCAGTGGCGGGGATGGGAACGGCAGATGCCGCGCAGGCGCGGGCCATATTTGGCAGCATGCAGGCCTGGATGATCTCCCCGGAGGGCCATGCGGGAATGTGGGCAGGCTCGATTGCGGTGAGCTCGTTGTTCCTGCTGCTCTTTGCCGTTTGCGGAGGAGCACTGGGGGCACGAATGCTGGCGCGGAGACGTCGTCCGGAGGTCTAGATTTTGGTCCGCCGGCAGATTCTTTCAAGACTGAGGACTGCACCTTTCCGGCCCGGCACAAGGGCTGTATTTTGTTCCACTTCTTCACAACTTGCTCAGAAGCCCAAGACCCTCGTATCATCCTGCGAGAGACGGGCTGCGAGAGACAGGCCGCGAGAAAGCATCCATGAGCGAAACCCAAAGCAAACCCGCACTTCGCACCAAAGGCAGGCTGATGTCCGCCTCGGAGATCGAGCGCACACTGGTGCGCCTGGCCCACGAGATTGTTGAAAAGAGCAACGGCAGCGCGGATCTGGCGCTGGTCGGGATCAAGCGCCGCGGCTTTCCGCTGGCCGAACGGCTGGGAAAACTGATCTCCGGCATTGAGAAGCGACCGGTCGATACCGGCGTGCTCGACATCCAGTTTTACCGCGACGATCTGAGTACAGCAGACGTGCGCCCTGTGGTCACGCCCGGCGCCATCGGCTTCGATATCGAGGGCCGCGACGTGGTGCTCTGCGACGACGTGCTCTACACTGGCCGGACCATCCGGGCCGCGTTGGACGCGCTCTTCGATCACGGCCGACCGCGCCGGGTGCAACTGGCCGTGCTCATCGACCGCGGCCACCGCGAGCTGCCCATCGAGGCTACCTACGTCGGCAGACGCGTGCCTACAAGCAACCGCGAGATTATCGAGGTCAAGTTTCAGGAGGTCGACAACGACGAGCAGGTACTGCTGGTCGAGCGCGTCGATTAATAACTTCCGTATCTGCCGACGCAACCTCTTGCGCCGCTTACACCGGAACCTTGATGGTTCCGGCAAACTCTCTGAACCGGACCGGAGCCCGGTGCTCCGGTGTGGACCCGCATGAGCCCGACCGTAACTACAGCCCGTCGCCAGCTACACACTCCGCCTGTTGCCGCATCGCCGTTTCCTCGCAACCCCGGCTCGCTGCTCTCGCTTCAGGATCTGAGCCTCGATGCGCTGAGTCACCTGCTTGCACGCGCCACGGCTCTTGAGAATCAAGACCCGCTGACCCGCGCCCGCATACTGGCCAAGCGTCGCATTGCGCTACTTTTTTACGAGTCCTCGACGCGCACGCGCACCAGCTTTGAACTGGCTGCCAAAGGGCTGGGAGCCGACACCGCGCTGGTCTCCAGTCTGTCTTCGAGCATTGAAAAGGGCGAGTCGCTGAAAGACACCGGCCTGACCCTGCGCGCCCTCGGGGCCGAAGCCATCATCCTGCGCCACAACTCAAGCGGCGCGCCGTGGCTGCTGGAGGCCGCGACCGGCCTGCCAGTGCTCAACGCGGGTGACGGGATGCACGAACATCCTACGCAGGCGCTGCTTGACCTGCGAACGATTTTGGCCCATTTGAGGCCCGGCGTCGAGAGCGTCAACGCCGAAACCCTGGCAGGCGTCACCGTTGCCATTACCGGCGACATTCTGCACAGCCGCGTGGCTCGTTCGAATATGTTGCTGCTGCCTCGGCTGGGCGCGCGTGTGCTGCTCTGCGGCCCAAAGGAATTGCTGCCAGAGCTGGCCGCACAGGCTGGTCCCGGCATCGAGATCGAGCGCGACTTCGAGGCTGCGCTTCGTCAATCGCAAGTGGCGATGATGCTGCGCATTCAGGCCGAGCGGCTGGCCGGGTTGCAACTGGACCTAGAAGAGTACAAGGCCGCCTACCAGCTCACCGGCCAGCGGCTTGCCGCGCTTGCCCCCACGGCTGTGGTGCTGCATCCCGGGCCCATCATTCGCGGCCTGGAGATTACTGCCGGCGTGGCCGACGGCCCGCAGTCGGCGATTCTTGAGCAGGTCAAGAACGGCGTCGCGATTCGCATGGCGGTGGTAGAGCGGGCGATGACGGCTGCCGCAGACAAAGGAGGCCGCGCATGACGGCACTGGTAA
>Ga0255356_1002511_pt1 | contig 10493 bp, 5 predicted proteins | sample HBST100metaG_FD_189944 | JGI IMG/M metagenome (GOLD analysis project Ga0255356, IMG submission 189944) | Peat soil microbial communities from Stordalen Mire, Sweden - H.B.S.T100 | ecosystem: Environmental > Terrestrial > Soil > Wetlands > Peat | place: Sweden: Norrbotten County, Stordalen Mire... | reverse complement strand
GATCATGGCGTCCGCATCGCGCTCGAGCCGCTAAACCCGATCTTGATGAACGTCGACACGTTTGCCTGCACTCTTTCTGAAGGGCTGCACATCATCGAGATGGTCGACCATCCGGCATTTGGACTATGGCTGGACGTGTGGCATGTGTTCGCGGACATGGCCGCCACCGACCTGATCAGGGTGGCCGGCGAGCGGCTTTTTGGAGTGCATGTGAACGACTGGCGCACGCCGAGGGCCTTTGGCGATCGCTATGTGATCGGCGACGGCATCATCAACTTGCCGCCGCTTTTGAGTGCCGTCCGAAGCACCGGATACAAGGGCGCGTTTACATTGGAGATATTCTCGGAAGAATGGCTGTTCGATTCGCTATGGAAGGGCGATCTGGACGACGTCATCTTGCGCAGCCGAGCCGGGCTGATGAAAGCGTGGGAAGCAAGTTTATGCGAGAATTAACCGGAAAGGTGGCGCTGGTAACAGGATCGTCCACAGGGATAGGTGAGGCCATCGCCCGTCGTTTTGCAGACGAAAATGCGTCGGTGCTGGTGCATGGCACCAATCGTGATGCGGCGGAGGCAGTTGCTGGGTCAATAAGGCAAGCAGGCGGGCATGCTCTTGCGTTTACGGCAGATCTGTCCTTGCCAGAATCGGCTGAGCTCGTGGTGCAGCGCACGGTGGCCGAGTTTGGCCGCTTAGACATTGTGGTGAACAACGCCGCGTGGGTGGTGCGCAGCAACATCGAGACCACGGACGTCTCGGTGTTCGACCGTGCCATGGCGATCAACGTTCGTGCGCCGATGCTGATCATCAAAGCTGCGCGTCCGTTCTTTCTCGCCGTTGGCGGCGGAACGGTGTTGAACATTGGCAGTATCAACGCCTATTGCGGCGAAGCAAACCAACTCGCCTATGCCGTGTCCAAAGGTGCCCTGATGACCCTTACCCGCAACTTGGCGGACACACTTGGTCCAGAGGGCATCCGGATAAACCAAATAAATCCTGGATGGGTGCTGACACCCAACGAATACGCCTTGAAACAGCGCGAAGGTCTGCCTTCAGACTGGCCGGAAAAGCTTCCGAAGTCTGCCGCGCCATTTGGCCGCATTCAAAAGCCCGAAGAAATCGCCCACATGGCCCTGGCCTTCGTCTCTCCAAATGCACCCCTCGTGAACGGTGCTGTGGTGGAGCTGGAGCAATTTCCAGTAATCGGCCGAAACCCGGTAAAAGAAGAGCTTTAGCCCAGGCAAAGCACGGGTAATTCACGACCGAAGCATGTTATGGGCCGACGGCCACGGAATGGGACAGGGCGTTGTACACTATTCTGGCCGCCGAAACGGGCTGGAACCCGTCTGGATCGCCCTGTTCAAAGGCTGCGTTCAGACCTGGCAATGCCAGGAGCACAATCTGTCCGTGGCCCACTGGAATCACCGCTGCGGCAAGCCCAAGCGCCGGGCCAGGATTCTTGCCGTACGCGATCACCGGTTGAATCCCAGGTGCGTCGATAGCAAAGCCGTCGCCGCTCGAAGCCTCCTGATACTGCCAGTCCAAGACGCATCCGGACGGCAAGCCGTCAAGCAGCCAGTGCTTTCTGCTGAAGTACCAGTGACCGATCCATGGAGTGTCGTCATAACCGACATCGCCGCCATACTGAAGTATGTTGTCGCCTTGAAGGACCTTTGCGGCTTCGCCGATATCGCGGGCATCCATGCCCATAAGCACGAGACGGCTGCCTGAACGTACGCGGTCAAGCACTGTTGGAAGAAACTTCGCCCAGTCAAACCCCAGGAGCGACGCTGATTTCCATTGTGTACCGTTGACGTCCCTGTAGTCGTCGCGCCTGAACACCTCACGGATTATCTTGCCCTGTGCATCGGTCACTCGAATGGCTGCAATGGTCGGCAGGTCATGCTCTATGGCGGGGAATGAAAGTTCCAGCGTGCCATAGGTGCAATCCACGGTAAATTTCTTCACCACGGCAACTGCTTTCCCGCCTGATTCCGCAACGATGTCGAAGCGTTTCAGCACTACCAGGCCATTTATGGCGACGTCGAACACGCGCTGCCCTGGCTGGCTAAAGTACGGCTCGGCAAAGAAGAGCTCGACCGTGGCCGATCCGGGCGCCAGCCCGGAATACCTTAGCGCGGTGCCGGTGACTCCGCCGTACTGCTGTGCATAAAGCCCCGGATCGTCGGTGCCTTGAACGTTCGCAACGTTTTGCATGGCTCTGGCCGTCCACGCGGACCGAGCTGATTCGCTTGAGCAGGCCACTATTGTGTCGATATTTGCAGGTGCGCGGCTTAGCGGAACTGCGGACACGTTGAACTGCCTTTTAATTGCCGGTATCAATTTGCCGTCGAGGTCGGCTGCAGCAATTGTTCCCACAAGCGGCTGCGGATTCGTGTCCACCACGAGCATCGGCTCTTTCCTTAGCAGGAGAGCGTCCGGGCTGGGGGCGGACGTGAGAAAGGCCCTCAGTGTCACCGGCCCGGCGCTTGGCATTCGAAAGGAGATGTTGTCCTTTAGCAGCTCGCCAAACGTCTCGCCGCCTGTGACATGCACAGGGAAGTTCGCCTTGTAGAAGGGGCGCGACGGTGAAGTGTCGAGCGCAGCGCTAAAGTGCAGCGTGTATGCCCCTTGGTAATTGACTTCGTTGGCGATGAAGGCGTCCACAACAGCGTCGCTGCCTTTTGCCACCACATAATGTCTCGCCTTGAGGATGATAACTGCCGGTGCATTCGCCTGCTTGACAAGCGTGGGATCGGCCTTAAGCTGTCTAAGCGCATCCACCAGCCCGGAGTTGTTGTCGACTGTGGTGGACTCCCACCCGGTCAAGGCAATGTAGTCGTTTGCATCGGATATTCGGGCGTTCTCTATGATGTGGGACGCTGCAAAGTAATGTCTCGCACCGACCTCTTGAAACAGCTTTTCGGCCGTCGGATAGTCGGAGCGGAACTGATATTTGTCCAGAAAAGCGTCGTATGCCTTCTGCTGGGCCTCTGCTGCCGACCGATTGTAGCCATGAACGTCGTTTTTCCGATACCAATTCACTGTCTTCGTAAAATCGTCCGGGGAATTCGCGGTCCCAAGCTCGCCCCACATCGCGATTCCCGTTTTATCCGTGCTGTAGCACTTATAGTCGGTGGGATTCTTGTAAAGGCTGTCTTGATAGACTCCGCGATCATCCTCGTTGTGATTGTCATGCCATCCAGAGTCGTGGTGCGTGGCATCATCTCCGTAGTACAGAGTGTCGGAATAGGGCCGCCCCATGATTTCGCCCTGTGGGCCGAATCCAGACTTGAGAACCACTATCCGGGACGGGTCCAACCGATGGGCGAGGCGCATTGCATAGAACATCTTTGGGTTGTGGATGTCTGCTCCCGACTCATTGTTAAGCGACCACATGATTACCGACGGGTGTGAACGATAAGTCTTCACCATTGCCAGGAGCTTCGCCGATTCGTAGCGGTTTGCAAAAGACACGGGATCGCCGCCTGTCCCCGATGCGTCGATTGGCGCGGACGTTCTTGGATGGGGCTGTGTCTCATCCCAAACGGCGGAGCCGCCGCCGGGCTCGCAATAGATCATCAATCCGGCATGATCGAACGCGTCTAACTCCGCCGGCTTGGGATAGTGCCGGTGATTTTGAACGCAGTTCATTCCAAGCGCCCGCACCGCATCCACGTCCCGTGCCGCGGCCTCGGCATCTGGGAACATGCCGTTTTGGGCCCAGTAGCCCCAGGATATCGCGGAGCTGACAAATATTCGCTTCCCGTTCAGCGTCAGTCGGGGATTTGTGCCGATGCCATCTGCATTGAACCATCGGAATCCGAACGCGACGCTGCGGTCGGAATGGTCTATGCTGTCAATTCGTGCCGATGCCGTGTAAAGATTAGGCTGGCCGACTGCCCACAGGTGCGCACTGGGAACCGACGCTCTCTCTGAAATCGTGGCGTGCCTGCCGGCAGAAATGTGAACGGTATCCTTGCCGTTCCACACTTCTTTTCCTGCGCGCGAAATGGTAAACGTCATTGGGCCGTCATACTCGCCGCCTGTCGAAACCAGATCCGCGTTTAACGTGACGGTATGCGGGTTGGGAGTATTCGCCACAAAGAGATCGTCAACGGCAATGGGAGCTGTGACAGACATCGCGATCCCACCGTCCAGCCCGCCGAAGCCATGGGTTTCGGGAAAGCTGTAGCCGCCCCACGAAACCAGGCCAAAATCTCCCCAGCTCAACGTGCCGCCAGGGTTTGTAATCCGAATGGCCAGAATATTTGGCCTGCCCGGCTTTATCGCCGATGTCGCATCCGCGTCAAACTGCGTTTCACCGACCATGTTGTAGCCGACCAGCACGCCGTTGACATAGACCTCGGCCCGTAGGCGTGCGCCAGGAAACGTGAATATGAGCCGCTCGCCACGCTTTAGTGCGGGAGGAAGGAAACTCCGATACCACCACGAGACGCCCGTATACGTCCCGTTGCCGCCAACGACGTCCTTGGGATTAGCTGGGTCCAGTGCATGGGCAGGCGCCCGTCCCCAATAATGTTCCTCCACGGTGCCTGGAAGCGAGACCCCAATTCCGGCATTGTCGCTAAGCTGCGACCAGCCGCCGGTGGGTGGGTTGGCGGGAAGCTGCGATAGGTCGACATCGTCCGGCAGGTACAGTTTGTCGTTCTGCCACGATGCCTGTGTGTCCAGCCATAGCCGCCAACCCTGGTTCGAAATGGGCGTGGACGTGGGGACAACAGCCGAAAGAGCAGGGGTGCTGGCGAAAATCAGCCCGCCCATAGAGCATCCCGTTAAGAGGACGGCTAAGAATTGTCTGAGCACTGTAAAAAACCTTTGTCGCAGAACGGCGCTGATTGAAACGTCCTCTATTTCACAGTCATCGCGTCAACAGCCATGGAATACTTGCCGACTGCGGCCAGCGATGTCGTTCCCTTGTCAGGGACGTTTATCTCGAACGGCAACGGCTTTGTCTGGCCTGGCCTCAGCTCGAAGTGCTGAGTGTCGACGAAGCGGCCGTCGACATACATCTTCACCTCGCCTGTGTCGGTCAGGTTGCCCTTGTTGGTGACGTTCACAATCGCTTGGAGGCGGCTGTGTTGGCTTACAATTGGCGGCGCAGTGATGTGAGAGACAAAATTGGCCGCAAGCGCCTGCGATATGTTCAGCTCGCCGACAACACCCTGATCGCTGGATGCGAATCCAACGTTCTGCTTTTGTCCGTCGTGTATCTGTGCAAGAGGAGACGAGCCGCCAACCATTATTTTTACGGGGCCTGTTTCTACGACACGGTCCATAGCGCTGTTCAAAATCGAAAGCGAGTACGGACTTAGCAGAAACGTCACTGTTTTCGTTTGGTTCGGTTCGAGATGTATGCGCGAAAAGCCCCGGAGCTGCATCACGGGCGTTACGACGCTGCTGTACGTGTGGGAAATATAGAGTTGGGCGACCTCGTCACCTGCCAAAGCTCCTGTGTTCGTGACGTCGGCAGAAACGGTTGCGTCGCCCCCGATTGCGCGAGGCGGGGTCACTCTAAGGTTGCTGTACGCAAACTTCGTGTAGCTTAGGCCGTACCCAAACCGGAAAAGCGGGATGAACGACTCGTCGGTGTAACTGTATTTGCGGCCCGATGGAGCGTAGTCGTAGGTCAGCGGCAACTCGTTGGAGTTCACGGGAAACGTGATCGGAAGCCGGCCTGCCGGATTGTAGTTTCCGAACAGGACATCGGCTGTGGCCGTCCCGCCCAGTTCCCCAGGATACCAGCTCTCAAGAATTGCGGGAATGTTCGATGCGGCCCAGTTGATCGTGCACGGCTTGCCTGACACCAACACGAGCACTATCGGTCTGCCGGTCTTGGCGACGGCCTCAAGGAGCTGCTCCTGGACGCCGGTGAGATCCAAGTTTGCCCGGTCGATGTTCTCGCCAGTCGTCTTGTTGGTCAGGTCGCCAAGCACCATCACCACAACGTCCGACTGCGCTGCCGCTGCAACTGCCTGGGCAAATCCGTCCGTCGATGGGTCGAGCCAATCGCATCCCCGTGCGTAATTTACCACTGTGCCCGGCGAAACTTCGCTTTTGATCGCATCGAGATCCGACACGGCCTGCCCTGGGTTTAACTTCCCCGAGTAGTCGCCCGTTTGCGGGACGTCGGCGTTTGGCCCTATCACCGCTATCGACTTGATCGACTTGCTCAGCGGCAGCAGCGAATTGTCGTTTTTCAGGAGGACGATGGACTCGCGGGCCGCTTGGGCAGCCAGTGCCCTATGGTTCTCGCTGTCGAATCCCGGCGCATTGGTCTCGTTTTTCGGGCCGAGCGGCTTATCGATCAAGCCAAGCCTGTATTGCTCGTACAAGATGTTTGCAACGGCAAGATCCAGATCGTTCATTGTCACAAGGTGAGTCTCGTATGCCTGCTTCAGCCATTTTTTATAGGCGTCGCCGCAGTTGCACGACACGCCGGCCTTCAGCGCGAGCGCGGCCGTTTCGGGGCCGGTCTGGACCACGGAGTACTTGTTGAGCATGTTTTCGACGGCACCGCAGTCGGACACGACAAATCCCTTGAATCCCCATTCCTGCCGTAGGACGTCGGTCATCAAGGACTTCGACTCGACATTTGGCAATCCATCGGTCCATGTAGAATACGCGTTCATCACGGCACCGGCATGAGCCTCTTCAAATGCCGCCCGGAACGACGGCAGATAGACTTCCCGCATTACCCGCTCGGAGTATCCCACATCATTGCTGTCGCGTCCGCCCAAGGGCCCGCCATGCGCGGCGAAATGCTTGGGAGTGGCGATCAGGTTGTGCGATTGAAACGCTTCGATCCAGGAGACTCCCATGCGGGTCACCAGATACGGGTCTTCGCCAAACGTTTCTTCGACGCGGCCCCATCGCGCATCGCGCGCCACGTCCAACACGGGAGACCAAGACTGCGAAAGGTTGGCATCCACAAACTCCTGGCCCTCCGCATCTCCGATACTGCTTTCAAGGTTCGTGTCAAAGGTTGCCGCCAAGCCGATCGCCGCTGGAAAGACCGTGGCACCGGTGCCGTCAGCCAAACCATGCACGCCCTCCGATTTGGAAAACGGCGGTATTCCCAGTCGCTTGACGCCTGGTATTCCCCAGCTTTCGCAGAGCTCGTTAACCTTCTCGTCAACGGTCATGCGGGCAAGGGCATCGTTGATACGGGATGCCACCGGCTTGGATGCGTCTAGGTATACAGGCTTCGGGGCACCTGTTGCGGTTCGGGCAAATAGGACGATGCCTATGCCTATCATGGTAGCGGCGAGTCTCAGGTGAACGGGCATGATGTAGTTACTCCAGTGATTGTCTCGAATCGCGGCATCGCCATGGTCTCGTGGTTGTAGCCTAATAGCATATGATTAGCACATATTGGCATATGACCGTGTGATTCCACATCCGCCATGTAACCTCCTCTTCGCTCTCGCGCAAATTATCGAGGAGGGTGGGGGCTTGTGGTGGCTACGGGATGGCGTGCGACGTAGCCGAAAGGTCACTATCTACATTGTGTCGTTTCTGTTCACGACAATTTCGATACTTGTCGGTTTACCGGCGGGAAGATGCACCACGCGCGCGACCTGGCCAAGCGGCGACGGCGAAACCACAACGTTGGTGGCCATTGAACGGATGCCGTCGCGCTCAATGACAGTGATCTTCTGGTCTATGTCCGATTTCAGCTCGCAGCGTACCAAGCGCGTTCCCATATTCCAAGACAGTTTCTCTACAGTCACCCGGTTTCGCCCTTTGACGCCTGAAATGGTGCCCTCTGGCAGCGACTGTGGCAGAGCCGGAAGCAGCTCTAGCGTGCCGGGCCGCGACGAAACAAGCATTTCCATAAGGATCGTGGGCACCGTGTTGCATGTGTCGGTGCAGAATATGCCGTGACCCGCGTTGTGCGAGGACGCAAGGCTATTGTAGTAAAAGTCGTGTTGAGTCAGCCGCAGCATGTTGGTGCAGAGCGACTGCGAGTTGTTCAACCCTGCTGCGATAAGCGCGGCATGCAAGATGCCGTGCCCCGTGCCGTAGCCAAATGGGTCCTTCTTAGCCAAAGTTGCCCTCGCTGCGGCATACAGGGCCGGGCTTGTCTCTGGAGTGATCTCGCGGTAAGGCCAGACGGTCAAAAGCTGGCTTGAATGCCTGTGGTTGTAGTTGTCCGCCAGCCCGGGCCAGTCCCACTCTTGCAAGGCCCCGTCCGAATTGATCATGTAGGGCGGCAATTTATTGAGGAGTTTTGTCCACCGGTCAACTCCCTGCCCCGCACCCTGGTCAACGCCCAGCGTGTTGCACGTTGTGATAAGGGTGGTAAGCGCGAATCGCGCACCGGAAATATCGAACGTTGAATTGTTCGTGAGGGAGACACCGGTGTTCGAAGGGCTGTTTTCCGGGGACACGGACCCGGCGAAAATGAACTTGCCGTTACTGTCCGTTGCGACGAGAAAGTCTTCGTAGAAAAGCCCCGTTTCCTTCAAGAGCGGGTACAGCCTGTTGCGAAGAAACGCCTTGTCTCCCGTTACGAGGTAGTGTTCCCAGAACGGGTACAACAGCCATGGCATTTCGCCTGTGGCGTACTGGTACGGATACGCGGTGTTCACCGCCGCCATAAGGCCGGTTTCACCGGACGTGTTTCCACAAGCAAGCATTCCACGGCAGCCGAGAAGCTTCCTGGCATTGATCTCAAAGCCTGGCCGGAGCCGCTCGATGAACCGGAAGTAGCCCTCCATCGCTTCGGGTATGTCCCCGATATTCCCGCCCCCAATCTGTAGGTTCAGGTTGGCATCAAGCGTGTAGAAGCCGTTCCAACCCACGTTTGTGTCTCCCGTCCAAATTCCGAGAAGATCCGGCGGGTACTGGTCGCTGCTAGAGCTCAGGTAATAATATCTTCCAGCGTCGAACAGCCTCTCCCAAAGCGCGGGCACCGGCATGGCCGATGTCTTTTGCATGGCCAGCAGGGCTTCATTGGGCTTCGCACGATCGGCTTCTGACGCATGAAGATCCATGCGAACCCTGTCGTAAATTGCCTGATGCGCCGCTATCTGCCCTTTGAGCAAAATTTGATAGTTGGCCGGCAGCGCCGCAAGCTGCCCCTGAAGCAGTTTTTGATTCCAGTGGCCAACACAGTCTGAATAGTACTTGGCCGTGCGTGTGAGCATTGTCACCGATTTCGCTCCGGTAACGGTTAGCCCCCCGTTGTTCACGCTCTGGCTTCCGCCGTCGGTGACGACTCTCACCACGCCCTCATATCCGGCCTGGTTCGTGTCAGGGCCGTATGTTGCTCGCAAGTTGAGGCTTCCGGGCACCGCAATGCTTGTGAAAGCCATTTGTTGCGGCAGGTGCATGCCGGAATCGACGCCAAGTTGAACCGAGCAGTTGAGCGTCCCGTTCGTCGGTGCCGTCAGATACTGGACAACCACATTGTCCTTGCGGGACACAAATGCCCGACGCACCCATGCGCCACGATCGTCCGTCCACTTCACCGTGATCTCGCCGGTGCGAAAATTGCAAGTTCTCACGTAGTCTCGAATCGGGCCGCCATCTGGCATCGTTATCGACATCTTAAAGCCGGGATGCTTTGCGCCTTCTCCACCGTCCTTCCATTGCGGCACCTTCGCCGCCAGATCGTCAGCCTCGCGGTAGTTTCCGGCAATGCACAGGTTCCTGATTGTCGCGAGATCATTGTCACTCACCTGCGCAAACGACCGATCGTGAGTCTTCGCAATGAAGAATGCGCGATCGTCAAAAATCACGGTATCGTCCAGCGGATTGCCGAAAACGATTATGCCCATCGTCCCATTGCCGGCCAGAAAGCCATTTGGCCAGTCTGAGTACGTCGTGGGATATTGTGTCGAAAACCCAATGCGGTCGTGTTGGACGACCGCTTGGGCCCGCACCGGATGTATGGAAACCGCTGCCGAAGTGAGCGCAATGGCGGCTAGTAGAAGAGCTCGTTTGACCATGTCTCGCTCATCTTTCACTTCGCCGACGGAGGGCCGTAAACTGCGAACTCGTAGAGCGAGTAGCCATATTTGAGCGCTCGCTGGGTGCCGTACATTCTGACATATCTGCCATTGCCCTTGAGGCCGGTAAGCTCGACGTCTCCGCCCTTGCCGTCCGACGTCTGGTAGATGGTGGTCCAGTTGGTTTGATCGTCAGAAACCTGGATCTGATAGGCCTTTGCGTAAGAATCTTCCCAGGACAGCATGACGCTGGCTATTTGCTTGGTCGATCCCAGGTCGATGCAGATCCACTGTGGGTCGCTATAGGCGGACGACCATCGCGTGGTGCTGTCTCCGTCGACTACGGCATTCGGATCTGGCGCTTCGGGGGCCGACGACGAAGCTGTCACGGGTTTCTTGTAGGCAATGTCCTCGCCAGGCGTCACTTCCGGGGACTTGTAGTCGTTGTTGTAGCACTCGATCACCAGCTTCGGAGCTTTTGCGGAGGCCAGGGCATGGTCGAACTGGATCGATATGGTC
>Ga0255356_1002506_pt1 | contig 10510 bp, 4 predicted proteins | sample HBST100metaG_FD_189944 | JGI IMG/M metagenome (GOLD analysis project Ga0255356, IMG submission 189944) | Peat soil microbial communities from Stordalen Mire, Sweden - H.B.S.T100 | ecosystem: Environmental > Terrestrial > Soil > Wetlands > Peat | place: Sweden: Norrbotten County, Stordalen Mire... | reverse complement strand
TTACCGCTATTCGATGTCCAGGTTGCTCCCACGTGCAGATGGTCCTTGGTTACGGCAGGAGCCAGAATGTTAAAAAATGTCTGCGAACTATCGAACGGAACACCACCGTGGTTGTAGCCTCCGCGAAGTGTCAGCGATGGGTTCACATCGTAGTCAAGGCCAGCCTTGGAGACGTTGATATCGTGCCATCCGAATCCTGGTCCGCTGTCGCTCCCAAGCGGAGAGGCGCTATCCAATGTGTTGGCAATCGACTTTACTGTTCCATAGAGAATGCGTTCTTCGTCAAAGAGCAGCGTTGCCTTGGAGCCAAGCTTCACGGCGCCGCCACCGGCGAAGCTGGCGGGAACGTCGAATCCACCGCGCTCGGCAAAGAGTCCGCGGTAACGATCGAATTTGCCCATGTGCGTTCGGCTTTGATAGGTCGCGCCCACGCTCACCGCTCGATTCAACTCGCTCAGCCAGCCCACGCGCACACCGGCCCCGCTGGCATAGGAATAACCATTGTTAGTCACGTGCGCGGGGTCGCTGGAAATGGCCTCGATATACTGCAAGCCTTCCGCGGCAAATCGCTGCACGGCGATATTCGCGGCAACTCCGAAGTAGTTATGTCCTCCAGCCCTGTAAGCGAGGGTTGGAGAGATGAAGACCTGGTCAATATCGACGCCGCCCCGCGTGCTGCCCAGCAACTGAACTGGCGTCTTATACGAGGTATTCAGGCCGCCGTTGCCGAAGATCGCTACGCCCAGCGCGAGGTCTGGCCGGTAGCGGAGGCTGTAACCGAGTTCTGGCAGCTCGAAGTTTTTCACCCGATTGCCGTCATAAGTAAGATTCACGTTGGGGTAGCCCTCCGGCAACTGGTTGCCAGTGATGGTTCCATAGCGCACCGGTCGAAACAGTGTTAACCCAATATCGAAGCGGTTCCCGACCATGAACAGTCCGGCTGGATTGGTGGCTCCTGCCAGGCTGTCGCCGGGCTTGGCGACACCCGCTCCGCCCTGGCCCTGTTGCTTGGTTCCGTAACCGGTCAAGAAGTATCCGTCGGTGGCAAACGATGCATCGACGATCGACAGAAACGCCAGGAAAAGGGGAAAGACTCGTTTGAAATTCAGTTTCATGCGGACAATCTCCTTATTTGCAGTTAGTCCATCTGAGCGTCAGCGCCAGATACATGGCCTGAGGACCTCCCTTTGGGGGCATCTTCGCTTTCGTTCACTGGATAGGGGGTTGTTGCCGGGCTGACAGTGCTCTTGCGGGCTCTAAATAGAAAACCCACCTGCCAGATCGACTTCCGGCGGTGGGCTAAGAAACTGCTTTAGCTGAAGCTAGGATCTAAATTACTTCAGTCCTGCCTCTACCTGCCAGAAGACACCCTGTGCGCGTACAAGCGCAACAACAAGGTGTAGACGCCACGGTCTTCTGGAGGTTCGCTTCCATGCACATAGATTACAAGGCGGCTTGTTACGTGTCAATCGAGTTATCCCATTCAGCGCCAACCACTTTGCATTTCTCCCGATCAGCTCTGCAGAAGTTTCCGCGGATTTTCGATGGCGCGATCGAGCGTCTCCAACTGCTTGCAGAAGGCAAATCGAATCTGTTGTAAACCGCCGCCAGGCTGGCTATAAAAACTGGAACCGGGGACGGCTGCGACTCCGATCTCTTTGACGAGCTGCTCGGCAAACTTCCTGTCGCTGGCCGCCGCAAAGGCGGAGATGTCCGTTGTGATGTAATAGGCTCCACGCGGGGCGCATATGCCTTGAACCTAGTAGCGCGCAACGCGCTCAGGAGAAGATATGAGGCGCATTTGTTTAGATATAGCAGAGTCAGTTTCGGAGGCCTTTCATTTGCTTTCTTGAGACGTGCAGAAATGCGTCGGTGGAAATCCGAGAATGTGCGGGTTATTTGGAGTTGCGAGATGAGCGAATTCGCCAAAATTGTTCCACGTGGAACATATTCATTCTTTTGACGTTAGTTGCGAATTTACTACTTAATTAACTGCAAAATATTTGGATTGTCTTTAAGAGCTTTTGGGAGGCGAAAAGACGAGGTTTGCAGGGCATAAGAAGTGGATGAAAAAGGTAAATATGTGGTTTGAAAAGCTGAATATTCTGGGATGGGAGAAGCTGTCGTCTTGGCGGGATAAGGTTCGTGGTATCCCACGCTTCGCCATGTACGCGTAAGGATGGGGCGCCCGGCTTCCTGCCGAGTGGTTGGGCTGTGAAAAGCCGGTTGAGGTCCGTGGTATCCCAGGTGCCCAAAGCGAGGCACCTGGGGTACCCATCGTCAGTGGTTGTGTTTACTTCACCCGGCACATGGGCACCCGCCATAGCTTCTCAAGTCACGGGGTTATTTTCGAGGTTGATGAGCGGGGCACCTGCCTCAATGATGGTGTTACAACGATTGCGATGATTCTGTAACTCCGGGTTTACTCTGTTCTAACTGTTAGAAGCATGTAAATAGAAGCAAAGCTCACTTGCGCGAGCCTGTTCGCGCAATCACAATGCGAAGAATGTCTCGACTCGCCGTCTTACCAGCAATTTTGCTTTTATGCGCACTTGACTGCTACTCCCAGGAATCATCGAAACCCAGGGATCGACCCACCGCAGACGAGGTCAACGTGATGATCGGCACCGCCGCGGATGGGCAGACCTTTCCGGCAACAGGGGTTCCGTTTGGCATGACCCAATGGACTCCGCAGACCCGCGCAGGAGAAGGCAAGTGCGTGGCGCCCTACTATGCGGCCGACACGCACATTCAAGGCTTTCGCGGCAGCCATTATCTCAGCGGCTCATGCACGCAGGACTACGGCAGCTTCACCATCATGCCGATGGCCAGACCAGCGAAGCTAGGTGCGAGCGAGCAGACCTCGTCTTTTTCGCGGAGCAGTGAACACGCCCGCCCGTATCTCTACTCGGTTGACCTTGCCGACAGCGGAATTCGCGCTGATATAACCGGCTCGCAACGCTCCGGGATGATGCGCTTCCGCTTTGCCGCGGGAGAGAAGACCGGTTGGCTGTCGGTGGAAAACAACGTGCGGCGGGGCAACGGCAAGGTTCGCATCGATCCGGTGCGGCAGGAGATTACGGGAGAGAACCCGGTCTATCGCATCTACGCCGGCGAGGGTCAGGCCGCGGGCTTCTCCGGTTATGTGGTCATCCAATTCGATCATCCATTCAAAGTGGGTGGAACGTGGGCCGGCTCGCATCGTCACGAGGGCGCACTCGAACAGAGTTCAACCACAAACAGACCGGGCGCATTTGTCTCTTTTGAACTGCCTGCCGACGAGACGGTCAAGGTCCGTATAGGTACTTCGTTCACCAGCATTGAAGAGGCGCGCCGCAATCTTTCTGCAGAGATGCCGGACTGGGACTTCGACGCCGCGGTTACGCGCGCGCGCGCCGCCTGGAGCGAGGCTCTCGATTCAATTCAGGTGGAAGGCAACTCATCCGATCGGCGCATCTTCTACACCGCGCTATACCACGCCATGCTTCTGCCTCGAATCTTCAGTGACCGCGGCGGAAGTTATCCACGGTTTGGCGGCGGCGGCACGGTGGAAACAGCCAAGGGCTTCACCTATTACTGCGACTATTCGGTTTGGGACACCTTCCGCGCGGTCCATCCGCTGTTGACCATTATCGATCCGGACCGCGAACGCGATATGGTCAAGTCGCTCATCGCGAAAGGGGAGCAAGGAGGCTTTCTGCCCGTCTTCCCGGCTTGGAACAGTTACACATCTGAGATGGTGGGCGACCATGCAGGCGCTATTATCACAGACGCTTATGTGAAGGGAATTCGCGATTTCGATGCGGAGAAGGCCTATCAGTTGATGCGCAGAAATGCGATGGAACTTCCGAAGACCGAAGAACTCTACCGCAATGGTCAAGGCCGGCGCGCGTTGGGCTCCTACCTTAAATACGGCTATATTCCGCTCGAAGATCATGTGCCTGGCGCCTTCCACAAGAACGAGCAGGTCTCCCGTTCTCTTGAGTATGCCTATGACGACTATGTGGTGAGCGTTTTGGCGGGCGCATTGGGCCATACCGCGGATGCCGAGATCTTTGCCAAGCGCGCTCAGAACTACCGGAATGTAATCGATCCAGAGACCGGCTTCGCGCGCGGGCGGCACGCCGACGGCGCCTGGGATTCTCCCTTCGACCCGACAACCACATCCTCCTACATCACCGAGTCGACCCCATTTGTGTATACCTTCTTCGTGCTCCAGGATATTCCGGGGCTGATTGAGGCAGTCCACGGCCGCGAGGCCTTTGAAAAGAAGTTGGACGCGCTCTTCGCCGGCGGCTACTACGATCACGGCAACGAGCCGAGCCACCACATCGCTTATCTTTACAATGACGCCGGAGTTCCGGCAAAGACCCAGTTACACGTTCATGAGGTGATGTCGAAACTCTATCGCGACAGCGACGACGGCCTGCCCGGCAATGACGATGCCGGCCAGATTTCGGCCTGGTACGTTCTCTCCGCGCTCGGCTTCTACCCGGTCACGCCTGGCGCGCCGCGTTACTCCATCGGCACTCCCCGCTTTGATGAAACGACTGTGAATGTCGGCCAGGGCCGCAGGCTTCACATCCTGGCCAAAGGCGCTGAGTCGGGAAAATTCTATGTGCGCTCGGTGCGCCTCAATGGCGTCGTTCTTCATCGCACCTTCATACTTCACTCCGAGATTGTGGCCGGCGGGGAGTTGGTCTTCGAGATGAGCGACCACCCCTATTAATACGGAGTTACTTCTCACCTGCCTTCTTTACAGCGATCTCACTGTGAATTCACTTGTCAGTGATCAGTTGCCTCGTCAGCATGATGGAGGCTCAGAAATGGAACTGAGCAAGGTTGTGAAATTGCACAACTGTCGTCATTCCGCCTGTTTGTGTCGCATCCGGAGTGAAGCAACTCGGCAGTGTCCCAAGCAAGCAGAAAAATCGAAGGACGGAACAGCAGTAAAGACTGCTGTTCGCGCCAAACCAACCCAACAGCGCTCTCCGCCGGAGGGTGCGGAAATGGAATCGATATGCGCACATTCACAGATGCAGCAAAGAAACTGGTACTGACAACCGCCTTTGCAGCCTTGACGGTCTTCTCGGTTTCCTTGGGAAACTGCCAAGCGGGCGGCTCATTTTCCGTCCTATCCTACAACGTTGACGGACTTCCGCAGATTCTGCAGGATGGCCGTTTCCCCGGTGGCAATCCAGCGCTCTACACGCCGTATATCGGCGCCAAAGTCATTCCCTACGACATTGTCAACGTGCAGGAAGATTTCAATTCCCACGCCGCCCTGTATGCTGCCGACACGCATCCCTATCGCACCGCGACCAGCGGCGGCGCTGGCACAGGCTCGGGCCTTAACACCATGTCCAACTTTCCTTTCTCGGACGACATCGACCGGGTTACCTGGAAAGTCTCCAGTTCCGACAATGGAAACAATCTGACCCCCAAAGGCTTTACCTGGCTTCGCATCCGGATTGCCCAAGGTGTTTACATCGACTACTACAACCTTCATACAGGCGCTGGAACCGGAACTGCCGATGAGACAGATCGCGATGCCAACATCGATCAGTTGGTCGCCTATATCAACGCCAATTCGATTGGCAATGCCGTCATCGTAACCGGCGACACGAACTCTCGCTACACCCGTGCCGCAGACAATATCCGTGACCTGCTTGACGTCATGACCGGCGATCCCTGGGTCAGCCTGGAACAGGGCGGAGTGCCTCCCGCGGCCGGTTCGGCAGACCTGGTGTGGGACTCGGCTGTCAACTACGCAACTCCGCTGACTTCCGCGCAATACCCTTATGAGTTTGTGGACAAGATCTTCTACCGCAACAATAACTACATAAGCTTCACGCCGTACAACTACAATCTGCCCGACGCCACATTTCGCGATCCGTCTGGAGATATGCTTTCGGATCACTATCCCCTTTCTGCGAATTTCAAGTACACCCTCAACCCCAACTTTCGATTCAGCGACCAGTTTGGCGGCCCACATGGCACAAGCTACAATGACGTCAACTCTCTGCCTGTAAACCCCGTCGTGCAAGCCATCGGAATGCGCAGTGGCAGCCGCGTCAATCAGGTCAATCTCACCCTCACCAATGGAACCACCCTCGTTCACGGCGGAACCGGCGGAACCGGCAATAGCTTGCTCCTGGCCAGCGGGGAATACATCACCAGCGTTACCTTGGATTCCGCTCAGTACAATGGCAATACCCGTGTCTTTTATGCCTCTTTCGCCACCAGCCTGGGCCGGACCCTCTCCGGCGGCGCGACCACCGGCACCACAGTGACCTATACGGCGCCGGCGGGATGGCAGATCGTCGGCTTCCATGGCCGCTGCGGCGACGAGCTGGACAAGGCCGGTGTCATCTTTGCGCCGGTCAATCAATAAGGCCTGCATGAATTCCGCTGCCTGCGCTCCGTCCCATTTTTTGTTGAATTGGGATGGGGCGCAGGCAGCGGCTCACTCCCTTTCCCGCTTCGCCGCGGGATTGTTGCAGTTGGATGAAGGGGTTTGAATGGGCCGGTGATCCAAATATGCTGGCGTTTTTCTCTTAACGTGCACTTCTCACCGCTATCTTACAGTGAATTCACTTGTCGATCGTTGCCGGGACGATGCAGGATGCAGATGCAATAAAGTCGCGCTGAGTTGCGGGAGGCTATTCCCGGTCTATAAACCGGAGACAGCCATGCTTTGCAATGACGCGATCAGACAATTCAACGTTTTTTCAAAATAGCGAATTTGGAGGCAGTAATGAAGTTGCTCACGCACAAATTCACAAAGGGGTGGGGAACGCTATATGCAAAATCCTGCATCGCGTATTCCGCCCTTTTTGCCAGCCTGCTCCTCATGCTTGCTCTGGCGCCTGGAGCTCTGGGCCAAGGTATCACCGGGTCAATAACCGGCACAGTGACAGACGCTACCGGAGCGATCGTCGCCGGCGCGACCGTCACCGTTCGCAATGTGGACACCAACGCCACACGCACCGTCACCACAACCGACATCGGTTCCTACACGGTTACCCAGTTGCAACCCGGCAGCTACAGCGTGAAAGTCGTCAAGGCCGGCTTCAAGGTTCTGGAGCAAAGCGGCATCACGCTTCAGATCGATCAAGTGATGGTGATCAACGCGCAACTTCAGGTGGGTTCGGATCAGTCGACAATCACCGTTACCGGCGCGCCTCCCGTCATTCAGACGGAGCAGTCTTCCGTCGGCCAGGTCATTGACAGCGAAGCCATCCAAAACACCCCGCTCAATGGACGTTTGAGCGTCATGGGCCTGGTCGCACTGTCACCCGGTGTGCAAGGCGTTGGAGCGCAGGATCAGATGGCCACCCGCGGTCTCACCGTGGCCTCCGGCACCGGCAGCCGCAACTCCTATGGCGGCCTGGAAAGCACGCTGGATGGCGTTACCAACGCCGAGATCACCCTGCAACGCGCCGAGCCCGAGGTTCCCTCGCTGGACGCCCTGGCTGAGTTCAAGGTGCTGGCCACAGGCGCGCCGGCCGAGTACACCCAGCCCACCGTGATCACGGTCGTGAGCGCCAGCGGCGGCAACACCTTCCACGGCGAGTTGCTCGAGTACAACCGTTCCAAGGGCACCTCCGCCAAGCCGTACTTCAACGGCAGTTCGGTGCGGCCTCCCTACGAGCGCAACGAGTTCGGCGGCAACTTCGCCGGTCCGGTTCTCATTCCCCACATGTACAACGGCAAGGACCGCACATTCTTCTTCTTCGCATACGAGGGCTTCCGCCTGACGCAGTCGACTCCCAAGAGTACGCAGCAGCCGACGGTTTTGCAGCGCGAAGGATGCTTCTCTTCGTCCATCACGGACCCAACGACGGGATCCCCATTTGCTATTGCGACCACCGGGACTTGTGCGGGGTATTATCAGATTCCCTCCGCGCGCTTCAATTCCGTGACTACCCAACTGCTAAACCTGCTTTATCCGTTGCCGACCACTACCGGCACCGGCACCAACACCTACGAAAACGTTCCGTACAATAACGTCGTAGATCGCATCTCGCTGCGTTTCGATCACAAGATCAACGAAAACAACAACATCCGCTTCACTTGGCTGCGCGCTTTTTATGGTCCCAACACCACCGTGGGCAACGACAGCCTGCAAGGCGGCAATTCTGGCGACGGCGAACACAACTCCCAGTTCATCCTCGGCTACACGCATACCTTCTCGCCGAGCCTGGTTTTCGACACCAATGGTTCGTTCTTCCATCTACCCATCTACCGCACTCCGCAGAACGTGGGCACCAAGTGGGAGTCGATCATCCCCGGCCTGAGCCCCCAGTTGATTGAGGGCGCTCCAACGATCAACATCACCAACATCACTTCGGTTAGCGAGTCGGGATCGAAGGATCTGGAGCAGGCAGGCCAGATCAATACCTCCCTGACCAAGGTCTTGTCCAAGCACACCATCAAGGCTGGCTTCTCATACCTGTACGACAACCACTGGAACGTTTCGGCCGGTGGAAGCAACGGCCCGCCGCGCGGTTCCTATACGTTCGCCAATCAGTACACAGGCGTGGCCTTGGCAGACTTCCTGCTCGGCCTGCCGTCTCAAACCGCGCAAAATACGCCCGCATCGCTGGTCACACGCAACATCTCCAGCCAGTGGGGCGCCTATATCCAGGACGATTGGAAGCCGATGCCCAAGCTGACCATCAACGTCGGCCTGCGCTACGACCTGCAGTGGTTTGCGCCCGGTCCCTACAACCAGAACTCATTATGGATTCCCGAGAAGAGCCAGGTAGCGGTTTTTGGCAGCGCCTATCCTTCCACCATCGTCAGCTCCTATCAGACGCTGCTGGCCAACAACAATTTGCTGGCGCTTTCCTCCGCGTCCGGCATGTCGAACGATCCCTTCGCTTATCTGGGCCGCGACACCAAGAACTTTGCACCGCGCCTGGGATTTGCTTATGAATTGATGCACAACACCGTGTTGCGCGGCGCAGCCGGCATCTATTTCAATCTGTTGCCCGCATCCTACGTGGGCAGTGGCGTCTTCGGCGATCTTCCGTTCCAGGCCACGCTTACGTATACCAACACGCCGACCTACTCGGCTGCTTCGACCTTCACCATGAGCGCGCCATTCGCCGGCTCGGGAGCCGCCGGCAGCCGTCCCGGTGTCTACGCCGAGCACAATCTGGTGACGCCTTACACCGAGGAGTACAACCTGGCGCTGGAACGCCAGTTCCGTCATAGCCTCGACCTGCGCGTGGGCTATGTGGGCCAGCATAACCTGAAGCAGAACAACTACGGCGGGACCGGCACGACCAACCCCAACCTCAACCTGGCCGAGCCCTTCGACATTACGAAGACCGCGGCGGCAACCGCGCCCTTCCCTGTCCTCGGTGCCATTACGCAGGTCATGGACCCCATGTATCACAGCATCATGAATTCGCTGCAGGTAGGCCTGCACAAGCAGTACTCGCAGGGCCTCGCCTTCGGCGCCGAGTACCAGTGGACACGCGTACTGGGTACCGAAAACGTCGAAGATCCGTCAGGCAAGTATCCACGGGACTCCTACGGTCCTATCAACGGCATTACGCCGCAGGTGCTCCAACTCAACTACTCTTACTTGCTGCCTCTGGGGCAGGGACAGTTGCTCCTGGGCAACGCAGGTCCTTTGGTTAACAAGTTTGTCAAGGGATGGCAGCTTTCCGGCGCCTCCGATATCCAAACCGGCCAGCCGTTCTCCGTTACGTACACGGCTTCCCAAAAAGTCACCATCAACGGCGTGACGACAACCTATCCCGGCGTGGTCAGCGGCCGCGCAAATCGGGTGTCGGGCGTTGCTCTCTACCCGGCAACCAAGAGCAAAACCGAGTGGTTCAACCCGGCGGCCTTCACCGCGCCAACTGATGCGAACGGCATCCCTGGCGGCGCCTACGGCACCTCCGGCTACAACATGCTGCGCGGACCCCATTTCCAGAACTGGGATGTGAGCCTGCAGAAGAACACGAGGTGGATGGACCACTACAACGTTCAGCTTCGCGCTGACGCCTTTAACCTCGCAAACCACCCCAACCTGGGCACGCCGAATGCTGCCATCTCCAACACCGCTTCGGTGGGAACCATCACCGGCACCAGCGGAACCCCCAGTTACGAAGCCCGCACCCTCGAATTCGCGGCGAAGTTCAGCTTCTAACTTCCTAACCTCCTACCGCGCGAGGAGACATCCTCCTCGCGCGGTATTTTTTGTCTATTTTCGATGCGCATATGCAACTCAATGGGCTCCATCCTTGCCACGTCTTTGTTTTTGCGGCAAGGCGGGGAATTATAAATCAGTTCTCAGGCGGAACCGGGTACGCGGGAGCCGCGCCGTCGAAGGTCACAACGATGTGCTCAAAGACGACGGCGGGATCGCGATAGATCAGTCGCAGCTTATGCTCTCCGGCTGAGAGTTTGCCAAGCGGCAATTTCTCCAGCGCCGAATTCCGCAACACATTGTCAGCCCAGGTCGGCGCGCTATTCTCATGCCATTCACCGG
>Ga0255356_1002502_pt1 | contig 10518 bp, 5 predicted proteins | sample HBST100metaG_FD_189944 | JGI IMG/M metagenome (GOLD analysis project Ga0255356, IMG submission 189944) | Peat soil microbial communities from Stordalen Mire, Sweden - H.B.S.T100 | ecosystem: Environmental > Terrestrial > Soil > Wetlands > Peat | place: Sweden: Norrbotten County, Stordalen Mire... | reverse complement strand
GAAGGTGGGGGCGGCTGCCGGGGGCAGAATGGTGTACTTTGCCGAGGCCACGGGCGAGGACGAGGAACCGCTGGCGACGGCGATGGCTTGGAGATTCAGAGTTGCCGCAACCTGGATGGGCCCGGTGTATTTGGTGGAGGCGGTGGTCGGGATGGTTCCGTTGGTGGTGTAGTAGATTGCCGCTCCCGATGCGGCGCCGGAAAGCGTGACCGATTGCGCGGCAGCGTAGGTTCCGGCTGCCGGGTTGAAGAGCGGTGCGGCGGGAGCCAGCACGGCAACCAGAATCTGCGCCGTGTGTACGCGTCCTCCGCCGGTCGCCGTGATGGTAACCGCGTAGGTTCCGGGAGCCAGCGAGTTGGCCCCGCTGAGGACGAGCACGTCGGTTGTGGCTGCGTTCACTGCCGGAGAGGGGTTGGCAAGGCTCGCGGAGATGCCGGCAGGAGCGCTGGCGGCCAGCGTCACGCTTGCGCTGAAGCCATTCACAGGCGCCAGGGCCAGGGTTGTGGCAGCTGCCTTCGCGGGGACAAGCTGGATTTCAGCATTGAAGGTGGTTAAAGAAAAATCCGCCTTGGAGACGGTGATGCCGAGAGCGTTCGAGGTCGCCGCGGCATAGTTGGCGTCGCCCGCGTAGACGGCGGTGAAGACGTTCGCTCCATTGGCTGCGGAATTGGCTGGAATGGCGACGCTTGCTTTGCCATTGGCCAGGCTGGCGATCTGGTTGAAGCCCAGGGCTTCGCAGAGGAAGGCCACCGAACCGGTGGGAAGCGGCTTGCCCGCGGGACCGGTCAGGGCGGCCGTCAGGGTGAAGGTCTGGCCCGGCGCGGGATTGGCGGAAGTAGTGGTCAAGGTCGCGGCGGGCGTCAGCTTGCCGGAGGACGCAATGATCGTTCTGCCATTGGCCGCGCTCCCCAACCAGTTGGCGTCGCCTGGATACGAGGCCGCGAGCGGCAGATTGCCTGCAGGAACCTGCGTGAAAGTGGCGGCTGCCTCCAAAATGGCGCTGCCGGTAGTGCCGGAGGCCTGCCACGCGACGGATTGCGACTGAGTGCACAGAGAAATGCTCACCTTGCCGGTGGGCAGCTTTCCGTAGAGCGGGAGGTAGCCGACGGTGAGTTGAACATCCACCGTGACGCTGGCTCCGGCGGAAACTGAAGTAGCCAACGGCGTGACCGCCAGGCTGGTGGCGCCCGGAACCACCGTGAACGCGGCGGCGATGGCCGAGGAGGGGTTGTAGCTGGCGTCGCCGGAATAAAAAGCGGTGACCGTGTGCGCGCCGGGTGCAAAGACGCCGGCCGACCATTCCGCCACGCCGGCCGAATTTACGGGCTGCGTAGAGGAGGTGGTTGCCGTTCCCGCCTTGTCGGTAAACACCACGGTTCCGGTGGCCGGCGCGGGCTGGTTGGCCAGCGTTGCGTTCCCGCTCACCGGCTGCGCATCCAGGAAGATCTGCGTCCCATAGGGAACCGTCGTCCCGGAAGAGAGCGGGTGCAGAAGCAGGTCGTAGGGGCTCCATGACCAGCCGGTGGTGGTCAGCTTGTCGTTCTCCGGTGTGACGATGACGGTGACCGGCGCCGACTTACTGGAGGCAAAGCTGCCGTCGCCCGCATAGACGGCGGTGAGCTGGTAGGTTCCTCCCGGCAGGCTGTCGACCGCCGCATAGAGGCTGCCTGAGGTCAGGGGGAAATCGCCGATTCCGGTGGAATGGGAGAGGCCATCGTTGGCCGTCAGGCTCACCGCGCCGGTCGGCGTTCCCTGGCCCTGCATAGCTGCGACGGTGCCGGTCACGGTGGCTGTCTGGCCGTGAACCAAGCTGGACGGGCTCACGCTTAGGGTGGTCACGGTGGGCGCCAGCTTCACCGAATTCCAATACTTGATGAGGTTGGCCACATCCACGCTGCCCAGGCCGGTGGCCAGGTCGTACCCGGCGCCGGCCGCGTAACCGCTCTCCACGTAGTAGCCGCCAGCGATGGTTCCGGAACTGCCTTTTGCGCAGTTGGCCGTGCCCGGCGAGCAGAGCACCTGGTTCTCGCCCACAGTCACATCGCGAAAGACGGTGGACTGTCTGAGGGCCAGGGGGTAATAGACGAAGTCGGCCTGCCCGGCCCAACTGCCCGCGCTCTGGTTGACCAGCGCCTGGATGGCCGCCATCTCCGGCGAAGCGGCGGAGGTTCCGCCTACTCCGGTGACGTTGACCGCGCCTTCCTGGCTCAGATTGGTTGCGGAGCAGTCGCCGGGATTGGCGCAGATGGGATAGAAGCTCAGGTTGGAACCGTTGGCGGCAAAGAGCGAGAGGTCGGGCAGGTCGCGCAGCTTGTCGGCCGGAACGCCGCTGCCGGATTGCCACGTGGGCTTGGCGTATCCCGTGACCACGCCGTTGACCAGATAGACCGCGGCGCGGCTGGCTCCTCCTCCTCCTGCCACGATGGTCTGGCTGGAGAGGTTGGCCGGATTGCCGCTGTCGGCGAGGTTCGAGCCGAACTCATCGTTCCAGGCCTGCTCGGGAATGGCTCTTTTCAAGGAGACTGCGGGGGAAGCGGTGGCGCCGGACCAGTAGCCGGCCAACTGCGCTTGGACAGCAGTGGCACCGGCGGCGTACTGGCTATAGTAGAAATCCGTTCCGCCCACCGCGACGTTGTAGGGCGTGGAGGCAATGCCGTTGACCGCGAGGCCACTATAGGCCACCTGCTGCACGTCGAAATTGTCGCATCCGGCCGAGCCGCCATCGCCCGCAGAGACGAAAACGGTCTGGCCCTGGGCGGCGGCCTGCTGCCAGAGCGCGTTCCAGAGTGCATTGCCGCCTTGCCCCAGTTGCGCCTCGCACTCGCCATAGCTCACGCTGATCACGCCCGCCAGGTCGTCTTCCACGGCGCGATAGGCGGCGAGTTGAAGACCGTCGGCGAGCGCCGTTCCGGCCGAGGTGTAGAGCACGACCTTGGCGCCGGGAGCAACCGCGCCGGCCAACTCGATGTCCAGATAAGCCTCGGTGGCGGCATCGTTCTGGCCGGGGTCGGCCCCGTCCACTACAACCTGAGGAAGGTTGGCAGGCAGGGCGAAGAGCTTCTGGTAGGCCTGAACCAGGCTCAGATCCACGTTCGAGGCGCTGATAATGGCGATCGACTGCCCCGCGCCGTTGATGCCCGCCTGGTAGACCGGGCCGATGTCGTATTGCGTGGCAAAGTCGCCGGGCGCAACCAGGTAACTGACCCCACTGCCGGCCGGATCGCTCCATTGCGGCGTGGCGTGGTGGGTCCTGGGGCTGAATTGAGCCTGGCCCAGCACCTTCAATTGCGGCTGCGGCTTGAAGTCGTTGGTCCGCGTCAGCCCGCCAATCACCGGGGCCAGCGCAGCCGGAATCGTGGGTTCATTGGCGCTGGCCAGATGCGCCTCGCCCTCCACCAGGTAGCGGTGAATCTCCGTCTGGAAGGCCTCGCGCACCTGGCCCGCGGTGCCGGTGAACTCGATGGCCACCCGCCCGGTGTGGACTTTGGTGACGGTCAGACCGTGCGACTCCAGCCACGCCTCGACCGCAGCCACATCCGAGTCCGCCGGCCCATAAATGCGGCCGAACTCTTCCGGCTTCAGCCATTGGTGAAAGGCTGGATTACCCGCCGAGTGCGCGTTCCGGATGAATTCCTCGAGCGCCGTCTCCTGCTCCGTCGAGCGATGCAACAGAAGCAGCAGCCGTCCGGCAGGGAAGGAATCTTCCACCACGCCCAGGTCCACAATGTGCTGCGCCCCGGCCCTTCCGGTCAGCCCGGGCTCCGCAATCCCGCCCGGAAGCAGCGGATGCACGTTGCCGCCGAGGACCACGCGCCGGGATTCATCGACGAAATCCTGAACGCGCGGCGCGGCCTGCGAAAGGGCGGTGGAAGTTCCGGCGGAAACGGGTGGCCCAGCCAGTGCGGCGGAGGAGGAAATCACGAAGCCCAACACTAGGAGCGACACAACCCGGGAGGCGAAACGAAAGGCGGCCATACCTCAAAAAGTCGGCAGCGCGCACCACCGACTTTAGGCGCTTCTTCGATCTGGGGAGAGGAATGCAGGCCTGCACTCACGATCCGGAGCGCGTTTCATTTTGGGAGGTAAAAGAAAAGAACCCCATGCCGGGAAGCATGAGGCTCTCTGGGAACAGATTACGAACCCCTGATTACTCCGTATCGGGCCGCTTGTAGGGTTTCTGGAGGTTCTGGCGAGCCTCGTTCACCGCGCCCTGGGTGTTGTCGTTGGTCTGCACCGCCAGGCGGTACTCGTTCACCGCGCGGTCGCGCTGGCCGGTCAGGTCGAAGATTTTGCCCAGTTGGATGTGGCTCCAGACCTCGGTCCAGCGCGGCTCGCCGTCGCCGCGGAGGGCATCGCGATAGGAGTTGACGCTGGCCTGGTAGTTACGCTGCGAGAACAGGACTTCGCCGATGCGGTAGCTGGCCAGCGAACTCTGCGGGTTGGCTTCGAGAGCCTTCTGGTATTCGGCCAGTGCGCCGGTCAGGTCGCCCTGCGCCACCAGTTGCTGGCCCTTCAGGATGGCGATGCGCACCTGCAGGTCGGGGGTGGACTTGAGCACCCAGTTGCCGGGATCGATGCTGATGCGGCGCGGGCGGCCAAAGGTGTCCGCGACGAACTGCGTATCGGTGCCCACCACTTCGATCTTCTGCGACTCGGTCTTGCCGTCGGTCTCCACGCGCAGCTCCACCGGCATGCGGAAGAGGTCAAGGTCCTGGCCGATTTCGCCGATGGTGCGGAAGCCCTTGTTGTTGCCCAGCCGGTAGACGGCGTACTTGTTGGTAAACTGCGGGGCGCCGGTGCCGTCGACCCATTGCGCAAAGAAGGCAGTCAACTGCTGCTGGCTCTGCGACTCGGCCACTTTCTCAAAGTCAGCCGCGCGGATGGGGCTATCGGTGTACTGGCTCAGAGCTCCCTTGAGCGTGGCCAGGAATGCCTTGTCGCCGATCTCCCAGCGCAGCATGTGGAAGATCATGGCTCCCTTGTCGAGCGTCATCGACTGGAACTCGGGGGAAAACGGGTTCTGGCGTCCGATGCTCGACAGTGGGATGGTGTCGTAAGCCAGGGCGCTGGCCGAAACATCCTGGAGGGCGGTGTGCAGGGCGTTCTTGCCGCTCTCATCTTCCAGATACATCAGCTCGCCGTAGCGGGCCATGCCGTTGGTGATCCAGGCGTCGTTCATGGAGCGCGGGCTCACCTCGGACCCCCACCACTGGTGGGCGATGGTGTTGGCCAGCAGGCGCACGCCGGACTTGTCGCCGACGCGCGAGCCGAGGATGGCCGCCAGTTCCGGCGCCCAGACCGCGGGCAGGGTGTCGTCGGGCAGCTCCACCACGTTCAAATGGCTGGTTTCCGGCGCGCCGAAGCTGTCCGAGAAGAAGTCGAATTCCTTGGCCGCGGTCTGTGCCAGTTCGTTGCCTGACTGCTGGCGCGCGACGGTCAGGTAGACCTTCACATTGCCGGGACCAGCGGTAAACGGACCCGCATAACGGCCGGCGATCACGGTTCCGGGGAACCCGGGCTTGTTCCAGTTGAAGTCGAACTGGTCGCCCGGCTTGCCGTTGGCGAGGGTCACGGACTTGGCCGCTCCCTGTGCGCCGCTTGAAAAGACCCGCATTCCCTGCGGCACGCGGATGTGCATCTCCGCGGTGAAACGGTTGGTCATGTAGCCGGTGGTGGGGAACCAGCGCGCCGCGTAAAGCAGGTAGGTAATTGGCTCCTGAATGGCGGCCAGCTTCAGGCCCTCCACCGGACCATCTTCGTTGCCGGTAATCATGCCTTCGTACTCGAAGGTCCAGTGCGCGGCCTGGCCCTGGACGAACGGCGTGCCGGGAGTGACGCGGATGGTGCCGTCTGCAGAGCGTTCGCCGGTGAGCACCTTGCCGGTCTCGTCGGAGATTTTGGTGACCTTCAACGCCGGGTGGAAGCCGAAGCTCACCACTTCGGCGTTTTCCGGCGCGGTAAAGCCGACTGTGACCTTGGCCGCCAGATGATGCGTCGCGGGGTCCAGTTCGGCATCGATGGTGTACCCGGAGACGGTGAGCGTGGGCCGCTCGATCCTCTGGGCGCCGAGCCGCGCCGTCACAAGCAGAGTGCAGGCCAACGCGCCCGCCAGTGGCAATATCCGCAAAATTCTACGCATCGCTGTCATTTTCTCCGCCATTGACCGAGGTTTTTCTCTACTTCCGAACTCAAGATGGAGGGCGCCCCACCTTCGGCGCGTCTCTAGATTTTGCGCCTAAAGTGGGGAAACGCAAATCTCAATTGGCCTTTGCCGGTCCTACCGCCCCATCATCTCCAGCGTAATTTCCGCTACCCGTGCGATGGCCCCGTTCTCTTCGCCCGCCGCCGGCCGGGTGTTCAGCAAGCCATGAATCCGCCCCAGCTCCTTCATCATGGACTGGCGGGGTGTCCCGTCCGGTAGCAGAGCCTCAATCTCTTGGACGATATTTGCGGCCGTGAAGTCATCCTGAATCAGCTCCGGCACCGCCCGCTTGCCGGCAATCAGGTTCACCATGGCGACGTGGGGCACGGTCACCACGCGTTTGGCGATGGCATAGGTGAGGGGCGAGACCCGGTAGACCACCACAAAAGGATTGCCGATCAGAGCCGCCTCCACCGTGGCCGTGCCGCTGGCCACCACCGAGGCGCGGGCGTGGAAGAGCGCTGCGCGGGCATCGCGCACCAGACGAATGTCCAGACCTAAGCCGTAGTCCTCTACCAGGACCTCGACCACCTCCCGCTGGGCCGCGTTCAGAGTGGGCGCCAGCGGCACCAAGTACTCGAATTTCATGTTGCCGAGCGTCTTGCGCTCTTCCATTTCCCAGGCTGCCTCCAGCATCTCCGGCAACAGGTCGTGAATCTCCTTGGGACGGCTGCCGGGCAGCAAACCGATCCAGGTCTTCTCTGGGTCCAGGCCGTTTTCCGCGGCAAATTGTTTGCGGCTGATGGAGGGCTGGGGCAAGTCGGCCAGCGGATGGCCGACAAACTCTGCCTCCACGCCCAATCCGCGGTAAAACGGTTCCTCAAAGGGGAAGATCACCAGCATCTTGTCGACGAAGCGCTGCACCAGCTTGATGCGATGCTTCTTCCACGCCCACAACTGCGGGCTGACAAAGAAGATCACTGGAATCCCCAGGCGATGCAACTCCCTGGCCAGCCGGAAGTGAATTTCAGGGAAGTCGATGAGCACGGCCACATCTGGCCGCCGCTCGCGCAGAACCCGCTTCAGCTTGCGGAACTCGCCATAGATGCGGGGCAGGTGGCGCACTACCTCGGTCAGGCCCATCACCGCCATCTCTTCCGAGCGGACCACGACTTCAAGGCCGGCCGCCTCCATGCGCTCGCCGCCCATACCGAAGAACTTCGCCGAGCGGCCAACGGCGGCTAGTTGACGGGTGAGCGCTTCCACCAGCAGCGCGCCGTAGTGCTCGCCGCTGGCCTCTCCGGCCGAGATGAAGATGGTCTGGGGCATTCTTTTTTGGATTGCGCCCAAGCATGCTGCGCTGGAGACCATCATAGCGGGTTGGCCGGTCGGGGCCCCTACTCCCTATTCCCTACTCCTTCACTTCTTTGCTGGCGTAATGTCGGTCACCGGCAGGTCCCAGTGGGAAAGCAGAATTTCAAAGCGGCGCTGCTCTTCCTTCTTGTACGTTGCCTGATCGGGCCATAACTCCTTGATGAGCGCTTCTTCGTCGGGGTTGGAGGTGGTGGCGAGCGTCGAGTTCTTATAGCGGATGGTGACGCGATAGTCCCAACGGCCGTCCTCGGTGGTGTGGTAGGACGGGGATTCGATTTTGAGCGCGACGATGCGGCCGGTGGTCTGGATTTTCTGGAGCAGCGGGTAGTGGTTTTTGAGGAAGAGATCGAGGAACTCCGCCTGATGGCCCCACTGACACTTGTAGTAGTACTCGACGGTGTAGGGCTGGTCTGCGCCGCCCTGGGGCGGGGCGCCCTGAGCCAGAAGCGGAGCGGCGAACGAAGCGGCAAAAACCACGGCGAGAACGGCGAAGAGAATCCTGCGCATGAGGCCTCCTTCAAAAACGATTGCCGCAATTGTACCGTGGCTGCTCTTATGGAGTGGTGGAGGCAGCGGCCGTCTTGAGGTGAACCATGCGCCGCAGCTCCGGCGAAAACTCCTGGACCAGATGGATGGCGCCGGTGAGCCCGACCTGGATGTGGCCGGTCTGCACGCCCTGCACTCGCGCCGAGTAGTGGTGCGGCCACCACGTGGCTTCGATCATGGAGCCGCCGTAGACGCCCGCAAGCTGGGGCAGGTCCAGGGTTTTGTGGCCGCCATGCGTGTAGGTGAGGAAGGTCATTTCCAGAGCGTGGCCGGAGCGGTGGAAGAAGCCGGGGCAGGCGCAGGCCAAATAGCGAGGATCGGTGCCCGCCACGCCGGCCAGGCTTTCATGGACGCTGTTCTGGATCAGGTTTCCGCCGTAGCTGGAGCCGGTGCGGCGAATGAAGCCGCCTGTCGTCCTGCTCCAGGCAGTTGGATCGGCGATGGCCTGCAGATAAGCGGCGGAGGCAAACGACTGGATGTGAATGGAGGCGGAGCCGCCGTCCTCGTTGACCCAGCGCTGCCAGCGCTCGGAACCGTTGAGCGGCTTATAGTGGTCCGGCGCGAAGGGGCCGTTGACCACAAACGACTGGGAAGACGCAACGCAGGGAGCTAGCAGCAGCGCCAGAAAAACGATTCGAATGTACGGAGTCACCTGTTTATTGTTACGCAAAACCCGAAAAAAGGGGAGAACAGAAGCATCTTCGGAGCCGATTTCGACGGATCGCTCCCAGGTGAAGATTGCTGTTTTATTCGCTGAGGCCGGGGCTTTGGCGCTTCCCTGCCCGAGCGGCCTTGCGCGATTCGATAAACTTGAGAGAACGCACAACATCACGGAGTCGCCTTGCACAACGGAAATGAAGAACGCATCGTCCGCCCTGCCCGCAATGTTTTCGGAAGCCTTCGCCTGCCGGGAGACAAATCCATCAGCCACCGCTACGGAATGCTGGCCGCATTCGCGGAAGGCACTTCGCGCTTCAGCAACTTTTCGACCGGGGCCGATTGCGCCTCGACGCTGAGTTGCATGGAGGCTCTGGGCGCAAAGGTGCGCAGGCTGGAAGACGGCCGCATCGAAGTGACGGGCGTGGGCGGGAGCGTAACGCCTGCCGAGACGCCTCTCGATTGCGGCAACTCCGGCTCGACGATGCGCATGATTTCAGGCTTGCTGGCGCCGCAGGAGGGCCGCTTCACGCTGGTGGGCGACGCCTCGCTTTCGCGGCGGCCGATGGAGCGGATCCGCAAGCCTCTGGAAGAGATGGGCGCGCGACTGACGCTGACCGACGGGCACGCGCCGCTGACCATCGACGGAGGTGCGCTGAAGGCCATCGACTACACCACGCCGGTTCCCAGCGCGCAGGTGAAGACGTGCGTTCTGCTGGCCGGATTGCAGACCGCCGGAACCACCACGGTGCGCGAGGCGTTGCGCACGCGCGACCACAGCGAACTGGCGCTGCGGGCCTTCGGCGCAACCCTGGAACGCACGGTGAATTCGGTTTCGATCAGCGGTCCGCAGAAGCTGCACGCGATTGAAGCAGCGGTCCCGGGCGACATTTCTTCGGCGGCGTTCTTTCTGTGCGCGGCGGCGTTGTTTCCCGGCTCCGGGCTGGTTCTGGAGTCGTTGGGCCTGAACCCCACGCGCGCCACGCTGCTGGACGTGCTGACCGCGCTGGGCGCGCACATCAGCGTGCTGAACCTGGAAGAGAAGAATTCGGAGCTGGTGGGCACGGTGCAGGTTTCAGCGCCGCCCGAGGGGCTGGGCTCGACCACGATTTCCGGCGCGCTGGCGGCGCAACTGATCGACGAGCTGCCGGTGCTGGCCGCGATTGGCCCCTACACCAGCGGAGGCATCCGCATCCGCGACGCCAAGGAATTGAGGGTGAAGGAGTCGGACCGGATTGCGCTGGTGGTGAAAAACCTGCGCGCCATGGGCGCCGAGGTCGAAGAGTTTGAAGACGGCCTCGACGTACCTGGCGGACAAACGCTGCACGGGGCCACCATCGACTCCGGCGGCGACCACCGCATCGCCATGGCCTTCAGCGTCGCGGCTCTGCGCGCCGAAGGGGAGACGCTGATCCAGGGCGCCGATTCGGCCGCCATCAGCTTTCCGGAGTTTTTTGAACTTCTGGATCAGGTGGCGGAGCGGTAGGGACGGGCTACTTCCCCGCCCCCTCCGTCAGCGTCACGATGCGGTCCACGCCCGGTGCGGTGAACTTCTCCACCTTGCCGCTGGGCCAGTGGATTTCGATGGCGTCTACCGCCGTCGCCTGTCCAAGGCCGAAGTGCGGGCGCATATCGTTCGATGAGAGATAGCTGCCGCCGCTCAGAACATCGCCGCGCTGCTTCATGCCGTTGGCGGTAACGTAGACGGTGGCTCCCACGGCGTCCCGCGGACTCTTGGGGCCGCCCACAAGCTTGAGTTCAAGCCAGTGATTTTTGTCCGGGCTCACGTTGCGCAGCAG
>Ga0255356_1002498_pt1 | contig 10542 bp, 11 predicted proteins | sample HBST100metaG_FD_189944 | JGI IMG/M metagenome (GOLD analysis project Ga0255356, IMG submission 189944) | Peat soil microbial communities from Stordalen Mire, Sweden - H.B.S.T100 | ecosystem: Environmental > Terrestrial > Soil > Wetlands > Peat | place: Sweden: Norrbotten County, Stordalen Mire... | reverse complement strand
GCTAATCTTTGCCTTGCTGTTCCGCGCCGCTCGAACGGGCCTCCCGATTCAGCGGCTCGCCTGTCGCTTGACACCAAGCGTCCCCACGGATTTCCGCGCGCGAGGAGAAAATCGAGTGCGTCCGAACAGACTTCATTCCCCTGAGGTCAATACCGATGTATACCGTACCCATCCGTTCCCGCTCGCTCACGATGCGGAGCGTAGTCGTGGCGCTCTCCGCGCTTCAAGTTTTTACAGGGCTTCCCATACAGGCCGCGCCCCTGAACCCGTCCCGGGAGACAAGGACTCCAATCAAGCATGTAATCGTCATCATTGGCGAGAACCGCACCTTCGACCATGTTTTTGCAACTTACAAACCAACGACAGGCCAAAAAGTCAGCAACTTGCTCTCGAAGGGAATTGTCAACGAAGACGGTACGCTCGGTCCGAACTACTCGCTGGCAGCGCAATACTCCGCCGAGGACACAGCGACGGACCTTTATCAATTGAGTCCCGGAGGCAAAGCACTGTACCCGACACTGCCAGTGCCGCTGGCAGGCGGTCCGGCTGTCCCCTACGTTCCGACGCTGGCTGAAGCTGAAGCGGTGGAAACTGGGTTGCCGGACACCACGTATTACACGTATCTCACAACCGGCGGCACGGGCCTGAAGGCGGGCACTCCAGACACACGGATTCCCAACGTGAACAATCTGCCCGACGGCCCGTTCCAGATTACGCCGGGCATTCCCTACGACGGGTACGCGGCCAGCCCAGTGCACCGGTTCTATCAGATGTGGCAGCAATTAGATTGCAAGCTTAGCGCTGCGACGCGGTCTAACCCTAGCGGCTGCCGCGCAGATCTTTTCCCGTGGGTGGAGACTACCATTGGGGCCGGATCGAATGGCAAGGCTCAGCCAATTCCGTTCACTGAAGAGAGCACCGGTGAAGGTTCGACTGCAATGGGGTTCTATAACATGCTGCAAGGTGACGCGCCCTATCTGAAGTATCTTGCCGATAACTTTGCAATGAGCGACAACTACCACCACAGGCCGTCAACGGAGGAACAGGCGCGAATCATGTTGCGTTGGGCACAGGCGACGCCATCTATTTTAGCGACGCCGAAGGAAATCCAACTGAGCCTCCACACAACCAGCTTGTCGATCCGGGCACGGCGAATGCGGGCGTGGTGGACGAGGTCGAAAACCCCAACGCGGCCGAGGGCACGAATAACTGGTACAGCGAAGACGGTTACGGGGGCGGCTCTTACGGGTCGGCGTCATACGGCGGAGGCACCTATAGCAATTGCTCTGACGTGAGTGCACCGGGGGTATCCGCCGTGCGAGAGTATCTGAGTAAGCTGCCGTACAGGCCGGACCCGAAGTGCGCACGGGGCGCCTACTATTTGCTGAACAACTACAATCCCGGCTACTTTGGCGACGGATCTAATGCATTCACCGACACTAGTTCCGGCAACACCGTCTTTACAATTCCGCCCTCGAAGCTGCGTAACATCGGGGATGCGCTGCTGGAGAAGAACATTTCGTTCGCGTACTTCGGCGATCAATACAACATCTACCTCAATGACAAGTACTATTCTTTGCCGCAAAACGTCTACTGCAACATCTGCAACTTCTTTCAGTATTCGACCTCGATCATGACAAATGACGCGGTTCGCACGGCACACCTGAAAGATACGGTGGATTTGTACGCCGACATCGCGGCTGGGACGCTGCCTGCGGTTTCATATGTGAAGCCGAGCGGCCTGGTGGATGGGCACCCTGCCTCGTCGAAGTTGGATCTGTTTGAGGGCTTTGTAAAGAAAATTGTAGACGGAGTACAGGCAAATCCGGAACTGTGGAGGAGCACAGCGATCTTTGTTACCTTCGACGAAGGGGGCGGCTATTACGATTCCGGCTATGTGCAACCGCTCGACTTCTTTGGCGACGGAACGCGGATTCCCATGATCGTGGTCTCGCCTTGGACCAGGGCGGGGCACATTTCGCACACATATACTGATCACGTTTCGGTGCTGAAGTTCATCGAGCGCAACTGGAGCCTGAGACCGCTGACCGGTCGAAGCCGCGACAATCTGCCCAATCCACACCACGAAGAGGAGAATCCGTATGTGCCTGTGAACAGCCCAGCAATTGGAGATCTCTTCGATCTCTTCAATTTTGAAGAGTAGGGTTTTCTGTTCTTTAAATACATACAGGCGTTTTTGTGCCCCACCCTCGACAGCTACTTCGCGTTAAGGGTGGGGACGCTTATCGGTCAAATTAAGGGAGAGCGAGAATTCTTTCGTGATTGAGGCGGGGCTATTGAAAATATGTGTGTGTACAGTAGTGCACAGCTAAAATCGCAACATATGCAATAACCATCACATAACACAGGCTTAATTTGTAACTCTCATTTTTCGATTTGAAGAAATTGACGCGAGCAGCATCGACAGCAATCGGCGAGCGGCAGCCGACAACGCTGATTGTCGACAATGTGGGATGAATGCTGGACAAACCGTTTTCTCCCAACTCCTGGATCCCCTGCCTTCCTACGAGTTCCAGAAGTGCATCGAGCGTTATCGCGGAGATGCGCATCGGTGCTTCTCTTGCTGCGACCAGCATTTGGCTATGGATTTTGAGCAGTTGACCTACCGCAAGAGTCTTCGCGACATCGAAGCCTACTTGGGCGCCATGCGTGGCAAATTGTACCACATGGGCTTCTGTGGACGCATTACGCCGCAAATCATCCGAATAAGATCGCCCCATAGCAGGTGTGCAGAGCATCGCCATCTATACTGTACATATTCAGGAGAAATGCTCTAGTACTACAGTTGTAGATAGAGTGCTGTCAGCGTTGAACCGCGCTTTCGGTAGTGGCAGCACATGGCTCGAAATTGATGTTGTCTTCGCCACTGGGACCAATGCAGCAGATGTTCAACGCCGTGCCATCCGCGCCACAGCATTCCGGTGAGCAGGTGGCGCAGTTCGGGTACGCTGAGTCGCACCTGTGCCTCGGGAGTTTTTTCTCTACGTGCTCGCAATACGGATAACACTGCATGGGCCAGCATGGACAGACCGGGTCCCTAGGTCCCGCAAGCACAAAGGCATAGTGAAGATGCACACGCTGCTCGGCGCCATCCTCGGCTCAGAGCATGGGCTATCCAGTAATTTTGGATGAAACCTTGGGTAAGATTGAATGGCCGTGGAAGCCGTAAACTATTGATAAATATGGTAGGCACGACTGGATTCGAACCAGCGACCTCTTCCGTGTCAAGAAATGCCACGAATCGCATATTGTTGACGGTGCAGTAGTTATAAACCGGCACAACCGGCAAAAACGGCCCTCTGGGCGGTATTTGCGACAAAAATGCGACAAACTTTTTTACGGGCCTTTGGGCTGGCTGTGTGGGACCAGCCCGAAGAATATCGGTCAAATCGCACTAACTGAAGGAGCCTTCCAAAGTACTTGGAGGTTTGCCTGTATCTGGATAGAATAGTCGGAGAACATATGCCATATCCGAGGAATCTATCCGACGCCGCACAAACGCCCTACACGGGCGCGATGGGCCGCGCCATCGGTGTCTTCAAGAAAAGCGGCGGCATCCTCAATACAAAACGCGCGGTCGAACTGGGTGTGCACCCTCGGGAACTCTATGCGCTTCGAGACGCGGGGAAACTGGAGCGGCTCGAACGGGGGCTTTACCGGCTGGCCAACGCGAAGCCGCTGGGCAACCCGGATCTGGTGACGGTCTCGCACAAGGTGCCGAAGGGGATTGTTTGCCTTATCTCGGCGCTGGCATTTCACCGGCTTACGACGCAGATTCCGCACGCCGTTTATCTCGCGATTCCGGCCAACGACCAGACCCCGGCGCTGCAATACCCACCACTGCGCATCTTCTGGTATTCCCGGCCGGTTTATGAAAGCGGCATCGAGGAAGTGACGCTGGACGGGACTCCGGTGCGCGTCTACTCTGCCGAGAAGACGCTGGCAGACTGCTTCAAGTACCGCAACAAAATCGGCGTCGATGTATGCACGGAAGCGCTGAACCTCTACCGGCAGCGTGGGCGCATGAAGCTCGATCAGATTGAGCAGTTCGCAAAAGTATGCCGCGTTGAACGTGTCATGCGGCCTTATCTGGAGGCGATTCTTTGACGGTATCAGTGGTCAAAAATATGGGCGCTTCTGTCCGGCAGCGTTTGCTAAATTACGCGAGGGCGAACAATCGGCCCTTTGCCGAGGTGCTTCAGTATTACGCGATGGAGCGCTTTCTCTACCGCCTATCGATATCGTTACACGCGGGCAAGTTTCTGTTGAAAGGCGCTCTGCTACTGACGGCGTGGCGTGCTCCCATGTCCAGGCCAACAATGGATATTGACCTGCTGGGTAAGACCAGCAATGAAGTTGACGATATTGTGAACCTGCTGAAAAACGTTGCCCAGACCAACGTGCCCGATGATGGCATAACCTTTGATCTCGATTCATTTGCCGGATCGGTGATTCGGGAGGACGCTGATTACTCTGGAGTTCGTACTGTGTTCACGGGCCATCTCAACGCGGCCCGTGTGACCATGCAGATCGATATTGGATTCGGCGATGTGGTGACGCCAGAACCGGAGCGGCTTGCCTATCCCACGATTTTGGATTTTCCCGCGCCTGCGCTGCTTGGCTACACCCGCGAGACGGTTATCGCTGAAAAGCTGGAAGCGCTTGTCCAGCTTCGTATGCTGAACAGCCGTATGAAGGACTACTTCGACATATGGATTCTTCTACGCCATCCAGAACTTGACCAGACTGTGCTTCGCGCAGCTATTGAGCGAACCTTCAAGAATCGGAAGATGGAAATCGATGCCACGCCGATTGGTCTCTCGCCACAATTCGGTACCGATTCAGCAAAGCAAACACAGTGGCGGGCATTTCTGAAACGCTCCGCATTGAAAGATGCTCCAGAGCAGCTCTCTGTAGTCGTCGAAGAATTGCGCGCGTTTTTCGAGCCAATCTTCATGAGCCTTGCCTGAAATGATCCGTTTACTTCAGAGCAATGCGCATTTCCAGGAGACCGTCGCGGAAACGCGCATTGGCGATTTCGTGCATACCGAGCAACCTATTGATCTACCCGGTTGTCGTAATGATCGCAGAGAGGTCTGCAGTGGCCACTAGTCCAAGATCTGTCAAACTCGCCCTCTGTGTTGCGGATAACCTCTTAGTGGCCACAATCAAAAGGTGTCGAGGTCTCGAACATGCAACGTATGCAAAGCGCCGATGCTCTTCATTTCCCGGTGATGGATCAATCCAATGCTCAAAATGTCCGCCCTTGCTACGCTTGTCGGGTGACGAAACAAGCACTACCGCGTCTAGAGTCTCCCCTTTCGCTTCGTGAATTGTTGTAACCCGGATACGAGCCAGACTGCTACGTTGATAAACCGTATCACCCACAAGTTTGCACGCACTACCTGACGGAGCCTTGATTCTCCCTTGCACCTCAGTCCACGAAATTGCGCCGGACGGAAGTGTCGGCCACTCTTGCGCCAAGAAGCCCTTAAGCTTCGATGCCCATGTGGACCAAGTGCAAGAGTTTCCGTTTTCCTCGAATGGATACAGTCCGCGCGCTCGTTGTAGAACAGACCAGAGGTATCTCCTCCACGCTATAGCGCTGTCCACAGTCTCAGGGCAGCGGTACCATTGATGATTTCCTTTCCCTAAAAAAGCCAGATAGGATATTGCCCTTCCAGCCTGCTCAAGAGCATCCTTCATATCGTCGGTTTTGCCACTGAGCCCGTAAAAGCTGTTCAGTGCCGAGGCAAAGAGCTCGACCGGCGATCCCTTGCCTTCGTTTTGCGGCGTGATCTTTGAAAGTGTGCTCTTCCCGCGCGCCAGAATCGCACACTGTCCCGGGTCGAATCGTAACGTGTCAATGAGCTGTCGGAATTTTCCGGGAAGATCAGCACTTTCGAGATTGTCGTATTCATACAAGACAGACGACGGAACGACTCTAGCCGTTCCATTACCGCGAACCGCAACGTCCCTACGTATGATCTTTGAGCACACATCCACAATGGACTGATTGCTGCGGAAATTACTTGACAGCATTCTCCGGTGCATCTTGCATTGGTCACCGAACTTCGTTATTAGAGTGGGATCTACCTTGCGAAATTCGTAAATTGACTGATCCAAGTCGCCCACCATATGCACGGTGACACCCTTCGCGACGAGGCACTCTAGTAGCTTCAATTGCGCTGGAGACAAATCCTGGCATTCGTCAATGATTACAACTGGAAATCGCTTGGCAATGCGCAAAGATATGTCTTCGCATGCGTCAAGAATGCGACATGAAATGAATTCTGCATCCTGATACGTTGCGAACCCAGCCTTCCAGAATCGCTTCTTACAGCACTTCAATGCGACTAGATTATTCGGGTCCATGATAAGCGATTCCATCGCGGAGTTTATTGTTTGCGGGTTTCCCTGAGCGCCGAAGAAGAACGATGTCGGAAGAACGGGGACATGGTTTCCGGCAACCAGCGCCGTGAACGAATGTAAGAAACCTGCATTAGAATCATCATCAATGATTCTCATGCTCCGGTCACCTAAGCTACCGTCATACTTTGTAAATCGATATCCGAACGGTTGAAAGATGTAGCCATGCAACCAGCTATCGAATGTGCCGACGAAATGCGGATGCCGCAAGACAAGGGCTCCGCCATAACCAATAATTCGCCGGTTGATCGCATCTGCCGCGCTGCGAGTAAATGTGAGCACTGCGATTCCAGAATGTTGATCAGCCCATTTCGAGAGTTCGTAGACAGTCTTGATTCCAACGACCTCGGTCTTCCCACTCCCAGGGCACGCCACAAGATAACTGGGGATACTGAGACGATGATTAATAAAGGTCAGTTGTTCAACTGTGAGGCGTGCAATCTCGCTACAATTCCATGAGGAGCCGAGCCGCAGGATGCAGTTCGAAAGCTTTGCGAGCAACTTGCCACGCTTCTTGATCTCTACCTCACTCATAGCACCCACAGTATCGCGTCCTTAATATACTGCGGTACTGAAAACCCTTCTGGCTTCTGCTGAAGATCATATGCTAACGCCTGCGCAAACTCTCCCTTTCCATCGATGTGGTTCAAAAGCCAGAGCGCCTCTACCGCCTTTTCTGCTTCGCTCACTGCCGTCCAGTCCTTGGCTGCGCTGACTGATGCCCGTTGCTTAATCGGCCCATTGGTTTTGATGAGATCACGAAGAACGCCACTCATACGCTGGAGGTTGTTTCTCTCCAGCGCCAAATCGTATTCGAGCGTTTTCAAGTTTATAAATGCTCGACAATACTCATCATCTTCCAACGTCTGAACAAGACCGCCGTTGGGGTTCTTGCCGATAGCTGGAGATTGAGGGGTAGGAGCGTCTTCATTTTCCGGATCGTTATCTAGCAAGCACGCAGCCTTGACCGGTATCCTGATGAGTTTGTTTTCATCCGAGCGGAATAGCTCAATGAAGTGATGAAAAAAGTTTCCACCTAAGCTGATCAAGGACACGCCGAAATCCCTCAGGCAATCGCCCTGAGCACATTTTGCCGTGTCTTGTGATATTACGATCTTTGCCAGTTCTGGGATGACGAGAGCCTCCGCAATACCCTCAACCATCAACACGCCGCGCGCAAAGAGCAATGTAGACTTGGTGATATCCAACCATCGCTCCAAAAAGAACCGTGTCTGGTCTTCCATTTGGCAGTGCGCCATGGGGGCAGAGGTCGGAGTAGCTCCGTCTTGCGCGACGAGCACATTGAGAGCATTCAGTTTGACGGACGATGCGATCACCGGAGAGTGCGTCGTTACGATTACCTGCATCTGATCAGATTCTGCGACCTTCTCTAGGTATTGCAGCAATCGCACTTGCAGTTGCGGGTGCAGATGAGCCTCAGGCTCCTCTATGAGAAGAACTTTGTGGAGGGTCTCGTTACCCACAACACCTTCAAGTTCTGCCAATACCGTTGCGAGATAAAGCAAATTGTTATAGCCGAGGCTGTTTTCCTTCAGTTCTCGGAATAAGTCTCGCTTATGCGTCGCACCTTGTGCAGCTATTTTTGGATAGAAGAGGAGCCGGAGCCGCTCAACGATTCGGTCGAAGCTGACTTCAGAAAACTGAATCAACGCATCCTGTCCCATTACTGCGCCAAGCGAATCTCGCAAGTACTTACGGATTCCGTCGTTCGCCTTCTTGATCGCATCTTCTTTTAGCAGTTCATCGTTAAAGGCAGTAACTTTCTTTTCGAGTGGATGAAGCGTACCCGGTGCGTGATTGCCCCGAAGATTCTTCAATAATCGCGCAAGACGAGACCCCTTATAGGCACCGAGTTTGTCCTCAGCATCGCGTAGCGCGGGAAGGTAAATACAATCTATTGCGTCCAGCAATGCCCATTCAAACACGGCACTCGATGAGGCACCACCCCAGATCGTTCTCTTGAATTTGCCCCGATCATTCTGCTTGTTTTCAATCACCAGGTTCAGCAATGCCTGGTCTGGTTTAAGGGCGTCCAGCCACGGCAGGAAAGCAACTGACTCATTTTCCTGTAAACCACTAAACCGACACCGAATCGCAATTCGGTCCGCACCCCTGCAAGAAGCTGGTTCGCAAATGGGACGATAGAAATCGGAAGACGACACACCGGATCGCCCATACTCGTCTTCGAGTAGCAGAAGACGTAGAGCATCAATAACAGAACTCTTACCGCTTCCATTCTCTCCTACAAGGACAGTGAGTCCTTTATTTAGGATCACAACGGACTCGGCCCCAAATGCCCGGTATCCTTCGATCTTCAACTCGGATATGTGCATGATCTCTCGCACCTAGAGCGCTTTGAAATGTTCTGCTTGACCGCATATCAATTATGAGCTAACAAGCTAATCTGTCAATTCCCTACGGGGAGACATCCCTTGCGGAGAAACGCTCGTTGCGTACTCCGCCAATCGCGCTCGCCTCCTACGGTACACGGTAGACGACTAAGGCGCGCGTTCTCACAACGTTTTTGGCGCACTGGCCAAATCGTCCCAATGGACCGCGATTTGTCCATTGACCTGCTCGAAAGATTACAAAAAATCTACAAACAGCTCGCCCGGTTTGACGGAAAGGGCTTTTGCCAGTTTGACGATGTTCTCCAGGGCAACGTTGCGCTCACCGCGCTCGACTCCGCCGACGTAATTCCGATGCAGTCCGGCGCGCTCCGCCAGTTCCTCCTGGGAATAGCCCCGCTCGTCGCGGATTTGCCGCAACCTAGAGCCAAATCGAGACTTAACGGAGTGTGGGGCCACATCTCCATGCTCGAAGCCTGACCACTATGCGTCTACACACGATGAGTGTGATAATGTCCTGTCGGAGTTGCCTTCGGTGGGCGGCTCTCGCTCGGTGCGCTACTGGAGATGGCTAAAGATGATGGGAAATTCATCGAAACTGGTTTCGCATCGGGGCGGGTGGAATACGATTCAATAGGAGAGGAGGGAGAATCTGTGAACACAGATTTCATCGACTGCCCGGAAGTGGCAGGCAAGACGATTCAACTGCTCCGCATCCATCGGGATGTTGGAGAGGGAACGAGCGTCCAGATCGAGTTAACAGACGGAACGAGCTTCACATGCTACGTCACAGTCCGTCCAGCCGTGGAAGCATCCTTATATAAGGGCGGCGCAGGAGCACCGGAAACCGTTCGCGACTACAAATTGTAGGCAAAATCCTCCCCCGCAAACCCGGTCGTTATTCCCAAATGGAATAACGGTCTCCCTGGAATTCATTGGACGCGGCCCCAAAACCGCCATAACTTTGCCCTAATGCTGACGCCAAGTCAGCGGAGGTGCAAAGTGAATCGATTCCAACGCATATTCCAACGCGACGCCAGTCGTAATCGGCTGCTTATTCCATTCGCCAGCCGGTGGATAAAACACCCACTCAAAACCACTCTCCTTTCGGCCATCCGCGCGATGGCTCCAACCCTTTTTGCGCTCGCATTCGTCGGCGTGGCCCATGCCCAAGGGACGATGGACTTCTCTGGCGCGACCACGCTGATGACCACCTTCAAAACCTTCGCCATCTATGCGGGCGCGGTCATCTGCTTCGGCGGACTGATCTTCGCCGGAATCCGCATGATGTCAGGCAGGTTCCAGGACGCCATCCCCGGACTCTTCGGCGCACTCTTCGGCGCTGGAGTTCTCGGCTGGGGTGCTGGCTGGATTGGCTCGCTCACCGGGCAGACGATGCAGTAGGAGGCGATCATGACCAAGCGAGGAGAGCCGTTACCGATCAATCAGGCGCTCAACAGGCCACGAGCCAAGCTCGGATTGGACCTCAGCGCATGGATGGCGATTGTCTTCGTCTGCGTAACGGTTTTCCTCGTTGGGTTCCGCGTCGTGGCGCTGATTGCCTTTCCGTCGCTCGCCATCGGTGCATGGCTTGTCGTCCGTAAACATCCGAAGATGTTCGAACTTTGGGGCTTGAGTTTGAGCCAGAGGTCCTACTATGACCCGCGTAAACACTGAGCAGTTGAAATACACGCCGTGGTTCGCCAAAGCCGGAGCCGCGTGC
>Ga0255356_1002492_pt1 | contig 10550 bp, 5 predicted proteins | sample HBST100metaG_FD_189944 | JGI IMG/M metagenome (GOLD analysis project Ga0255356, IMG submission 189944) | Peat soil microbial communities from Stordalen Mire, Sweden - H.B.S.T100 | ecosystem: Environmental > Terrestrial > Soil > Wetlands > Peat | place: Sweden: Norrbotten County, Stordalen Mire... | reverse complement strand
GAGGTCTCCGGCGACTCGCCGCAGCCCAAGCCCATCTTTCCGGCCGGCGGCGACCAGCCCGCGGTCAATCCAGGCAGCGACACTTATCCGCTGGACGTGAGCGCCGCACTCAGCGAGGATCGCAAAACGCTCACCTTCGCCGTGCTGAACCCATCGGATTCAAACCAGTGCATGAAGCTGGCCGTCAACGGGGTTAAACTCGCCGGCCATGGGCAATTCTGGCAGATGGCACCCTCTTCGGTCGATGCGGTCGTTGCGGTCGGCAAGAAGCCGGAGGTCGCAGTTGAGGAACATGCGCTCGGATCGGTTCCCGATACGATTGAGGCGCCTCCGTTCAGCATCAGCATTTATTCGTATCCGCTCCTGTAGTGTGTTATGGCTTTGCATGAATGCAATAGTAACCAGTTATTGAATGAGGACAACGATGAAGATTACGAAGTTATGTTGTACGGTGATGTTGGGAATGGCCGCTTCACTTGGGAGTATGCTTTCTGCGCAAATTCAAACGATCGTGCCTGCGCCGGTCTCAGGCGCAAAGTCTGTCACACTGGAACACATCAAGATCCATGGCACAGCCCTGGAAGGCAACCTGGAGGGAGACGCCGTCGATCGTGACGTGATCGTCTTCCTCCCGCCCAGCTATGCAAAAGACACGAAGCGCCGTTTCCCTGTTGTCTATGCGCTGCATGGCTATTCGATCGGCGCTGAGCAGTGGACGCATGAGATCCATGTGCCGCAAACCATCGAGGGCTCATTCGCCCAGGGCGCAAACGAAATGATTGTTGTCCTGCCGGACTCGAAGACTATCTACAATGGCTCGATGTATTCGAGCTCGGTGACCACCGGCGATTTTGAGAACTTCATCGCCCGTGACGTGGTCGCCTATATCGACGCGCATTACCGCACAATTCCCGAACGCACGAGCCGCGGCCTTGTCGGCCACTCGATGGGCGGCTACGGCGCCTCGCGCATCGGGATGAAGCACGCCGATGTCTTTGGAGCGCTCTACATCATGAGCCCCTGCTGCATGTCGCCAATGGGAGCTGGTGGGCCAGGCACCGCGGACCGGATGAAAGAAATGGCGATCGCCAACGAAAAGAAGGTTTCTGCTGCAAGATCGCCGACAGAATTGGCAGCCCAGTCGCCGGGCTTCGGAGCCGCGCAATTTGCAACAGCGGCAGCATGGGCACCCGCCCCGAAGAACCCGCCGCTGTATTTTGATCTGCCTACAAAGGACGGAGTTCCCGTGCCAGACGTACAGGATAAATTTGCGGCGAACGCGCCGCTGATCTTCGTCCACCAGTACATCGGCAACCTGAAGAAATACCGTGCTATTTCAATGGATGTGGGCGATCAGGACGGCCTGCGTATTGATGCCGGAAAGCTGCATGAGATTCTGGACAGCTATGGAATCGCGAACAGCTTCGAAATCTATTCCGGCACACATACCAGCGCCGTCGCAGACCGCTTTCAGAATCACGTGCTGCCATTCTTCAGCAAAAACCTCTGCTTTGAGCCGGGCTGCAAGTAGATCTTGCAAGAGGTACGCCATGATTGACCGTTCGCGCCGCAACCTCCTCAAAGGCACAGCGGGAGTTCCGGGGCTGTGCCTGATTGGCCACTCGACAGCCGTCCAGGCCCTAGCACGAGAGACTTCCGCGCCTCCAGTGGGATGGTTTACCTACTTCCCACTCTCATCCGTTCGTCTTGGCTCTCGCATCTTTCAGGATCAGGAAGACATCAATGCCCGCTATCTAGACTCGCTCGCGGTTGATCGACTCCTGCATTCCCTCCGCATCACAACGGGAATTTCTTCCGGTCTCCGCTGCCGGAAGTCGCGGCCGCGCCTGATGCAAGCACGAGCAGTGGGTTCAGGCCGATACTCCGACGGAGCTGCGCTTCACATGGCCGGCGAAGATGCAGAGTACCAACGGATGCCCGTGTGTCAGATCGACGAACAGCGATACTCTGCCTATGGCAACTGCGGAGCACCAAGGAACAGAGCCGAGACGCAAAAATCGCACATACACCGTTGTCATTTTTATCCTTGGAAATCGCCAAATCCTGCGGACTCCGCCACGATTGACTGGCTTTTCGCTCGCAACACCATCCGTTTGAGGTAGTTTCAACAAGTCCTGACGAAAGGCTCACTTCAACTTCGCCAGCCAATTTCTTTGAAGGAAGTACAAGTTCATGTTCAGTTCTGTCATTTGGCGGATTTCAATTCTTGCCATTGGTCTCTCCGTGGCATCGCCTTCTACATCTCTTCTAGCGCAGTCGCAACGAGCTCCCTCCCGTACCATTGTCGTGAGTCTTGCGGATTCGGCAGGACCGGTAGATCGCTTCTTCGATCTTTCGGTTGGGTCGGATTATCCGGGCACACTGATTCGAGATGACAGCCAGGCCCAGCTCAAGGTCGCGGTGGATGAACTTGGCTTCCGCTACATCCGTTTTCACGCCATCTTTCATGATGTGCTGGGAACAGTACGCGTCGAAAACGGCAAGACCGTCTACAACTGGTCAAAAATCGACCAGCTTTATGACGGTTTGCTGGCTCGGCACATCCGGCCGTTTGTCGAACTCGGCTTCACGCCCAAGGTGCTTGCCACCTCGCAGAACAGCATCTTCTATTGGAACGGCAACACATCGCACCCGAAGCCGGATGGCTGGCATGACCTTGTCGAGGCCTTTGTCCGTCACATCGAGCAGCGCTACGGAAAAGACGAAGTACGCACGTGGTTTTTTGAAGTGTGGAACGAGCCCAACCTCTCCGGCTTCTGGGAAGGCGCGGATCAAAAGGTCTATTTCGAGCTTTACGATCTGACGGCAAAGACGATCAAGTCCATTGATCCTGCGTTGCGTATCGGCGGGCCGAGCACTGCCGGAGCGGCCTGGGTTCCCGAGTTCCTCGCCCATGTGAAGCAGAGCGGCGCAGCTGTTGACTTCGTGACAACGCACACATATGGCGTCGATGGAGGATTCCTCGATGAAAACGGAGTACAGGACACAAAACTTTCCGCAAGCCCCGACGCGATTATCGGTGACGTGCGGCGTGTTCGCGAGCAGATTTCCGCTTCGCCGTTCCCTGGGCTTCCGCTGTACTTTACCGAATGGAGCACAAGTTATACGCCGCGCGACTCAGTGCACGATTCCTATATCAGCGCGCCTTACATCCTGACCAAGCTCAAAGCCAGCCAGGGGTTGCTACAGGGCATGAGCTACTGGACCTACACGGATCTGTTTGAAGAACCCGGCCCTCCGACGGCACCGTTTCAAGGTGGATTCGGACTCCTCAACCCACAAGGCATACGCAAGCCCGCCTTCTTCGCTTATAAGTACCTTCACGCACTGCAGGGCGACAGCCTCAAGACGAGCGATCCGCAGACGATGCTATCCACTCTGGGGGGAAATGTTACTGCGGTGATTTGGGACTTTGAGCAACCGGATCAGAAGGTGAGCAATCGGTCCTTTTATACTAAGCTGATTCCTGCGCATACTGCGGCGCCTGTGCGTTTGCAGGTAACGCATCTTGTTCCGAATGCCGCTTACCGACTGGAAGTTCATCGCGCCGGGTTTCGCGCCAACGATGCCTATTCCGCCTACATCGAGATGGGCTCTCCCAAGGATCTGACCACGGCGCAGATTGCGCATCTGAACGAGTTAACACGGGATCTTCCGGAGACAGACAAGGTAATGCAGAGCGGACCCACAGGCACAGTGGAGTTGACTGTACCGATGAACAGCAACGACGTTGTGCTTGTCAAGCTAATACGCAGTCAGGGGGGCAATTGAAAGATCAAAAATCCGGTCTGTTCCTTACAAAAAACTCTATAAGCAAAACCATTCGTCGAGCTAGCTGCCGAACGAGAGAGGCCATGTCACTTAAGAAGTTCGCATTATCTCTCATCCTCATAGGCACTCTGAGTGCTGCGTCTGTAGCTCAGAATACTCTTGCACATCAAAAATGGCCGGGGCCTGGGCAACTCTTTGTAGGGGCTTGTTATCAGCCCATTGATCGCACACCGGAGCAGATCGATCACGATATTGCGATCATGAAGCACGCCGGGTTCAATGTTGTGCGCATGGGAGACTTGTCGTGGGACTCATTTGAACCTGCGCAAGGCAAATTTACATTCGAGTGGTTCGACAAGGTGATGGACAAGATGCAGGCCAGCGGGATTCGGGTAATTCTGGACATTCCAGGGTCTCCCGCGCCCATCTGGCTCCATCGTGTCTATCCTGGCGTTGATCTGGTGAGTCAGAACGGCACGCGCATTCCGCCAGCTGAGCGCTACATGGACAACATTAGCGATCCGGGTTACGTGCGTGAATTGGGAATCCTGGCAGAAGCCATGACGAAACGATATGCGCACCATCCTGCGGTGATTGCAGTCGGCTATAACAACGAGATCGGCAACGGTTTCATGTCGTATTCGGAAGCCGATCGGCAGCGTTTCATTGCATGGCTCAAGAAGAAGTACGGGACCATCGAAGAACTCAACAAGGTATGGGCGACACAGCGCTGGTCGCGCCGGCTGAACAGCTTCGAGGACGTAGACTTGCCACTCGCAGACGGGCCCGGGCCTCCTGAACGCTATCTGGATCTTCACCGCTATTGGTCTGATGTAACGGTGGATCGGCTGGAAGAATTGGATGCCGTTCGCCAGCGCAATATGCCTGATCTTCCTTCGATCTCGAATCTGTGGGATAACGCATCGCGGCGAGGCTTCGATTATCTTGCCACTTACAAATCCTACGTATCGTACGGCGCGGAAGGCTTTTATCCTGGCGACCCGATAAGCGGAACGTTTGGCGCGCTGATGACAAAGGGCGATCTGGATACACCCATCTGGTTCAACGAATTCACAGCAGGCGGAGGGGGTTACTACGGAACGCCCGGCCGAAGCCGAATGTACGCGTATCTGGGGCTGATGATTGGCGCGCAAGGGACGCTCGCCTGGACGTTCAATAGTCATCTTGGAGGAGAGGAGCAGGCGCTCTTTGGGCTCGTCGACCACGACGACACGCCTTCCTGGAAAGTGGACGAGTTTGCGTGCATTGCTTCCGAATTCAAGCAACTTGCGAAATTCGGATTCCCACGCTACACGCATCCGGAAGTGGCCATCGCATATTCCTTTGATTCCTGGGTCGATTCAAACGCAAGCGGTCCATCAAGCACGACGCGTCAGTTCTTCAAGCCGTCCTATATGGAGCAGGTACAGGATGCCTTTGAGCCTTTCTTTCGCGCAAACATCGACATGGCGATCATCAACGTCGGTCACGCCAGCCTTTCGCCCTATAAGCTGGTTATCGTGCCGGCCGATTACGTAATGGACGCCGCAAGCGCCGAGGCCCTTCGGAAGTACGTGAGTGCAGGCGGCGCCGTTCTTATGACTGCGTTTTCCGCCAAAGTAGACGAGCATGGGCAATGGTTCGATACGCCGCTGCCCGGTGGTTTGAGCGATGTATTTGGACTGAAGACAAACGCGTTTTATGACGCTGCGGCATTGAGTTTTCAGTTGGATGGTCAGACGATCGAGACCCCGGTTCATCACTATGAAGTGCTTGAGCCGTCAACGGCCTCGGTTGTCGCGCGCTTCACAAATACCGCGGACCATACTCCTGCAGTTACGATCAACAAATACGGCAAAGGGAATGCGATCTATCTGGCGACGGAATCGAATCCAGCCGTAATCAAGTCGTTGTTGAATTATCTCTACACGGTTGCGGGCATTCAACCGGGCCCAAGAACTCCCGAAGGCGTTTATGCAAGGGTTGTCGATGGTCGGACTCTCTACGTGAATACCACGGGGGATGAGAAGAAGATTGCCATACCCGGCAGCAGAAAGGGACTTATCAGCAACCGTACGTATGAGGGGACCATTGTTCTGCGTCCACAGGAGGCCGATCTGATCCAGTAATCGGCCGTCTCATGCGGGATAGTTTCGACGGTTCCGCGTGAGATGGCCTGAGCCTATAGCCCGCTCTTGCTATCGCCAGCTTTACCGTAAGTTGGTTGTGCCTTTGTCGGGAACTTCCCAGGACGACGAGCGAACGAAACCGTTGACGGAACGTAGCCATCCATTTAAGGAGAGAGATAGGAGACAGGCAAAAATGTTGAATGCAAGGGTGTGTATGACGGTGGGGTGTGTTGCGTTTGTAGTGGCGACCGCACAAGGGCAATCGAAGAGTGGCTGCGAAGCGCTCAAGCAACTCGCGATTCCCGGTGTGAAGATGGAAGTCAGCAGGGCAGAGATTCTGCCGGCCGGAACGGCGCCAAAGGAAGGCCCTTGGAGTTATCAAGGACCTCTGCCGGAACGATGCATTGTGGAAGGGGTGCTGAACAAACGCGTTGGCGTAGACAGCAAGCCCTACGGAATTCGCTTTGCCTTCGCGCTGCCCAGTAACTGGAACTCGGATTTCCTGATGCAAGGCGGCGGCGGAGCCAACGGCACGGTGGGAACGCCCATCGGCGCGACTGCGGCCCTAGACAAGCCCGGTCTTACGCGCGGTTTCGCTGTAGCCAGCAACGACACAGGTCACCAGGGCGCGGTTTTCGACTTTGGTTTCATGAAGGACGAGCAGGCATTTCTGGATTTTGCCTACGAGGCCAATCATCAGGTTGCGGATGTGGCCAAGATGTTTATTGCGGCCTATTATGGTAAGCCGGCTTCGCACTCGTACTTTGTTGGCTGCTCGACGGGCGGGCGCGAGGGTATGATTCTTACTCAGCGCTACCCGGAAGAATTTGATGGTATAGTCTCCGGCGCACCAGCGAGGCGGACCGGGTACTCGAATCTGGCTTCAGGTCCGTGGGCCGCTGTCGCTTATAACCAGGCTGCTCCCAAGGACGCCAATGGCAAGCCGATCATCGCGCAGGTTCTCTCCGACAATGATCGCAAGTTGGTGATTGATGCGCTGCTCAAGCGCTGCGACGCCAGGGACGGCGTGGTCGACGGCATGATCTTCGACCCGTTGGGCTGCGACTTCGATCCGGCGGAACTTGAGTGCAAGGATGCAAAGGCTGCAAGCTGCCTCTCGCCTTCTCAAGTTAAAGCGATCAAGACGGCCTTCGCAGGGCCGAAAAATCTGCACGGCGATCAAGTATATCCAGCCTATCTCTATGACACCGGCGTAGCGGCCAAGGCGCCCATTCCCGGCATACTTGCGATTGGACCGGGCATCTTCGGTCCACCGACGATGGCGATGGAGATCGACGTTGACCAGATAGCCAAGGCCGCCGAACAGCCCCTGGTAGATGCACTATCAACCAATCTCACCACCTTTGCAGGACATGGGGGCAAGCAGATTTTCTATCACGGCGACAGCGACCCCTGGTTCTCCGCTTTGGACACCCTGAGCTATTACCAGGCCATGACCGCTGACAATGGAGGTCTTGAAAAAGTATCCGAATGGAGCCGCTTCTTTTTTGTGCCGGGCATGGGCCACTGCGGTGGCGGAGAAGCAGCGCTGGACAACTTCGATATGCTCGGCGCCATCGTGAATTGGGTGGAAAGGGGCATCGCGCCGCAGTCGGTTGAAGCCAGCGGCAAAGCCTTCCCGGGTCGCACTCGTCCTCTGTGCGCATACCCGAAACACGCGCAGTACAAAGGCAGCGGCGACACGGAGAAGGCTGAGCACTTCGAGTGCAGGTGAGCTGCCGAGAGGACCCAATCCGTCTCATTCGTTGGCTAGATGCAGCTGCTCAGTTCTGGTCAAGAGCCGAGCGGGGATAGCTTCGAACGCGGTATATTGCCTGGAACGTGCTATACGATCCGCGTCAGTTCTGGAGGAAATCATGTCCAAGAATCTTGGTTCGTGATCGTGCCGATTGTGTTCGCGTCCACATAGATTCCATTGTTCGTGTCCGCACTGGCCAACTCTTCTGCGGCATCCATTGATGTGTGCGCAGAGGACAACGCACTAATCCCAATCCCCGGAGCCGTTCTCTACAACAAGGTCTATGGCAAGGGCCAGATCACGAATCGTCAAGATCCTGATTAAACAAGCCGGCCCCAATCGGTTGGCCAATGCAGCCGAAAACAAAGGCTCCCTTTACGAGGGTTCGGACGAATAGCCTTTGCGCCGCTCGGCAAGCTCATTCGAGGTGGTCAGATTGAGCTTCATGGGATCCTGCGCAAAGCGATCGTCGAACCGGTCTTCGGGCAGGTAAAAGAAATACGAGGTTTTCGTTGCTTCAGTTTGCACAGTAAGCAGAATGCTCGCCACGAGTGGAAGCTGATGTGCGCGGTGAGCAACTCGCTGAAACTCTTCAGAGCCGGCTAGGCGATACAGGTGGCATAAACCAGTAAGAAATGGATCTCGCCAACCAAAGAACAGTACTCACAGAACGGGGCAAATCGGCTAGAGGTGCTGTAGGGCCGCTATTTGGCGTAGTGAGAAGCTGGGGTGCCCCCGGCTGGATGAGCTACCCCGTATTCGAAGTTTCGTCCCGCGATCCAATCGTTTTCTCGGCAGCCGCGCTTGTTGCGGTACAGATCGTCTCGCTTGCGGCTTTAGTCTCGTCATGGCCTACCGCACTTGCACCATAAATCCGCTGCTCATTGCGGTCAACTTATTGACGTGTTAATCGGGACGTGTTAGCTTTCTTCTGTAGACAATCATCCACCTGAAACCTTTGACAGTGCTTGGCCACAGTTGGTCCGGTATTGTGTGTGCGGATGCAGTGACTTGAACGATCGAATTGTCAACAAACATTGAGTCACTTCATGTGAAACTTGTTATTAACATTTCTCTTTTGAATTTGTTGCTCAACGCCTGAAATCATAAGCACCACCTTTGTTCAGGTTCCTTGCCGCCGATAGCATTTCTTTCCCTTTGATACCTTGTTGCACTTCTTGCCTTGTATCTCACCGCGCGCTTTGAGAGCGCTTACGCGAGAGCAGCATGAGAACAAGGAGATACCATGTACCAGCCGACTCTCCCCTTCTGCAGGATTGCAGGTTTAACCAGGGCGTACCGACTTTTGTCACTGGCATTTGCAATGCTGCTCTTTGCGCTGCCTGTGCCGAACGCATTTGCCGAGCACGTTACCAATCCATATGCAGGTGCGATACAGTACGTCAACCCTGACTACGCCACTGAAGTCAATACAGCGATTGCGGCGCAGACCTCCGGCTCTACGCTTGCCAAACAGATGGCTGTTGTCGCGACTTACCCCACAGCCGTTTGGTTGGACCACATTGGGGCCATCGCCGGCGGGACAGCCAACAATGGCCGCCTGGGACTCCAGGGGCATATTGAAGCAGCGCTTGCACAGCAGGCTGCCTCTGGCACAGGCGAGCCAATCGTGCTCACGCTGGTCATTTACGATCTTCCTGATCGTGACTGCGCCGCGCTAGCCTCGAACGGCGAACTAAGCATCGCCGGCGGCGATACACCAATCGGTAGCACTACTGCGCTGACGGGCACAGGTATCCAAGAGTACGAAAATTACTACATTACTCCGATCTATAACATCTTGGCGCAATACGCGAGCAACGCGAACATTCGCTTTGTTCTGGTCATTGAAGACGACTCACTTCCGAACATAATTACCAACACCGGCCTGAGCTTCTCGCTCGCAAACTGCATCGCAGCAAATAACGGCCAGACATACTCACAAGGTCTTTCGATGCAGGGTGTATATGTGGTGGGCATCCAGTATGCTCTTAACCAATTCCACAGTCTGACTAACGCCTATAACTATCTCGATGTGGGACACCATGGATGGCTTGGTTGGCCCGCAAATCTGACCGCAGCGGTTCCTTTCTTCCTAGACGTGGCGCAGGGAACAACGGCAGGTGTGACCAGCGTCGACGGCTTCATCACCAATACAGCCAATTACGGTCCCACCAAGGAGCCGTTTTTGACTGCAACTGAAACAGTTGGCGGCGGTGAAGTTTATTCATCGAGTTTCTATCAGTGGAATCCGGAAATCGACGAAGAAGATTACGCTGCCGTGTTCGATTCGAACTTGATCAGCGCGGGCTTTCCGTCCACATTAGGCTTCCTGATCGACACCTCGCGCAACGGCTGGGGTGGACCGAACAGACCAACCGCAGCAAGCACCAGCACTGTGCTGAACACCTTCGTCGATGCATCTAAGATCGACGAACGCGATGATATGGGCCAATGGTGCAACCAGACCAACGCAGGATTGGGCGTTCCGCCGACGGTAACTCCTGGGTATTTCGCAAATCTGCAAGCTTACGTCTGGATTAAGCCTCCGGGTGAATCGGATGGTAACTATCCTGGCAGCGTCTATAACGGAGTCACTTCGACGACGGGCGATGAAAACTGCGACCCAGCGCACGATAATGCCCTTGCCAATGGTATGGTGACGGATGCATTGGCGAATTCTCCTTCAGCGGGCACATTCTGGATTCCTGAGTTTGTCATGCTGGTAGAGAATGCGTATCCAGTGGTTCCGGCAACCACTGCGGCTGGATTTTCAGTTTCCGCATCCAGCGTCTCTGTCGAGCAGGGAACGACCGCGACGAGTAGCGTTACTGTTTCGGCGGTCAATGGTTTTGACGGCGCTGTGGCTC
>Ga0255356_1002491_pt1 | contig 10551 bp, 12 predicted proteins | sample HBST100metaG_FD_189944 | JGI IMG/M metagenome (GOLD analysis project Ga0255356, IMG submission 189944) | Peat soil microbial communities from Stordalen Mire, Sweden - H.B.S.T100 | ecosystem: Environmental > Terrestrial > Soil > Wetlands > Peat | place: Sweden: Norrbotten County, Stordalen Mire... | reverse complement strand
TCACTAACTCATCATCAGTTCCCCCTCTTCCGAGCTTTTCCCAACGCGACGTACAACGTCTTGTGACTGTCTTTTTTGCACACGAACAGGAAGTCCGCGCCGGTGGCGAGCACCGCTTCGGCCAGCGCCGGATCGAGCAGATCGCGAATGTGATTGCCGCTGGGAATCTTCTCGATGCCAAACAACGTCTTGCAGTTGGAGGCGTTGCGGCCATGTTCCATGCGCCGCTGATGCGCTAAAAACGACTCGCTCTGCATGAAAAACAGCGAAAACGCCGCCAGCCCCGCATCCGCGATCGCGATGTTGTCAGGTCGCCATTGCCGCTCATCAGGAAAGCTGGCGCACACCCGCCGTAATCCACCGAGCAGTTCTTCCAGTACACGCATATCCCAAGTTCATCACTTCCCACTCCAAAACAGGGTAACAAGGCTGATTCCTACAGTTAGAACTGCTGCCTGCCCACGTAGGCGCGTGACATTGTTGCCCTTCTCGAGAGCTCGATCTGTGTCCAGCCTCTCATTGCCCTGAGATATCTCAGCTTACGCCCCAGGTTGCGCGCAAGTTCTGACGTCAAAAGTTCCGTCTCCTGGCTGTGTATTGGAGTGTTCTTTCGCTGCATAAATAATCCTCGAAATTGAAAGTTGGGCCTCGCGCTAGGCGCCGTTAGCTCCATACCTCCACCGGCATGCCGCTGATCTCTGCGTCCACCCGTTTTGGGAAGGAGAAGGCGCCGAACTCAAATATTGAGGCTGCCATTTGCCGGCGCGCGAGTAATAGGCTCTGAAAAGCCGGATTCTGGCACGCCCGCTGGTAGGCCTCGCGCGAGATCCAGAAATCGATACATACGAACAACACAGAAGACGCCGAGAGGAACGGGGCGGCCGCGAAGGGCTCGTGTTGAAGCAGGTCGGTGCCGATCAGAGCAGCAGGAGCGGCAGCACGGGATAGCATGTACCACTCGCCTCCCCTGCCGATGGAGCGAACGAATGCGCCGACCGCCTCGGCGCGAACGGAGTAGAGAGTAATGACGTGAATCATTTGGACCTTTCTTAAAGAGTCGGCACGCGGGCAGGCCAGCGTGCGGGCTGCTGGGTCAATGGTGAATTTGGATGGATGGGAGACAGCGGAAGAAGAATAGATCGTCTGACTTTGGGGCCGAACAGGGAGATCCGTGCGGCCGTCCAGGGTGGATGTCCATCATGGCAAATCGTCTTCCATAACGTGAATCGTTTTCGGTCAATGGCGTGGTGCGGGCGTCTCGCGATTGCCGCGCGATGCGGCGGAGCCAGTTGTTTGTCGCATGCCCGCGCTTCCTGGCTGCATATGCAGCGGGAGGAACGCAAGTACACTTCGAGTGACACGGCGCGTGCGCCATGTGACTCGAAGCAGATTGTTTGGGGCGGGAAAGAAGGAATAGGTGGGTTACCTGTAGCGAAGGCCCCTTCGGGGCAATCTGCGAAGAATGGGAGGGCGTCTGTCCGCCAATTCTTCGCATGCGGGTTAGCGTCTCGGCGCATTGCCCCGAATGTCCTGGGTTTTCTTTTTCGCTCGGATCTTGCGCTTCCGGCCGACCAGATCGCGGGCCACCTCAGAGAGCTTGAACTTTCGAATGATGCGCACGTGTCCGGAAAGCGGGTAGGACCGGATGACGCCGGTCCTGGCCAGGTACAGCACGTAACGGCGCGTTTCCTTGAGGAAGCCGGCGACAGCCTCGACGTCCACGAACGGTTCCTCTTTCTTCTTCATGTGCATTGCTCCTCCTCAATATCCTTTTCGAGATACAGGTGCCGCGGCTCTTCATGTCCGCAGCGCCTGAATGATTGTTCTTGACGCCGCGCTCCGGAAGCGGCATTGCTGCAGCGGCCGTGGACACTACCGTGTGCGCCTCGTCGATTTCCTCTTTGGCGCCGTCGTCTGCCCAATTGCATCGAGGTAAAGTCCCTGCGCAGCTTTCTGCTTCGGCAAGACGCTATGCGTGTAACGCCCAAGCGTCGAGAATTTCCTTTGGCGCAAGGTCTTCATGGTGATGGCCGGATCGACTTCTCCGGCCAGGAAGGTCGCGAGTGAGTGGCGCAGGTTGTGCCAGCCAAACCTCTTGGACGAGCCTTCCTCGATTACTCCGGCATAGACAGCCGCAGGACGGAGATAGTCCTGCGCTGCGATGGACGCTGACCGCGGAGCCTTGCCCTTGAGCCTCAAGCTCGGAAACACCCAGTCATCGTCGTTGGGATACGGCGACTGGCGGCGCCACTCCAAGAGTGCTGCGCCAAGTACAGCGTGCATGGCAATCGGGACCAGCGCCCCTCTGTTCTTTCCTTCAGTTTCCATGCCCTTCGACCAGGCGCGCGTGAGATTGATCTGGCCCAGGCGCCAATCGATGTCCTTCCACTTGAGCCCAAATCCCTCCTCGCCCCTGACCGCCGTACAGGCATGAAGGAGGGCCATTATCCACTCCATCTGCGTGGTTGCGGTGTTGAGGAACTCAAGAATCAGAATCATCTGCTCGGGCGTAACAACCGTGGCTTCATAATCGGAAACCGTGATGCAGCGAACGCCGCCCTCAGTCTTCGGATTGCGGAAGGGATTGACTTCCTTACCGCCCTGAAGCAAACGATTCCGGAGCGCGTGGGAGAAGACGAGCGACATCGTGCTGCGGATCTTCTGGATCGACGTCCATTCAAGGGGCTTGGGCAGATAGCCTTTCGGCGGTTCCTTGCCTTCCGGGTACGCCCGGCCATTCGCGGTGGTGGCCAACTCCTCGAACCAATGCTCGACCATCGGCACGGTGATGTCGAGGGCACGGACCAATCCCCACTTAGGCAGGACGTAACCATCGAGCATCGACTCGTGCGTTGAGATGGTCTCACCAGCGCGCCTGGACAGAGGTCCATTGCGCTTCAATTCCTCAAGGCGAAAGTGCTGGGCAAGTTCGCCGAATGTCGGCGAGATCGAAAGGCTCGCCTCGACAAGTTTCCAGTAGCCCTTCAACTGTACTTCGCGCCAGGCATCGTCTTGGGTAGGGATGTCGCGCACCAGACCGATCCGTTGTGAATTCTCGGCCGGACGCCTGCCGGGGCGCGGCACGTCATAGCAGAACAGCCATACGTCGCCTTCGGCGTATGTTTTGCGGCGAAGCCAGCCCTTGGCTTTCGTGGGCATGGTGATCATCTCCTGCTTCTTCTGAGAAGATTATTTGTGGGGTTGAGGTTTGTCATTCGGCGGAGTTGAGGGAGGGCGACGAAGCTTCTCGATGTCTCTGATAACCTCGGACCGCTTGAACTTGTACGTATGGCGCTTGGTGCCGGAGAAATCATAGGAGGTGATCTTTCCCTTACCGGCCAATCGGACCACATTCTTGCGCGGCTCCTTTAGAAGATAGGCGATATCGTCCGCATTGACGAACGGCTCGTACGTGGCGGAGATGAGTTGTTCGCCTTCTCCGCCGACGCCAGCAAGCTTGATGTTTTGGTTGAAGCGGTGGTTCGTGTTGTCGTTGCTAGAATTCTTCATAGTTGGTGGCCTCATTGTGATTACTTTCATTACTGTCATCACGATGACATGAAGAGAAGATCGCCGGGAACGTCTACGAAGGCACTATTTCTCGCGACCCATCAGAATTTATGGGTAGAGGGTTGTTTTGCATGGGTCGGATGGGTCGGAACAGGTTGCCGCGGCGCCTGGCATCCCGAAACTCGCACCAGGCTTAGCACCATTTGCAAGGAGCTACGCGGGCTGCAAGCTGCGCACTTGTCTATCGGCGTCGGGCATCTGAACTCCAGACTCGTTGCACGATCGGGTCACTCTCACAAAAGGATGCCTCACCTCCCGGCAGCAGAACTGCACCAGTGAGAGATGAGGCGCGTCACGTAGGAGAGTTCAAATAGTTTTCAGCTCACCTTTGCGTTCTTGCCACTAAAATGCATCCATGCTTCCGGATCGTATGCGGGACGGAACGCGGTGCCGGCCCACGGAGTGACGGTAAGCGGATCGGGATACTCTTGCACGTTCAAGTCAGCGGGCCACTGGTCGGGGTGCCCACCTTTGCTGCGATGCTCGCCCTTGCCCTGCGTCGAGTAGACGCCAAGCTGGATGGCGAGTGCCGTCCCCAGTTGTTTGAAGAAGACGAGAGAACCCGCCGCACGGCTCTCCTCAATCAGGTAGCGTGCATCGTCGAGCGTCATCAGACCGGTTTTCTCGGGCGCCCCCGACTCGCCACCAATCACCACCCACGCGATGCAGTTGTCGCGAAGGAGAGTGCGGAGCCCAGGCCGCGCGGTGCGCAGAGGCACTGCGAGATCGGAGATCCAGGGCTCGAAGGAAATCCAGCGGAGCGCGGCATCGGTCGCCCCGAGTTGGTGGATGCGCGCCAGCTCGTGATCTTCCGCTGTGCACACGGACACGCCCATATGGACATTGCGAGGCCACGCTCCGAACTCGGCGAGCACCGTGGCGTTGATTTCGGCAAGACGTTTGCCGCGCTTTGTTAGGATCTGGAACACATGCTGTGGGGCGCGGGCAAACACGCGGAAGTGCTCCAGGATGAGATCAAGAGGCAGCACCTCATGAAGCAGGTCGCTGAATTCGTTAACGAACACGCGCTTCGGCTTCTTGTCACCCAAGGCGGAGTACAGGTGAGAGGGGTTGAACAGGATGCGACCGGTCAGAGTGATTACCCGCTCATCACCAACTTCGTGCTCGTGGACAAGGTCATCGAACCGGTGATCGCTGTTCAGGACTGGGTTGGAAGAAAAACGGACCAGATTGCTCTTTGCATAACATTCGGTGCAGCCCTCCGAGCACTGAGTGCAGCCATAGAGAGAGTTCATCGTCGCCTGTGTCCAGGTGATGTTCGAATGCTGCATTAGATTTTCCCTTTCGCGGCCGCTGGCTTGCGGACCTGGTCGGCGCGGCTGTAGATGTGCAATTCGCGCACATTCGCCCGCAGGTTATTCACAACTCTCTCCAAAACGTAGCGGACCTCGTCGTCCCGGCTGGAAGGAGGGCACGATCGATAGCGTGACTCGAACATCCGGACAATCCTCAGCGTGAAATCATCAAGGGAGCCGGGTTTAACCGGTCCGGTTTCGGCCTTCGCCGTGCGCTTCATCGCGACTACTTTCGCATGCGCCATCTTGACCGTCGCTACCGCTTCTTCCCTGGTCGCCGGCTCTGGAGCCTGTGCAGCCATCTCGACCACAGAGCGGTTCTTTCTGTCGGTGGGCTCGATGCGCAACTCGATCATTGCGTTGATGACCATTTGCGGCAGCTTACGCTTCGCATCGGTGTAGTTCTTGAGCATGCGATGGAGCGTCATCGCGCTGCAGCCCTGCGCGCGCGCTATTCTGTCCAGAACTGTGGTCCATGTGCGCTCTGGCTTGATAAATTCCCTGTAGCAATCCAGCGATGCCGCGAACTGGTAGACACTCTCACGCACTCCACGGGTGGTCGCAACCACGGCCTCCCGTGCTTCGTTCAAGCCAGCCGCGTGCTCCACGTCGCCCTGATTTTCGATTGCCTTCAGGTCCTCACCCAAGTTTGACAAAGTGTCAGACTCTTTATACTCAACGACTTCCATTCGTTCCTCCCATCGGTTCGGCCGCACTGCCCGATTCTGCGGTGAGGCCATAAGCTCGGGATTCCGTTCGGTTGTGACTCGGACTACCGGCCCTATGAACATTCTTCGGCCGTACCGTTCAAAACGTAACTGCTCCCAGCGCTAGGCGTTTGACCCAGAGTCAAATGGCCCTGATCGATGGGTGGATGCATGGATGCGTGATAAGTGCTTTGCTGATGAGGCGGAGTTTTGTTCAGTAGTTCACGCACTCTTGGCGAGATTGGCATGCGCACGAGACGTACTGAAGTTGTAAAGCCACGCCGGTACGCTGCGAAGGGACGACGATCCGCCGTAAGTGAGCTGGTTTCCGTCGAGGCGCGATGGTGGGATCAGGAGGGTGTTTCCGTTGCTGTACACCTTGAAGTAATCGCCGAACTGGCGGGCCAACCTGGGAAGGTTCTCTGCGTAGCGGAAAAGCGCGATCCTGCGCCAACCCGCCTCGAACCACAGCGTGCTTTCGAGGTCCTCCCGGGCATCTTCGGAAACAGGGCGCAGCGATTCAGAGGCGAAGCGCATGTCCATCTCGACGCCGATCACGCCGGAGTCCCGTCCCGTGGTCAACTCCCAGTTGCAGCCTGCGTACAGGGCGGCCCAGTACTCGATCTGCGCGCGTGTGTTGTCGGGCACGCCCACCCGGGCGGCGGCACTGGCGTAAATCGACTGGGCAAGCACTGGCTGAACCAACCAGCCGTGCTTGATCGCCCGTTCCAGATCCCAGGGAACCCGGAAGCCAGTCGGAGGAGTAAATGCCGATCGCTCACGCGCCTGCTCCGCGCGCCGTTTCGCGGCCAATGCTGTGAGGAAAGTCTCTACGTCCATAAATCCTCCCAAAAGAAAAAGCCGCTCCGCGAGGCGATCACGGGGCGGCTGTTGAGTCTTTGATTGTTGGCGAAGTGTCAGTCCTGCTGCAGCGAATCTGTGGTGAACTGACGGTCTTCAGCCGTCCTAGGCCTTCACGCCCAGTTGCGTGAAGGCGCAGGTGGGCAACCGTCTCCACCCAGGATGAGTTCGCACGCTTCGCTTCAGCACCAGACGGACAGGCAATCGCCGACGCGGCGGACGAAGCCGGATTCGTGTTTGCTTCTTGGGTCTCGTCTCCCGGGGTGTTCCGTTCTGCGACATTTCCGGGGTCTGAGGCTCGATAACTCACGCTTCTCGAGCCTCTGACGCGGCACCTTCGTCACGGCCTGCCCGTCACAGGCCCAGCCGCCCGGCGGCGCTCGAGCGGAACAGGTTCGCGTCCCGGATATACCGCCGCACTTCCCGCGAGCGGTGGCCGGTAAGCGCCGAAATCTCCCTCTCTCTGGCTCCGGCAATCGCGGCTGTTGTAGCGGTTCCAGAGCGGAGACTGTGCCCGGCGATGTTCTTCACCTCCGCCTCGCCCATGCCGCTGCGGCGGGCTGCCTGCTTCAAGATGCGCGCGATCGAGCCTGGCTCGAGCGGCCCGGAGGAGACATGGCCGTGACGGTCGACCGCCCGGAACAGGGCCCCCTCGACAATGCCGGCGGCATGGAGCCAGGCGGCAAGCGCCCTCACCGGGCAGGTCTCGGGATGCGCCCCGAAGGCCACCGGGACCTGCCTCCCCTGTCCCTCCTGGTCCGCTTTTCCGCGGCGAATGGTCACGACAAGTCCCTGGTCTGTCAGTTCCAGGTCCCGGACCTCGAGGGCGGCGAGTTCCTCTCTTCTCGATCCCGAGGCGAAACCCAGAAGGACCAGAGCGCGGTCCCTCAGACCGAGCAGCCGCGCCGGGCACGCCGTGACGATCCTCTCGACATCACCCAACAGCAAAGGGCTCTTGCGCTCCTGCGCGGTGCCGAGGGTGCGCTTGACGCCGCGCAGGACCTCCTTGACCAGGAAGCTTGAGGCCGGCGTTTCGCGGTGGCCGCCGGCGTGGTACTCCGTCGCAATGGCCGCTACGCGGCGGACGATGGTTGCCGGCTTCTTCCCGCGGCGGGCGAGGTCGGCTATATACAGTGCCAGCACCTCGCCGCCGGACGCGAAGAACGGTTCGCCGATTCTTGCCTTGAAGGCACTGTAGTCGCTAATATCGGCCGCGTAAGCTTTTCGGGTAGCCGGGGCCTTGGCGGCCTCGAGAAAGCGGTTGGCCTGCTCGATGAGCCCCTGGACAACCGGGTCGGGCGAGGGAATTGAGAGTTCGAGCGTTTGCATGAAGGAACTCCTTGCTCATGAAGGGTGATGGTCTGGATTCAGGGCTGATCCAGGGGATGGCAGATTCGTGACGGATTTGAAACTGACCCGGAGATCGCGGTTTATCCCGGCGCACGGAAGCACCGTTGAGCGTCTTACCGGGCGGCGCCGGCCCGCGCGGCAAACACCGGCCTGGAGCGTATCGGCCCGCATCGCTCCTGCCAACGCTTGGCTGGTGCCCTCCCAGCCGAAATCCTCGCCAGAATCGAACCCCATCTCTCGATCCGGACCCGGCCAGCAGTCCGCCTCGCCGCACCACGGGCAAACAATTTCCGACTCATTGCACAGGTCGAGCTTCCCACCACAAAAACTGCACGTATCCAGGGATCAACTTCCTTTCTCTGTTGGGGCGAGGCTCGGCGCATGGCCAAAATGCAGGGCAGTCTTACGCGCAAAAAGCTGAAGGCCGCACTTCCTTCCGGCCTTCAAACGCCGACAACGCCGGCGTGCATGTGGTGTCCGGGAGGTCTCGTGCCGACGGGAAGGGATAAGGGGAGTGCAAAAGAGTTCAGGCGACTCGCCTGGAGCCAGGTTGCTTCCCATCGAATGCGCCGGAGGCGCCTCCGGGCCCGGATGACCGATATCGCTCTGGCCACAATGACTGCAGGATCGGGATTTCTGGCTACAGGGCCCTTTCTGCTCCATAAACTTCCGGGGCGCCCGAGATTGTGCTTCGTTAAGCCGCGTTGTGCCTCCTTGATCTCAATTGGGTCGTGCTGGCCCATGCCGAGGAATGCCTGTTGGAGCAGATGACAGGAGGAAGATTGAATCAAATGCGTAGTTTTCTTTTGGCGCGGCAGCGGACGGCTCAGATGTCCCTTATGCTCGGCTTCGCGCTGGCAGCGGGCTCGTGCTGTGCATTCGCAGCCGAGACCGGAACCAACCTGCCCTGGGAAGGCCCGTTGACGACATTGGTTACATCGTTGACCGGACCGGTTGCTTATGCCATTTCCGTTGTAGCAATCGTGGCGCTTGGAGCGACGCTGGCCTTTGCCGGCGGCGAGATGGGCGAGACGATGAAGCGGCTGCTGCACGTTGGCATTGCCGTCTGCTGCGTCGTCTTCGCCGCACAAGTGATGTCCTCATTCATCGGGCAGGCTGCGGAGATTTCGCTGTCGCAGCCGGTTCACGCAATCACACAGCCTGCTTTTGCGCTCGCCGCAAGAGGGTGACAACACAGAATCCCTGAAACGGGGATGGGAGCAAGCTGGGCCATCCCCGTCTATTCGATCCTGCCTTTCTTGGAGACAGCAATGAACGAACCGGAACAAACCATTATGCGGACTTCGTTGAGCAGGCCGCAGCAACTCCTCGGCGGCGACCGGGAGATGGTCATCATGGCCGGGTTAAGTGCGGCCATGATGGCGGTGAGCGTTATGACCCTCGTCTCGTTTCTGCTGGCGATTGTCGGCTTCTGGACGATTGTCATTGTCTTGGCGAAGATCGGCAAGGCCGATCCAATGATGCGGAAGGTCTACAGTCGTCACCTGCAATACAAAGATTTCTACCCCGCCAAAAGCGGAGTGGCCGCGTTTGGCAAGACGCCGAAGCGGGGCTGGAGGTAGCTGTGTTTGGAGAGACGCGGAAACAGCCGACTGGATTGGCGGACCTGCTCCTGTGGTTTGGGCTGGTCGATGACGGAATTGTATTGCAGCGGGATGGATCGCTGCTGGCGGCATGGCAGTACAGGGGGCCTGATCTTCAATCCGCCACTCATGCGGAGATGGCAGCGATTGCACGGCGGATGAACCGGATTCTGCGGCTTGGAAGTGGTTGGATGATTCAGGTGGATTCATTCCGCTCGTTCTCAAGCGGCTATTCCCCGGAAGGTGCTTTCCCTGATGCTGTAACCGCGCTGATTGATCGGGAGAGGCGGGAGCAGTTTGCACTTGAGGGCAGTCATTTTGAGAACGAATACTTTCTGGCCCTGACGTATATGCCGCCGCTGGTCGCATCGGAGAAGCTTACTGGCTTTATGATGTCGGGTTCGGACTCGACTCATAGTGAAGGGGCCAACGCGGGCGCGGAGGCGTTGCGATTCTTCAAGACAAAGATTCGCCAATTCGAGGATGTCTTCGCAGCACAGTTCCCTGTATCGCGGCTGAAGGCCACGGTTGCTAACCTGGGCGACGGGTACGAGCGCGTGGATGATGAACTACTCGCCTACCTCCGCCGCTGCCTGACGGGCGTGAAAGGCCCGGTCATGCAGCCGGAAATTCCAGTTTTTTTGAACGATCTTCTGGCAATGGAAGATCTCCGCGGCGGGACTGAACCTTTGATGGGGGACCGTCATCTGCGCACGTTGTCTGTCGATGCCTTCCCCCGCTCGACGTATCCCGGTGCTCTTTCAGTGCTGGACACGGTGCCATGCGAGTATCGCTGGAATACGCGCGCAATCCTGATGGACCCCTCGGAGGCACAGGGCATCATCGCCAAGATCGGGAAGAAGTGGAAGTTTCAGCAGCGCGGCTTGAAGGATCAGGTCTTCAAGTCGAGCGGCGGTGGTCAACTGAATCAATTCGCCATGACGATGGTCTCGGACTCGGACGGCGCGCTGGCGGAGGCTACTTCCGGTGACGTGCATTTCTGCTACCTGTCCTCTTCCATCGTCCTGCAACACAAGGACCGAAAGTTTCTGGACAACATCATCGGCGAATTCCGCAAGGTACTCATCAATCGCGGATTCGGCGTGCGGGTCGAAGACATCAATGCTGTCGATGCATTCTTCG
>Ga0255356_1002489_pt1 | contig 10557 bp, 9 predicted proteins | sample HBST100metaG_FD_189944 | JGI IMG/M metagenome (GOLD analysis project Ga0255356, IMG submission 189944) | Peat soil microbial communities from Stordalen Mire, Sweden - H.B.S.T100 | ecosystem: Environmental > Terrestrial > Soil > Wetlands > Peat | place: Sweden: Norrbotten County, Stordalen Mire... | reverse complement strand
GAACAAATTTGCACCATGAACATGCCAACCGAATTGACCACAAGCATTTCCGAAACGAAGGCGTTCGTTGAACACGGAAACCATCCGCGCAATTTGCCCAGGCCACGGCGGGGAGTCGCATTCATAGCGGTGGTTCTGATCGTGTTGGCGTACCTGTGGTACACCGGCGTCGTCGGCGGAAACGTCCATACGGTCGTGCCGGGATGCTATTACCGCTGCGCCCAGCTTACGGGGAGCAACCTTGACAGCGTGCTGAACCAGGATCGGATACGGACGGTGATCAACCTGCGGGGAGGGACGATGCGCTCAGCCTGGTATCGCAGCGAAATCATGTCCTGCAAAACGCACAATGCGGCTCATGTGGACGTATCGTTGAGCTCAAACTTCTATCCGCCCCCACAGCGAATGCAAAGCCTGCTATCGACGTTCGACCATGCCGCCTATCCCGTGCTGGTCCACTGCAAGGGCGGTTCGGACAGGACGGGCCTTGCGACGACGATCTACCTTGTGGTGTATCGAAAGGCACCGCTCGACCAAGCGGAGACGTCGCAGCTCACGTGGCGCTACGGGCATATCAGTTGGGGGCCGGCACATGCAATGAACGATTTCTTTGCATTATATCGCCGGACCAATGGCGGGCTGAGCCTGCGCGACTGGATCACGATGCGCTACCCTGCGCTGTACGACAAGCTTCCGAACGCTGAAAAGGGATTGCGGTCGGTGTAGCCTGCGCCATGCACGCTGGGCTCACTTTATCCAGTCCACGTCAAAAAGGTCCGCGCTTCTTGCTTACCAGCCTCTACCATGCCCACAACACGCACTCAGAAACAGATAACGGCAGTTGAAAGGCTTGCGAAGCGGAACGATTCAGAGGCAACCGGCTTGCTGATCGAAGCGCTGCGCGACAAATCTTCGTATGTGGGAAAGCTCGCGGCCGATGCGCTCGGCGAACGGGCAGAGAACAACGACGATGTCTCCCTCGCACTGCTTGCGTCATACGACTACTTCGACGGGGCCGGCGAAAAACGTGACCCCGGCTGTGACATAAGAACGTCCATCGTGTACTCGCTTGCACGGATAGAATACTATCCGGCCCGCAGCATCTTCCAGCGCGGCATAAGAACCTACCAAATCGAGGCCGTTGGCGGAGTTCCAACGGATCTCGGCGCCCAGCTCAGGGCTGCGGCCGCACTTGCCATGGCGCAGATACAGGAACGCGGCGCCCTGATCGAGATCGCGCCCCTGCTTTTTGACACAGGCAAGAACCGCTTGGATGTAAAGCCGCTGATGCAGCCGATCAATGCGGAAGTGCGCTGTGCCGCCGCGCGGGCAATTGCCATCCTCGGCGACATCAACGGCCTTGTGCCGCTTTCGATCAAGCTGAAGTTCCCGAAATTGGAGCCGGAGCCCAATGTGACTGCGGAGTGCATGCTCGCGACAATGGCGCTGGACGCCACGACGGGGCAGCTTTTGGTAGAGCCGTATCTTCAGTGCAACGACCCGATGCTGATCGCATCTGCCGCAGTGGCGCTGGCAAAATACGCCGACAGTGACGCAATGCTTCTAGTGACGGACGCGATACATCGGCTGCACGGCAGGGAGATGCGCGCTGTCACACTCACGTTGGCTTCGCTACGAACAGCGAATACAGTTGGCGCGCTTTACGATCTGGCATCCAGCGAACGCGAGGACGAGCGGCTGGCATTTATCGAGGCCATTCAGGTGACGCGAGACGTCCAGGCATTGCCGTTGATCACGACGTTGGCGTCGGGCGATCCGTCCGCAAAAAACCGGAAGCTGGCAACGGCAGTGCTAAACGACCTGTCCGTTCAATCCACAGTGGCGAAGTGATCCGCAGCGGACGTCGCGCTCGTGCGAGAATGGCATGTATGCCCGCATTTTGACAGTACGCGAAAGTCATGTTATAGTGAACTTACTCGTTCAGACATTGTGCCTACAGGCTTAGTCTTAACCTACTAAACATGTTGGCCGCGTGAAACGTACTTATTGCCTTGGGCGAGAAGATGTCTTCGGAGGCCAGTGCGAAAAGCCATGCTGCAGGGAACGGTCAAGTGGTTCAGTGACGCGAAAGGTTACGGTTTCATCGAGGTTTCGGGACAAAGGGATGTTTTCGTCCATTTCTCGGCGATCCAATCTCAAGGCTACAGGACGCTCAGCGAAGGGCAACAAGTTGAGTTTGAAATTGAAGACGGCCTGAAGGGCCCTCAAGCGGCCCAAGTGCATGTGACGGCAACCACGTCACAGCTCGCGCAAGCGGTATAACAAACAGCTAGCCATTGGCTGGACGCAGATTCGCCATTCCACCGAAACGCGCTTGTTCCAAGGCGCTGACTTTCGTTCGCGTTCCTCGCAACAGTGTCGGGTTGCACCGCGTTGTACACGCATGCGGGTATAACACCCACTATAAATGGCAGACCTACGTAAGATCAAACTGACCGAAGATCCTGTGATTTCGGCCGAAGCAGATGCCCGTCTGATGCGGATCGTCAAGCGTTTCTTCTTGCTCACCATCTTCCTCAGCATGGTGATCATGTTCTCGCTCGTTCCGATCAACGAATCACGCTCACCATTCTTCAGGTTTCACAGGCTGATAGACGTGGCCAGCGTCCTCATTTTCATGTCCCCGTTCTATTTTTCCATGGCTGCAATTTCGAAAGAGCGCATGGCAATCGGACGCGAGTATTTTGACAAGCATGATTGGCACCGAGCGGTGAGCGCATTCGAATACTTCGACACTGTCGGACAAAGATCGCAAGACCGGACGGGCGAGGCGCATTACCTGCTCGGGCTTGCACTGGCGAAAACAGGGAAGGACGTTGCGGCACAAAGGGCCTGGGATTTTGTGAGAAAGCACCGTTCGAACAGTGACTGGGCAAAAAAGGTGGGCGAGCCCATTGCAAGCGAAGTTAACAAGCTGTCTCCGGCGCATTCCGCGCCGAGGGCGGTTGGCGGCAAGAGAAGGAGATTTTGATTGGAGATTTCAGTACCCTACACGTCACGTTCCGGCAGAGCCTTTCTCGTCCGACTGAATTACAACGAGCGCATTCGGGATTCCGAGGGCTCACAGGCTTTCGTCAACTCTCTCCAAGTGCTTGACGCAGAGTCGAAATCACCTGTGGACGTTCCCGTGAACACGCAGAGCTTCTCCACGTTCGAGAATTTCACGTCGTTTGGCTCGTACAAGGCGATCAACTACCTCGGCGTCCGCGAGGCGGCGATCGAGGGACTGCGGCTAAAAATCCTCACACGCGTGGAAGACGCGCTCGAACGATTGGCTTGAACGAGGATCACATGAGCGACGAACAAGAGCCGGACATACAGACGCAGACACTGGAGCTGGGGCGGTTGCTGGCGCAAATAGCCGAGCGCGATCCCGGCGGAACACCTGCCTGGCAAACAATTCATGTGTTTCGAGAGTGGCTGGCCGTGGCTGGGCACAGCAGCACCGACGAGCGGTACTTTGCCGACGTGCTTGAAAACTATGCGGCCGAAGAACGGTCAAACGACGACTTGTTCACCGTGTGGGAATTGTTGCATCCCTATGTTGCGCAACCTGACGACGACAATGACGACCCACCCGAGCCCCCAAAGCGATTTATCGGGCTTCCGATGGGATAGATCGGGCGAGATTACGGCTTCAGCCCTATCTCTTTGATCTGAAGTGTGCCGTGGCCGGAGGGAACCAGCAGTTTCAGACGCATCATGGCCCCGGCGTAACCAGGGGCTTGGGAAAGATCAACGTGGTACGTGTGAAACTTGCCGTCTGTGGTCACGGGAAACGAAACAGGGCCGATCATGGTTTTGGACGGCCTCTGCGAACCTGGCCCCCAGCACGGGAACACGTTGCTTTCGCTTGTGGCGAATGGCTCGATCACTGCTTGTAGCGCGTGGACGTCCCCCGTCGCCGCGGCTGTCACTGCCAGTGTTTTGGCAGCATGGGAATCGAACAGTGTCTCGGGCGAGCTTATTTCCCCAGGTTTTGCACCAATTGCGAGATCTAGGGCATTGTCTATCGGCCAGCCCGAATCGGTGAGGCCAGCGTAGGTGAAATGCCGTCGATCATGCTCGAATTTCCAATCTGGAAGCGCAGAATCAGCGCGATGCGCAAGCGCGTAGGCGCGGATCTGATCTACCGTGCCCACAATAAGCGCGTTGTGAAACCGATAAACGGCGTTGTGGTCGAGGATCTCGTTGAGATTAGGCGCAATGTAGCCTGTCTGACCGGATTTTGGTCCCCCTGATCCTTTCGGCGCTCCCGCGAAACCGCCTCCGAACCTGAACGCGTCCGGCATAAAAACACCGACGCCGAAGCCAGTGTCATCGAGGAGGGCGGCCCAGTGTTCGCTGGCGAAAAACGTGAGCCACGGCCACCCCTTTCCATCGTCCTTATCAACCACAGTGGTCAGCGGCGCACCGGAAAAGGGACGGTCGCCGATATATGTCACAAGCTTGTACCACGGGCCGTTCGTGTAGACCGCAGGCAGCTCCTGTGTGTGCGCGGGATACTGTACAAGATCGGGGCGATCCATGACCAGCGTTGAATCCATCTCCACAGCCGATCCATTGAGACGGTAAGTGATGTCAAAGACGCATTCCCCGTCATAGTTTTTGAGGGGCCAGATTTTAGGAATGCACTTCAGGTGGATTTTGTGGCCGTCGTTCTGATACAACGTCACCTTCGACGGATTGCCATACGCGTCCCCGCATTGGATCGGGTTCCAGCCAAGGCCCTTCCACGCGTCGGACAACGTCGCCCCGGCGGGTTGAAACGGATTTGGGCCGGAATAAAAGGAAAGCTGCACCTCACGGCCACGGTCGGCACTGTTGATGACATTGACGTCGCTTCCCGATTTGCTCAGGTACGTTACGGCCCCCCCTTGGCTAAGGTCGAGGCCAAGGCGAACAGAACCATTGTCAAGATAGGCCATGTTTTTATCCTGCCAGCCGCGGCCGGCAGCTTGGGTGCAAAAACACAGGAAGGTGGCGAGGAGCAAAGATGCACAAAGGCACCCGTTTTGTTTCATGGGGGAGCCCGGAACAGGGTTACAAAGCACGCATGCCGATATTTTGGAATTAACTGTGCCTATTCATTGGCTTCGACCATGCCGTCTTCAATGCCAACCTTGTGGATATAAACGGGGACATAGCCAAACGTTCGGTAAAAGCGAAGCGCAAGCTCGCCCTCGTCCTCATCGCTGTCAACGATATTTCCCTCATAGACGGCCACGTATTTGCCGAAGTAGGGATCACGCTGCGATTGGGACATCTGCGAAAAAGCCGACACTTCTTTCCAGAACGGCGCGTGGTCAAGATCGTCGCGCAGGAGGGTACGAAGGACAACTTCAACCGCATCCACGTTTGGTACGACGCCCGCAGATTCCCGTGTAGGAAATCCCTCAGGGTCATCCGGCTGCATAAACATGCTCACGTTCCCATTCCTCCTCGCTCCAAGTATAACAAAGCCAAACAAGCGTGTCAACAAGGAGGAATTGCACCGATTTGCGCGGTTGGATGTGAGCGCCAGCTACGGACCTGGCGCATAGGTAACGGCGTTGTCTCCCGGTCGGCCTTCCAGCAGCACGCGGGCGCTGCCGCGACTATCGGTGACAAGAACCGCGTCGGCAGGATGTGCAAGCGCCAGAATGACTTTGCCATCTCGGGAAAGAGCCGATAATTGACCGCAAGCCAGCTTTTCTATGTGGCCGGCTGCGTTGGCCTTCAGGGCGAAAACGCCGGTAAACGCTCCGGTGTACGTGTGCCCGGAAAGCAGGACGCTAAACGGCTTTGGCTGCGACGTCTCAATGGACGGAAGGTCCGTGAGGATCACCGCTCCGTCCTCCATGAACGCTCCGTATGGATACGCATTGGTGGCTATGCCCAGTTCCTTTATCCGCGAAACGTCGAACCCGCGCACAGTGGCTTTGGCTGCCAGCGCGTTGAATCGGGCCGCAATATCGTTGCCGCCGAAGTCTGATGTCGCATCGCCTTCAAGCATCAATTTGCCACCGGACGCAACATAGCTCTCTAGAAACTTGAGCGTCGACGGCTTTGCATACTGTGGATAGAGGTAGATGACGGCATCAAACGAGTGGCCGTTGATTGTAGGCCGGTTGCCCCGCCCCAACGTCAACTGCCCGTTGTCCACAAGGTCGCTGGGCACCACGGCCGTGGCATACCCCGCATTCCAGACGCTGCTTACTTTATCCTCGATTCCAAGGCTGCCGTTTAGATCCCAGTTGGAACGATCATGGGAGTTCGGATACCAGTTGAGCTGCGCGGGCATTCCGAAGATAACGAGCAGCGGGAGCCGTGGCGCGGCTGGGTCGAAGCGGTTGAGCAGCCTGATTTTGGTCTCAACCGTGGAAATCGCCTTCCTCGCGGTTGGGTCCGCCATGTTGATTCCCCATCGCCCCGTATCGTTCCAAGCATGATAGTGTATGCGGGCACCCCATCGCGCGTCAACTATCGCCTTACTCAGGAATCGGTGCAGGTCGTGGCCATAGTACTGATCGTACATCACTGGCTCAGCGTGCGACACAAGCAGGCCCATTCTTAGCGGAAGCAGCAGATCCTCGTCGCTCTGCCCGTACTCGCGCGGGTTGGTCCACCAATTTATGCCGGTTCGCCAGACCTCGTCGTTGGTCAAATGATTGTGGTAGGTGTTGTGAATGCCAGCAAACGTGTTTGCGCCGAATATCCTCTTCGATTGGCGGTAAAAGTAGTGTTCGCCGCGCAACGGCCCCTGCCTCAGAACGTCAAAATATTGGTTGATCGCGCTCGCAGTGACGTCGGGACGGCCAGCCGGCGCGTAACGCATGTCGAACAAGGTTTTGGGAAGGGATTTTCCGGTCTGGCGCTCGAACTCAGCCGCAAAATGATCCCCATAGATTCTGTCGCGAAAGGGCGGAGTGGGAATCGGATTGACCGACATGTACCCATATTCGTCCAATGCCGTCCCGTCAAACGGGATATCCCTGTAACGATTCAGGGTGTTAAGAAAATGCTCCTCCATCTTGGTGCCGAAGAGATCAGGGAAGTTGTGATAATGCACGGTAAGCACATAGACCGTGTCCCCAGCAAGGGCCGGCCCACCGTCAATTGCAAGAGAGACCGAGCTTGCTGTGGAGCTGACTGTCTTCACCCTGTTCGTGACGTCTGCCAAAGATGCGGGGTCGTAGAAGAAACCACCGGTCTTTCGAAATGCGTACGCCTTGAGCAGCCCGCTCTGAATGGGGTCGTGGCTGCGAGACCGCGTTGTCGTGGCCCTGTAATCTGCACGACCGTTTGCATCGAGTGTCACCTCGCCCTCGACCACGAGCGCCAACGCGTCCTTTGCCGCGACGGGAGGGTAATTCTCCGCCCAAAGCTGCAAGCCTATCCGAAGATTGAGCGCATGTGCGTGCCGAACGGCATCGGCAATCGCATCATGTGTCTTCGGAAAATCGTAGAAGTCCGCGCCCCGGTCCGTAAGAAAGGCCATGTCGAACGGCCCGTTGTCGGCCATGTCCTGAATGTCGCGCAGATACTGCTTGTTTGCAAGCGTGTCCGCCTTCCAGAACCAGTACACCAGGTTGGGATGGCGCGCATTTGTGATGGGCGACTCGTATTCCACGGAAATGCCCGGGCCGGCAGCGCGCACGACAGGCGCCATGGTCAAAACGAGAAGGGCCAGAGTCGAGACGAGCAGGCATTGGCCGAGACTCGCGGGACATGCCAGTTTATAATGTCGATGCAAAGAACTTCGCTTCTTCCTCGTAGGTTTGGAACGGATTTTTCAGCTCGAGATGGCGGCGCTTGTTGATGTAGATGAGATCCCAGTCTATGACATAGTCACGGGAGCCCTGTTGGAGGAGACGGTCGATGACGATGCTGCGGCCGAAGGCGCGCGTGTCTTGCGGGGGTCTGGACATGGCCTGGATGATGGCGAGGTCGGACGTTTCGCGGCGCATCAGGCCAGCCTGTTCAAGGGCGTAATACAGACCGGTATCGGGATTGACGTTGTGATATTCGAGGTCGAGCGAGTGCAGGATATCGTCGCCCCAGCTCACGGACGGGTCCGAATCCATGTACTCCAGGATCATCTTCTTCTTAGCGACCCAATCGAGCCGATCCCCAAGCTGCATAGGGTCTTGATCCAATTGGTCAAGCGTGCGCGCCCATTCGGTGAGCACATAGTCGGTCTGCTCGTCCCGCCCGCGCAGGTGCCTCTCAGCCGCGTCCACATATATTCGTTGCAGATCGACGGCCGAAATGGTGGTGCCGTCCCTACGGCGCACCAGCCAGCGATAGGTGCTGTCGCGGGAAACCTGCTTAAGGGCCTCGAGAGGGTCTGCGATCTCGGCTTCGGCCAACGAGATGCCGTCCTCGATCAGGTCGAGCACAATGCTTGTGGCACCGACTTTCAGCAAGGTCGCATATTCGGACATGTTGCATTCGCCAAATAGAATATGCAGCCTGTGCAGGTTGGAGTAGTTATAATACGAATCCCACTTCGGGTTGATGATCGCACGGTTGAAGCGCACCCTCCCGGAGATTGTCTTTACGATATGGTCTGCACGTTGCGAAAGCTGGAAATCAACGGTGGGATCCATCTCGACGCCATAGAAGTTGCCAACCCACTGATAGTCCACCTCATAATCCGAGATGGTCATGATATTGTTTTTCAGGCTTTTGTAGTTAAGGCGATGCCCACCTACTCTGCCCACCCCGGCGTAGATCTGGCGCGTCACCAGAAATGGCAAGAGATCCGAGACGGCCTCGAGAAAGAACCGGTCATCGATGCCCACAAGATAGTTCTCATGACACCCGAACGTGTGACCGCCGAAGTGGTCGACGCTGTTCGAATGGAAGGAAACCTTGTCTGAGAGGTCAAGCTCGCGCAAGAGGCGCTGCAACAGGGCGCGACCTGCCTTGTCGTAGGTCACGGCATCAACGAAGCTCGTGCATTCTGGCGTCGCATACTCCATGTGAGAGCCAACCGCATCTATATACAGCCGTCCGCCCGACCTCAAGAAACCGCCGCATCGTGCAGGCTCAAAGGCGTAGTCTCGCGCATGGAGATCAATGACGCCCACGCGATCTCGGTAAAAAGCGTGATCCTTGATTACCTCGACGATTGTTTCGCTCGTGCCGACGCTATCATCGTCGACAAGGCATCCAAACTCGGTTTCAATACCAAAGATGCGTTTTTCCATGGTGACAGAAGTATACCCAAACCACAAATGAGCAATTAGCGATAGCTTTGAGCAAGCGAGTTGGCCAGGGCATGCCAGCCGTCCGCCAGAACGAACACCAGCACTTTGGCGGGAAGGGACACCGACGCGGGCGGCACCATTACCATCCCCAGAGTCATCAATACGGACGATACCACCAAATCTATAACCACAAATGGCAAATAAACAAGGAAACCGAAAAGAAAGCCGGTCTTCAACTCAGAAATCACAAAGGCCGGCATGAGGACCACAAACGGCACGTCCCCCACCCCCCGTGGTTTCGGTGTGTTTGAGAGGCTCAAAAACAGATCAAGGTCGTTTGTGTACGTCTGCCGTACCATGAAATGCGACAATGGCACCTCGGCCGCCGTGATCGCCTGGTTTTGAGCCATCTTCCCAGTGAGGTAAGGCTGCAGGGCCACCGAGTTTATGTCCCGATATGTCGGTGCCATTACGAAGAACGTGAGCAAAACCGCCAGGCCGTAAAGCACCTGATTAGGCACGATGGTCTGCGCCCCCAGCCCCATGCGCGCAAACGAAAGCACGATGATGATACGCGTGAAGGCCGTTGTCATAATCAGAAGCGCCGGAGCGACAGACAGGATCGTGACGAGGACGAAAAGCTGCACCGTGGACTGGGCCTGCTGCGGCCCACCGCCCGCCCCACCCACCATCGCCAACAACGACGGAGGCGCCGACGCCAACGCGACATGAGCAGCAGGATGCGCCTGGCTGGCAATCGGAAACACAACAGCGGCGAGCCCCACGGCAACAATGGGAAGCAGGCGCGACAGATAGGACGATGTCATGCCCCGGGGCCTTTCTGAGCCGACGGCGATTCAGGCGACGTTCGGCCAAGATCGGGCGTTGGCGGCGTGGTTCCAGCCGTCTCTCGCGCACGTGCAGGAACGTCGGCCTCCAGCCATTCCGTCAACAGCCTCAGACCGCCTTGTGGGGTTGCCCCTATCAGGACGATTCGATCAAGCGCCCTGACAAGATAAAGCGCGCCGCCGCCGGGAAGAGGGCGCACAGACTGAACCTGAATATCCTGAGATTTGTCGCTCGGCAGGCCGATTCGCCCGCCGACGCCAAGTTTCCGCACGATAAGGAGGATGCCCACAATCAGGGCAAGCACAAGGATCAGCGACACAAAGGTCCGTGCCAGCTCTGCGCTCATGTCAACATTTCCGCCCGTGTCCAGGGCGCCGCTTCCGGCTGTGGGCAACCCCGCCGAGAGTGAGCCCGACGTTGGTGGCGGCGGTGCCTGGGAAGGTTGCGCAGGGGCAGATGTTGCCGGCAAACAGACCAACAGGCCGACGACGAC